>Ga0247834_1008016_pt1 | contig 10863 bp, 8 predicted proteins | sample LaCruzMarch2015__8_FD_187118 | JGI IMG/M metagenome (GOLD analysis project Ga0247834, IMG submission 187118) | Freshwater microbial communities from meromictic Lake La Cruz, Castile-La Mancha, Spain - LaCruzMarch2015_12m | ecosystem: Environmental > Aquatic > Freshwater > Lake | place: Spain... | reverse complement strand
CATGTCTCGATTGTCAGGCAGCGTAAGTGGATATGCAGTGTTTGTATTCTCTACCGCGTCATTTGTATTCTAATCCTATGATTCATGTCGTCATTGCCATCATCATTTCTTATCGCTCAGTGACTACAATGGATGGCCTGGTAGAGACGAGCAAGAACTTCCGGTCGATTACCTCGCGGAAAAACATCGTCGGCTCATTGTTGAGAAGTGCTCGAATCATCCGGATCCTGCCATGCCAAATGATGATCCTCCTCCTAAGAAACGCAGGTGTGGACGTCCGTTGTCTACCATCGTCAAGAATACGAAAGTGATGACAAGAAAGAGGAAAACGAAGAAACCGAGGACGTTGCAAGATGCACTAGATGATAGCGACCATCAAAAACGGATTGCAATAGTGACTGCTTTTGCTGTGTTGTCTACCACCAACACAAGCGAGCAAGTGATTACTGCTTTGTCTAGTACGACCACCATCGACGAGCAAGTGATTCCTGCTTCGATTAGTACGATCGCCATTGACGCGTCTTCTGTGTTGACGACCATTGGCAGCAGCTTGTCTACCATCAACACCACAAGGCACTATTCTGCTGTCTTTGGTGATGGATCTGGTACTAAAGTTGGGTGTATTTGTTGCAATGAAGTCAATGAGAACAACAGTCGTTGGAGTGGTGCAAAGTTGGAGACTTCGTTCAATTTCCTTGACATTCCTGAGATTCAAATCCCAATCTGCATCCATGATAGAGAGTTGATTGTATAAGCAGCAAAGTTGATGAGGATGCTTCCAGGATATCGCACCGACCCACACAGATTTGCAACGGTGAATTACTACATTTGGATTATGTTGCAACTGGATCCTCAATTGGTGTCATACGTTCCTATTCTTATATTCAAGTGTACTACGATTCGACTACAATTGAGTTTGGCAAATTGGGGTGCGATGAAAGTTGGATCCAATCCAAATGAATGTCCTTCCTTCGTCGCTGGAACAGCTATCTCAGAAGTTCTCGCTCGTAACACGAACAACACGATCAACTTTGGTACAGGCCACTCATATGCAGCAATGTGTGCCCGGACGGTATGTCGAAATGACGGCGATGGTCATTGTGATGCATGGACCAGCGACGAAGCAGCTTTTGGAGCACCAGTGATTAGGATATTTACTAACGTTTGCGCTCGAATGAATATTCCTGCTATCGTCATATGCTTGGGTGGGAGAGGAGGGTGTGGACAGTTCTTCAACGAATATGCTGAAGAAAGGATGCTCTTTCATGGTACCTGTGATGAAGACATCATGCGTAGTCGTGTACATGTGATTGATAACGGAATGCACTTTTCGAACCTGACTAATTGGCAATATCGGATGTGGAGCAGAACTTACAAGCAGGTATGTCACTATAAATTATGTATTGTTTGTTGTCAAGATCAAACTTATGTCATGTATTGTATGTGCCTTCTGTTTTCAGATTGAATATGTCAGTCGGAGCACGTTTCTGATCGATCAAGCATTGAAGTCTTTCCGCGAAACCGCTTTGTCTCTATCATGCATTGAACGTAATATTCAACTTCCACCGCAAATTGAGTTTTATGCATCACTTTGTGCTAATGACAGTATCTTGTTTTGTCAAGACATCAATACAGTGGAAGGTCTTAATCGTGCGGCAGAGGCTGATCTCATGATTCGTCGTGCTCATGGTGATCGCTCTCGTGAGACTAGGAACCGAGTCGTGGAAAGGCGTCAAGACGCAATGTCAAATGAAGAAGAGAGGGATGTATCTTTCGAGGAGGCGGCTTCGTCTTTGGGTAGAGATGGTAAGAAGAAAGCTGTAGAGAATCGTCAAGACAAGTTGAAATTAGAACATCCCGACGAGGATGTATCTTTCGAGGAGGCGGCTTCGTCTTTTGGTAGAGATGGTAAGAAGAAAGCTGTAGAGAATCGTCAAGACAAGTTGAAATTAGAACATCCCGACGAGGATGTATCTTTCGAGGAGGCGGTTTTGTCTTTTGGTAGAGATGGTAAGAAGAAAGCTGTAGAGAATCGTCAAGACAAGTTGAAATTAGAACATCCCGACGAGGATATAACTCTCGAGGCGGCGGCTTCGTCTTTAGGTAGAGATGCTATCAAGAAAGCTGTAGAGAATCGTCGAGACAAGTTGAAATTAGAACATCCTGACGAGGATATAACTCTCAAGGCGGCGCATTCATCCTTGACTGCGGATGGTGGCAGAGGCTCTCTTGGTGTTGCAAAGAAACCTGACGAATCCAATACTCAATGGATGATGCTTGAGTCGTTGTCTCTGGTTTCGTTCCAGCCACGAGCCACGCAAACTAAATCCAACCTCATCACAGTACTACATTATCATGAATTTTTTGGGACTCTAAGATCTGCTCAAAGACTTAATAGATTCAATGACTATTACACTGCAGCCAAGACGTCAAAGAATAATAGTCATGAGTTTCCCATCGAAAATCCCTTGTGGAAATTGTCGCTTTCAAAGAGTAGGCCTGAAGGTGTATCGAATAAATTCACTCAGGAGGAGTTTAATGCGACCGCTGCAGATCGGAAGAAGGGAGCGGAGAGGTCTGCGAAACGCAGGAGGAAGGCAGCGTAAGACGAGTACTGAAAGGATGCGACATAGTTTCGAGAAAAGGTTCAACTAACAAAACTAGTAAATGATGAGCCTTTCCTAAAGTAGCGTTGCATTTTGCAATCACCACATCACCACTGACACCATTTATTCAAGCATTAGATGCAATAAGCGCCACGGACGAATTGGATACGTCAGCTGCTCATTAATCGAGATGAATGTTAGTCTATTATTGGTATCACATAGTGACGAACAACTGCGACGCCTTTGTCATAAAACGGTTGGATTACGTTATAGTCGGGGTGGCATAAATTAGGATAGCGAGGGTTGAGCATTCCTCCCACCATAATTTCAACCCAAAATCTCGTAAGGTTTGATACACAGACAGCTCGAACCATGGTTAACGACAATTTGTGAGCAAACTCCCCCAAATTCTCCTCAAATGCTACCAAAAAGAATGGGTTATCCCCCAGATTCCACACCAGATTCCCACGATTCCGGTGAACGGCATGCAGGCATGCAGTGTAGTTGATTGTCGTCATGCTTAACCGCGACGGCCACCCAATAATAACAAGGAAAGAGAGCCCGTCGAAGGGGCTACACGCAGAGTAATTATTTACCACCAACAAAATCGCTCGCGACGATGAGTAAGGATCGAGGAGAAACTCGACATGATCATGATGATACACGTGACAACAATGCGACTGCATCGGTTGATAATGATGATGATGTCTTGGGACTGCTTTCTGCCACCCCAATGAAGAGTAATCTGGGTGAATGTTCAATTTCTGTCCTCGAGGAGATTGATACCTGGTTTGCTCTGGAGGATGTTCATACAAATATTGGAGAGGGCGTGTCACCATCACACCCCGCCGCAAGCGCCTCCGTGGGACAATCATCTTCCTCATTTACACACGATAATAGCACCGGTAACGGGGGGTCAAACGAAAAGAAGAAAATGTTTGCTGCATTCCGTAGTAGAAGGTCGTTGTCGCATCTCGCCAAGTCAAAGACAACAACATTGTCAGCATCATCATCATCATCATCGTTGTTGTTGGACGAGTATTTGACGTCCAATTCTGATAACATCACAGTCCCTAATCCATTGGCAAAGTCCAATAATAGTATGCAGCAGCAGCAGAAAACGTTGGTCTCTAATCCAATATTGGATTCTCAATTGGTCCCTAATCCAATTCTTGTAGTGGATCAACAGCAGACAAATGATTTGGTCGTTACCGCGGGGATAAGAAACGACAGTATTGTTGTTGCTCAACAGCCCGTGATGCCATTGACATCTGTGATAACAGAGAATTCCCCGGGAGGAGAATTGAAACAAAAGTCTCCCCCACCGCCAGCTGTGGAGGAATCAATGATCGTCCCTAACCCTCTACTTATTCCTCATGAAGAGCAAAAGCAAATTCGTACATGTGCGGAATCATCGTTTGTAAAATCATCATCAAACAATAGCAGCAGCAGCAGCAGCAAAAGCAAGACCAAAAAGGGCAATCCCTCCACCGTACATGTGTCCACAACGGCATTGTATGAAGTCGTCGATAGACTATTCGCCGATGCAAATAAGAATACTGTTACCGTCAAGGATATTGTCCAATCAGTTGCCAATTACTTTCATTTACCGAAAGTTCACAAGAGTATGAAGAGATTAATTAAGACACGATTGACTGATCTAATGGTCCAGTCTAAGGTTGTTATTCGGTGTAAGAATGATAATGATATTAATAATAATTTACAAAATGATATTGTTGATGATGGGGGGAGGGAAGAATTGATTGAACAATCTTTGACCAATTATACCATCGGCGTCGAAGATGGCGTTGACGTTCGCAATAGTAGTAGTAGTAGTAGTAGCGACCTTGGTACGAGTAAGGAAGACACTGAGTTAACGATTACGCCAGTGACATTGCCAGCTATATCTGCTGCTCCTCGCAAATCTAGATGGGGCCCGCGTGTAGTTAGCATTATCAATGGCAATGATTCCAACCAACATATTGACACAAGCACTACGTCCGCGACTAATGATATTAGTTGCATTAGCGAGATTAACAATCACATCGATCATGATGAAGTGGACCATGACGAGAATAATAAAAATAGCAACGAAGAGAAGAATGACAATACTAATGTTGCTAAATATAAACATCGACCATCATCGTTCAAGAATGCTGATGAGGCACTATGTGCATTAAAACGAATAAGAGAAGCCCGAGCAGCGGCACGTGTAGTTGTTGATCTCTCTCAAGATGATGATTCGACAACAATTGACGAGAGCAGGAGTGTGGTGGCAAAGTCTGCCGAAAAGAATGGCAACAACAACAACAATAATGATGGTGGTGATGACAATGACCAAGGTGCGATCGATGATGCATTAACGCTATGGCTAGGTACTGACTTATTTTTGAATGATGATGTTGATTATCAAGTTGGTGGTGATGATAGTCAACAAGAGTCCACCGTCATGTTGCGGAGTAATAGACATCAGGAGGAGGAGACAGATGGTAACAACAAATCAACGACGACCGCGGAGTATGATATTGAGTCACATACGATGAATGCCCATGATATGGATGATTTCTTTGCCAAGGAGAAGGATGATTTAGCATCGGTTGCGACTGAATCGACGGGAATATCAGGAGGCACGGCGATAGATTCATTAATGGCCATGTCTCCACCATTATTTATTGATGGTGATGAATTCGATTCACCAATCAAATTTAATCATGATTTGCATCTCGAGGAAAACGAGGCAATGACTTCGGAACCAAGTAGTGAAAATGTGCCGGAGAAGAATGGGACGATTACGACGGAGTCAAGGTCACAGGAAAATGAGGCAGTTACCATGAAACCAAGCACCAAAATGCCGGAAGAGAGTGAGGCCAATACTTTAGAGTCAAGTAGCAAACTAATGGAAGAGCGTGAGAGGAATATTTCTGAGTCAAGTAGCAAGGTGCCAGAGGTTAGCGAGGCAAGTACGTCAGAGTCAAGTACCAAAATGTCAGAGGAGAGTAAGGGGAATACCTCAGAGTCAAGTAGCAAATTACCAGAGGAGAGCGAAGCCAATGCTTTGGAGCTAAGTAGCAAGATACCAGAGGTGAGCGAGGCAAGTAAGTCGGAGTCAAGTAACAAAATGCCAGAGGAGAGTGACGCGAATACTTTAGAGTCAATAGGCGAAATCTCAGACGCAATAGAGATATCGGAAAGCAGGCTTCCAGAGTCTATTGGAGCAATGGATAATTCATCATCGGTGGTTGTGTCTTCTGCTGTAGAGTTTAATGAAGGCGCTAATGACAAAAATGAAGCATTGACAACTGCCTCGCTCCCATCAAATGACAATATACCAATAGAGAAGATTGCAGTGACTTCATTCGAGCCGTCAAGAAATGAGGAGATGAACGATGTGGATGAGGAGATCGACGAGGAACAAATCAGAGATTTTTGTACGATGCTCGATCGGCTTGGAAGCCCTCCTGATGAGGTTGCCATTAACAATCTATCCATGGTGGCCGAGGACTTTTCTTCGTCCGTAGAGTCGGCGTCAACAATTTATTTTAGCATCCACGACCTACTTGTTGATCGGACCTCGCCTGGTATATCGAATCCTGATCGCAAATTACCGCTTGTCTACGTAATCGACTCTCTGCTAAAGAATGTGAAAGGGGTGTACTCCGACATTATATGTGACGATGCTGCTAATTGGATGTCGACGGTTTACGATATATTTGACAAGGCCAATATGGATGATGAGAAGGCAAGTCTTAGAGAGATCTGGAATACATGGAGGGAGCTCGATCTCATCAAGGATGAAAAATGGCGAGAAATTGGCAAATGCTTTCTAGAGGCCAAAGGACTGTCGATGACACGGGCTAGGACAGAAGATAAAGTTAGCGTGGGCGACGCCGCTGAATGGAACAAGACACCAACAAATGCTAAATCAAGCGACGTTCAGAGTGGAGACGATGTTGCTTTTTCAGATGTCTTTGTGACACATGTTGAGGAGGTGATGATTCCTCAAACGTCAAGGCTACCTCCAAAGAAACGAGGCCGACCCCCGAAAAAGCCATCGTCGATGGAACGAGATACTGGGTGTAGGACCGATGAGCGAAATGAGACACGGAAGAATGCCGTCATTCCAGCTGCAGGTGCAGATTGTGATGATGATATCCCCTTAGACCTGCTAAAACAAAAGAAAAACGATGACGGTGAAGCAGACGCCGTCGAGGAGATGAATTGTGCATCGCCTAGGTCGACTGCTAGGCCAACTCAAAAGAAACGCGGTAAGGCATTGAAAATGCCGACGTCTTCAAAAGAAGTTGTTGGGGACGAGGTCAATAGGAGAGTCACGGTGCGTAAGAGGACCGCACCTCCTGTGGAAGAAAGTGGAATTGATAACGATTCCCCACCAGAGAAACACGCACGAACGAGTAAGGACGACGACAAAGTCGATGCTGCCGACGAGACGATAATTCCAGCTCCTATTCCACCTACGAAGCGACTGGTGAGGCCACCGAAGAAGCCATCGACAAAAGTAGTCGCCAAGGCCGGTAAGCAAGATGAGACGCCGAAGGATGCCTCTGTCTCAACTACAGAAGATGTATTCGACAACGATATCCGCTTGCAGCAACGATCGGAGGTAAAGAGTGTTAACAAAAATATTGCTGTCGTCAAAGACAAAGAGACGATACATTTACCCATAAAGCCGGCGTCGAAGCTAAATCAAAAGAAACGTGGCAAGGCATCGAAAAAGCCTTCGTCTTCAGAAGAGGTTGTTGGGGGCACCGTCGATACGAGAGCCGCGGTGCAAAAGAGGACAGCTCGTTCAATGGCAGAAATCAATATAGATAACGATTCCCCACCAGAGCAACACGTACGAGTGAGTAACGACGACGTCGTGGCCTTCAACGCTTTAGACGAAGAAATATCTCCAGCTCCAATGCTACCTTCAAAGAAACGAGGACGTCCACCGAAGAAGCCATCGTTGAATAAAAAAATTGCCGGGAGGAGAGCCGGTGAGCAAGTGATTACCGCTATTCCAGTTGCAGGTGAAGATTTTGATGATGATATGCCCTTAGACCAACTGAAGCAAAAGTATAACAACAACGGTGAAGATGACGCCATCGAGAAGGCAATACGCGCATCTCCAAAGCTGCCACCTAAGAGATTGGGAAGGCAATCGAAAAAGCTTACGCCGAGGGGAGAAGTTGCCAGTGATGAGGTTGACAAGGAAGACATGGCGAGCAGAGGACGCGAAGTGGTTATCGCATCGAACGAGGAACGGGGTGGAGAAACTTCAGTCGCCAATATTGCGAAGAGTAACCGACGATCCTGCGAAGAATCTCCGTCAAGCGGAGGTGGCAAGGGTGTGATTACTTTGTCGAAGAGTGATCAATGTGCAGGAACATTGAAGCTCGGTGTCACTGCTATGCCCACGACTACGACTATGACGACTCCTGTCAACTCTGCCACTATTCGACTGGCACGAGTGACCGTTGTGACTGATGTAGAGATTGCAGTGACTCCTAATACTACTTATACTCTACACGCAATGACTATGCTCGGCCGGATAAAGAAGGAAAAGGCCGCTATTTCGATTCAACGCATTACACGGGGAATATTTGGACGCAACATTTATCGACGAATGATAAAGGAGCTATGGGCTGCCATTTTAGTCCAGCGTGCTGTTCGAGGACACAGTGGACGGTGTACATCATATCAAAAGCGTATGGAGCGGGGGGCACAAATAAATATCGCTCGAATGATGCGTGGCCTATTTGAACGTCGGAGATTCCTTGACGTCTGCAAAAAGAGAGAATGTGCTGCGACCAAAATAGAATGCTTGTGGAGAAAACATGCAGCAATTGTGTTGAGAAGTGCTCACCGACGACAAATGGAAGCATCCACGATGATTCAAAAATCAGCAGCAAGGGCAGGTCGATGTACTGTCGTAACAGATGTTGAAATCGCCAAAAGGCCTGCACGACAACCGAGACTAAATGGTAACCCTACCTTACCTGAAACTATAAATGTCCCTCTTGCTGTTGCAAAAGAAACTGAAATGCCATCTGGTAGACCGCAAAAGATTCCTGTTCATTTGTCTACAAATGAAGCAGTTGATGTGTCTTTTGTCAGTGCCTCTATCGATGCAATATCACATATTATGCCGGGGGAGATGGTCGATAAGGATAAGAATCATCATTCTACCAAGAGAGTACGTGATGAAACAGTACAACTCCCTGCCGACGAATTCCCGATTGGATGGGTTGTGAGGCAGAGACCTCGAGAAACACAAAAGAATGAGGGTGTTCCTAGGGTCGACCTTTTTTGGTACTCTCCCATTGAGAATTATAGGTTCCGCAGCAGGGTAGAGGTCCGTAGATTCTTGGAGTTGTTAGATATCTTGGATGGCGATGAAATGGCGGCCATGAAAAAATTCAAGGTCTCTTGACTTAACGATTACATATTACGGTAGAGAGCAGGTCAATATCCGCCTTAGAGCTAGTCGGCGTTACATTACATTACACGACAATCTAGGTTTGCTTGCATTCGATACAAAATTGTGCTGGTCTATTGTTAATAGGAAAAGAAATCTAAACATCCCAATCATCCAAGAAGTCATCGTCCGGCAAAATCTTGTCCTCGCTGTCCCCAAAATGCAACCGGTATGATGAGGATTTCTTTATATTCGATAGAATTGGAGTGCCACAATTTGTTGTTGATAACATCGAATCCTCACTCTCAGACCTGGCCTTCCGGGAATTGTACGTATCGAATTCTTCATCTCCATATCGTTCACGAGATGTCGTAATCGGTGTATCGTCACAGAGAGTACCCATATTTTGTGGCCTGTCAAAACGAAGCAGCTCAGAAGCTTTGGCATTTTCTTCTGACTCTGATGCGAAGGGAATGGCCCCAATGCTTGATGAAGGAGATGATGCATTCGATTCTGTTCTCTCCCCTTCACTACTTGACTTGTCAGATTCGTCCTGGACATTATGAATTGGTTGTACCGGTACATCCTCTATCACAGTTTTGAAAGAAGCTTCTGGGAACAAATTCTTACTACCAACTGCGCCGATCGATTCCACATTCTTTCCACCTGTGATTTCTCGCAAGAATTGAAGCTCATCCTTTGGCGTGCTTGGAGGCGGGCCCTTCTTCTCATCATTCAACGAGTCTCGTCTTGCCTTCCGCAACGATTCCTCCGCTGCCTCTGAAAAGTATGGAAGACTAGGGCGTCTATCATCAGTGCTTAGACTTGCCTTTGAAACATCCTTCCGAGCATTTTTGCAGTACTTTGATAGTGTACTATACCAAAGACGGTGCTGAGCCGGATTCGGACTTTGAATTCTCATAATTCGCGTTGGATGTTCGATGGTGATCCAACTGCCGGGAATATCCTGACTGAGAGCAATGATATCATTCAAAAATAGCCAACCACACCGTGATTCTTTTTCTGCCAAAGATGTCTTGTAATAACAAATGAGCAGGTCTTTCGATTGCTTGCCATCGCCATGCTCAATCGTGAACCATCTGCGATTGGAACTGGCGATTGGCAGAAGTGCTTGGCCTTTTTTGAATCCGTCACGTTTCTCCTGTGTCGAGATGAAGGCGTGTGTCAATGGGGCTTGCTTTGTAATATTCGCAACTTGCAAAAGAGCACAGATACTCACCTTGTTAAACCAACCTCGTAGCGAGGCGACCTCGTCATTGCTCGTCTCCATCCCGGTGGTGTCTATGAATGTTTCTGGGCCGAAGTTTTCCTTCTCCCAAGCACCTTAATTCTCCATTGGGCGATTGTCATTTTAAATTCAAAATAATTTACCTGTACATACCACTTTCCATGGGGAGGATGAATTCCGTCGAAGATGACAATTCGGTTGCTCTTCTTTCGAGGTCTTTTGACGATGACGATAACTCCTTCAATGATGACGTCGTCGACGACGGGCTCCGACTACGACGATGATGGTGACATCGATTTTGACAGTGGCTTTGAGTACGATGAGCAGCATAATCCCCCGTCAGTTGGCAATTCCACAGTTGCTCACAGTGATACTGAGCATGAACCTAATGCATCAACAGAGGAGCTATATCGACAATGTCTTGCCGAAATCGATATATGCTTGGCACGCATCCCCCAGAAGTAAGAGCCGCTGCGATTAGCTTCGTGAATTCTATCGAGGATGGCGGTGTTGTCTTTTGGACGCAGGCATTGTGTCCTTTACGTAACATGTTGTTTGCGTCGGGCTGTGGATGTTCGCTACCGGCAACT
>Ga0247834_1008011_pt1 | contig 10868 bp, 4 predicted proteins | sample LaCruzMarch2015__8_FD_187118 | JGI IMG/M metagenome (GOLD analysis project Ga0247834, IMG submission 187118) | Freshwater microbial communities from meromictic Lake La Cruz, Castile-La Mancha, Spain - LaCruzMarch2015_12m | ecosystem: Environmental > Aquatic > Freshwater > Lake | place: Spain... | reverse complement strand
ATTCACCCTGGTCGGTCAGTCTGCTTCTGAGGTGAGAAGAATAATCCAAGCAGAAGGTCATGAAAATGACAGCGAACCCACATTTCCACTTGCCAAAACCGGAGCCATATCAACTACCCGGCTTCAAGGAACGTGCGCAGTCCCCAGCGTGAACGGCACGCCCCCAGCAGCCGAAGTCTATTTTCCGCAGTTTCATCGGAGGCCGCGTTTTTTCGCTGTCTCAGGAGACCTGGGAAACTCCGCATCGGAATGGGGAGCCAAGAGGTGAAAGGTAACTGCCCTCACCATTACGCGAAAAGAGCTCGCGAAAAGAGCTTTTCTAAAATAGTCTGTAATCAGGTCGGCTGTGTCGGGTGGAACACAGAAGGAGTGACTGGCCTCACCGTCACGCCTCCACTTTGGGTAGCATCCAGGTTATCGCGCTTTACCCAGCACATCCTCATGAACATAACAACACGCTCCATCCCCATGAAAATCGCCCAGACAAGCCAAGCTCGTGGTTCACTGCCAGTGCAGTCACGATTTAATGAAAATGCAGCCAAGCAGATGTCTCGCATCCTTGTCATCGGCATCCTACTGGGTGTGCAGACTGCGAGTGCGCTGATCGTGCAGCCTTACCTAAACGAGAACAAGCTGAGTTTTTACGCCGGCATGTTTCCTGAGAAAACACCTGTTCACGAGATAAACTTAACTCCTGATATCGCCGCAGCCTGGCCCGTCCCTGGAACTGGACCCAATGCTGTCGTTTGCCGGGACAATAAAATCTTCGTCTCCTTTGACATCAACTACTCGTACGGTGGGGTCTTCGTTTACAATGCAGCTGACCTTTACCCGGTTCGCAACGGCAACGCTCCCTTGCATGTGCTCAGGCCCGGCGGTGGACTTGGGCGGTCGTGCATCGGAATGGCAATCCATCCGACCACGGGTGATTTGTATGTGGGCACATTCGGCGGCGGCGTGTTCATCTATACGGCGGTGTCAGGCTATTCGCCCGCGTCCGAAACCTTGTTTGTGGGGATGGGGGATGTAGGCGGCAGAGTGAAAAGCGTCTGCGCCAATCTCGCCTTCGACTACTTGGGAAATCTGTGGCTCTCCACCTGGCGGTACACCGACACCAGTAACCCTCTCGTTGGCAAACTACCGGCAGACCATCTGCTTATCTGCTTCAAAAACGGAAACGCGGGCACCGCTTACAGCATTCGGAACGCAGCAAACGAAGCTTACATGGCCTCCATCCGCACGGGCGGCACCACACCGGTGCATTTTCTTTCTGCTCCAGAGGGCATCGCGTTTGACATGGGCCGACACGTCTGGGTCGCCAACAACAATGACAACACCCGGACCAATGAGTATGGTGAGGGCACTGTTTGCAAAATCTCCAGCTCATGGGTTTACAACACCATGCTGGCGGGCAATCCAGGTGACTATGAGGTCCCGACCAATCAAAGTGAAGTGAAGCTGATCCCCGGTGGCCTGCCGGGAGGACTCCACTATGGTGTGATCCAAGGGCTGCTTATCAATGACCAGGGGAGCGCCAAAACAGTCTGGCGTTACAATACGGCCAACAGTGCCTTCAATGAGCAGACCTGTTACACCACGGGAATACCGGCTACATACCCTGGCAACGGAAGCATGGGCATCTTCAACGAGAACAGCGTCCTCACCCAGCCGCCCGTCACTGATCTGGCCTACTCCATGACCACGACTGGCAGTTACATCAGAGGCGCGACTGCCAGCTTTCGCATCACCATCACCAATGTGGGCACCCACGCCATTCCCGTCGGGATGTCACAGTATTGCGGGTGCCAAACCGTGTTTGGCCCCTCGCCGCCCAACCCCATTTCCGTAACCCCGGTTTCCTTCTCAGGCACGGGCTGGTTTGGCACGGTCATTGATGGCATCCCCGTCGCCCGGCATTATGGCGGCCTGGCTCCCGGCCAGAGCTATCCCCCGCTGACTTTCACTTTTGATATAGCAGACAACGTGAACGCCACCTCCGTCTTTGTCGCTGCCGAGGGCTACGGCCCGAATGAAATCGAGATTGGCGACAACCTCACCTGGCAGAGCGCAGCCACCGTCCCGCCCAATGTGATTGAGCGGTTTCGTATCGATAACTTCGGCGATGCCCATCCTGTGGGCGACGCGGCAGACGATGCAGCCCCTGCTGGCGACGGCATTCCGAATCTGATGAAGTTTGCCCTCGATCTCGACCCGAATGAACCAGCGGTACTGCAAGAACGGGTGGACGATGTGTTGGAGGGCGGTCAGCTTGCATTCGACATCGTGCGCAATCCGGCTGCCGTGGGCGCGGGCCTCGTCTATGTTGTCGAGCAAACTACGAACCTGGCAGACCCTAACAGTTGGACCAGCAACGGCGTGACAGTGAACATCGACACGCCCTCCCGTCTCAAGGCCACGCTGAACCAGCCGGTGTTCTCCGGCGCTGCCTTCATGCGTCTCAAGGTGCTGGTGCCATGAATACCTGTCTTACGACAACCATGAAAACCACGACACTCTTGTTCTCGCTATGTTTTGCGAGCCTCACTTCTCACGCTGCCTCGACAGTAGGTGCGCCGCAGCCTGGTGATTTTGCCCAAACGAACCTTGATGCTGGCGGCTGGCTTACCGGCTTTGCCTCGCACTCGAGCGGACGTCTTTACGCACGCACCGATGTGGGAGGCGTCTATCGCAGTGATAATCAGGGTCTATCATGGCGCTTTCTATCGGGAGAGATGACCAGTTCGGCCGCCCTTAATGTAGCGAGTCTCGCGGTCGCTGAAGGATCGGCTGATGTGGTTTACCAAGCTGTGGGTACCACCTTTGCGGCCAGCAACGCGGCACGTGGCGTATGGCGCACGACAGACGGCGGAGGCACATGGATACAGGTGCTCAGTGGAGTGCTGTTTGAGGGTAATAACGATGCTGAAGGCCCCCAGGGGAAACCGCTCGGCCTGCGCTGGCAGGGTGAATGCCTCGCCATCACGCCGGGTGGGGCGGATCAGGAGGTCTTTGCGGTGAGTTGGAAAAACGGCCTCTGGCGCAGCACCACGGGCGGTGGCGCGGGGACGTGGAGCAAGCAGGGCGGCACTTTATTTGATGGTTTGATCGGTCATGTCGTCCACATGCACCCGGCGTTCCCCAATGACGTCTTTGTCGGTGGCGTGATGAACGGCAGCACGAGCGCTCTCTACAAAGGCACTCGTGGAGTGGGAGGCACGATCACCTGGGCGGCGGTGACGGTGAACGCGGCCACGACCTCGGTCACACGACTCGCAAGGCTGCCTAGCGGCGTGATGTTCGCCGCCGTTCAGGACGGGACGAGCAATCGCTTCTACAAATCCGACGCCACAGGCACGGTGTGGACAAACATTACCACCACAGTGCTCGGCGGACTCACGGCGAACGGTCCAGTCGGCATGTGCCATGTGCTGCGGGACAACACCACGATCGTGCTCGGCTGGATCGGCGGGCCGACGCGGAAGAGCACCAATGGCGGCCTCAACTGGGCGACCATCCCGTTTACGATCACCGGCTCACGCCCACCAGCGATGCTGCCGGGCGAAGTCAGCCCCAGTTGGTCGCGCGGCTCGCTGCATCAAGATCCGCTCAATCCGAACCGGTGGTACATCCCGAACGGCTTCGGCCCCTTTGTCTCCAACGATGCGGGAGCGACGGTCAATTACATGACCAACGGCATCGGCGAAGTGGTGACTTGGAAACCAGCCTGGCACCCCAATGATCCGCAGCGTATCTATATGCCGGTGGCGGACTTGATCGGCTTCATCGCCACTCCATTCTTCGGACTGCGCAATCCGCGCCCCAGCCTGCCCGTCATCTTCGGAAACGTCGGCATGACCTACGCCACCAAAGCGCTCGTGGGGCCGGTGGCGGGCCATGAGTCACCCAAAGTCTATTTCATCGGTGGATCGTATTTTGGGCCGAATGCAGGCCGGGCATCCATCGTGACCACGAGCGATGATGGCGAGAACTGGTCGCTGGTGCATGTGGCCGGCGGAGTCACCGGCACGGGTCTGCCCGCAGGCAGTGAGATCATCAGCGGCTGCGTCGCGCCAGATGATGCGAATGAAATTCTCGTGGCCGTGCATGACACCTCGAATGTGAACTCAGGCATCTACCGCAGCACCAATGGCGGCGTGAACTTCACGCAATCATCCGGCGTGCCCGGCGGTGGAAGCTGGGGCGATGAATTTAGCCACTTCGTTTTCCTCGAAGCAGATACGAGCAATGCCTCACGGCGTTTTGCGTGGCTCAATGGAGTCGGCTTTCTCATCTCGAATGACCGTGGCATGTCATGGGTCCGCACGGGTTCCGGCTCAGGACCAGTTGATTCAACACTCCACAACTGGAACAACTGGGGTGTTTTCGCACGCGACCATGCCACGGGCCGCCTATGGTTCGGCGGCGGGCTGGGCCATCTCGGGCTAGCCTTCTCCACGAACAACGGCACGAACTGGACGTATCTCGACACGCCCAACACCGGCTTCTCCGAGGTGCGCTCCCTTGATGCCCACAACGGGCAAGTCCTCGTATTCGGCAGACGCTTTGGCGACGCTCACCTGAAGATTTACTATTCCAACGACAATGGCGCGGTGTGGCACGAGTGCACCAAGGCGGGTTATCGCCTGCCCAACACCACGGGTGTGGCGCTCAATCCGCATAGTCCCGGAGCTTTCTGGGTCGCGACGAATGGTCGCTCCTACGCCCGTTTCATTCCCCCACCAGGCGAGACCGATCTCTCCTATGTGATGACAATGAATGGCAGCTACTTCAAGAACGCGACTGCCAGCTATCAGGTCACGATCACCAATGTCGGCACTACCACCATTCCGGCGGGAACTCCGCTGGGATGCGCTTTTCACACGGCGGTAGGGCCGACACCTCCAAATCCGACTCCAGTCACTCCCATCTCCATCACTGGCACGGGCTGGACAGCGTCGCTCATCGGCGGCCCTCCTTCGGCCGTGCATTATGGGGGGTTGTCACCTGGGCATAGCCTGCCACCGCTCACCATTACCTTCCGCATCGCGAACGATGCCAATGCCACCCACGCTTTTGTCGTGGCGGGGGGGCACACGGCGAACGATTTCAACGAGATGAATGACACCACGTCCCAAAGCGCGCCCACGACGATCGCCAATGTGATCGAGCGGTTCCTCATCGAAGGCCTCGGAGACGCGCATCAAGAACCCGTCGCCGCGCTCAACGCGGCTCCGGCGGGCGATGGAATTCCCAACCTGATGAAATTTGCCCTCGACCTGGAGCCGCTGCAGCCTGCGGTCATTCAGGAGCGGATCGTCGATGTGGTCGAAAACGGCCATCTAGTGCTTGATGTGGCAAAGAACCCGGACGCTGCGGCCTTCGGCGTGAATTTCGTGATCGAGCAAACGAACAACTTGGCCGACCCAAACAGTTGGACCAGCAACGGCGTGACCGTGAACATCGACACGCCCTCCCGTATTAAGGCCACGCTGAACCAGCCGGTGTTATCCGGCGCTGCCTTCATGCGTCTCAAGGTGCTTAACGCGGGGCCGTGAGGGAACATGCCGCCGCCAATGTGGTGAAAACCTTCGGATTGATGAACCTCAGCATAGAACCCCTTATGAAGCACTACTTACTCCCCACATTGCTTGCCCTGGCGCTGCTCCTCACCGGACGCGCCGCCGCCAATACCGGGGACGACTTCGGCAATGGACCGACGATCGTGCGGCTGCATAGTTTTGGCTTTAGCTCATACGGTATCGGAAACGGTACCGGAACTCTCGTCGGAGTCCACCGGTATGGTAACCGGCTCAATATGGTGATACTTGCCACCGAGCACACGGCGCGGCGCATGGGAACCATGACAGGCGTCGGTTTTGAAAGCATTGGTGCACCGATTGGCCAACCAGGAGGAGTCACCATTAGCGTGCCACTGGACAGCAGCGTGAGCGTGAGGACAGCCCGCTACGGCGCGAATGGCACGACGGATGTGTCCTTGATCGGGCTCTCGATTGATCTGAATAATCTTGGCCCCCACGTGCCGAAATTCCTCCCATTTTTTCCGCCTGCGACCCTGGCGGTGGCTCCCCCCGCGCCCTTTACCTTTAATTGCACCACGTACGGAACAGATGGGGGTGACTATCCCGACTTCGGCTTCCGCAACAAATTCTCCAATGTGGTGGATAGCATTGCACCCTTCACCGGCAGCTACACCACGGACAGTGCCAACAACCCACTCACTTATACCCAGCAGCTCTGCCAGTGGGATTTCGATACGGTCGGCGGCGTGCCGGGTGAGGGAGCCGTGGGAGCAGGTGGCGAAGGCTCACCGATCGTGGTCAATGGCTCGGTCGTCGGCATCCAGGTCATTGGCACCACGGCTCCTAATGGAGTGAGCTACGGCGTGGTCTTTGACGCGGCGGATGTTGCCTGGTTCAATGGCAAGATTGACGAACTGCTGGAGGGTGGAAACGAACTCAGCTTCCTGGCCACCAGCGGAGGTGCCTTGAATCCATCGTTTGATCCGAACCTTGGAGCGCTGACGCCTGTGTTCCAGCCTGATATCAAGAACTACACCCAGACCACCACAGCGACTCACATGACCTGCTTCCCCATCCGGACGGAGCCGGGCAGCATTGTGCAATCGCGGATCAACGGCGGCGCTTACTTTACGGTGGATGCCAAACCGCCGATCAGCACGGGTGGCGACGCCGGGGGCACGCATTGCTGGGCCATTCGTGATGATGGCAGCGTGGCTTCATGGGGGCATGCTGGCCATGGTGCCGCATCGGTTCCAGCCAATTTGACGAACGTGAAAGAGATCAGCGTGGGGGGAGATCACGGCATCGCTCTGTTTCAGGACGGTAGGGTATCGGGTTGGGGCGGTTGGGTTCGTCAGTCTGTATTTTACCCGGCCATACCGGCTGGATTGTTTGGGATTACCCAAGTCTGCACGGGATCGCAACACACCTTTTTGTTAAGTGAAATGGGCAAAGTTACAGCTTATGGGCAATATGTCGCTGATAGTGTTCTTGACCCCCCGGGGAGTGTCACGGATGTGAGCGCCATCGCCACCGGGAACTATCATGGGCTGGCGCTGAAACGAGACGGCACCGTGGTGGCGTGGGGAGCGCCATCACCGATGACCAATGTCCCTGCAGGCTTGAACAACGTGGTTGCCATTGCCGCCAGCGAATTCACCAGCATGGCGCTGAAGCGCGATGGCAATGTGGTGGTCTGGGGAGACAATCGTAATGGTCAGAATGACATCCCGTCCTATTTGCAAGGCAACATTGTGGCCATCACGGCGGGCAATCGCAGTGTCATCGTTCTGTACCGGGATGGCACCATCGGTCGCTGGGGATCGCTGACTCCCATCCTTCCCAACAGGGATATTCCTGGCATTCTCGGTGGTGATTTGGTCGGTGTGGCTTCCTATTACAACACTCATTTTGTGCATCGCAACGATGGTCTGATCATCGGGTGGGGCTATAACGCTTCTCTCGCGGCAGACGCCCCCGTGGGCCTGACGACGTCCCGCTCATCAGCGACTCCGCTGATGGCGCTGAACCCTGGGCTGAACACCGTTGAGTTCAAAGTGACCCCTCCCAGCGGCCTTTACCCACAGACCTACACCATCGCGGTGAACCGCCTGGTGGAGGCTCCGCCCACCGTTTCAGCTTTGACCCCGGTGCAGGTGCTGAGCAATACGGCAACCTTCAGCGTGGACGTCAATCCGCGGGGTCGGTCCACGGAGATGCGCCTCCAGTACAGCACGGACCAGAGCTTTAATCTGACCAGTCCTTATGTGGATGTGCCCGCCGGCCACTTTCCGGTGACGGTGAACCGCACGATCAGCGGGCTGCAACCGGGCACGATTTACTACTGCCGGATGAGGGCTGTGAACATTCAAGGGACCACTTACAGCCCTGTCTTCCAGTTTACCACCGAACTGCCCGCGATTCCGACCATCAGCGGCCTGCCGCCGCAGGAGGTCTTGAAGGGCGGCGTCTCCCCCTGGCTGGACTTCACCGTGGGGCCTGGGCCGTATGCGGGTCAAATCACGATGACAGGCGTGTCGGACAATCTGAGCCTCCTGCCGGTTTCCGGTATCTCGTTCGCTGACACGGGTCCCGCGCGGCGCGTGCGCTTGAGGCCGGGCTGCGGGCAGACAGGGACCGCCGTGGTCACGCTCACCGCCACCCTGGGCGGCCTCACCGCCACCACCAGCTTCACCGTGAATGTGGTGGACAGGCCACCGGCGGAAGCAGCGCAAATTGTCGGGCTTGGTTCCCTGCCTGCATTCGGCGGTAGCGCTGAATCGACGGGGCTGCTCATTTCCGGCGATGGCGACGTGGTCGCGGGAAGATCAGCGGCCAGAACCTTCCGCTGGACCGCTGGTGGCGGGATGCAGGACATGAACATGTTCTCCGATCCCCAGACGAACATGATCACTCTGACGGGGATCTCGACCGATGGCAGCGTGATTGGAGGTTACATCCCGGCAATGCCAGAAGCCTACCTCTGGACCCCGAATTTCGGGTTGTACCAGGCGCTGACGGACCCATTTCAACTCAACGGCCTCTCCGGCGACGGAAGTGTCGCCGTGGGCCACCAGAACAATCCGAACCCGATGAACCAGCCCGTGCGCTGGACCGAAGCCGCTGGAATCCAAAACCTGCCCAAACCCATTGGTGCCACTGAAGTCTCCGCCACGGCCATTTCCAGTGATGGGATGGTCGTCGTTGGCTGGGGGACTATTGGCGTCCAGAAATCGGCCTTGGTCTGGCTCGATACCATCTCTAACCCGGTAACCCTGCTTTCTGTTAACGGCGGACTCTCCGCAGCGGCCACAGCGGTGTCTGCGGATGGCGGCGTGATCGTGGGCTATAGCGATTCCGCCGCTCATCCCGGCATCCATAGGGCCGTCCGCTGGGTGCGGGACGGCTTCACCAACAATTACACCGTTTATGTCCTTGATGGCGTGGCCCCTACCACCGACACGGAGGCACGTGGTGTCTCCGCCGATGGCAGCCGCATCGTGGGCACGGTCGGAGGCGGCTTTATGGGCGGCGGAACAGCCTTCGTCTGGGATGCTGAAAATGGACAACAAGTATTGCAAACCGCCTTGGTTCACGGTGGTGCGAATGTGGATGCCGACTGGTCTTCCATCGATGAGGCAAACGGCATCTCGGCAGATGGCCTCTACATCACCGGCACGGGCACCCGCTCCAGTACTCTCCAGAGGGAGGCCTTCCGCGCCAAACTGCCACGCATACCACCCACGCCGACGATTTCTGCCATCGCTGATTTCACCATGCTGGTCAACACCGCGTCCCCACAGATCCCCTTTACCCTCACAGATCCGGATTCGAACCCTGTCTGCCTCGGAGTCGGCTACGGCGTCTCCAACCCTGCTCTCTTGCCTGTGCCAAACGTGGTCCTCGGCGGCGCGATCGCGAACCGCACCATCACGGTCACGCCTGCGGCGGGCCAGACCGGCCAGGTCATGATCGTATTGACGGTGAGCGATGGTTTCAGCAGCAGTGACGTGGAGTTTATCGTCAACGTGGTGTCTGCGGATTCATTGGATGGCTGGAGGCTGACCCACTTTGGCTCTGCTGCCAGCACGGGAAATGGCGCGCTCACCGCCGACCCCAACCTCAATGGCCGCACGAACCTCGAAGAATTCGCCTTCGGCACCAATCCACTCGGCAACCAAAATGTAGCCATCTCCTACGCCAATGGCGTCGTCAACCAGCGTGGCAGCCCGGTGCCTGTCATCACCGGCCTACCGGGTAATCAGCAGGTCCTCGCCGTTTTCTGCCGCCGTGCCAACTGGCAGGCCGTGGGCCTCACCTACACGGTGCTCTTCAGTGCCAATCTCATCAACAAAGTCCCCAGCGCCACCATCCCCACCGTCCTCGCCACGGATGGCGAGATCGAAGTTGTCGCCGTCCCGTTTCCTGCCACCATCGAAGTGGGCGGGCAAAATGTGGTGCCGCAGTTCTTCCAGGTACAAATCACCAAAAACCCGTGACCTGGGAAACCAGAGACAATGAGCCGATAAACTCACGTTTTCAAACTCTATGCCTCAGCAGACGCCCTCAGTTAACATCACGGCGGTAGCGCTTGGCTTCCTTGAGCGCGGCCATGTAGGCCACGGCTTCTTCGGGGATCTCGCCGCCGTCTTTTTCGAGGATGGTGTGCAGGGCTTTGTCCACGTCCGCCGTCATGCGCGCGGCACCGCCACAGACGTAGAAGAAGGCCCCTTGCTCTAGCTAGGCGTATAGCTCGGCACTGTGCTCTAGAATCTTGAAGCAGATATGCATAAATCAGATGCCTAGCAAAAATGTGCCTATGCTAGATGCCATCTGAGTAAGTGCACACCACCCTATCAAAAGTGAGAACACCACCCAAATACAAGGCTTCCAGGCCCGTAGCACGAAACAGGAGATAGCGTAGGAAGCAGAGGTGCCAGATTCAGATATCCGTTCTCTCTTCCCGCATGAAAAAAACCTGTTCTTGGCATGCGGTGGCCCCCACACGCCAAAATCCTTCTAGAATCGCCGCTTAGGTATTTATTACAAACACGACACCCTCACCAACCTGATCCTAGCCACTTGTCCTCATTTATGAGGCATCGACTCTATCCCTGCATCCCGGTCGCTTCCCCTGCGGTGTACTTTTCAATGCGGCGCTGCGCCCAGCCCGCGAGGCTAAGGAGAGTTTGAAGAAGCTGATTGAGCCTCTTGCAAAACCCTGAATTCATCCAGATTTGCGATGGATGGTTGACATGAGAAAAGCAGCCTCATGCGCTAAGTTGAAGTGCGACCGACAACTCAACGATGAAACTGCTTTCTCACCTT
>Ga0247834_1008005_pt1 | contig 10878 bp, 7 predicted proteins | sample LaCruzMarch2015__8_FD_187118 | JGI IMG/M metagenome (GOLD analysis project Ga0247834, IMG submission 187118) | Freshwater microbial communities from meromictic Lake La Cruz, Castile-La Mancha, Spain - LaCruzMarch2015_12m | ecosystem: Environmental > Aquatic > Freshwater > Lake | place: Spain... | reverse complement strand
TTTTCAGCTAATTAAGATATCTGTTTGTTTACTAGAGATACTTTTCATAAGATTTTTGCTATTACTGGTGTTTCTTCAAATCTGACTCTATTGTCTCATTTAGTCTTTATAGTTATAGACTACTTTCTTTATTTGCATTTTTATCGACAACTCCGACTTTAAATTTCATGATAAGTACGCATCTTTACTATTTACTCCCTGAAAATTGAAATTTTTATCCTTCATAGCTGTAGACAACTAATGGTGATGCCTCTCCTCGTTTTACTAATTACTATCCTTTACGACCGACAACATTTTCATACATTTAGATTTTAAGAAACTCACTATGAGTAAGTTAACAAGGCCAAAGTTTGTAAATATATTCATAGTTATGCTAAAAATTATTGTCGATTTAGCAGTGCTACTTGGTGTCTAAATTATTGACCCTGATGAGGTATTTCTGGGTTAAATGTTGGATTTACTTTATCTTTTCGACCTTCGTTCAGGTTCTTTATTCCCAAGAGAAGATGAAGGGATTCTCCTCCGTTCTTCATCTAGTTTATTTCTAAGATTATATTTATAGCAAAACCATGAAATCCCGAAAGAGCTCAATCACATCATGGGTAAAGCTATATTAAAAAAATAATCAACTTCAATTCATGTAATACTTGTAAACCCTCTTATTTATAGCGATATTCATTCTGAGTGCTCTATTCAGCATATTTATAATAATTGAAAGGAAGAGATACAATGAACCGCTAGCAAACAGAGCTTCGCCATTCATTTTTCCAGCAATCAAATGCGCTGCTTTTTCGACCATCCACCTCACATACAATAGGCACACTAAGTCAACCATAAAAGAATTTATAGCTGAGGATAATAATTATCGCTAAACAATCTGTATACAAGACAAAACGAGGAGATATCTATCAATTTATGATAGCTGACGAGACCGGATGCTGCTATATGAACTTTTTTAATGATGTAGGAAAAACACTAGAGGAGGGAGATATCTTATATGTAAATGGAGTTTATTCGTCATTTTACAAAGAAATGCTGATCATTTATCAGGGAAGTTGTAGTATTATTCGAAGAATAGGGAAATGGTATATGAAATTCAATCTAACTAACAATATCTCAACAAAGCCTACCCTTAGCCAGCAAAATTCTGGTTCTAATGATAATTGAATAATGATCATTTGTGATTTATACTTCTTTTTATGGGCAGAATGAAAAACGAGTAAATCATAGTATATATATTTAATGAAAAGTCTCTAAGATGCATCAATGATAGCAAAAGTTCATAGGAATGTTAGATATATGCTTTCATAAGCCCGAGGTATTCTAAAAAATAAGCAAAAACTTCCTTCTATACTAAAGAGTAGTCACAATTATCTTGATGAAATTTCTTCATTACCTGTAGGACCTAGTTTAGGCTGTTAAGGGCCGAAGCAATCTGAAAGATAAAGTTTTGATAGGTATAATCGATTTAAAGCAAAGTAAAGGCCGTTTAGCTTAATTTTAGATAGTAAAAAAAGGGCTGCTTTGTTGAGAAAAACTTCTAATAATAATATTTAAAACCAATAAAAAGCTAAATAATAAAATGTCCAAACATTGTAGTTTGAAACTATCCTCAGTGATGATTAAAATTAGCTTATATAAAAAAGAAATCACTTGAAAAAATAACGAAAAAGGCTTAAAACATTGCTTCCTTCTATTTTAATTAGAAATGATAGAGAAAAGAATCATACCGAAGTTACAGGTAACTATTGTCTAACTATTCCTATTTAAATTCTTTAAAAAATTGCTGAAGTAAAATTAAAAAAAACAAAAGCTAATGAGGGCATTAGTAGTATGAATTTACTCTCTTATCTATAGAAAAACAAATAAAAGCCACATCCGTTCCAAAAAAAACCAAAGAAGAGAGAAAAATCCAATTCAGACATCATATTATACCAACATATTGACTAGTACGAACCATGGCATAGTGGCGGTGAATAAAATGATTTATATTTTTGACTTCTCTTCTAAATTAAAAAATCTTCTTAAACCTCACTGAAATGCCCTTTAAATAAGTTTCTTAGTTTTTCTTGAATATTTAAAGTGTGGTTTGTTCTGTTTCTTTCTGTTAATAATAAGATCATTATTATTTTGAAAGACAATGTCTAACAAATTCAAAATTTAATATTATCACAAAATACCTCAAACCACATCACCCTACCTCCAGCTTCTCGAGGCAAAGAAAAAGATATTTGGGTATAAGTACGAGATTATTCGCAACGATAAAAATAACTCTCAGACACATAACAAATCTGTATCACAGACTCAGAATGTCCAGCCGACTCATAAGCATTCAAAAACACAGTCACACGAAAAAGAAAAACCACGTTCACAAAAAATGAACAGTAAGAAAAAGAGATCGCACACAGAGCAAGCAGAGGATCGTCTACATGAATCGTTATTTTTGAACAGGGAGGCCTAATTATTACAATCGAAGGATAGCAAGCATCAAGCAACGAAGTCGTTGTTTAATGTATAAAATCTACATGACCAATCTATTAATCCTCATGAATTCATGAAAAATTGCAAAAACTTAATTTCTCAAGATGAAAAAGCGCTCAAAAGCTATACTCAACAGGTTGAGGGAAAGACATACTCGAAAGACCGATTCAATAATCAATCAGTAAATTCTCTCGATCGCTTATAAATCAACGAAATCGACGATCTTATAAATCTTATTGATAACTGCATCGAATAATCGAATGACTACATCAGTTATCTAACAGAGAAAATTGAAAATATGAAGAGCGATATGTAGGTGTTTAAAGAATAACAGGCAAAGATAATTAAGGTACACCTTGCTTGATTTAGATGAAAGACGGTATTATAAACGAGAAATAACATTAAGTTGATCGTCTTAAAAAGGATTTGTATGCATTTCAATTCAGTAAAAATTAGCCCGATAAAACATTTTAAGTAAAAAAATTGCTGGAAATAATTGATAAAATATCTGAATAAAACACTACATTAAAGAAAAAATTGGAAGAAAATCATTTTAGATAAACAAAAAATCATAAGTAAAGCATCGAAAAAGAGAAAAAAGATGTTTACAATTAAATACACAATAAAATTGATATTCTAAATATTTCGATTGACAAGAGTGAAGATGTAAATAACGAGCACTAATTTTTTAAAGAAAGTAAAAAAAATAAGTACCTTGCCAAACCAAAATTTTACAAATGATGTCTATCTTTATATTTTTGAACAAAATGAGAATAAACAATCAAGAATTTCTCTGAATTTTATCCCAATTTTTTAGGAAATTAAGCATTTACTACTGAATGTTTTTACTGGAAACTTTAGAAATCTCCACCTACTAAAAGTTAAAACCCTTGAGAATGAATATAAGCTCAAGTTGCTTTTATTTTATTTTGATCTCTTCCAGCAAGCGGTGTCTTTCTCCTAGATATGCTTGAATTTGATCATTGTTTTTCTTTGTTTTTTCTTGAAGAGGAGTTATCAAATCTTTATTGTAGTTGAACTTTTCCTCAATTTATACAAGTTCAGCATGCATTTTGATCTATCTCTATTTCTCTTCTTACATTCTTTTCTTTAGTCGAGAAACATCAAGCATATAGGCTTGTATCTCGGATTTGACTTATGGCTTTCTTTGGGCGAGGTTTTCTATGGAGTTTTCTATTTAAGATAAGATATTAGAATAATGGTCTGTGTATTTGGCAATTTTCTTATTGTGTGATATAATATTCTTGAGGTGTTCTATTTATCTCTCTTTTGAATGCTGTACAACAAACTAAACAGTAAGAGAGTTAGCCTTGCTAATAGCCTCCTTCAAATCCTAAACTTTGTTCTTCATATTGATTTTTGATTGCAACTAAGTCATTCGTTACTTGAGTTTTTATTAAAGCTCCATAGTTTTTTCCTTAATCTTATTTTTGATATTGTCATTATCTCTTTATAAAATTATTATCTTCTTTCTTTGACTGAGATTTTCCTCCTATAATTTGATAATATATCCTTTTTAGTCTTGATCCTTCAGGAGTACAGAATGCTATTTCTCTAAAACTAGTAATTATGCCTATTTTTCAGTGATTGATTCCTTTAATGCATTTAGCTTGTTATTTTTGCAGTTATCATATTTTATCAAAGTAATATTATCTATTAATTTGGTTCTTGTTAATTTTTCAATTTTTTAAAAGACCTTTCTATTATCCATTTTTAGAACTTTAAGACCATCTTCTTCCTTTTAAATATATTTCTTCAGTCCAGCTTCTTTACCTATAAGTCCAAACCATGCCTGATTGCTTTATTCCGAAAATTGCCTATTCCCTTTTTAATTTTAATTCAACTCTGCCAGCATTTTTTCTATTTTATGGCTCAACCCCTCAATAATTGCTGTTCTTTCTTGTTTCTCACCTGAAAGCTCTTTAATTTTTTTTTCATTTGAGGTTTTATAGTTATTATAGCCGTTCTTGATAGCCAAAATATTCTCATTAATTGGTATTCCATCTCCGAAAAACTATATATTAACAAAAATACCTTTTATAGTTGATCAATTTGCCCATGTTTTTGAATATCTTTCTCTTGGAGCAGCTTGAGCTCCATCTATAGATATTTTATTTAGTCCTGCAAGCCCTTAATGTATTGATCCTAAAGTGCCTAAATTTTTGGTTTATTCTTAATCTTGTCGATTTTGGAACTAAATCCATTTGATATAGTAGTCTTGTTAAAACCCTATACTTTTCTATTAGAGGGTGACAACAATTGCTTTATGCTCATCGAATTGTTTGCATTAAGGTTAGCTGATGATTTATTGCTCTTCATTACCTTGAAATTCTACAGATGTAATTCTAAATTTAATAAAGAAAAAGATAACTATGTATATTGAAACGAAAACAATCATTTTTAGAAGAGTCATTCTTCGATTTACAGTGAGCCATTCTTTAAGCAACATTTTTTCAGATCATTTCTACTACGAATCCACTCGAGAAATTAATGGTGCTCTTTCTGAGTCAAATAGTGAATCTTCATTTAACTTGAAGTTTTTATGAGTGGAGGAGGGGAATAAATCGTATATTCCTAACTTTTTTGATTTTCTATTGATTATTTCGATTCATTTGATTCGTTGGCCTAACACAAATAATGCTGAACCTAGACTTCTAAAGTCAGAGGCTTTATAACTATTTACTATCCGAAATTTTTTGATTTCATCTGTTATTAATAACATAATTGAAGGCAGTCCTCAACTAAACATGACTATTGTTTTGATTTACTGATTCTTTTCTGTTTTTATATCAAAAGAGTATATCTGTTTTTTAGAGCATTTTCAGTCCGACCCTAAAACGAATAAACTATTTAGGACCATTTTTTCTATCCATTATTGCTTCTAATTAAGCTTAAGAGCTGAACATCTTCTTCAATCAGCCAAGGACCTTTTTTTAACTTTGGATTCAAGAAGCAATTCCAATGCTCTCTACACTGCTTAGCACTTCTAAAGACTTTATCTTAAGCGTTATTTGAAGTATACAGCTATTATGCTATGAGCCTCCAGTTAAGATTAGTAAAACGGGATATTTGATGCCCCATTTATTGCTTGATATCTATTATGTTTTTCAGTAAATTGCTCTCTTGAAGAGACCAGGAGAACGATGAAAGGTTAACTTTTTTCAGACTCAACCATTTAAACAGGCAGTTTTTAGCACAGACTCCAGGAATTAATTGAGAAATGCGCTCCCAATCTTCAAAAGTTAAATCTTTTTCCAAGTTTGATATTGAGTGTAACTCTGAGTATTTCGAGAGAATCCATACAAGTATCTTGATATCATCTTCACTCCAGTTCTTTTTTATTCTCTTGTTTTTTGCCATCTTCTCTATCCTGCATGTCACAATTCGAACAACTGTTTAATCACTAATATAAGAGGAAATGATCTTTTTGTTCTTGTTTACTTGCTGAACGTGCTCGAGAATATCCCTTTTAATTTATGTCTTTCTGAACTATCCAAGGGCTTCAATGAAAATAAGCAATCTTGCTCTAGCCTAAAGAAGCTCTCTCTTTTATGTGAATGATTAGGCTGGTTTCTATAGTTCTTTCTCTTCACTCTCACTTTGTATATCTTCTTATTTATTCCAAACCCGTAGCTGATTTTCCAAAGAACTTAATTCTTAATCCCTTTCCATCTAATTTATAACTAATTATAAATAATAGCTTTCATATTGCTTAGATGAGGAGCTATACCTTCTACAAATATATCTAAATAATTTTTAAGGAGTGCTCATTGTTCATTATAATTTTTACCCAATTTTACTGCAATAATAGTGATTTTGAAGTTATTGAGACTATTTTGTAATTCTTCCATAAGCTTCGAAGGAGCTTTTGATGGCCTTTACAATTATTTTAGCCATTTATAACCCATAGACTAATTTTTCATTTTGTTTTAACCCCGTAACAAGGTAACCAATATAATTCTGAAAAGCATGAAGATGCCGCTGACAATTTTTCTTTGTATCGTCGCCTCGAAAGATTAATGTAAAAGCTTCAACTCTTGTCTATTAATTGTAGATGAAGAATCTCTTGTTAATAGATATGGCTAATGAGTAAGGATTATAAAATAATATTAATTTTTGAATTAGAATGTAATTCTAAATTTAATATCCATAACATAGAAATCGTAAATTAGATATACATATTTGTGTTTGAAATTCACTTGTCTTGGGTTAAAACATCTCCGAAGGTTTTGTTTTACATAATTTTTTTTTCGATTAGTCTATTTCTGCAGCTACGTCATCTTTATTTATCTTTATTTGTTCTTAGGCATAGACAAAAAACACTTAATATGATGAGAAAATGAGCAATTCTTCGAGCTATATCTCGTTATCCATGACTCTATATAGAGATGTATAATAAAGAATAACAGTAATCGAGGTATTGACGAGAAAAAATTAAAGTCATTTTATTATAGTCTTGTTCTATGATAATTTTGTTTCTTTCTATTTTTGATTTATAATCGAATAGAAGAAAAGAAGATGTCAGGAAAAGGAGAAAAAGACCTTTTAGCAAAGGTTATAATTATTGGAGATAGTGGAGTCGGTAAAACTAATCTCTTAACTAAATTCTGCGATGGAGTATTCAAAGATAGTTACGTTGCCACTATTGGGGTCGACTTCAAGATCAAGACTATCAACGTAGATGGCTCAAAAATTCGTTTGCAAATTTGGGACACTGCAGGTCAGTAAAGGTTTAGAAACATTACTCAAACCTACTATAAGGGAGCAAGCGGCATCATTTTGGCATACGGCATAAATAATAAGCAATCTTTTAAGAACATTGGAAGTTGGATCAAGCAAATCGAAAGCAATGCAAGCTAAACAGTGAGCAAAATTTTAATCGGAACAAAAGCAGACTTGACCGATGATAGAGAGGTCTAGGAAGATGAAGCGCGCAAATTGGCATAGAAGCATAACATGCTCTTTCTATAGGTGAGTGCCAAAACAGGTCGTAATGTTTAAGACACCTTTGTCTCTTTAACTCGAGATATCAAAAATAACAAGGTTGCCAATGGAGATGATGACGAACCAATGAACCTCAAGATCACATCAAGTTCAGAAAAACCAGCTAACAAGTGTCCCTGTTGATTTACTTATTATTTGACTTTATTCTTCCCATCTAATAAATCAAAATAGGGAAAAATATATTTGCTCTCTGGACTAGCAAGCGAACAAGTTTTTAATGCATATTTTTACTCTTTTGTACCTGCTCTAAATCTACTATTGTTCTACTATGATTTAGGATGTCGTTCTACATATCTCCATATCTACTTATTTAAAATGGGTCCAATAATGAAGGGTTTAGTAAGTAAAAACGGCCATATAATGATAGTATTTGAGCTTTTGGCAATTTTTAAAGCTGTATTAGTTCCTTATCAGAAAAGTATTTTTCTCAGTCTCCTTGCCCATTGTATTGGATAATTGTTTCAAATCTTTGATACTTATTCTGATTCAAATGATTCCTAACAATCTTAGTAAACTAGAGGCTGAGGTAAATTGATTCATCGATGGCCTCTATATATGGGAAAAATGAATGCTATAATAAAAAAATTGAGTAAATGGAAAAAATCCCATTTAACCATCCAGCGATTAAGCTAATTGGCAAACACAGCAAAAGTTTACTCTAATGTGATTCTGCAGTAGAACTCTCATGCACTTTCGTAGAAGAATCAAAAACTCTTAGAGATTCAGAAACTCCTCAGAAAAAAAATAATCAATAATACTGGACTATTGAACAATAGGATTACTTTATCATATTTTGGATCCTTAAGATATATAACGATCCCAGCAAAAATTATTTCTTCTCTCTTCCCCTCAAAAGAAATGATTACTTTAAACATCTAAGTCATTTTTTAGCTGATCGCCTTGGTCCAATGAAGCAAAAAACTGATAAACAATGTAAAAGTAAATTTTCTTCGATCAAAAGAAAGATTAAAATGGAAAAAATGAAAAGGAAAATTCCTCAAGATTACGAGTTCAGTGATTATCTGAAAACTGAAGCGAATAAACGCCAAAGCCATTCAGAAGATATGAAGATTGCCTTTGAAAAGCTTTTGAGCATGGAGAGTAGTGTAAGTGAAGAAGTTTTAAATATCCGTCAGATGACTCTATATCAAAATAGTTTGGAGATGAATTATAAGAATAATAGTATTTGCAAATATCTGAAGACCTGTGAATAACAAATCGATTAATCTGATTGATCTTTTTCCTTTAAATTATCATTAATCGATATTATAGATCATTACTGAATATGACTGCAGATTATATGTTCTGCAGAGATAAGCGTGACTTTCAGCCTCACTAAGGAGGTAAAACAGTTTTTGATCTAATTAAAAAATATATTAAAACTATGAAGAGATTCATTATACTTCTATCAATTGAAAGAAATTGAAGCAAATTCAGACCTCAAAATAGGCTCAAATTAATTTCAATATTTTCAAAATCGATTGATTCTTTAAAGAGAAGTAAAAGTCTCTGCAGTGGTTTGCATAGCTTTTAAATAGTGTACGAATTATTAGCTATATTCCGATAGATATTATTGATTTAAGGTTGTACTCTCGATTTATTCATATTCTATTGAAGCTTATTCAACTTTCTACTTGTCCTATTTTAATAGCTCCTATGTTTTTGGCTTCTTTTGTTTAATCTATGGCAGACCATAGTCACCGAGTATCAACTTGAACATTGAAGGGTTCTACAGCCCACTTAAATTAACCTCTTTTGTAAAAATTGTGTACTCTTCTTCAATTTATGACAATTAACTGTCTTCTTTTACTTTGCTTTCCTTCACTTACTATATTTGCAGCTTCAATAAGCGATGAATGATTTTGCTTTACTAACATTTTTTGCTCTATAGTTCCTTTCTTACTTTTACTAATCTTTCTATTTCATTCTTTATTCGTTCTTATCGAGGAATATTGCATTTCACAGTATGTTATGAAGTGATATATTATCGTAATTTTGGCTGATTCTATAGTTTACTCTTCTTTTTGCCTTTCATTTAAAGTATAAATCTAATATAAATATTTCAATTCAAGCTAATTCATCAGAAACTCAAGAGCAACCAAACTGCTATAATTTTTATATTATTATGTAAGGCAACTTTAGCATAAATCTTCCAAGCATACCAACTAATAGAATGAAATTCAAGATCCAAGATGTGAGGCTTAAAGGATTTCTCGCAAAAGAAGCTCGCTTCAAAGATGATAAGACCTATCTAACCAAACGATTTCTGAATTCCTTCCCGAATCTCTTTTAGAAAATAGACAAAAAATCATAAGAGACACAGGAAAACAAAAGTCAGCTTTCGACTTTATCTTCAATTATTCCTAAGGACGAGCAAGCAACCTTTCGGTGGATGATCGGAGACGATAAGAAAAATTTATTAATAAAATATGAAGAGAAATATAAATCTTATAATTCTCCTATAGCAAGCTAATTCATAAAGGACAAGGGTTTTTCTTTTGGAAAGTAGGGATTAAATGATGCTTTAGATGGGGAAATGAAAAAATACAAATCAGTAGCTCTAGGAGCTGACAATAAAGGATGTATCTAAAATTACTATTTCAATCAAACTGTATAGTCATAAAGTGAGGATTAGGAACTTTAGAAATAATTGAAAAGATAACAAAGATTAAAATCATTAAAAAAAGAGCAAGAAAGTCCTGCATTTAAGAGCGAGGATAGATGGAAATTCGGAGATCGAATACTTTCTAGTAAAATCGAACCAGGACCAGGATCATATTTAATTTAAACTCCAAAGAAAATTAATAGAAAACTATATAAATCAGCCAACCCCGAAAAAGAAGGGATAAATCTAAATAAAATTAAGCGAATACTAGGATAATTAAATCTTGAAAAATCCATCTAATAGGATGTAATGATTAATAAAAAAACTCAGAAGCAAAATAATCATCAAACGAGCAGTTTTATTCTAGGAAACCATGATCGTTTTGGTTCTGAAGTATATCCAATATCTAACAAAATTAATGTCCCAGGCCCAGGCTCATATTAATTTCATGATAGCCTTGAATAAAACGCCAATAAGATACTAATTTTGGAATAGCAAAGGAAATTATTAAAGGAATGGCATGATAGTTGAATTTTATTAATATAAAAATCATAATTGCTATTTGTTTTGTTTCCGACTTCTATTACGCATTTATTCAGGCAATTTTTGATTACCTCGCTCATAAAATTGTTTAATTATCTATAAACTTTCCTTTTCAAGTATACCACCCTCTATTTCAAATAAATTATCTTTTCTTAGGGATCCGCACCCTCCGAATTTATCATTAAATTGTCCAAAATAAGCTTTCTTAATACCCACAAGGTTTA
>Ga0247834_1008002_pt1 | contig 10886 bp, 4 predicted proteins | sample LaCruzMarch2015__8_FD_187118 | JGI IMG/M metagenome (GOLD analysis project Ga0247834, IMG submission 187118) | Freshwater microbial communities from meromictic Lake La Cruz, Castile-La Mancha, Spain - LaCruzMarch2015_12m | ecosystem: Environmental > Aquatic > Freshwater > Lake | place: Spain... | reverse complement strand
GAGGGTCCCTCGGGGTCCACGCAAGTGCCATACATGCAGAGTGCTCAGACTCACCCAGGGGCAGTTCATTCACAGTGGACAGTGGCTACAGCTCCACATGAATGGATACGAACTAGTGGAGGTCGAGAGAGAACAGAAAGCTGCAGGTAAGACACAGTAGGGGGGGCAGGTGGACGAGGGTCCCTCGGGGTCCACGTCGACGCCAGGTATGCAGAGCGCTCAGACTCACCCAGGGGCGGATCTTTCACAGTGGACAGTGACTGCAGCTCCACGTGAACGTATACGAACTAGTGGAGGTCGAGAGGGGACAGAAAGCTGCAGGTAAGACACAGTAGGGGGGGCAGGTGGACGAGAGTCCCTCGGGGTCCACGCAAGTGCCATACATGCAGAGTGCTCAGACTCACCCAGGGGCGGATCTTTCACAGCGGACAGTGACTGCAGCTCCACGTGAATGTATACGAACTAGTGGAAGTCAAGAGGGGACAGAAAGCTGCAGGTAAGACACAGTAGGGGGGGCAGGTGGGCGAGAGTCCCTCGGGGTCCACGCAAGTGCCATACATATGCAGAGTGCTCAGACTCACCCAGGGGCAGTTCATTCACAGTGGACAGTGGCTACAGCTCCACGTGAATGTATACGAACTAGTGGAGGTCGAGAGAGAACAGAAAGCTGCAGGTAAGACACAGTAGGGGGGGCAGGTGGACGAGAGTCCCTCGAGATCCATGTCGACGCCAGGTATGCAGAGCGCTCAGACTCACCCAGGGGCGGATCTTTCACAGCGGACAGTGACTGCAGCTCCACGTGAATGTATACGAACTAGTGGAGGTCGAGAGAGAACAGAAAGCTGCAGGTAAGACACAGTAGGGGGGGCAGGTGGGCGAGAGTCCCTCGGGGTCCACGCAAGTGCCATACATGCAGAGTGCTCAGACTCACCCAGGGGCAGATCTTTCACAGCGGACAGCAGCATTAAATGTGTGTATACGAACTAGTGCGAGTGGAGAGGAATTTCACTTCATACATCTAAGCACGAGAAGTAGACTTAAGAGCAGCGATAGCTGTATCTACTGCAGCCTGAACCGCGGCCGCATCCAGTGTTTTCATTCTTCTAGGTGGTCTGACACTTATTTGCGCCTGTTTTATTGGAGCTGCGATCTGTCTCAGTAATATAGCGTCAGGTACAATAATGAAGCCATCATCATCTAACGTAAAGTGTGTCACAGACTGGGATGGTCTAAGTAGGCGACCTTTCATGCATATCTTGTAAAGTATCAGACGCAGGACCGTTGCATAATGCGGTGCAATATCCGCAGACGTTAACCAGCGTCCGTAAAAAACCTTAAAAAATACGTACGCAAACACCAATACACCACAACTCATCCCGTCAGACTGGCGGGCAGCATCGTCTACACACACAATGGAATAGTTTATCGCGTCGAGCCCCGCTGCCGCCCGTTCATTGCAAATCCACGTTCGTAGAGCGGACGCGTGGCGCATATAGTTTTTCGGGGCACCGAGAGGGTCTAGGATGTAAATTTCATTAGAAGAATGGTCCATGTATAGAAATCCATGATGGTTATCGTGAGTCCATGAACACGCAACAGGTCTGTTGAGATGCCGGCTGTCACTGCGAAAGCTCTCCCCCAGAGCAGCACAGTGCGTGCCATCCCCAAAATGCGGGCCCCCAGGCATACACGTCACGTGATGAGCATTGAGGCATGTTACCTGCTCACTGGAAGAATACTCAATAAGACCGAATACGAACGAGAGAACTTCTGTGTCGACCCAGCCGCGAAGCGAAGCGATAGAATGGTTCGGCAAGTATCGCGATACCTGCGACACTGTACTAGCAGCAACGCCACGATGAGAGCCAGAGGAGAGCGAGTCGGGAGATGCTAAAGCCCGAACGGTATCACACAGAAAAGAATCTCTGAGGGAAGGAATATTGAGCTCATTCATCCCAAAATGCCCAAGAAGGGTCGCCAGTGACATAATGGACGGAGACTGAGCTACTACACCAGTCGGCATTGGAGGTAAAACATGGGTACCCACGATTGAAATCGCTGGAGCCATAGCCGTCTCAGCAGTATCAGCCGTACTGCACAGTTCGAAGACAGCACAAGTTACAAACGAAATCATACCCAACACGATCTAAAAAAGAAAGCACACACCTTCGAGCAGACGCACGCTGTGGTACAGCCACAGCTTTTCGAAGCTCTAACACAAAGGATGCATCCTTAGTGGCCTCATGATATAGCCTTTTTATTGCTTTTGCATCCCCAAGGGCACTGTGTGCATCTGCAAAAGCCTGACCATTCGTGACACGGTTGAATACAGCTGCGAGTGTCTGGTTTCCTTTGCCTTTGGGAATTCTACCAAAGCAATGCTTTTGAACATGTGTCTTCATGTCTGCATAGAAAACTGTCTCAGGCAGAGCAATACCGGCACGCAACATTTCGAAGAACAGAATAGGAAAATCAAACGCGAAGCCATTATAAGATAACAAGACGACAGGAGTGTTGCTGTCACGAATTTGAAAGACGTCAAGGAAACTGCCCCATACTGCAGCAAAATTCGTGCTAGTTGACACTGCCTCATTAGTAATGCCATGTACGTCGATTGCTGCTTGTGGAATCGGTACTCCGGGATTCACGAGTTTTTGAAACGAGAGTGCTTCAGTGTCGCAATCTGTGGTCCCGAATTGAACGACACGGCTTCTGCGTGAAAGACCTGTTGTCTCGATGTCAAATGCAATGACGCGGCTAAATTCGACTGCGACTGACACAGTCTGCAGCGTGACTTCGACAGAAGACGCAGTGGATACCGTGGATTTTCGGCCAATAGAAACCATAGCATTATTCCGGCGTTTGGCCTTAGTCCCTAATGCAATGGCTCCCCACAGCATATCTGGAGAGTGAACAGGCGTCGTAACTGTTTTCCCCATTGTTCGAGTAACGAACTTCTGACGTGAGATAGCAGTCACGCGACGATGAGTCGGTGCAGTGGCTTGTACTGAGGTCACAGCTGCACCGCTAGCACGGATCACTTGAGCATGACCCAGCGTGGCGCCAGACTCGGAGCTGAGCAATGGCACAGCACTTTTAGTCACTTCAGTGAGAAGTTGTGCAGCTGTGTGGAGTTTATAAATGTCACTCGGCGATAGCACCGTCGCATCGCCAGTTTGAATCACACGCTGTAGTACTGTGACAGACCTCGATAATTGCCCGGCTACACATGCAGTTGAAAGAGGAGCCTTCGCAGCAAATCTAGAATGTCCAATGACAGGCTCAGCTGGAACAACGCCGGAGGTGCCCAAACAAACGCGATCACTGCTGAAAAATAACTTCGATCTCAACGTTGCGCTGATGTGACACGACGCGTATTTCTTAAAGCATTCAATGACCATATCGGCGTGACGCTCCACAAGCTTAATAATGCGTGGGTCTTCGTCGTATACGCAAGGTTTCCATAGCAATTTCCGCCGTGCATATACTTCGGCGGCGAGAAGTTCGGGGCACCTCGTAGAATTGCGCTCACACGAACAAGTTCGATTTGATAAATCAACAACGAATTCCGTTCGAGTGACGCGCCGCTTCAAAGAATCAGCATCAGCAGAAGCTTTTGCTGCTAAGAGCTGCACGACAGCTTGAGAAGGGCATTCGCATACTTCTTTGGGCACTTTGAAAACGTCTTCACCCAACTCTTCTGCAGCAATGTTAGGGGCTACATCGACGTTGACAGAAGCCCCGCTCAACGGCGCTGACGGCTTCGGCAGACGGCTTTCGTAAATCGCTTTGGTGCCATCGTTATGAATGCATAGCACTTGCAAGTAAGGTTTTCTGTCAGGGTGCGCAGATATAGATGTGCGATGTATTTGTAGAATTGCTTCAGCCAAGATAACAGCTGCTTTTTGAATCATTTTCATGAGTCGTAACCCAGCGCAAGTAGACCCTTTCTGCTGGATATGTAAATTGTTGCGATTATAGAGCGTGTTCGCTAACGATCTCTCTGTAAGCGTGTCGTTGTGTGGAAATCCAACCGAGCGTAGGATAGGGGCACTGGGATCATGAGACCTAGTTCCATTAAACACTTGGTACCTAATTAAATTATTGACAGACTCTGGTCCAGCTGTTGCATTCGAAGATAAGTAAAAGCGCCTCCATGCCGTGCAAAGAAGCGAGCGCACTGCAGCATTCCAATAATTTCGAGCAAAGTAAACGTGTGCTGCTGGCCAAGCTGTTTTGAGATTGTCAAGAAAACGCCCAGCGCGGCTTTCACAGTCGCTAGGTGACTTTGCTTGACGCACGTGCATAGCCTGAAGTAATACCAACTGCAAAACAATGAACTTAATATCTACTGGCTTCGCTCCTGCATCTAGCATTTGTTGTATCGCGTCGTAGAGACTAAACGTCGCCCATATGTCTGGAGTGGCAATGCTTTCTGCAGTAGCTGGGGGACTTCTGTCCTCATGGATCAATGCAACAACATTGAGTGCATTCTCTTGCATCCATTCCTCTTCTCTGTCGTGTGTTGCAGCAAGTGATGTCGTTTCTGCACTCGTGGGCCGCAAAGCACCCCCACCCATTACCAAGGGCAAATCCGGTAAAAGCGGTGTCAGTGAGCGACTCCACGCCGCACGCGCGTGATAGTGACACATGATATAATGAAGAAGAGCAGTATATCGCAAGTACTGTCCAAGGGGGCCGCTGGGGAGCGCAACAGCTTGCCAACGACGGATAACGTCGTCCATGAATTCACGTAAATAACCCAACGGTGCTGTGCAGCCAGAATGCTCAACATTGATACGGATTCGATGTAGATCGTAAGCAAGTAGAAGTATGACCCAGTTCGCAAGCAACGCTCGAGAGCCAGCAGTACTCGAGCAGAGCGAATGAGATGAAATAACGGCGACAAATTCTTGTGAGAAAAGCTCTGTCAAGAGAGCGTCAAGAGCGGAAGTGTCAGTTGCAGCAGCAGCACCCGCCGCTTCGGAATCACCCGTCGAATCAGCTGGACGAAGATCTGCATGGGACGACGTCATCAGGAACTTATTTGCCATGACAACTTCGGAGTCAAACGTACTTGATTCCATAGAGGATTGATTAATGAAAGAAATAATACGCTGGTGAAAGTGGCGCAGCAGAATAGCGTACGCCTCCGCATTAGATTCATGCAAATGCAAGCGCGCAGCACGCCACAACGCAGGCTCATCGTCAAGTATACCGTAGGCAGGCCGTGCGCCACATGCACTAGCAAATCTCAGCTGATGAAGAACAATATATGAAACTCTGCTGTGTGGTTTCGTCTCATATATTCTAGGTAGGTCAGCATACCCTAGCACGGTCGAAACACGAGAAAACAATTCCTTCAATGCAACCTCCCCTTCAACGGCGGAGCACCCTATGGTGACATCATTCTGAGCAAACTCATTGCAAAAGCGTGCGTTCTCCTCCCGATCTATAGGTAAACCAGCAATGCCACTCTCAACAGAAACGTCGGCAACCGCTGCACCCGCATGCTGAGTTTGACGGAGTTCAATCGGCAAAGCTGTACCAATGGTCAAGAGCAACGATCGTCGTGTATAGTAGTCCTCTAATACGAATGGAAGCATTGGTTGATCAAATATTGTCGTTCCCCACAGCCCATCAACAGAAATGACCCCACCAAATTCCGGAAACCTTCGTAGGACAAGATCCTTCAGGGGAGTTGCCACTACTACTTGTAGCTCTCGGTTATATGCACTAGTAGTGCGTAAGCTGCAGAGGAGAGCAAGTACAATGTGTGGACGTAATACCCAAGTTAATATGGTGAACTCACACACGAGATCCGATAGCCCATTTGTGTTCCTGGAGCGCAGGAATAACTACACCCCGGAAGTAATCGATTGCAGACTGCTTCGCATGTTCTCTAAATTTAACTGCAAGGGAAATTCATAATGTTAGTTCAACTTAACCCATTCATTAGCGCATGACTTGAAGACTTACGCGTTTGAAACAAAGATGATACGTCCCTGGGGTTTATCCACCACGAGAAGCAACTGTAAGCATTGGGTTGACCGCAGAGCTTCAATAACTCTGGCATTTTTAATTTCGATAGCGCAGAGTGGTTGTGAAGCAAATTCACATCATGGTCACTCAGAGACGAGCCAGACGACGGTGATGAAACCTTGGCAGCACATACAAGCATGTCAATACGATCACCTTCGGGGTGGTCCACCTCAACAATTCTGGGCGAACAACACCGTGGACTAGAACTAACGGAACAGCGCTCCAAGTCCTCGTCGTCACTATGAGAACACTCGTCGTCACTTGAATGCATGCGACTGTGTTGACTATTAGAATCCATATCGACAGAGTCACTTTGAGACGAGCGATCGCTTGAATTCGTACGCTGAGCCAAACTGTTCGGAGGCAGATTGCATACTGTCGTATCTTTCAACTTAAACACCGGATCGATACTGTCGGAGACTTCCATAAAAAAGTCTTCAGTGCGGCGCAAACACACTAATGGTGGTAAACCACTCGAACGCAATATTATACGTCGAGGTATTGCTGACGTAACAATGTCTGGATTTTGAAGGAAAAGCGGTAGCAACCACGTCGCGTAATCCTGCGCTAAATTAGTAGCTTCCCCAGCTTCGAAGCCACCCTTGTACAGACCATATATACACCTTAGAACATCGGCCGATAAGGGTGCTTTAAATGTATCATCTGCTTCACCATCAATTGTAGGCGCACGAGAAACAGCTACACCATCCACACGTACTGGATCTACAGACACAGGGCTATGTGTTCCACCATGGTAGCCAGGTGATTGTGGAAACTCTAGCACTGCTCCATAATCCATGAGCGTTACTGAATCGGAGGAATGCGGACGCGACTCCGAGATGGTAATACGTAAGCGACACTCGAATGGGCAACGTGTTGGGCGCCTCGGCGCCGGTCTCCTTCGCTTTCGGGGAACTACTGTGCCATTGATACGAGTAGATATCACCATACCAGGGGATGATTCATCATTCACATGCGAGCTGTGGCGCATGCAACGGTAAGTGAAAACTATGCAAAACGCCTCACGGGATGGCCTGGTGAAATGTACCGTGCGACATAGTATAGTTATATACAGCTTGACAGCGACATGCGAAAGTAACATAGGGGCAGCGGCGGCGTTTGTGGTGACTATGCACGGTTGCTTAGAGTGCGTTGAAATCCAGTCTGCAGCCGACTTGCATGCAGTCAATGTATTTGCATCGATAGGGCAAGCTGTCATGTCTCCACAGGGTGCTTGTGCAAACTGCATTTGGCAACATTGAACTAATAAATTATGAACACAGAACATGCAAACGAAATAAAGCAGCACAACATACCGAATGATTAGCGTTGAGAAAGATTCTAGCGCAAGTAGAAAGATTGTCCAGAGAGCCTGTCGGAAACGCTAGCTCACTCTTTCCGACGAAAAAGCAATTCGTAAACTTCACAGAATTGTAAGAGAGCATAATAGAATTAATCGACATCAACTCATGCTTGTACACACACAATCTCACCAATTCTCGTGTGTCATTAATTGCTGCTGAAACGAACCCGCGGTAAGTCTTGTATTGCGAGGTGATTACTTCGGGGCTCCCTGTACTGTCCTCAGAGTCCTCACTTGTGACGTCGTCAAGATCCCCACACTCGCAACTCACGCGAACAGAGAGGCAGAATACATAGGCCCTCGAAACAAGCTCTTTTGGGAGCACGACACGCTCGCATTCCATTAATTTTAGTTTGTCACGAATGAGCAGCAAGCTTTTCTGATATGCACTAGCCGAGGACGGGTCTGCCGCATCATGCAAAACGCCACGAGTTGTGGAACCGCGGCCATCAATACTACGGAGTGGCAAATTTAGCGGGGCAGCCATTGGCCGTGATGGGTCAGATGTTTGACGCTGAGCAATACGTTTTGATGGGGCTCGTCGCGAATCATTTTGCTCTGCAGTGGCAATAAGAGTAGTGTCACCATGAACGTCGATTTCACCACCCCCAATGCCACTGGCAGCGTCTTGCATGCCGATGCCTGGTTGCCCAGAACCTTTATTCTGAGTATACACAAGGTGGCCATTAACGCTCAACATCAAGTGCGGGAGCAATGAACGATTTGTGTTTGTATTAAATCGGCTCCACAATGGGTTAGATCGCAGGTTCCCTGGTGCGAGTAAGCAAATATCGCTGAAGTGCAGCATATATGAAAGTTTGGATTTAATAGACAACAAGTCTTTGTCCAGGTCCTCAAGCAATGGCAATAATTGTGATTGGATAGGAAGTGCCGACTTCATAGCAACGTCTGATAACGCTGCCTGCAAGTTAAAAACGCACAGATGATTGCGAACTCGGGTCGTTGTTTGAATTACAAGAAACAGGTTACTTACTGGCTCAGCGATGATGTCGTCTGTTTCCATCCTGCAATAGATGAATATCAGCTGCCAAGCAAAGACCAATAAATCAACAAACAAACAATTGATTATGGCAACTACATCGCAAATAAAGGGACAGGCTACGCCTTACGATTGAGGCACAGTAAAGCCAGCCAGACACTTTTTGTACTGCATTGATTGATTTTGACTTTTTTGCGCGCAAGAGGGGCCCCGTATCATCGTAACTCTCCAACCTCTTTTTAACAAAACAGCCCTAACTTATTTAGGGACAAAGGGATAAACCAGCGAGTGTGATAGCAAGAGCTAGCACTTAAGAAGTACGTTCCTCTGACTATAACAGCTGTCAACTCTTGATCAGTACTTAATACGCCTGTGGGAGTATAATAAGTGTACCCCAACGCGCTGCTTAAAAAATGGACGGGCCGAATCTATGGACTGCAAGATTTCAATTAATTACGGGTCATGCTGCATCAACATTTCAGCTATGAAAGATCCACCCCTGGGCGAGTTTGAGTAGTCTGCATTCCTGGCCTTCTACGTGGACCCCGCGAGACATCGTCCACAAGCTCCCCCCTACTGTGTCTCACCCGCAGCTCGTTCGCCCCTCTCGACCTCCACTCGTTCGTATACATTCATGTGGAGCTGCAGTCAGTGTCCACTGTGAAAGATCCGCCCCTGGGTGAGTCTGAGCACTCTGCATACCTGGCGTCGACGTGGACCCCGAGGGACCATCCTCCACCTGCCCCCCCTACTGTGTCTTACCTGCAGCTTTCTGTCCCTTCTCGACCTCCACTAGTTCGTATACATTCACGTGGAGCTGTATCCACTGTCCACTGTGATAGATCTGCCCCTGGGTGAGTCTGAGCACTCTGCATGTATGGCACTTGCGTGGACCCCGAGGGACTCTCGTCCACCCGCCCCCCCTACTGTTTCTTACCTGCAGCTTTCTGTCCCCTCTCGACCTCCACTAGTTCGTATACATTCATGTGGAGCTGTAGCCACTGTCCACTGTGAATGAACTGCCCCTGGGTGAGTCTGAGCGCTCTGCATGTATGGCACTTGCGTGGACCCCGAGGGACTCTCGTCCACCTGCCCCCCCTACTGTGTCTTACCTGCAGCTTTCTGTTCTCTCTCGACCTCCACTAGTTCGTATCCATTCATGTGGAGCTGTAGCCACTGTCCACTGTGAAAGATCTGACCCTGGGGTGAGTCTGAGCGCTCTGCATGTATGGCACTTGCGTGGACCCCGAGGGACCCTCGTCCACCTGCCCCCCTACTGTGTCTTACCTGCAGCTTTCTGTTCTCTCTCGACCTCCACTAGTTCGTATCCATTCATGTGGAGCTGCAGCCACTGTCCACTGTGAATGAACTGCCCCTGGGTGAGTCTGAGCACTCTGCATGTATGGCACTTGCGTGGACCCCGAGGGACTCTCGTCCACCCGCCCCCCCTACTGTGTCTTACCTGCAGCTTTCTGCCCCCTCTTGACCTCCACTAGTTCGTATACATTCACGTGGAGCTGCAGTCACTGTCCACTGTGAAAGATCCGCCCCTGGGTGAGTCTGAGCACTCTGCATACCTGGCGTCGACGTGGACCCCGAGGGACCATCGTCCACTGGCACCTGCCTGTGTCTTACCTGCAGCTTGCCCCCTTTTATACATTCATGACCTCCATTAGTTCGTATACATTTTTGTGCTTCCGAGTCTGTCATTACTGTCGGTTTGAGTCCCACCTGGGTGAATGCGAGCTTGGTGTGAGCCTGTGAGGTCTCAGCTCCGAGTGGACGTGGGCCGCGAGCGACTAGCTTCGACCTTCTCTCTCAACTCTTTCATATGCATCATGGGGCCGCACATTGACCAGCTCCTGGTGTCGTTCCAATAGGCCCGTTCCTCCGCCTTCTCTGTGTCGTGTGCCTGGCCGACCTTTAACATGTTCTCGCTCACCCGGGCCGATTTTGATGTACAAGACTGAGGAGGTTTAACTGGTATACGTTGCCCCTCTAATTGTGCTTTCAATAGTTAGTTACCCAAACTTGCATTGGTTGTACACAGTCTTACTGAGGCGTACCTTGGACAAACTTCATTCATTTCAATTGTGTTCTTGGTGGGTTTACGCTTGTGGTGCTTAAGCCCCTCTCGTGAACTCCTACCGTTGTCTTGCCAGCGCCTTTCAGCAAATGTGGAAACGGCTGCAATCCTGGCTGTACCATGCGATTGCCTAAGTCATTTTCGTCTATAATGTAGCCTGCCTAAGTCACTGGGTCTTGTTCGGAAGTGTAGTTCAGAACTGTAGACTGCATCCATGCGAATTGTGCAGAAAAGCACCCCTAATCCACAATTCTTGGATATTTTTTGGAAAATTATCGTGTTCACATAAAAAATGACGTGAAATTATTGAAAATTGATTGAGAAATGCACTTTTCCCACTTCCTGGATGGTTCGCGCCTGGGGGCAGAGCGTCAACTTCAAGTTCAACCGGTTGA
>Ga0247834_1007993_pt1 | contig 10900 bp, 6 predicted proteins | sample LaCruzMarch2015__8_FD_187118 | JGI IMG/M metagenome (GOLD analysis project Ga0247834, IMG submission 187118) | Freshwater microbial communities from meromictic Lake La Cruz, Castile-La Mancha, Spain - LaCruzMarch2015_12m | ecosystem: Environmental > Aquatic > Freshwater > Lake | place: Spain... | reverse complement strand
GAATATGACCTGACCAGAGCATTGCCAACGGATTTTGTTTCTTCCCTACCCACAGTGGAGCAGATTGAACAAGAGTTAGCGGATTTGACTGACGACGACTCGGTGGATTCCAAAAAACCAAAGTCTAAGCCAAAACCTACGGTCGCTAGGATTTCAACCAAGAAGGCCGTAAACACGGCGACCGAAAAACCAAAACGATCAACGAAAAACGCAACCAAGCGAAAATAATGACTACGACAACTTCCGAACTGCCAGAACCATTTGACCTGCGGTCACACAATACTGCATCCGACAAGATTTCCGAACTCCTTCGTCTCTTCCCCGAGATTCGAACCGAAGGTGGCAAGCTCGATTTCGATCGACTCAAGCTTGCATTGGGTGAATCGGTTGATGTGGGTCGCGAGCGTTATGGCATGAACTGGCCGGGCAAAGCAGACTGCTTCAAAACGATTCAAGCCCCCAGCATGGGCACACTGCGACCATGCCGCGAAGAAAGCGTGAACTTCGACACCACCGAAAATCTCATCATCGAAGGGGACAACCTCGAAGTCCTAAAGCTGCTCCAAAAGTCTTACCTTGGCAAGGTGAAGATGATCTACATCGACCCGCCGTACAACACAGGCAACGACTTCATCTATCCGGACAACTACTCGGAAAGCCTCAACACGTACCTTCAGTACACAGGGCAAGTCGACGACGAAGGCCGCAAGTTTGGAAGCAACACCGAAGCGGACGGGCGGTTTCATTCGAAATGGATGAACATGATGTATCCACGACTGTACTTGGCGAGTAATCTCTTGCGAGAAGATGGGGTAATTTTCATATCGATCGACGATGCAGAATTTTCAAACTTGCGAAAATTGATGGATGAGATCTTTGGTGAGGAAAATTTCCTCGGTTCTATCGTTTGGAAACATACTGCACAAAGCAAAAATGACGAGAAACACTTTTCCCGTCACTACAACTCAATAGTTGTCTTTGGAAAAACTCAGGATATCCATCGCTTTCAGTTTGAAAGAACGGAGTCAGATAATGTCGCGTACTCGAATCCGGACAACGATCCTAAGGGCTTATGGAGATCTGGTGATGTTCGTAGTCCTCATCGTAGAGAGAACTTGCGATTCACTATTAAATCCCCTGGTGGAAATGATATTGCTCCTCCAGAAAATGGATGGCGGTGGAGCAGAGAAACAGTTGCAGAAAAAATTGCCAAAAAAGAAATTGTGTTTTCAAGTAATGAAACACGAATCATTCGAAAAATTTATCTCGTGGAACAGGAAGGTCGCACTCCCGAGAACCTATGGCTACCTGAATTTTGTGACACGACAAGGGTAGCAAACAGTGAACTCAAGGCAATTTTCCCGGAATACGACTCACCGCCTTTTGACACACCCAAGCCCTGTCTTCTTATCAGACGAATGATCCAACTCGCATCCCCAGCCGACGACGATATCGTTTTAGATTTTTTCTCGGGATCCGGTTCAACCGCTCAAGCGGTAATTGAGCAAAACATGATGGATCACGGAAACAGAAACTTTATTTTAGTTCAACTTCCAGAGAAGACGACCGACGATAAGCTTCCCACAATTTCGGATATTACAAAGGAGCGAGTTCGACGTGTAATTGAAAAAATCCAAGGAGAACAAAACGACGCACAAAAAAAGCGTCAGGGGATGCTAAATCTTGAAGATGAATCGGAGAACAAAAATGAACAAAAACTTGACCTTGGCTTCCGCGTATTCAAGCTCGCCCAATCCAATTTCAACGCGTGGAACTCATCGGTTGAACACGACTCAGCAAAGGTCGAGCGACAACTTGATTTGCACATCGACCACATTCGCGATAACCGCACTCCCGAAGACATTCTCTACGAACTGCTTCTCAAAAGCGGTTTCCCTCTGACTACCCCCGTTGAGCAACAGACAATCGAAGGTAAAACCGTCTATAGCATTGCAGGCGGCGCATTGATGATCTGCTTGGATGGCAACCTGACGCTGGAACTGATTCGTGCCATCGCCGAACTCAAGCCTGAGCGAGTTGTATTCCTCGACGAAGGCTTTGCAGGGAACGACCAACTCAAGGCAAACGCCGTTCAGACGTTCAAGACCAAGGGCGTTGCAAGCTTTAGGACGGTATAAGTGATGGCAAAATCAAATGAACCAGCGGCTGTTTCAAACTCGGGACTTCGAACTATTCGAAATTTTCGAATGGTTCGAGTGGGAAATCCAACTCTCCGGGATTCCTGGAGAGTTCAGAATTCACCAGTTGACGGGAAACTGAAAACTAAATGAAACTCCAGTTCGACGCAAACCAAGCCTATCAACACGATGCAATCGCAGCGGTTACCGATCTATTCGATGGTCAACCCTTGGGCCAATCGGAATACTCCGTCATCGACATGGGACACTATGCCGACTATGGTTTGTTCGCCGGGCAATCGCGAACGGAACTTGGCGTTGGCAACAATCTGGTTCTTAGCGAGGAAGCACTTACCAAAAATGCCCGCTCGATCCAAGAACGCAATGACATCGAAATCGGCTCCCCCGAATCGTCGCTTGAAGGTTGGGATTTGTTTGACCCACTCTCAAATGCAGGACGGCCATGTCCGCATTTTTCGGTCGAGATGGAAACGGGAACCGGCAAGACCTACGTTTACCTCCGAACGATCTTTGAATTGTCGCGACGGTATGGATTCCAGAAATTCATTATCGTTGTTCCAAGTGTCGCGATCCGCGAAGGAGTCTTGAAGAATATCGAGATAACGGCGGAGCATTTTCGTGCTCTCTACAATAACTTGCCATTCGAACATTTCGTTTACGACGCAAAGAAGGTCAACCGGCTCCGCCAGTTCGCCATCAGCAACACGCTTCAAATCCTCGTCATCAACATTGACGCGTTCCGTAAGAACTTTACCGGAACCGAAGACGAACAACGAAGCAACGTCATCTACAAGGAAAGCGACAAGCTCTCGGGACGCCAGCCAATCGAGTTCGTCAAAGCGGCCCGTCCAATCGTTATTATCGACGAACCGCAAAGCGTCGACTCAACCGACAAATCTCAGGAAGCCATCAAGGCTCTAAATCCACTTTGCACGCTTCGCTATTCAGCCACGCATCGCAATCCGTACAACCTTGTGTATCGACTTGATCCTGTCCGTGCATTTGAACTGCGTTTGGTAAAACAGATCGTGGTCGCAAGTGCAACGAGCGAAGGCGGAGCCAACGAAGCATTCGTCCGTGTTCAGTCGATCGAATACAAAACAGGAATCAAAGCCAAACTCCGCATCCATTTCCAGGGTCCCGATGGACCTAAGGAAAAGAGCGTTACCGTCAAGCAAGGAGCCGACCTTTTCAGTGTCTCCAATGAGCGTGCCAACTACCGGGACGGATATGAGGTTGCCGAAATCAACGCAGAGCCAGGACATGAATTTATTCGCTTTACCAATGGGCGGGTACTCAAGATCAACGAAGAGATTGGCGGAATGCGTGATGATATTTGGCGAACGCAAATCAAGTACACGGTCAAAAAGCACTTGGAAAAGGAACTCCAATTGCGAGGTCGAGCAATCAAGGTATTGAGCCTGTTCTTCATCGACCGCGTCGCAAACTATCGCTCCTACGATGAATCCGGAAAGTCCATCGCAGGAAAATTCGCTGTTGCATTCGAGGCATGCCTTACTGACTTGCTCAAAGATAAGCGGTACAAGGATTTGCCTTGGATCAAAACGTCGATCGACAAGCTCCACAACGGGTATTTTGCCCAAGACAAAAAAGGCGTTCTGAAAGATACCAGTGGTTCGACTGCGGCGGATGATGAAGTCTATAATCTCATTATGCGGAAGAAAGAGGAGTTGCTTTCCGAATCGGAACCACTTCGATTCATCTTCAGTCACTCCGCACTTCGCGAGGGCTGGGACAATCCGAATGTGTTTCAAATCTGCACATTGAACGAAAGTCAGAGTGCCACCAAGAAACGTCAGGAAATTGGTCGTGGGCTTAGGCTTCCGGTCAACCAAGATGGCGAGCGAGTCTTTGACGAGACAGTCAACAAGCTCTTTGTCATGGCCAACGAGAGCTATGAAGACTTTGCGAAATCGCTCCAAAACGAATATGAACAGGACTGCGGCGTATCGTTTGGCAAGATTCCGATCACGGCAATGGCACGGCTGACTCAAGTCGTTACGGACGGCGAGGACACCATTGAGACGCCAATTGGTCGCGAAGTCGCTGAAACGCTCAAAGCGATACTCGTGACTCAAAAGATGCTTGATACCGAAGGGCGTTTGCAACCAGCGTTCGATCCGGCGAAACCAGGATTCAAGCTTGAGCTACCGGCTCCTTTTGAATCGCTATCCAATTCGGTGGTGGATTTATTGTCATCGTACAAAATCGAACGGCATATCCGAAAGGAGAAAGACGAAGTTCCCAATCGACTGAAAAAGGAGGTGATATTGAGTCCTGAGTTTGTCGAGCTTTGGGATAAGATCAAACCAAAGACAACTTATCGCGTTGAGTTTGAAACGGAGGAACTTGTAACGCGAGCGGTGAGCAGCATCAAGCAAATGCCTAAAATCGAAGCTTCAAAAATCCGAGTTACCGCAGGACAGGTTGGCGTGGTTCGCGGCGGAGTTACGTCGACTGCGGTGAGTGTGGCGGAGGAGCAGCTCGAATATAGCAAGCGGCCACTGCCAGACATTCTCGCTTATCTCCAAAATGAAACGGAGCTAACCCGATCAACCTTGGTTCGAATTTTGAAAGAATCGGATCGTCTTTCCGAGTTTTTCGTCGATCCTCAAAAATTCATGGATGCCATTGCTGGCCTCCTCAAGCACGAACTTCATCGGTTATTGGTTGATGGGATTAAGTACGAGCGAATCGTCGGGACCAGTTCCGAGAGCGAATGGGAGATGATGCTGTTTAAGGCTGAGGAGGTCGTCAACTACCTAACTGCCCTCCAAGTCAATCATTCGGTGTACGAGTACATTGTTTACAACTCCGAAGTTGAGAAGGAGTTTGCTAAAAAGCTCGACGAACGCGAAGACATACGACTGTTCGTCAAGTTGCCGGGTTGGTTCAAGATTGACACTCCGGTCGGCGAATACAATCCGGACTGGGCCATTATCAAGCACGACGACAAGACGTTGTATCTGGTACGCGAAACGAAATCGACCCGCGACTTCCTAAAACTTCGCACCAGCGAAGCCGACAAAGTCCGATGCGGTCAAAAGCATTTCGAGAGTCTGGGTGTACCGTTTAGCGTCGTGGTGACGGCTGAGGAAATTTAGACGATTATCCGGCTGCAATCCATGCGTTTTTGGGCGAACAGACCGATCCGAAGGTTACTCTGTTCATACAATCACGGAGTGTGATAGTGTGGCAACCGATGTTTTTAGTGGAACCAACGACGACTCAATTCCGCCAACGTGAAAATCATGGCAAACGCAGAACAAGTAAAAGCATTGGTGAAAAGCATCGCGAACGGCGACGAGGAACACTTCGTTTCAGTAGCTCTGCAAATTGCTGCGTCGGAAGCCAAAGCTGGTCGATCGACTCTGGCCGAAGAACTTCGTGACTTAGCCGATGAGATAAAGCGGAATAGGAATGGATCGCGGTCGCACAGAGCTGTACCGATAACCAAGCCGACCGGGGAACTTGCTGGCCTTCTGACAGCCGTCTATCCCCAAACTCGATTTGCCGAAATGGTTCTTGATCAGCAGACCCTGAAGAAGCTTGAAAGAGTTCGACACGAGTTTAGAGCAACAGACAAATTGCGAGGGCATGGATTGCAGCCGCGTCGGAAACTATTGCTAGTTGGACCGCCGGGCTGTGGCAAAACAATGACTGCCACCGCTTTGGCTGGAGAGCTTAAACTGCCTTTGTTCAACGTGCAGCTTCACGGCGTGATTACAAAGTTCATGGGGGAGACCGCAACAAAACTGCGAATGATCTTTGATGCGATGCAGCAAACGAGAGGCGTTTACTTTTTTGATGAGTTCGACGCTATCGGGGCAGAACGTGGAGCAGCGAATGATGTTGGGGAAATCCGACGGGTACTGAACTCATTTCTCCAATTCCTAGAGCAAGACAATTCGGATAGTTTGATCGTTGCGGCAACGAACTTCGAAGCAATGTTGGACGAGGCTCTTTTTAGACGATTCGATGATATCGTCACGTATAGTCGCCCAAATGGTGAACAAACAAAGCAACTCCTTGTCAATCGTCTTGGAGGTCATATTGTACAACGGATTTCGTGGCCAAGAATTCTTTCCGCGGCAATGGGATTGAGCCACGCGGAAATTTCGAAAGCTTGCGATGATGCGTTGAAACATTGCGTCCTCAACGCGGTAGCGAAACTAAAAACGGAAGACGTGGTTTCATTCCTCTCCGAACGCCATCGTTCCAAGATTGAATTAAAGAAGGGCTAGAGTTTCGGGCGCAATGGAAAATCTAAGGCACTTGTTTCCAAAAGAAACGGCGAAGGTCGAAAAATATACGTCACCCAATTTGGGACGTGACAACTTCGCGACGCCACCCCGTGACGCAGCACCCTCTACTTCGATTCGCGGTTCAAGATCAACATATCATTGCGGTCGATCCAGATTGGCCTTTGGCAGACATACGGGGGCATGGGACGGAGATGGCTGGTTTAGCTCTATGGGGTTGTTTGACTGATGCGCTCAATAGCGATGGAGTCATTCGACTGAATCACAGCCTTGAGTCGGTAAAGCTGTTGCCAAATCAAGGTGCGAATGATCCTGATCTATTTGGCGAGATAACCTCCCAAGCCGTTTCGCGAATACGAATTGCAGCTTCTGATCGCGATGCGAGAGTTTTCTGTCTCACCATAACTTCGGATGGACGTGATGCTTGTTATCCATCATCTTGGTCGGCTGCAATCGACCAAATTGCTTCATCCCGTGAGGGTTCTAATTTCGAAAGCCAGTTGTTTATTGTTTCTGCGGGCAACATTGAATTGGACCATCAACACGAATACCCAGATCGAAACTACCAAGAGAGTGTCGAGGATCCCGCTCAGTCATGGAACGCCGTGACAGTGGGCGCATACACCAACAAAAAGTTAATTGAGCAAGTTGGGTACGATGATTGGAATCCAATCGCACAACAAGACAGCTTGAGTCCATGCAGTCGAACGTCGAAGTCTTGGAGCGACAAGACTTGGCCAATCAAACCTGACATAGTAATGGAAGGTGGAAACAGTGCCATTAATCCGGCAACGAAAAAAGCTGACTCCTTTGATGACCTTTCGTTGCTTACGACAAAGCTTTCCGCTTCCGGTGGTTTGCTAACGACGACTGGAGATACAAGTGGAGCTGCGGCATTGGCTTCTCGATTTGCTGCGAGAATCTGGGCATCATATCCAACACTTTGGCCGGAGACCATTCGAGGATTGTTGATACACTCGGCACGTTGGACAAGTTCGATGCTCCAAGAGTTTCCGTATTTGCAACGTCATGATCGTTTGCGAGTCTACGGCTATGGAGTACCCAATTTCCAAAAGGCAATGTCGAGTGCAAACCGCGAAGCCACGCAAATCATAGAAGGCGAACTTCAGCCATTTGAACTAGTCGGTGGTAAATGCAAAACAAAGGACATGCATTTACATTCATTACCTTGGCCGAAGGAAGTTCTTGAATCGCTTGGTGAGGCAACTGTCACAATGCGTGTGACTCTCTCGTATTTTATTGAATCGAGCCCAGGCCGCCGTGGTTGGACAAGAGGAAATCGATATCAATCCTGTGGTCTTCGATTTGAAGTAAAGCGACCGCTGGAAATGCTATCCGACTTTACCAACCGCGTTTCAGCAGCCCTGCGTGATGAAGACGCGGAGTATGTAGGCGCAGGGGCTGATGAAAGAGAGTGGTCGCTGGGAAGCAATCTTCGAAAAAAAGGTTCTGTCCATTCAGACTCATGGACCGGAAGTGCGGTGAACCTTGCAAACTGTGGAATGCTTGCCGTGTTTCCGGTTACCGGTTGGTGGAAAGAGCGTCATCATCTGAAGGGATGGATGAAGTCGGTTCGATACAGCTTGATCGTTTCATTGGAGACTTCGGTCGAGACCGATTTGTACACGCCGATAGCGAACATGATTGGTGTGCCAGTTCAAGTTGTAACGTAGCTGAGAACATAAATCACTGTGTCACTGGCAACTTCATCAACCGACACAATCCATTGGCCAGTCGAATATGTTCAGGCGTGTTGCACGATGGTTCAAGCAATTTTGGAGCCGCAACAACTATCGATAAACATTTTTCACGGCTGCTTGCCAGGGTACATGGCAATCGACATGGCACCAAGGTATGTCAAATACAAAATGGCCCAAACGATGACATCACCCACGGTGGCGAAAGCAGCCCCCTTGGGCATTATGTTTGTTAGGATCAGCACTGCGTCAATAAGCACCAGAACAAGGGCGCCAATGCACAAGGTAACATATTGGAATCGGCGTAATTCAATTGGACAATGGTTCGCTGATATCACCCGTCGGCCAACGTGGAACCGTATGAAAAATGCGACTATCGGCAGAACCACGGCGACGATCTCGACCGGGACACGCAGGTTTGGAATCAACCCCCGCACAAGGACAGGTGCCAACCAAATGATCGCAGGAAGTGCCCCATCCCATATTGCAATCCGAACGATCCACGCACGTGTTTCTGCAGCGGTTAACATTACGTAACAACGCCATTGGGCCGAACCCTTTTTTCACCCTCACCCTTTGCCTCTTCGATCCGATCTTTCCACGCATGCGGATCGCTTACGTACCAAGCGATCGAGTCGGACTTGCCCTCCACGACAAATCGCACCTTCAGCAGGTTATAGATGGTCGCCTTTCCCAAATGGCACTTGGTGAAGGTGATTTCAGTGATCGTATCCAGAGGGATCAGCAGGTCTCGCTTTGGCAGAAACAGGAAGAAATGCAATTCCTTCCCAGTCAGCACCAGGCCGCCGTTGCCGCGTATCTGCCAGACGCCGAGAGACTCCCGTCCGAAACTATTTGCGCACAGGTCCTTCATGAGGACCTCTGCAGGTCCGTGTTGCGCGGCGACCCGAGCCTCAAGTGGACCGTTCATCGAGCGGAGCGTGAGTTTGGACACCATGACCACAACGATCCCGATGACGACCATCGTCAACCCGATGACAACCACTCCCAACACAACAAGTCCAAAGAGTACCCACGTAGTCATTACTTTGGCGATCCTAATTGGAAGTAGTTAGGAGTGAGGACGATTCGAAAGCGGAGGCTGTCGAGGTCAATTTTAGTTTCGACAATGTTGAGCCGCACCAGCCTGAGGACATGTTACCATATTGGTGGCAATCCTTTTGTTGGCAATCCTTTTGTTGGTCGCGGTAATCGCGGTAATTTGGAGAAGGCTCATGTCCGTTGTACGCTGGTCGTGCCTATTTGTTGCGTTGTTTTCGAACGTCTTATTTGGGCAAAACGTTGAGACAATACGAAACATTTCGTATAAACCCGAAGCGAGCAACGAATACGAGCGTGAACGCTGCACGTTCGATTTGGTGGTGCCGAGTGGCAAGACTGACTTCGCGACATTGATTTGGTTTCACGGCGGGGGACTCGAAAGCGGCGATAAAGTGAACAAGATCGCCGAAGGCGTCAACGATCATTTCACGAAAGCCGGGATGGCGGTGGCGTCGGTCAATTATCGGCTCAGTCCCAAGGTTACCTACCCAGCTTACATCGATGACGCAGCGGCGGCTGTCGTCCGTATCCGCCAGGAAGTAACAAACAAGGGGGGCGATGCAACTCGGGTGTTTGTTTCCGGACATTCCGCCGGCGCTTATTTGACCACGATGCTGGCCGTTGCGCCAGAATATCTATTGAAATACAATGCAGTACCGCAAGACTTCGCTGGATACCTACCCGTCTCGGGCCAGATGTTCACACACTACACGATTCGAAAAGAGAGGGGGATTCCGAAGACTCAACCGATGATCGACTCGGCTGCACCTACTTGGCACGTCCATGATCAAGTCCCGCCCATTCTTGCCGTTTGGGGCAGCAAAGATTTACCGACTCGAGCCGAAGAGAATCAGTACTTTGTGGCTGCGATGCGGGAAGCCGGAAACAAAGAAATTCAAGCTTATCAGTTTGAGGATCGAACCCACGATACGATCGCCAGTCAAATGAATCAAGCAGGAGACGAAGTTGCCTCCATGATGGATCGTTTCATTGCCCAACATCGATCGCGACACGTCACTTGCAAGCTCCGCGTCGAACAGACAGATACAACATTGACGGTCAAGGACGGCGATCGCGAGATTTTCGTTTATAACAAAGTCTCACCACCCGCGCCTAAGGGTATCGATGCGATTTACGAGCGGAGTGGTTTTATTCATCCAGTCTTTGCGCCCAATGGCGAAGTCGTCACGGCCGCATTTCCCGCCGATCATCCCCATCAACATGGCGTTTTTTCAGCTTGGGTAAAAACCAAATATGCGGGGAAAGAAATCGATTTTTGGAATCTTGCGGGACGAACCGGCTATGCGTTGCACGAACGCGTGGTCGCTACTTTTCAGACGGAAAATTCGGCTGGCTTCGAAGTTGATTTGCTGCATCGCGTCGCGTCCAATCCACCGGTGGATGTGCTGCGTGAACATTGGAAGTTGACCGTACAACCCACGGACGGGACCTACAACTGCTTTGATCTCGAAACGACTCAGCACGCAATCACAGACTTGCCGTTGGTGGTGGAAAAGTATCATTACGGAGGGGTGGCGGTGCGTGGTACGACGAGTTGGTTGCTGGCCAATGACAGCGATCGCAGGTCCTCAAGCAGCCCACCCAATGAAACCTGTTTCTTTCTGAATAGTTTAGGACAGGACCGCATTGCGGGAAACCATGCGCATGCCAAGTGGGT
>Ga0247834_1007991_pt1 | contig 10904 bp, 9 predicted proteins | sample LaCruzMarch2015__8_FD_187118 | JGI IMG/M metagenome (GOLD analysis project Ga0247834, IMG submission 187118) | Freshwater microbial communities from meromictic Lake La Cruz, Castile-La Mancha, Spain - LaCruzMarch2015_12m | ecosystem: Environmental > Aquatic > Freshwater > Lake | place: Spain... | reverse complement strand
CTGACGCTTCTCAGCGAGTTCTAGATCTGCAAGGGTTGTCGCCTCTTGATCAGAAATTCGGCGGGATTCGCCCTCAGTCTGAATCAGTGATTCTGACTCGATCACTGTCGATGACTGCTCTTTACTAATGACTGCCCGATCACGGTTATCACGCAGCCTGCGCTGCTCACTCTCGATTCGTGCAATTTCTGTATTGGTATCAAAGAGCGCCTGTTGCGCGTCGTGGACTGCATCGGTTGCCTCATGATAGGCACTTCGGGTCTCTTCAATCGAACGTTCAACTCCGCGCAGACTGGCGTTTTGCGACTCAATCTGAAGCTCAGTCTCTTTTCGCTTAGCACTTAACTTCTCAAGACTCTGGACATACTCCTCACGGCGTGTCCACCAGAGCCAGCGCTGCTTTTCATCACGGCGCGCTGTGAGTTCACTGTAGCGCTGTGCGACTTCGGCCTGCTGCTCGAGTTTTGCAATCTGGCCCTCTAGCTCGAGACGAATATCCTCGATCCGAGCGAGGTTCTCCCGGGTGTCCGATAGCCGTCCTTCAGTCTCGCGGCGGCGTTCACGATACCTCGATACGCCTGCCGCCTCTTCAAGAAAAACCCGCAATTCTTCGGGACGCGATTCAATCACGCGCGAGATCATTCCCTGACCAATGATGGCGTAGGCACGGGGCCCAAGTCCCGTCCCCATGAAGACGTCGTAGACATCTTTGCGGCGAACCGCCTGATTGTTGATCCAGTAAGTGGACTGCCCATCGCGGGACAGAATCCGTTTAACTGAAATTTCGGAGTACTGCCCCCAGGGGCCGGTCACCCGTCCATCTGCATTTTCAAAGACCAGCTCGACGCTTGCCCGGCCCGAGGGCTTTCGGGTTCCCGAGCCACTGAAGATGACATCTTGCATCGACTCCCCGCGCAGCTCAGAGGCTTTCGACTCCCCCAAGACCCAACGAACCGCATCGATGACATTGGATTTTCCGCAACCATTTGGGCCAACAATCCCCACCAACTCGCCGGGAAAATGAAGGGTTGTCGGATCGACAAAGGACTTAAAGCCAGAGAGTTTTAAATAAGACAGTCGCAAAGGAAAAGGCCTTGTTCAGGTCGTCATTAGGTCAATAACAGGTGAATCACAGTAAAACCGAGGGTTCAAGAGGCTAGTCAAGGACAAGAGCTATAATATCACCCAGGAAAAGAGGGAATTTTCAGGCAAAAAACTAGCTAAAAACCTCGAACTTCGTTTAATTAATATCTATCGTCCTTCTTTATCGTCGAGTTTGAGAACCCCCGAAAATGACAACCAAGCCCAGAAAGACACTTGATACTTTCCCCAATCCTGAGCCGGCCAGGGACTATCTTGTGCACATTGAGATTCCAGAATTTACCTGCCTATGCCCCCTCACCGGCCAGCCCGACTTCGCCCACCTAAGCCTAGATTACATCCCTGAGAAGAAAAACCTCGAACTCAAGGCGCTGAAACTCTATATGTGGTCTTTCCGAAATGAAGGGGCCTTTCATGAGGCGGTCACCAATAAGATTTTGTCGGAACTGATCGCTGCTACAAAACCCCGCTTCATGCGGCTCACGGCCAAGTGGTATGTGCGTGGCGGAATTTACACTACCGTCGTGGCCGAGCACCGTGCGAAGACTTGGAAACCCCAACCAACTGTGGATCTGCCGGGCTTTACCGCCCAGTCACCGATGACCGCCGCCTAAGGTACTTTGAGAAAGATGACCTCATGACAATTTCTGCCCAGACCAAGGATCAACTCAGCGCCGCAATCGAGGCCGCCTGGGAGAGCCGAGCAACACTTGCCCCCAATAATGCGCCGTCAGACATCCGCGATGCCGTTGCTGCCATTATCCAAGCCCTCGACCAGGGTGAGCTGAGGGTGGCCGAGAAAAAGGGGGCGGACTGGATTACCCATCAATGGATCAAGAAAGCGGTACTTCTGAGTTTTCGCCTGCGTGATAACGCCCCGATGGATTCAGGCAGCCTTCGCTTTTACGACAAAGTGGAATCAAAATTCTCAAAATACTCCGATGCAGACTTTAAAGCGGCCGGGTTTCGTGTCGTTCCTCCCGCCAGTGCGCGACATGGGGCATTCATTGGGAGAAATGTCGTGCTGATGCCGTCTTACGTCAACATCGGGGCCTATGTTGACGACGGTACGATGGTCGACACCTGGGCCACGGTTGGTTCATGTGCGCAGATTGGTAAAAATGTCCATCTCTCGGGCGGTGTGGGTATTGGCGGTGTTCTGGAACCCCTTCAGGCCAATCCAACCATCATTGAGGACAACTGCTTCATCGGTGCCCGCAGTGAGGTTGTTGAAGGGGTGATCGTTGAAGAAAACGCTGTGCTTTCGATGGGCGTGTTTATTGGCCAATCCACCAAGATATTCGATCGCCAAACCGGCGAAATCACCTATGGCCGGGTTCCGGCCGGAGCGGTCGTAGTTCCGGGTAGTCTTCCCTCCGCTGATGGCCGCTACGCACTCGCATGCGCCATTATCGTCAAGCGTGTGGATGCACAGACCCGCGCCAAAACGGCGATTAACGATTTACTGCGGGGCGATTAGATCGTGACCAAACAGCCCGATATCCGGCTCTATGGAATCCCGAACTGTGATCAGGTTCGGGCGGCCCGTACGTGGCTAAAATCAAACGGGCAGGATCTTGAATTCGTTGACTTCAAAAAGGTTGGGCTCGATGCGACAACCCTCGATCGCTGGCTGACCCATCTGCCTTGGGATGCGCTGTTGAACCGTCGCGGCCTCACCTGGCGTCAACTCGATGCTACTGTACGCGCACAGATTGTCGATCAACACACGGCTTCGGAAGTGATGTTGGCCCACCCCTTACTCGTCAAGCGGCCTGTTTTAGAGTTTGGTGAGAAGATCTCTGTTGGATTTTCTGAACCCTTGTATCGCAACCTGTTTGGCTAGATTTTTTCTGTAATCCTCATCGAGACCCTGATCGTCTATGGCCCCAAACCAAACCCTTGATCTGGCACGTACTCTGATTCAAAAGGAATCGGTTACCCCAAATGATGCAGGCTGTTGCGATCTGATCGCCCAACGCCTAATCCCCTTGGGCTTTAAGGCTGAGTTCCTTCGCTTTGGCGATGTCACCAATCTATGGGCGATCCGTGAGGGCGGACAACCCGGCCCGACCCTTGTATTGGCGGGCCACACCGATGTCGTTCCCACAGGGCCGCTGACCAAATGGTCGCAGCCCCCTTTTGCCGCAAATGAATCTGCTGGAATGCTTTATGGCCGTGGTGCATCAGATATGAAATCATCGATCGCGGCCTTCATTACTGCAACCGAACGCTTCATTACAACCACGCCCGTCTTTCCCGGACGTCTCGCCTACCTAATCACATCAGATGAGGAGGGCCCTGCCATTGATGGAACAGTCCAGGTTGTTCGGGAGTTAGCCCATCGCGGAGAGCTCTTAAATTACTGCATTATTGGTGAGCCAACCAGTGTTCACCATCTCGGCGACATGATAAAAAATGGACGCCGTGGCACCCTCTCAGGCAGCCTTGTGATTCAGGGCAAGCAAGGACATATCGCCTACCCGCATCAAGCGATTAACCCCATCCATCTCTTTGCGCCAGCGCTTGCAGAGCTCGCCGCCATCAAGTGGGATGACGGCAATACCTACTTTCCGCCCACGACATGGCAGGTCTCAAACCTGAATGCTGGCACGGGTGCCACCAATGTCATCCCCGGCGAGTTGCGTGCCCATTTCAACTTTCGTTTTGGCAGTGTCAGTTCCCCCGAGGATCTGAAGTCGCGTCTCGAAAAAGTTCTGAGTCGTCATGGCCTAACGTTCCATGTGGAATGGACACTCGGTGGCGACCCCTACCTGACTGCACCAGGAAAACTCTGCAATGCAGTGTCTGCGGCCATTGCAGAGGTGACCGGGCAGGCTGCAACGCTCTCGACAACCGGCGGCACATCGGATGGCCGCTTCATCGCAAAGCATTGCCGTGAAGTCATTGAATTCGGCCCACCAAACCAGACTATTCATCAGATTGATGAGCGGATCGCAGTCGCTGATCTAGAGCCTCTGAGCGCTATCTACGAGCGGTCGATTCGTACACTGCTGGCCGCTCATCAAGACCCGGCCTAGAATCACACGATGCGAATCGGTGACTTGATCGCTCAGGGCGAGACCCAGTTTATCGCCGCAGAACTCGCCTTTGGTCAGGGAACTACTACCGCGTGGGATGAAGCCCGCTGGCTAACACTGGCGGCACTCGATCTACCCGTTGATAGCCCCGTCGAGATCGAATCACACCCCTGTGATGCCCATCAGATTAAGAATGTTCAGAGTTTTTTTGCGCGACGAATTCGAGAGCGGCTTCCAGCCGCCTATCTGACAGGGCAGGCCTGGCTTAAGGGCTATGCATTTACGGTTGATCCCCGGGTCATCATTCCGCGATCGTTTATTGCAGAGCTCATCATGGATCATTTTCAGCCTTGGCGAGACCCCAATACGCCCGTTCGAGAGTGTCTTGATCTCTGTACCGGCTCGGGATGCCTAGCGATTATCGCGGCCGATCAGTTTCCTCTCGCAACAATCACCGCAACAGACCTGAGCAAAGAGGCGCTCGAGGTCGCCAGGATTAATAGTGATGCCTACGGATTTGAGCAACGGATTCAATGGATTGAATCGGATGTGTTCGAGAGCCTCAGCCCCAGACATCAGTTCGATATCATTATGTCGAACCCGCCTTATGTACCAGAGCGTAAAAACTCATCTCTCCCCCCAGAGTTCCGCCACGAACCCAGAATGGCATTAATCGCACAAGACCATGGGATGGCGATCGTCAGAGTAATTCTAGCCAAGGCAGAAGCCTTTCTCGCGCCGCAGGGGCTACTTGTCATAGAGGTTGGCCACGAGCGGCGGGCACTTGAACGATTGGTTGAAAGAGAATTTTCAAATTTACCCGTCACCTGGATTCAAACCAAAGAACAATCCGATAATGTTTTTGTTGTTCCAAAAGAAACCTTGAACCAACACCCATGGAGACCGCCCCAATGATTACGCTCTACACCTGGCCCACACCAAACGGACATAAAATCCAGATCATGCTCGAGGAGACCGGCCTTGCCTATAACGCCGTCTCGGTCAATATCCAGACCAACGAGCAGTTTGCGCCTGATTTCCTAAAAATCAGCCCAAATAATAAGATCCCTGCAATTGTTGATTCCGATGGCCCAGATCGCAAACCCTATAGTGTCTTTGAGTCAGGTGCAATCCTCGTCTATCTCGCGAGCAAAACGGGGAAGTTCTTAGGCAAAACTGATCGCGAGCGATTTGATGTTCTGCAATGGGTCATGTTTCAGATGGGGGGGTTTGGTCCTATGCTTGGGCAGGCTCATCATTTCAGACTCTATGCTCCCGAGAAAGTTGCCTACGGCATTAACCGCTACACCAACGAAGCCAAGAGACTCTATGGGGTCATTAATCAGCGTTTAAGCAAGTCAGAGTTTCTTGGTTCTTCGCATTATTCAATCGCCGACATTGCGACCTGGCCATGGGCCCGCTCCCATGAGAAACAAGGTGTTGATCTCGCCGACTATCCAAACGTTCTGCGGTGGTACGAAGCGATTGAAAAGCGGCCTGCCGTCAAGCGTGCACTCGCGCTATCGTCTGGCCACTAACCGAGGGGCCACTGTCTTTCATGAATCTCTCGATTGATGAGTTTCTTGGTCGCTGGAACTCGTTTGATGAGGTGATCGATGTCCGCTCTCCCGATGAATGGTCTCTCGATTGCATCCCAGGTGCAACTAATAGCCCCGTGCTCTCAAACGACGAGCGTGTTCGAGTGGGCTCCCTCTATGCCGCCTCTGCTTTTGATGCAAAAAAAATAGGTGCATCACTGATTGCTCGAAATATCGCAATCGCTCTTGAGACCCAGTTCCATGATCGATCCCGACAATGGCGGCCCCTGATTTATTGTTGGCGCGGAGGTAATCGCAGTAATGCGATGGCGACTGTGCTCTCTCGAATCGGCTGGAAGGTGAGTCTATTGACGGGAGGCTACAGTGCCTTTCGAAGAAAAGTAGTCTCCGAACTAGAGATGCTTTGCGAGCCTTTTTCATTTCGTGTCATCTGTGGCGTGACCGGTTCCGGAAAGAGCCGATTTCTGAGGCAGCTCGCAGCGCGGGGCCAGCAGGTTCTCGATCTCGAGGCCCTGGCCCATCATCGTGGTTCCCTGCTCGGCACCGAGCCGATCGGCACACAACCCTCGCAGAAACGATTTGAAACACTCCTGTGGCACGCGCTGCGTAACTTTGACGCCAATCAGCCTGTTTACGTTGAGTCTGAAAGCCGAAAAATTGGCTCGGTTCAGCTCACGGGCGGATTAATCAATAAAATGCGCGCAAGCCCCTGCATTGAGCTTGTTGCGCCTGTTGATCAGAGGGTGCAGTTTCTCTGTGAGGAGTACGCCCACTTTTTTAATCAGCCTGATCATTTGATTGCCCAGCTAACGCGACTCAAGCCTCTCGTGGGCACTGAGCGTCTCGGCCATTGGTGCCGATTAATCGAAGAACAGAAATGGGCAGAACTCGTCGAGCGGCTTTTAGTCGAACACTACGACCCCACCTACAGCCGGTCGATGCAGAAAAACTATGCCGGTTACGCCCAGGCTCAACGGGTCTCGGATTTAGCAACCTTCTCAGGGTAGAGCTTCACGCCAACGGCCTCGCGCCGCATGGCCACCCAACGATCAAGCCCATCTTGGAGGCTTGCCTGTACTAAGCGCGAGAACTCGCGCCCTGCCAGATCCTTCACCTCAGCCGAATCAATAGCCGGAACCTGTGAAGACTCGATAACAATCAGCCAAGCCGCCTGGGTGCGCGCAGAAGCAGGCACCGTTAAGAGCTTTGGAACTGCGTTGAGCTCGGCCGTAAATAGGGCAGACAAGACCTCGGCCGGAATTTGAACCTTCTGCGCGCCGGCTCTGCTCACGACCTGGGAGGCGGAAAGCCCCGCGAAAGACGCCAGTTCCGCTGAGGAAATTTTCTTAGCCTCATTGAGCGCCTCTTCAGCCGCCTGTGTGGCCTTCTCAAAAGCCTTATTACTGCGCAGCTGCTGCTCAACCTGAGCCTTCACTGTCGCAAGCGCAACAGGCGCGGCCGGCCGATGTGCTAATACCCGAGCGCTGGCAAGAACCCCAGGAGCAATTTCGACAGCCTCTGTATTGCGCTTATTGACAAGAGTGTCAGCACTAAATACAGCCTGCAGAAATTTCGGATTTGTAACTACCCGCTGTAACTCCGGCGCCAGTTTACCGACCCTCTCGGCGGGCAATCCCTGCCGACGAAGCCCCTGAATCGATTGAATCGGCAGGTTCAATTTCTTGGCTGCGGGCTCCAGGGTATCGGACTGTTCATAGACAAGATTTGAAAACAGTTCGACGGAATCTGCCGAACCAGGCTTCACAAAAGCAACAAGTGCGATGTCAACCTCTTCCGGTGTTTGGAATTGATTGAGATTCGCCTGATAGAAGGTTTCGATCTCCGCCTCAGAGACGCTCATCACGGAAAAGAGATCGCTGGCTGAAAATTTCCTAATCCGAACTGAACGGGTTTCCAGGGCCCCTTGGGCAAGGCGTTTCGCGACCGAGCGGGGGGCAATTGACGATCCCGCAATCGCAGCCGGAAGAATTTCAATCATTAGGTCGGCACGCATCTGCTGCTCGAAGCCTTCAACCGTTAATCCCTGAGCTTTTAACGCCTGTTGATAGAGACCAAGATCGAACTGCCCATCTTTCTGAACCGCAGGGATCGCCGAAATCGCGCGACGCATCTGGCTATCGGCAACACGGATTTTAAGATCGATTGCAGAGGCCAACAGGACCTGCTGGGTTACAAGGTCGTTGAGGGTTGCCTGGCGTGATGCCGTGGTGTCGAGCAGACTCGGATCTAGCTTCCCCCCGAACTGTGCGCGGATCTGTTCGAGAGACTGCTGATGCGCGCGCTCCCATTGGGAGAGTTGTATTTTCTGCTTGCCCACCTTCGCGACGGTTGCCGAATCACTTCCCGGGGAAATTAAATCCCAAGCGCCCACCACCACAAACGAGGGGATGATCAACAACAAAACAATACCGAGAAAAATTCTCTGATGACGGCGGACGGCTTCAAACATGCGTAGGCGCTTTATAGATGGCGGAGTGGACGGGACTCGAACCCGCGACCCCCGGCGTGACAGGCCGGTATTCTAACCAACTGAACTACCACTCCTTAGACAACCCTGACCCGGCTCTAGAAGACTTCCGGCGATTTGGTGGGTGCTGAGAGGCTCGAACTCCCGACCTACGCCTTGTAAGGGCGCCGCTCTACCAACTGAGCTAAGCACCCAAAACCCCGGTTAATTTCCTAAAGCAAGCCGGCAAGTATAAAAAAAAAGGGCCGCCCAATCAAGCAGCCCGGCTAGATGGCCCTGCCGAAGCAGGCGCACTCGGTTTATCGATTAATTGCGTCTTTTAATGCCTTGCCTGCGCGAAACTTGGGGACTTTAGCGGCCTTAATTTTGATCGCAGCACCGGTCTGGGGGTTACGGCCTGTTCGGGCCGCCCGCTTGCCTACTGCAAAGGTTCCAAACCCCACCAGAGTGACCGACCCGCCTTTTTTAAGCGTCGTTTTGATTCCACCAATCACCGCTACAAGTGCGCGACCTGCGGCTGCTTTCGATACATCTGCTTGCTTTGCAATGTGCTCAATCATTTCAGATTTGTTCACGTCAACCCCTCTCTCAAATTGTCTTCTAATAATTCGTTTTCTATTTTTAGACTCAGAATTTCTGGCCTACGTCGATCGCGCAGGTGAACTTAATTAACGCCGAATTCAGGCAGCATGTCAAGCCGTTAGGGAAACTACCGGCGGTCACGAGCCTCTAGTCGCGATAAAAAAGGCGCTCTTAGAGAGCGCCTTTTTCTAGTGCGGCAGTGTCTCCGATGACGGCACCGGAATTGTGCGCGCCTCGGATGATGTCGCATCGGACTTCACGACCGCCGCATTCACATCATCTTCATCAGGCAATGGTGTCGGTGATCTAGATAACGCCAGATCAAGCACCTGGTCAATCCACTTCACGGGAATAATCTCGAGTGCACTCTTGACGATCAGGGGAATATCGGCCAGATCTCGAACGTTTTGCTCAGGGATCAACACCTTCTTGATTCCCCCGCGATGCGCAGCCAAGAGCTTTTCTTTTAGCCCGCCAATCTGCAAGACTTCTCCACGCAGTGTAATTTCCCCCGTCATCGCAACGTCGGCACGGACGGGAATACCGGTCATCGCCGAGACCATAGCGGTCGTCATTGCAATGCCTGCACTCGGGCCGTCCTTAGGGGTTGCACCTTCTGGGGCATGAATATGAAGGTCTTTTTTCTCGAAGACATCATCACGAATACCAAGACGCCGCGCTCGGCTACGAACCACCGATCGAGCAGCCTCAACAGACTCTTTCATCACATCGCCAAGCGAGCCAGTGCGAAGAATCTGCCCCTTGCCGGGCATCACGGCTGCCTCAATGGTGAGAAGCTCGCCGCCAACCTCAGTCCAGGCGAGCCCAGTGACTTCGCCAACCTGATCCTCTTTCTCCGCAACGCCATAGGTATAGCGTCGGACGCCGAGAAATTCTTCAATGTTCGCATCGGAGACCTTCACGGGAATTACCGCCTTCTTGGTCAGAACGAGCCGTGTGACCTTTCGGCAGATTTTCGAGATCTCACGCTCAAGCCCCCGGACTCCGGCCTCGCGGGTGTAGGTACGGATGATCTCTCGAATCGCTGACTCACTGACCTCGATCTCACCGGGCTTGAGCCCCGTGTGCTTGATCTGCTTAGCAAGAAGGTAACGCTGCGCGATATTGATCTTCTCTTCTTCGGTATAACCGGAGAGCTTGATGACCTCCATCCGGTCTAATAATGCAGGTGGGATATTTAGCGAATTTGCTGTCGCGACAAACATCACATCAGAGAGATCGTATTCCACCTCTACGTAATGATCGACAAAGGCATGATTCTGTTCAGGATCTAAAACTTCAAGCAAGGCGCTCGCAGGATCGCCCCGGAAATCCATTCCCATCTTGTCGACCTCATCGAACAGAAATAAGGGGTTACGCACACCCGTCTTCGTGAGATTCGAGAGGACCTTGCCGGGCATTGAGCCGATATAGGTCTTCCGATGGCCGCGAATCTCGGCCTCATCACGGACGCCACCGAGCGCCATACGCACAAACTTACGGTTGGTGGCCCGGGCGATCGACTGGCCGAGCGAGGTCTTACCGACCCCGGGTGGGCCCACCAGACAGAGGATCGGGGCCTTGACCTTATCGACCCGCTGCTGAACCGCGAGATACTCCAGAATGCGTTCCTTCACCTTGTCAAGCCCATAGTGCTCTTCTTCGAGAACCTTCTCAGCATCTTCAAGGTTATTGTTAATCTTGCTCTTCTTTTTCCAGGGCAGATTCACTAGTGCATCAATGTAATTGCGGACGACCGTCGCCTCGGCAGACATCGGTGACATCATGCGAAGTTTCTTTAACTCAGCATTGGCTTTATCAAGAGCATCCTTTGGCATACGTGCTGACTTAATCTTCTTATCTAGCTCATCGAGCTCACTGTCTTCACCCTCACCCAACTCTTTTTGAATCGCCTTCACCTGCTCATTGAGGTAATACTCGCGCTGGCTCTTCTCCATCTGGCGTTTGACACGACCGCGGATGCGCTTTTCGACCTGCAGAATGTCGAGCTCAGTCTCAATTAAGGCGAGTAGTTTCTCTAGCCGCTCGATCACAGGAACAACCTCGAGAACCGCCTGCTTCTGTTCAAGCTTCATCGGCAGGTGCGCGGCGATTGCGTCGGCGAGTCGGCCC
>Ga0247834_1007989_pt1 | contig 10906 bp, 8 predicted proteins | sample LaCruzMarch2015__8_FD_187118 | JGI IMG/M metagenome (GOLD analysis project Ga0247834, IMG submission 187118) | Freshwater microbial communities from meromictic Lake La Cruz, Castile-La Mancha, Spain - LaCruzMarch2015_12m | ecosystem: Environmental > Aquatic > Freshwater > Lake | place: Spain... | reverse complement strand
AAGCCGAATCCGACCACGGTGCCGCCGAGTCGTTCGACCAGACGCGCGCTTGCCCGAGCCGTTCCGCCCGTGGCAAGGAGATCATCAAGGATGATCGCCTTCTGGCCAGGCTTGATGGCGTCCGTGTGCATTTCAACGGTGTTCGTTCCGTACTCAAGCGAGTACTCCTCGAAAATTTTCTCGTACGGCAACTTGCCAACTTTTCGTGCCAGCACGAAGGGCTTTTGAAGCGCCATGGCTACGGGAACGCCGAAGATGAATCCGCGACTTTCGACGCCCACGATGACGTCGGCGCCCTTGGACTCTGCATTTGCCGCCATCAGATAAACGACTTGCTGAAGGGCTTCTGGGGATTCCAGAACCGGAGTGATGTCCTTGAAGACTATGCCCGGCTTGGGAAAGTCTGGAACATCGCGAATGAGTTTCTCGGCGAGCAATTCATGCATGTGTGTTCAATGTACCAAACGTGTCTTACGCCTCAACCTCTGGTCCTGGCTCCCAACCCTTCTCGGAGGCTCGCATGAGAACGTTAACCCGCATGTCTCGGTCGACGCGGACTTGGCACGAAAGTCGGAATGATCCGAGCACGCCGTCTTCGGTGAGGCTCACTTGTTCGGCTTCGCCAAACGGAGGCGCTTCGGTCGCGAATCCGACCCGACATGTCGTGCATCGAGCGTGCCCGCCGCATCGGTGGCTTACGTCCACGCCGTTCTGTTCAAGTGCAAGAACGAGTTTCGTCCCTTCTTCAACTTCAAACGAACCAACGCCATCAACGGTCACGGTGTGCAATGCCATGGCGCAATTCTAGCGGACAGACGCGCCGAAGTGTTCGACTCCGCGGCGAGTTGGTCATCAATTTTTCTGAAGTCCTTTTGGACGGGTAAAAGCGAACGAATGATTAACGAGAATCGGCTGGTCAAACTTTTCCTGGACCTGTGCCAATTCAACGCCCCGTCACTTGCGGAGGCTGAAATTGTCGCTTGGACAAAGAAGCATCTGATCGAGCTCGGTCTGGAGGTTTGGGAGGACAATGCGGCGGAGCGGTTGGGCGGAACGGCCAACAACTTGATCGCAAAGCTGCCAGCGAATAAGTCGGGCATGCCTCGAATATTCTTCTCTGCCCACTTCGACACGGTCGAACCCACCGATCGGCTGGTGATCTCCGAAATCGATGGGGTTTTTGTCAGTGACGGGACAACCATTCTCGGTGCTGACGATCGTGCCGGGATTGCACCGGCAATCGAAGCGGTTCGTTCCGTGATTGAGGATCAGGAGCCGCACGGCGACATCTATTTGCTGTTCAGCGTTGCGGAAGAAATCGGACTCCTCGGGGCATCGGTGATGGATTTCGACCAGATCGAAGTGGATTACGGGTTCGTTCTTGATACCGGTCCTCCGGTCGGGACATTTGTTAATCAAACGGCAACCCACGACAAACTCACGGTTCAGATTTTTGGAAAGCCAGCTCACGCCGGTAAGGAGCCGGAGAAGGGAATCAATGCGATTCAGGTTGCGGCAGCCGCAATTCAAGGAATGAGCCTTGGCCGAATCTCCGCCGTTACCACGGCAAACATTGGCTCGATCGAAGGGGGAACCGCAACGAACGTCGTTTGTGCGGAAGTGACCCTTCGAGCTGAAGCGAGGAGCCTCGACCTTGAAGAACTCAATCAGCAGATTGAGCACATGCGGTCCCGGTTTTCGGCCGCCGCCGCTGCCGCAGGGGCACAAGTCACGTTCGAACACCACCGTCATTACACTTCTTTCCTCCTCGAGGAATCTGAACCCGTCGTGCAGAAAGCTCAAGCCGCGAGCAGGGCGATGGGATTTGAGCCGGCTCTTCGACACACGTTGGGCGGCAGTGACGCGAACATCTTTAACGCTCGCGGGATTCCTGCCGTTGTCGTGGCGACTGGCATGGACAAGATCCACACCCATGAAGAGCGAATATCTCGGATTGATCTTGTGAACACGGCTAAACTTGCGGTCGAAATCATCCGACAATGCAGTTGTCGCTGAATTTAGCCGGGTGCTATAGTTAAGTAAATCCGACTTTAAACACGGAAGATAAAGACATGACAAAGAACATCACCCTCGTAGCAATCGCGGTTGCAGGCCTTTCCGCTGTTCAGACCGCATCGGCACAGACTTCACCAGTCAACGGCCTCAGCGCCCGAGTTGGAGCCTTCTTCCCAACCGGCGGCGCCGCCAAGGCTGAGTCGAAGACTTGGCTCGCAGTTGGTTTGCAGTACAAAGTTCGAGAGCTTTCGGTCGCTGCAAAGAGCCCAACTTACAAGGCACACCTCGCTGTCTCGGTTGACTTCTACAACCGAAATGACTACCGAGTGGTCCCAGTTCTAGTCAACTACGTGGGCGAACTCAACGAAAAGTTGTTCTACACGGCTGGCGCTGGCGTTTCGTTCTCCCGAAAGCCATCGGGCGGCGGCACTTCGCAGAACACCAACTTCGCTTACACGCTCGGAGTTGGCTACAACCTGACTTCCGGCGCGACTCCAGTCTTCGTTGAAGGACGATTCTTCGGCAACGATGACTCGTCGCTGAACGGCTACGGCCTGTTCGTCGGCGTTCGCTTCTAAGCGAGCCATCGGAGGGCGCTCGAGGTCACAGGACCTCGGGCGCCTTTTTTGTTTGTACTGAACTTTTCATGCACTCATGCGTTTCAGCACTACAACATGCAACTGTGCGTTCGGGCAATGCCCGCAACCCCAAGGCGGCAAATGGAAGCCGGTGCTGAAGAAGCGCTAATCGATCGCTGTCGCAAACAGGACGTGGAAGCGTTCGGCAAGTTTGTTGATGCCTACCAGGCGAGGGTTTTCGGCTTTGTAAAGCGCATGGTCAACAATGCCGACGAAGCGGCAGACGTGACGCAGGAAGTCTTCATTCGTGCGTACCAAAGCTTCGCTCGCTTTGACGGCCGCTCCAGCGTTCGTACTTGGCTGTTCCGAATTGCAAACAACTTATGCATCGATCGGTCGCGCCAACTGGGCCGCACGCCCAACTCCGTTGGTCTCGTATCGGACTTCGAGGATGGCGAGGAAATGGATTTTTCAGACTCTCGCTGGCAGCCCGAAGCTCTGATGCTCGATGCAGAACTGATTCAGGTCGTTGAATCAGGTATCGCAGAAATGTCCGAAAAGCTTAAAATGGTTTTGCTTCTTCACGACCGTGAGGAAATGTCCTACGAGGAAATTGCGGAAACCTTGTCCGTACCCGTTGGCACCGTAAAAAGTCGTTTGTTTCTTGCCCGGGCTCATCTACAATCTGTCGTTAAGCGCTACATGACGGAAGGAGGCAACGATTGAAAAACGAGAATCAGTTGGATGAAAAACTGGCCAGCGACTCTATGAAGTCGATTGCCAAGCTGGTGAAGGACCTGCCGGAAGAAATTCCGAGCATGAACTGGCGTAGTCAACTCAATGAGCGGATTTTGGCGGAAGCCAAGCCGAAGCCGAAGCTTGAGCTCCAACGGTGGCTTCTCAGGCCCGCACTTGGCTTGGGGTTGGCCGCGGCTCTTGCGGTCGCGTTCGTCATTCGGCCTGTGGCATCTGATGCGACGGGAAGCTCGGTGGAATCCTTGATGATTGCAACCCATCAGGATGATGTGAACTATGCGTCTGTCACGGGTGCTGGGTTAAGTGTTAGCGAAATGAAGGATTATTCGAGTCCGACTCCAGTCTCGGACCCATTGTTGGATCTTGATGTTTTCTAGGATTCTCGCCTCTACGATCATTGCAGCAAGCGCGGCCACGAGCTATGGTCAGCAGCGCCCGTCCCTGGAGGGCCTGCCGGAGATACTCCGTTTGGCGGTGAGCAGAGCGGACTCGTTGCGATATACCGGAGTCCGGGTAGTGAACGTGCGCGCTCGGGGAGCACAACGAGAAACGGTCGAATACATCACGCGCGATGGCGACCGAATTCGCATCGACTTTCCGAACGATTCTGCGTTCTCTGGACAAGTAATCATCGAAGACCCAACAGAGCGGCGACACTACTTGCCTGGACAGAATGAGGTTCGCGTGTTGCCACCTCGTCGCGGGGAATCGCTCCTGAGGCTCGTTGCGAGCTTGGCGCGGTTTCGCCAAGAGCGAAAGGTCTCGGTAGAAAACGGTTCATTGATTGCGGGGCGACTGACTCGCTTGCTGCTGGTTGCGGATCAGCGCGGAAATCCACTTCAGAAGCTTTATATCGACCCAACAACCGGAGCGGTCCTCAAGAGCGAAGTCTATGATTTTGTTGGGACATCGGTTGGGAGCTACGAGTTCAAGTCGATTGAGTTCAAGGATAAGATCGATTCCCGACTTTTCAAGGTGTCAAGGAAGGGATTGCGGACAGTTTCTCCGCAAACCGAGGCGAATGAGCTTACGACCAAGCTCAACCTGCGACAAATTCAAATACCGCGAGAATTCGGTTTTCGGCTAGAATCCGCTCGCGTGATCCGACCAGAAGGCGAGCCCATTCTCGCGCAAATGTTTTCGAGCAACACAGGCAGATTGACGGTATTTCAGACGCGCGCCGATCTGAAATCTGACCGGCTCAGTAAGTTTGCTCGCGGCGAGATCTCAACGCGTACCTGGCGCGTTGGGGGAATCAACTTTGCCGTGGTTGGTCCAAAGAGCACGAATTTCGACCGAGTAGCCGACCGTTTAAAGCGAGATTTAGGCGGCCAGTAGGTCTTTGTTGGGTCCAAAGGTAACGGACCCAACTAGACAAGCGTCAACCATCCGCTATAATGCCTATTGTGCCAGCCGCTAGCCCAAAGCAAGCCGCGCAGGAGTACCGCAACCCGTGGCCTCGCCGCCTGAAGCGAACCCTCGTTGCCTTTCTTATTCTCCTGTTAGGGCTTCTATGCGCCGTTGCGATCACGATCTTTTTTGCATCCAAGAATCTCCAAGCGGATGCCGAGCAGATCGAGCAAAAGATGTTGGTCGCAGACTCCGAGCCAACGATCATTGTTAGCGCGGACGGAGTAGAGCTTTTCCGACTGGTTGACGAGTACCGCAAGCCGTTCACGCTGAAGGATGTTCCCGACCACGTGGTCAATGCTTTCTTGGCGGCGGAGGACAAACGGTTCTACACGCACAGCGGCGTTGATCCAGTTGGTTTGTTCCGCGTCGCATTTCTCGCCGCGCGTGAACGTCGCTTGTCTCAGGGCGGATCGACCATCACCATGCAGCTCGCGAAGCGCTTGGTGAATGGCGACGACCGCTCGATGGACCGTAAGTTCCGGGACATCGCGCTTGCGCTTCAGCTTGAGAAGCTGAAAACAAAGGAGCAGCTTTTAGAGCTGTATCTAAAGCAAGTCTATTTTGGAGAAGGCGCGTACGGCTTGGCTTCGGCAGCGGAGATCTACTTCGGGAAGGAAATCAAAGACCTAACGATTGGCGAGGCGGCGATTCTCTCCCGATGCGTACGTCGTCCGAGTGACGAAAACCCGATTAGCAACTACAAGCGCGCGCTGGCTAATCGAAACGTGGTGCTTGACATCATGTTGGAAGAAGGGATGATTTCCCAATCGGAGGCCAAGCAGGCAAAAGCCGAGAACCCACGGGTCAAGAAATCTTCGAAATTGCTTGTGTCGTCGAAAGCGCTTGCTCCGTACTTTGTTGACTATATTTTCAAGAGCCTTCGGGAGCAGCTGCCAGACATCAACCTGAGGAAGGGCGGCTATCGGGTCGAGACGACGATCCGAATGGATATCCAAGAGTACGCGGAGGGAGCAGTCCTGCGCGAAGTCCAAAAGCACCGGCGGCAGAACGTACAGGATGGCTGCTTCGTGTTGACCAACGCCAACGGAGAGATCGTGGCAATGGTCGGAGGCACAAACTACAAGAAGGACCAATTCAACACGGTGACTATGGGGTTGCGATCGCCTGGCTCCAGCTTTAAGCCGATTGTCTATGCCGCAGCGCTCCAGACGGGCAAACTCGCGATGGGGCAGCAGGTCTCGAACCGACCGATAACATTTCCACAGTCCAATGGCAAGGTTTGGGCGCCGAAGAATTCGGGTCGATGGGAAGCAAGCTCTTACGATCTAGGCACGGCGTTTGCGTACTCGATCAATCGCCCGGCGATCTGGACCTCGTTTGAGACCGGGCGAGAGGTCGTGGTGCAATACGCACATGACCGCTTCGGGATTCAGTCAAAGCTGGATCCGGTTCTGAGCATTGCCCTTGGCCCGATGGGCGTCCATCCGCTTGAGATGGCGGAGGTCTACAGCGTTTTCGCTTCGAGAGGCGATCGTATTCGACCTTTTGGAATTCGCCGTGTTACGGGACCGGACGGTAATGCGGTGTATGTGGGCACCGCCCGAAAATTCCCGCGTGTTCTCGACGAGTGGGTCGCTGACTCCATGGATCAGTTACTTGAGCAAGTTGTCCAGCGAGGTACGGCAACGGCGGCGCGAGTCATTCCGAACGCTCGGGGCAAAACAGGAACGACAAACGATAACCGGGATGCCTGGTTCTGCGGCTATTCCGACGGCTTGGTTGGCATCGCGTGGGTGGGCTCACGAAACAACTCGCGCATGAGTAGCAGCGTCTTTGGCGGGACCGTGTCGATCAACTTCTGGGTCGACATCATGCGGTTCGCGCGAAATGCGTATGGCGGCAAGATGCCGACGTACAATGGCAACGAGTCCGGAGTGGTTGTGGCCGTAACAAAGCCAACCACACCTGCCGTTGTCGACGACGTACCGGTTCCTCCGGCGACGGAGGATGACACTGCGGAGCCGAAGGCGACTGACCTGGATCAAGACCAGGATGAACCTACGCCGAAAGTCGAACCCGAAGGTGAGCCGGCGGAAGAGCCGTCCATTCCGAAGCAACCCGAACAAAAACCGCAGCCACCGAAGCCAGAACCGCCAAAACGTCCGACCGAAGATGTCGTTGAGGTCGAGCTATGCGCGGAGACCCTTGCGGTGGCAAATCCGTTTTGTATGGAGACGATCACTCGACGCATGAAACGAAGCAACATTCCGCGGAAGAGTTGCCCCGTGCATCGGGAGTAGGAACGGATGATGGAAGAAAAGCAGAGGCCCGGGGCAATGTCAACCGAACCGATCCGCATGTGGATTTTTCCCGGTTTGATGGCCTTCGCCTTGATCTGCGTCTTCTTCAAGCTGTTTTACATCCAAGTGGTTCGAGGAAACGATTTCCAAGCCCATCGAACGGCCGCGCCTCGGACGGTGGTTGCCAGTGCCTCTCGCATAAAGGGGCCTGAACTATTTGAAAGAGCGCAGCGTTGGAGCGTTCGTACGGCGCGAAAGATTTGGCATCGCGTACGACCGTCGTCCCAGTAGACTTTGGATTCCAGAAATGTCCGTTATTCACGCCCCGAAGCAGCCTGACCTTGACGCGCGACTGCTTGTATTTCCAGGGGTCATGGCGGTGGCTTTGCTGGCACTTTTTGGTCGGTTGTATTACTTCCAGATCGTAAAGGCCACTGAGCTGAACGAACGGGCGGAGGCAAGTGAGCAGATTTCTATCGACTCGCTCGCGCCTCGCGGATTGATTGTCGATCGCCGCGGAAAGATGGTCGCCGGCGTCCGCCCAGAAATCGTTGTGAAAGGGGTGCCAGATGTCCTTCGGAAGCATCCCGAAGTGCTGGATCAGGTCGCAGAGATTCTTGGTGCGGACAAGAAGCGCTTGGAGAAGAAGCTCAACGATGGGTATTGGCGTAAGCACCTGCCGACCCCCATTTACGTTGGGGCGAGCGTAGCCGCTGGTTCCAAGCTTGCGGAGATCGCGGATACGTTGCCTGGCATTTCGGTCGACACCCAACCCATGCGGTTCTATCCGGACCCAACAAGTTTCAGCCACGTTCTGGGCTACGTGTGGACACCGAACCCGAACGAGGAAAAGAGGATCAAGGAGGAGTTCCAGATGAAGGTTCCGCCCTACGTTGGTAAGGGCGGGATCGAGCGCGCATACGAGCTCGATCTAATGGGCACGCTCGGACGAGAATACATCGAGGTGGATGCTCGGCAACGCCCGCTCCGCATCATGGGGCGAGACTCAGGGACGCCCGGTAAGAAGCTGGTTTTGAGTTTGGACGCGAACCTTCAAAAGTTGGCGACGACCATGCTTACGGAGCAGGGATTTAAGGGGAGCGCCGTGGCGATTGATCCTCGGAACGGAGAAGTGCTGTGCTTAGTCAGCAATCCCACATTCGATCCGTCGCTGTTTTTGGGCGGGATTAGCGAGCACGAGTATGCGAGTCTTAAGGACGATCCGAACCTGCCGATGATGAATCGGGCGGTCCAGACTCCTCTTGCCCCTGGATCGACATTTAAGATCGTAACCGCGATTGCTGCTGCAAAGGCGGGGATTTGGTCTGAAACCGGGACGGCTTTTTGTGCGGGTGGATTCACTCTTGGTTCCAAGACGTTCAAGTGCCTTGGACATCACGGAAGCGTTTCGTTTGAACGGGCGATGGAGAAGTCTTGCAACACTTACTTCTGCACGCTCGGCTACCGTATGGGACGCGAGAAGCTTGTTGAAGCGGCTGAGTCCGTCGGAATTGCTTCTCGCACGGGGATCGAAATTGGTGGGGAAGATCCGGGCTCTCTGCCAAACGATAAGTGGCTGAAGCGAAACCGAAAGCCGGCCGTTTGGTTTGGTGGTGACGTGGTCAACGGGTCCATTGGTCAAGGGGCGGTTGGCGCTACGCCGCTGCAGATGGCCAATCTCATGGCGCTGGTCGCGAACAATGGCGTTAACTACGTGCCGCACCTGGTTCATGCGACAGTTGATCCGGTTGACGGTTCGAAGGTTTCGGTACTTCCGTCCAAGGAATCGCACCGCGTCGATTTGCCAACTGACTTTTGGGTTTCGCTGCGACGCTCCCTGGGCCTAGTCATTGAGTCTGGAACCGCCCGATCTGCCGCGATTCCGGGCCTCGCTTGGGGCGGAAAGACGGGAAGTGCCGAGCAGCGTAAGGGACGATTAACGCACTCTTGGTTCGTTGGATTTGCCCCGCTGGAAAACCCAACCATTGCGATCTGCGTCCGCGTGGAAGAAGCGGGTCACGGCGGGGAAGTTGCGGCGCCGATTGCTCGCGAGCTTGTGAAGCGCTACTTGACAAGCACGGCTTCGAAGCCATCGGCCCAAGCCGCGACTTCTGCGACGTCTCCGCCAGTTCGCTGACGAAGTTCAGTTAGCATGTTGGTGGCCTTCAGAGCCATTTCCATTTTTGCTTTAACGCTACGCATCGTCTCTCCCCCGAAATTCGAGCCCGGATCGTACTTCTCTGTTCGCTCTACCAACGGCACGGTCGAGGTGACGTAACGATTGTAGATATCGATTGCGCCAACCAGCCAATCGGCCCGCTGCGCGTCCTGTGGCAGGCGCTCGGCGAGGAAGATCCTCGCTTCCGCAGTCTCGGTCGGCACTAGTTCTGGGAGAGAGCGAATTTGGTAGTACGTGGATGTTTCCACGGATAGAAGTTGCTTTGCGGTGTTAACCGAGTCTTCTTCGGTGCCAAAAGCGCTTTGGGTCCGCATGAGCTGAGCGAGGGCCGGAAGATTATTGGGATCGCGACGCAGGGCAGAACGCAATGAATCCATGGCAGCGGCATAGTTGCCGATCGACTCTTGGGTCCGGGCGAGGACGCGATAGTTTCGGGGGCTCGGGCTCTTTGCTGCCGCGAGGCGATAGGACTCCACGGCTCCAGCATCTTGGGTCGCCATACGATACTGGCCGGTGAGGTAGTTGGTTTCGCCATCGTACGGCGCGAGATTTTGGAGGCTGGCTAGATCGTCCGCGAGGCCACGATCGCCTGAAATCAATCCGGCGCGGACTTTCGCCTTTGAGACTTCGCCCGCGCAGATGAACATGGAGAAGATCAGAAACAGGATCGGTACCGACAAAGCTAACAGGCGATATGGTCGCAGAAGGAGTTCCGGAGCGATGGCATCGGTGGCTACGGTGGTTCCGAGTCCGAGCAAAAGGAAGAAGATGAACCCAATACCGAAGTAGGAGAGATCGCTATCCACGAACCCGTGGGCGGCGATGGAAAGCACCGCGGTGATGATGGCGAGCCGAACAATCTGTTTCTCGGGCGGACTCTTTCGGTAGCCCTTGAACATTAAGATGAGCCACGCGATTCCGATCACGAACAGCAGCAGCGGTGCGAGAATGGACGAATCCACCGCCATTTGTAGGTAGAAGTTGTGGGCGAAAACGGTTTGGGTGGTGAGACCGGGGCGTGCCGATTCGAACCGGTAGCCGCCAAGCCCATAGCCAATTGGATTCTTCTCGATCAGGTTGATTGCACCCTTCCACAGTAGGGTGCGGAATCCGGCAGATTGCTCGGCCGTGCCGCCAGCGTTGCCTAAGCGAGTTAGGGCCGTTGCGGACGCTTCTCCGCCGGCAGCGGCGACAGGTGCCTGGCTCTTGGTCAGGCCAAAGCCCATGATGAGGACCAAAACCATCGCGGCAACCGGAACCTTCAGTCGAGCTTTTTCTGCATTCTGAACGGCCGCAAAAACAAGCGACACCACGGATACGCCAGCGGTGACAAGAAGAACACCTTTGGACTGGGTGAGCAGGATTCCAAGGCCGATCACGGCCAGCCCAAGGACGCTTAGCAGGGTGCCGATGCGGGTGGATAGCTGGCTAAGGCCGAGGCCCAAGAACCAGCCGACCATGAGCATGGCGGCGGTAGCATTCGGATTGATCCAGCCTGCGAACACGCGCCAAGTTGGGTCGGTCGCCTTCATTTCGGCGTATTCCATCAACCCTCGGACGGCGAGCAAAGTGCAGCCAATGAAGATGGCGTAGAGCACAAGGCGTGGTCCGTGCTCGCGTCCTACCACGGCGGCAGCTGTGAAGAATGCCAGGAAATAGAAACCCCATTGAACGAGGGCGGCAAAGGCGGGGCCGCGGAAAGT
>Ga0247834_1007983_pt1 | contig 10914 bp, 11 predicted proteins | sample LaCruzMarch2015__8_FD_187118 | JGI IMG/M metagenome (GOLD analysis project Ga0247834, IMG submission 187118) | Freshwater microbial communities from meromictic Lake La Cruz, Castile-La Mancha, Spain - LaCruzMarch2015_12m | ecosystem: Environmental > Aquatic > Freshwater > Lake | place: Spain... | reverse complement strand
ACAAATATAGTAGTATATAACATAATTATGTCGTATGTACAGTTGCCGCCATATCTCGTTTTTGCGAAACCTAGGTACTACGTAAGGCAAAAACGAACGAAGATACTCCGAAATACGAACGATCCGACATTCAACGTCTAGACGTTGATAGACGTTGCTCGTAGTCCTGCAAATAGATCGCAACGTCGTCAACTGTCGGCAGAGAGATGACTTTGCTGCATGAGTTTATATCTAATCAAAAGCGACTGTTGGAGTTGGAATTGAGAGCAGAAGAGGATGCTAGTGTCGATCCGACCAATATAACAGCAAACAACAAAGACGATGTCAGTAGGGATGGTGGATTCGTTTTACGTAATATTGATGTTATCGACACATCTGTTGGTTTGTATGGACGTACTGTTGTCTCATTTGGGAATGTGTCGTCCCAACAATCTGTCACCGTGCCATCACAGGATAATGCCACAATGACTACCAACAAAAATGGTGGTCGATCGTCTACGTCATCGTCGAATCATCTCTTGCAAGCACACCGATTGACCGTCGGGGACGAAGTGCAGATTTTACCAAATAACGGAAAAGGGTTTCAGGGTGGAAAGAAATCTAGACATATCGGTGGAGTTGTTTGTGCACTAGATGATGTTAGTATTTCCGTCGCACTCTTCGGTGAAGATGCTGGCAGCAACAGTAAACAATCAACTGCTGCTAAGAAAGGGAAGAAGGCTGGTAGCAAATTGATTGATGAGCCACCTCATGATGATGGTGACGGTGAAATGTTAGGTGGCAATCCTCCTTACGCTTTGATACCGAAATCCAATATTGAAGTTCATCAAAAAATGATTGCTGCTCTTGACGATCTTGATCAATATGGAGTGGATCATCCCGTGGCTGGAAGTATTGTAATGGCAGCATTTGAACAGAACAATCCTATGCACAACACAAAAATGACACGTTCGAGAATCGAATCACTTGATTTGGAGTGCAATCTCGAGTCCTCTAAACTCGACTACAGTCAACGAGAAGCTGTTGTAATGGCTTTGCATTCAAATTCTCCCATCTATCTAATCCATGGTCGTGAGTTCATCTTCTTTCCTCGTTTATAATATTTCGTGTTCTATCCTCATTTGTTTCTTATTGTTTTTCAGCTCCAGGGACGGGCAAAACAACAACTGTGGCTGAGTTAATACGATGTGCCGTCCATTACAAGGGGTGGAAAGTCCTTGTTACTGCCCCAAGCAATGTTGCGGTTGACAATGTCTTAGAACGTGTCATGAGCATTGAGAATGAAGACATTGGTACCAAACGAAGTTTAGGCACGAAGAAGGAGATAAAGGCTGTTCGGCTTGGTCATCCAGCTCGGATACAACGTGGCATACAACAATATTCTCTCGAGTCACTTGTGCAGTCATCCGAAGGCACTGAAATTGTAAAGGATTGTCGTGCGGAGCTTAGTGGGTATTTTAAAACTTTGTCCAATGCAAAATCTCGTCCAAATGAAAGGAGACTGGCGTATCGGGAAATGAAAGCAGTACGACGGGAAATACGTAATCGAGAGGAAAAAGTTGTTGGGCAGATCTTGCATGAATCCAATGTTGTCTTTGCAACGAATGTAGGTGCAGCAGGTAATCTTTTAAATCGAACATTTGGTGATAGGAAAGAGGCACTGTCGTTTGACTTGGTAATTATTGATGAGGCGGCACAGGCACTGGAGGCTAGTTGCTGGATTAGTTTACTGAAAGGGAAACGAGCTGTACTTGCTGGTGATCACAAACAATTACCACCCACAATTAAGTGTCCAGCTCGTGATGTACAGAATGAACTAGGAAGGACTCTGTTTCAACGATTGATGATTGCATATGAAAAAATAGATGGTGGTAACCGCTCAAAGATGCTTGAAGTACAATATCGAATGCATCAGGATATTAGTAACTGGGCAAGCAAAGCAATGTATAGTGGAAAACTGGTGAGCCATGATTCTGTCAAAAATAGAAAGCTCGTAACGCTCCCACTTGTAGCAGATGCGATAAATGCAAAAGTTAGTGATGTAAAAAAGGTAGAAACTGATTCCTTGGAAAATGTGACACTGCTCCTTATCGATACCGCTGGATGTGACATGTATGAAACTGCAAATGAGGCTGGGTCCAGATATAATGAGGGTGAGGCAAATGTTGTTGTATCACATCTAAAGTCGTTACTAGCACTGGGTCTTCGAGCGGAAGATATTGCCGTAATCACGCCATACAATGGCCAAGTCGAGCTCTTACGAAAGATGCTTCTACCGGACGTGCCGAAACTTGAAATACGATCTGTCGATGGATTCCAGGGTGGAGAACGAGAAGCTGTCGTGATAAGTCTGGTGAGGAGTAGTGCTCGTGGTGGAATGGGTGGGATTGGATTCTTACGTGATGAACGAAGGTTGAATGTTGCAGTCACGCGGGCGAAACGGCACTGTGCGGTGATATGTGACTCTGAGACTGTTACACAGGATCGATTTCTCAAAGGCTTGGTAGATTGGATGGAGAAGAAGGGTGAGTATCGATCTGGGGCTGAATATGTGACTGTAATGCACAGTGACGGGGCCGCTTTAAGAACGACTGCTATACCCCCTGCTAAAGTGTATAAACAAGCAACTCAAAAAGATCATTCTAAAAAGGAGATTAGGAAGGTTGCATCAGTAGAAGAATCAATGCATCAAAATCGTGAGATGAGAAATGAGTCGACCAGAATAGAATTGATGGAGAAAATCAAAACATTTTCAGACACTGCTCGGAAGGGAGAAGATCTATATATTTTTCCCTCGTCAGATTACGATTGTATTGTTGCACGAGAGTTAGCGAGCCAGCTTGGCCTTGAGTGTCGTGATGGTGAGAGCCCCAACGCGCTAGTCATAGAGGTATTGAAGGAGACGAAACGACCTAATTTAATTGTGCCTCCTAGCAAAGAAATTCTCGCAGACAGTGTCACCAAGTTCGCTCAGTTGTCTGTTGATGATGATGAATCTTCTGAAAGCTCATACGATGATGACGATACAACTACTCCTACAAAGAATGATTTACTCCGGCAACTGGCAATGGAACGAGAAAGGCGATCAAGTAAGCAGCCAGTCCAACCTACGTCCGTAGCAGCAAAGAAAACAAAAAAGGAGAAAGATCAAAAGCTTGGTCGGGCCAGGCAACCCTCAAAGACAGAGACTATCGTTGACGATTTGGAAGGCCTCGACGATATGGCTTTTCTTGATGCTCAAATAGAGAAAGTACAAACTTCGCATGGACGAAAAATAGAGGCAAAGGGGAAAGGGTATCGCTCAGTGGTGAGTCTTCTGGTCTCCTCTTCATATTAAAGTATCGCGAATATTTTATGTCTAACATTCCTCTCGACAACAGGTAAATGGAATCCTGTTGGCATCTCCGTCACCAAAGGATGAACCCAAGAGAAATGGCGCAGTATCCTCCGCCCTCCAGGCAAAACTCAAATCAAAGGAAGCGAATCGGAAGCTGAAGAAAAAGGCGAAATGAATATAATTAGGGCAATGTTGTGAAGTTACTACTAATTGAACAGAATTCTATTTTTGTCATAATTCGTCTCTTGTCTCCCTTCCCCCTTTTGACTTTCCACCCTACTACGCTAAACACCGGTCATCACAAAAAGCTCCATAATACCGGCCCCCCATTTACTTTGGGAGGTACATCTTTGCGAAGTCAGCAATGGCATGATCAAGTGCGTCCGCATCTGCGGGGTCCACAGATTGCTTACACTTCACGGCTTTCTGCATCACAGCATGGTGTGCCTTAAGCGCATCGACGTAGTCGGCATCACTCGCAAACACCTCCTTCTTTACCCTCTGACACAAACAGTACTCAGAAATCGCGGTAATGATCTTCGTGCAATGCTCTTCCTTCGTCATGACCCAACGGATCATTTGGTTTAATGACTGGGGTGATGTCTGTGCCACGAGGCCAGCGTGGAGTTCACTAGATTGGACCATCGACTTACGGATAGTCTCGGCGGCCTGCTTGATTTCGGCAACGATCGCGGGGTCATCGAAAATGCCACTATCATTATTTGGTATCCCCAAGTGAAGAGAAGAAGGAAATAATTAGACAACAATCAGAGCATAGTGTCATTTGACTTTGCTGTCAGTGTAAAATAATAACACTTACCACGGAACCTGGCAATGCCCACCGCGAAGACGAAGGACCAAGTGTAGAGTCGACTCCTTCTGAATGTTGTAATCACTGAGGGTACGTCCATCCTCAAGCTGCTTCCCGGCAAAGATCAAACGCTGCTGATCGGGGGGGATTCCCTCCTTATCTTGAATCTTAGCCTTGACGTTGTCAATGGTGTCCGATGGCTCAACGTCGAGGGTGATGGTCTTACCAGTCAAAGTCTTGACGAAGATTTGCATACCTCCACGTAGACGAAGGACTAAGTGGAGAGTCGACTCCTTCTGGATGTTGTAATCACTGAGGGTACGTCCATCCTCAAGCTGCTTCCCCGCGAAGATAAGACGCTGCTGATCGGGGGGGATTCCCTCCTTATCTTGAATCTTCGCCTTGACGTTGTCGATGGTATCCGATGGCTCGACATCAAGGGTGATGGTCTTGCCGGTGAGTGTCTTTACGAAGATCTGCGCGAGCTCGCGAGGATAGGATATAATATAATGAGACTGAAGAATTAATAATAATCATCCTCTCCCAATAATCCGCCCCACCATTACGGCATTGGCGAAGCATCAACTTTGACATGACCGAAACGAGACCTCTCGGATACACCACCCCATCCTACCGAGCCCAGCAACCAGCATGACAACATCCCCGACGAGGAACTTACCTGCATGGTTCGATTTGCGTAAGCCTGGTTCAAACAAGGATAGGATAGGCTAAGTGAGGAAGATAAGAAATCCATCATTTGAGCGGGAATTCAGCACCTCACGGCGCTCTGAGCATCACCGTCCTATTTTCGGGGGCTCCATGATGGATGATTCAACTAACGACGAAGTTCGACGCAAGCTCCTAAAGCCAAAACTTACTGAAGAAGAGGCTTTATCTCTTCTATATGACTTCTACGTCGCCGACGGGTTCAACTTGAATGATACACAAATTGTGCTACCGCGAGCGCAAGTCCTACAGGAGCTAGTCTCATACGATGATGCCAACTTTGTAGTAAAAGTAGATGGCAAAAAGGCACTATTGAAAATATACAACGGTGTCGAGTCGGAGAAATATATTGCCAAACATGCCAGAAAGCGTGCTAGAATAATGGAGGAAAGTGACGAAGCTGGTGGTGGATGTGTCATTGACTTACACACTGCCATTTATGAACGGTTATCAGATCCAAAGTACAAAGTCACCACGGGAAAGAATATACCTGTTAAGAATTTCAGTACATCTTACGATGACAACAACACCAGTGATGACAACTCTGTGTGTATCCGTGAATTTTCCGTGGTCAGTGCCGATCAAGGACTACAACAGCTTGTCGGACGTCTCCAAAGTTGGATTCATGGTACACCCCTTTGCGACGTTAAGTATTTTCCAATAGAGACCTTGCTTGATGCGGGTGCGTGGCTAGGACGGACGGATCATGCATTCGATGAACTCGCAGCATCTGATCCAGAAACACTCCATGAATCCAAAAGGTACTTTGCATGGGATGGTCGGAACTTTGCCGATGCACGATCCTTCATTGATCATATTGATGATAACGACCGTAAACAACTAGTAACGAATGTACTCGATACGTTCCAAAAGACATTAATAGATGGGAAAGAGGGTGAGAAACTTCGTATGGGGATTAATCACGGTGATTTTAATGATGGGAATCTCATCGTTGGTAATGATATGCTGATTACTGGAGTTATTGACTTTGGCGACTCAGTCTACAGGTAAGTGGGCAATGTTTTTTTAATTGTCATCAACAAGCAAAAAACAAGTCCAAGTCTGCTCGTTAAACTAGAGTCCCTAGCCATGAGGAGGACAATTATTGCATGATCAACCGATTGACGAAAGTTGTCGGGGATCATAAGTCCTCACAATACTCATACCCATCCATGCTAGAAACTTCATTTCAATGAGCAATAACAAACCACTATTCCGGGATTAAAGCCCCCGAGAACCGTCAACGCTATCATGGATCGTCTCCACATTCCAGAGGAAAAAGGAACATGACGAATTAACCATGACGACGGCGGTTGTACATCATCTTTTTATAGTACCTTGTTGTATTGCTTTGCTCACAAATTTATTATTCGTTATCGTCTTTTTTTCTACACGCTTAAAGTTGGAGAGTCCTTGATGTAACAACGGCCATGACCTATGCAGCATTAACAACATATGGCAAGGGGAAGCGATCAATCTCAGCGGCATGCGCTATATTACGTGGCTATCATCACAAGTATCCCCTCACTCACGATGAACGCAAGCATTTACGTCTACTAATGGCATGTCGTTTGTCAATGTCAGCAATAATGGGCAACTACTCATACAAACAAAATCCAGATCCATACCTCCTTCTTCATTCACAACCAGCTTGGGAGACATTGAATCTAATTTGGGGTATGGATGGTAAAGGTTTGGGAGGTATAACCGCCGAAGTTGTCGACAAAGCTTTCAATATTGCATGCGATGACATTCATATAAGCGAGGGTTCAGACATGCCAGACTTAGCAGATATATGTTTTCCTGATCCACCGATTTTAGATCCATTTGCTTCAGCGAGATAATTAAGTTACTTAATGATTGTTGGAATAGTATTATCATGGCATACTTACAATGCACTGTATTCTGAAGCATGGATCGACGTTGATTGGCATCATACACAAAGCACAACATAGCCCGGCATATATCATGCTTGCGTGAGAGGTTTGACATCATATCGTATCAAAGATTGGTTTTGGTATATATCTCAGGGAATTGGCTCATACAGACCAATCATATGTCCATCCGGTGCTCTCAATGCAGCAACTTTTCCATGTGCGGGGTACTGTATCGGTCCATCGAGACTTGCGCCCATTTTTACACATCGTGCCACAGTCGAATCCATATCATCGACATCAAAATTAAGAAAGGGAGAGTATCCCACGGCCAATGACGCTTCTGATTCACTTGCTTGGATGCTGAGATGAAAATTTGTTCCCATCGACGCCTCCATGGTGCTGATGTGTGATGTCGCGTTGATGATCGATGGATGCGATGATCCAACAACAGGACATACTAGTTCGGCCCAATTATCAGTATGTCGGATAATTGTCATACCTAATCCTTTTTCGTAAAAGTCAACTGCTGTAGCGACTCCGTTGGAACCCCTGACCATGAGTAGCGCCCGACCGAAGCGCACTCCGATAGTTGCCATATGGATGACCTATGATACGCGAAGCTCCTATCCTATCTGATCAGACACTTCTTTATTTTTTATCGCCACATGTGGAATGAGTTCCAAACAGCAGCGGAACGAGCTGCAAGGGACAGAGCGAGGAGAGTCGTATTGAACGCGATAGGCTATGAAGGACAAGAACCATCGATTCAACAACCACCACCGCCGCAGCATTTCGATGAGCAAGCACAATATTTGCTCTTTTATGGTATTATCCCATTCATTGCATGGTGTATTAGATCCTGCTTTGCAATTGTCTTCTTAATTGCAATTAGCATAGGAACTTATGCTTCAATTTGGAAGGCGATTATGCAAGGTCTAGATGTACAATCGCATCAAATTTACTTTGACTACTCTCCATTATCGACGGGTGGACCGATGATACCCACGGGCGTAGTTAATCTAAGATCCATTAGACGTGCTCCATGGATTCACTCATGCGTACAAGAATCATCATCACATGACGGTCATCACTTTTCACAACATGTCGAATATGCATGTATCAATAGTGACAATGAGGAAATGAAGTATCGTGTAGGAGGAGATGAAATGGATAATAAAAGTATTAGTGAGAAAGCAGTTCTGGAACCGGGCAAGAGATATTTCTTTGAATTATCCCTCACACTGCCAGAATCAGACATTAACAAACAATTGGGGGTATTCATGGTCAATGTCGCGTTACGATCCGTTGATAGATCACTACTGGCATTATCAAAACAGCACAGCTTACTCCCATTCGAGAGTCTATTCGTGTCACTTGTTCGAAAGACTATATATATACTGCCACTAGCATCGGGGATACTATCAGAAACGAAGACAATAACGTTACACGCATTTGATAAGTATAGTGATGCAAATATTAAAAAGCCAGTGTCACTCGTAGAGGTCAGTCTTGAAGTTCCAAATTCCGAAGCATTTCCTGCAACGATGCGAACTATACAAATACAATCAGCAGAGCTACGATATGGCAAGGAAACGAATCCAATACAAGCAATTATTCGGAAATGGCATTATCTTTGTGCAATTATTGGAATCTCTGTTATATTTTTGTGCTATGTTTGGATAGTGCTGAAGTTTTTGAGACGTCGAGCAACAAAGCATCGGGCGGAAACACATCCTTACGGAAGTTTATTTGGTTCTGATGATGAAAGCAACAATTTATCTAATAATAACGATCAGTGGTCGGGTGTAGATATTGAAATCCTTGATGATGATGAGAATGATTCTGGCGTATGGGAACCAATTGATGCCAAAGGAAGACGAAGGACAACGAACGAGAATGATGATAAACAGAAAAAGTCAGCGCCGAATGATCATGTAGTATCTGATGATGATGATCATTATTATGATGATGAATCCGTGTCTATGAAACAGAACAAATCACCACCGTCCATGGATGAGGCTGAGTGGGATGCATTTCTTAATTTTGTGGGGAAGGACCGAGGAGGAGAGAGCACAGTACCACCGCCAGGAAAGCTTGGAGACTGTGCAGCAGAAATTGACGAGCCTCTGTTTGCTGAGATGTCATCACATGACAACAAGGAAAAGTGTATGCACTCACAATTTAATGTTAAGAATGGAGCGAACTCCAGGATAAAAGAGGAGCTAAAGATGGCTGATATGGTAATGAGAGGAAACTCCAAGTTGGATACTTGTTCAGACCGTGACTAATCACGATCCACTCAACACTAGATTATAATTCTAATATTGCTCGCGCTTTAGGTAGTTATCAGTTGTAATTATGTATGTCATTGACAAGCAGACAAAAGATAAGGACAAATATACCTTTCTGCACTGTCTGCAACAAAAGTTGGCTACACTTGATATGATGCAGTGTGATCATTTACGCCCACCGTGACAGGTCTGCCATTTGCTCACATATTTGTCTCTTGCTTTGCTTCTCATTTCCATACAAGAATTGTTGTAAGCTGTCAAAGTTGAGTTGATTGCATTTCTGCTACCAACACCTGTTTTTAATAACCTAATCAGCTCATGCATCCTGGCAAGACAGTGCCAGCTGATGCAGTAATTGTCCAATGCTTAATAGCTCGATCCAAGTTTCCAAGCTTTGCCTCCACTGTTCCAAGGTTGCATCTTGCGTTTTCTTGTCCTACCATAGCTGCGGCCTTGTAGTGGGATTTGGTCTTTTTTGAATCTCCCCTTCCGCGATAGTAGACACTCAATTGGAAATGGGCTAGACTGTACCCAAGTTCCGGGGCCTGTTTCCATAGTTCCATTGCTTTCTGTTCATCTTGCAACAACCCTTTTCCTCGCTGCATATTGATTACCCAAAAGTAAAATCGCACAAGCATCATTTGCCTCCACCCGCTACATCAGTTCTTCAACCATTTCTTCATCTGTTTTACCAATGATATCGGCTTTGCAAAACGCACATGTCCCAATATGCCCAGACTTCATAATAAAGGAGAACGCACACCCTCCACAAATGCTCTTTCCGCAGCATGAATAATATTGTTCCGTAGGCCAATGTTCCAACCCCACATTTGCAACTGCAAAGTCGTAAATTGGTAAGAAGGACAATGTCATAATCTCTGTTTTGTGCTTTGGCCAATGATTCCTCTGGCACGTTGCATCGCAGTACTTGGCGAGCATTCACGACTTGCATGCCTTTAGACTGGCGCCTCCCTGCTCTTCGCCGCAATCGGCACAGCAGCTTGCCGTCATTTTTTTGTCAGCGAAATGAATTTCAAACTGTATTGCATGTCTTGAGATTGACGGCACGCAGGTTGTCGTCATTTAATCATAGCTCTTTAACCGTGGCTATGGCTGGACATGAATTGTCAAGATGCAGACTTGGAACAATGGAGGCAAAATCTGGAAATGTGGAATGAGCAGTGAAGCATTGGGCAATGCGGCATCAGCTGGGTGTTATATTTCCATAAAAAACTTTATGACTGCTTTGAACAAGGTCGTGTCCATAGAGATGCAATTGATTTAACTTTGACAGCTTACAATGATTCTTGTGCGGAGATGAGAAGTGAAGAGAGAGACACATACATATATAATGTAAGTCGCAAATCAAATCATACACTTGAGTGCAACAGAGTTCAGTTTCAGTAAGGCGCATGATTATTATTACTTCCTAGTACTCCAAGTAAGTATCAACCGGGAAGATCGTATTATTTTACGACGGTTTTGTTCCACTTTTTTATATCATCATAGTGGCACCTCTTGGATTTCAGCTACCTAGTAGGTAAGTATTAAGTATGCCTGATCTGGTATCGAAAACAGTTCTGGGAGAGACTTTCAACAAGTATTGCATAAGGTGGATAATAATATGTTATTAACGTTTATGCTTATTACTGTTTATGAAACCCGTCACATGTTCCTTGACACATTCCAAGAATCCCTCTTGATGACATTTATCCAACTTCTGACGTAAGCTGTAAGGAATGTCATCCTTCATGTCACTCGGGAGATCAATCCCCAAGTCATAGACTGCCAGCTCATCAGAAGATGGATTGGGCAGAAACAAGTCGTTTCTGGGCCTGCAACATGGTACGCCATATCCACCCTCTAAAACAC
>Ga0247834_1007981_pt1 | contig 10919 bp, 10 predicted proteins | sample LaCruzMarch2015__8_FD_187118 | JGI IMG/M metagenome (GOLD analysis project Ga0247834, IMG submission 187118) | Freshwater microbial communities from meromictic Lake La Cruz, Castile-La Mancha, Spain - LaCruzMarch2015_12m | ecosystem: Environmental > Aquatic > Freshwater > Lake | place: Spain... | reverse complement strand
ATATTATTTTCTTCAAACCAAATCGTTTAATAGTATATCAAGAATTAGTCTGCATAATATTGTCCACATCGGAGAGCTAAGGATGCCGTTCCGCGACCGATTCCATTGAGGCGACGAAAAAATGAGGATCGATTTCAATAAAACCAAGCCACAGCATACTAGTACTCCTCCTTCTGAAGGTCGACCGTATGATGGATTGAGTGAATTACTGAATTGACTGCCGCCATGATGAGTTCGTTGGCCTTTGCTCTCCCTATACCTAGTACATAAAATTACGTACCTTGATTCGTATTCCCAGAATCCTTTCTTTCTGTCACAAAGGCATTTTTTAGGTACGAATTGGGTTCCCGCCAGGCGTTCGTACCTGAACTCGTACCTCCATTCGTACCTCGAAAATCTTGTGACAGAACGGGCCTAAGAAGTAATTCAGGATTGACTTTGACTGCTTTTGAGACACTGTAATGAAAACTGCTTCGCTCGGGCTTTTGGAGGTGCCGGTGCGTGGTACGTGTGAATGCCGGGGGGATGCCCCCCGGACCCCCTCTCTGTTGGTGACGTCAGGGGCCATTCCCCCTTTCTTTGTTTTCTTCAAGAACAGTTTTTTGGCGATGAGCGGGAAAATATTTTTGGCGGGTTGACCGTTAAGGAATAATTACAAGAAACCACATCAAACAAATGGCGGGCTTAGTTCCACTTGTATGCACGTGACAACCGACAGGATACAGGAGAGAGAGAGTTAGGACATTAAGGGCTGCCGGGCTTTAGGAGTACCTCCAAATCCAAAAGAATGAAAACGGCTTCGACCGGGCTTTTGGAGGTGATGGTGGTACATGTGAATGCAGGGGGGGAATGCCCCCCCCAGACCCCCCCTCTGTTGGTGACGTCACGGGCTCTCTGGTGACGTCATGGCCCATCCGTTTAAGAAAAGTTTTTGGCGAATAAGCGGGAAAATATGTTTGGCGAGCGGCCGTTAAGGAAACGAGAAACCCTAAAAAACAAATGGCAGGCTTAGTTCCACTTGTATGCACGTGACAACCGACAGGATACAGGAGACAGGAGACAGGAGAACATTAAGGGCTGCCGGGCTTTAGGAGGAAACCTCCAAAAGAATAATTGTGAATCTGTGTGGCGGCACAGTCAGCCCTTCCTCACGAGAAAGTATCATAAGCATAATCAGTAAAAACAGTATCACATTATTACCATCAGTTTTGCTCGTGCTCTTTTCCCACATGAGCATGGTGGGAGACGAAGCTCCTACCCAGGAGACACAAAGCTCTTTTGTGCTCTTTGATTCATGTATGCCCTTCCATAGGAGGTATACTGGGGGGGGGGTTGTAATTCGCGAGGACTGCTGTGCTGACGCCCAACAGATTCTACCTTTTCTGTCCTGTCACTTTGTCATTCGATGTATTGCTCACGTGGAGGAGAAATTGAGATAGAGTCTCATTGTGCAATTGACAACTGCACTTTAAGAGGGTCTGAGACAGTCCTTGCCACGGTGGCTGCCAATCCTCTGACAATGGATTGCTCACATGGTGAATTTCATGAGGCAAAATCTTGTCTTGCAATTCACATCTGCACTTTGAGACTGTCTGTGACTGGCCCAACTACTGGCCTGTCCAATCCTTGATTGTTTCATTGACAATCCCCATCTTTGATGTCATTGATAATGATTGTCATAGGATTGCTCTCCTGCAAGGCAGAAGTTTGATGGTGGTGTAATGAATGACTGCACCACCGGACTCTCTGTGATAGTCATAGCAAAGCGGTCCTATTTTAGATGACTGCTGACACACTCTATTTCTACTGTGTCATTGGTTATCATGAGTTGCTTGCCAAATCATAGATTGGTTTGTATGTTCTGTAGGTGCAGTCAGAGCTAGTCACTCTGCTGTTGATTTAAGTACATGTACCGATGTGGACTAGAGTCTGTGTAGAGTGTGCATTGAGGAGTTGGTAGTTGGTAAGGGGGTTGATGACTTAACGGTCCACCCGCCAAAAAATGTCTCAAAAACATAGAGAGGATATGGGGGGCATTCCCCATGACATTCTCACCAACAGAGGGGGGTCCAGGGGGCATTCCCCCCGGCACCTCCAAAAGCCCAAGCAAAGCTGTTTTCATTCAATTTCCCTGCTTAAATCTCTGTCCATATTCTTTTGTAATGCCTAAAATGAATTTCTGACTGCCTTAAGCCAAGGCCCTATTTGTTTTTTTTGATATTCTACGATAGAAGGACATTTTCCCATGTTGTTAGATCAGGTGAAGGCGTCCAAGACATAGTAGGTGGCCATCAAATCACACGCCAAATGAGCCCCCGCCCTTCGACACTCCTTTCCCGCTTGTATCATGCCGCATGTTATGATGTAGTCATCCCACCCACTTCATACTCATAGCAGGTCAACTTCATTCATGTATACAGTGTTTCAGTACCTGCCACTGTGGTTAGGGGCCATAAGGATGCCACCCCAACCTGATATCATGCTTGGTCTCACACACAGTGGTGGCAGTAGGAGATTCACTTGGTTTCTCACTTACTCACTTGGATCATGCTGTAGGTTATGATATGGTTGCCTCACCCACTTCATACACATATTATAGGTCTTCTTCATACACATATAAAGACTTTCAGCACCTGCTACTGTGGCTAGTGGTCATAAGGATGCAACCCCAACCTGATATCTGCTCTTGGGAGAAGGAAAACCAGCACTAGTTACTAGTTGGAGTTGGAGATTCACCTGGTTTTGCCATGGGGTTCTACTGTTACATATAATTGAGCACCCCCACCCACTTCATACTCACAGGAGGTCCTCTTCATACATATATAAAGACTTTCAGCACCTGCTACTGTGGCTAGTGGTCATAAGGACACAACACCGTACTCTTATGGCAACAATATACATCAGTATCAAAGGGTGTGATCTGGCTGTAGCTGCATCCTTATGACCTGTAGCCGCTGTAGCAGATGCAGAATTGCATTATATATGTATAAAGAAGACCTGCTATGAGTATGAAGTGGATGTGAGGCCTCAATTATAAGAACCCACTGAGAATCCAGCTCCTACACTCAGGGCTTAGAATACATAATCTTCTACTGAGTCTGAGTCCACCACATCAGAGAGTTTATATCAGGTAAGAGTAGTACTACGAGTCAATTAATTGCAACAGCATCATAAGTAAGCTTGAAACTTATCCAAACTTCTAATTACTGCATTCCATCTATCCGATTTATCTCTATTATATTTGCTCCAGTCCAAAGTGAAAAGTGATTGACAGTTGACAGGTGGAGATGAGTAGAGTCATCATCTTTGTCACCCATTACTCATGCATGTCTCCCACTTCCCCACAGACCCTTTCTTTTGCTGCTGGGCTGCTGCTACCCCCATCGCCTCAATTCATAATGCGTCGACTTAAATCATATCCCCGACTTGACTATTCTCTAAAACACATCTGTCCCTGCATTTGCACCACATCATTGATGCCACTGCAGCTCAAGTCATGCTTTCATTCTGAATAATTCCTCTCTTTTTGACGTCTTAAGATGATACTCTAGTATCAGGTTACAAATGTTGATTGATGAATAATATAGACCCAAAAATTACATTGGGGTATAGAGATGTCTCATGGTGACCAACGGAGGCCGACAGATTGGATATAGTTTTTGCAAATATGCCTTGCCATGGGATATGTTGTCTATGTCCTTCATTGCACTGGCTTCAGTTATGATACTTTTTGTGCTATTGCTCAGTTGCTTCTCTTTTGGGAATGTAGCTCAACATCTCCCTTTTGAAAAGAGAAGCAATTGGTTGTGATGGTGACGAGAATTATGCATTATTCGATGATAAAATGAGGGTTAGGGGCGCCTTTTCTCTTACGCACTCTCATTACAGGCATCAGGCATACGGTACAACTCACTATTGCAAAGGATGTTGTCCTATGTACCGCACACATGGTGAGGGGTGGTCGCCCTAGAAAAAAATCTAAAGGGTATACAAATTTTGGCGGAGTAGCACGGACAACCACACTTCAGACACATGGCCTGTAATAATCCAAAGCATCACCGCAAGAAGCAGCGGAGGAATGATAATGATAATAATAATAGCAACAAAAGAGGAGATGCTGACGAGGCTACCACCCAGGCAGCAGCAGCGTTTTGAAACGCCTCCCGAGGATGAGGCTGAGTTGCTGGAGACAGAAACACACAACATATCAAGTTTCCAGTTTGTAGCTGCGGTAGAAATAAGTTTGTTTATTCGCAGCCACGCCGGCCTTGCAAATTCGTTTAGTATGCTGAATCATCACGCATGAGGACAAATTAATTCATTATGCCTGTTGTCAGTTTTGTGGCTGTCTTCCATCGACGTAGACTCTAGCGCATCCACCGGCCCCGCAGGACGTTGATTCTTACGTTCCCTAACAAAAATCGTGTTTTTTTCTACTTGAGTCTATGTAGGAATAGTACTCCACTTTTTCATCAAAGTAGTGTCGATAACTTCAATTTGAAATGGACCCTCCATGACAATAGCGTTGCCAATAAGTATTAGTTTTTAAACACAACATTAATGTGGTGGAATGTGTCAAAGGTCGTACTGAAACCACGTAGGAACTTAGCTCTTTTACGAGAGAAAAACCAGTTTTCGTCCCAGAGAATCAAGGGATTTAGGGAATTGGGGCCTGTACCAGGGGTACGCTAAATCACTAGATAATGTTGGAATCATGAAATTCCGAAGATAGCATCTTAAAGTGTGGGTCATGAGCTAGCATTTCCCCGCTCGGTTTGTTCTGGGAACATTCCCTTACCACTTTCCTCTCTAGTGCCAGCACCACCTTGGGCTCATTTTGTGTTGGGCGCGCGCACGGTCGAGTTCTTGCCCCACACACACAAAATCCCACACAAAAAATTTAGGGATCTCATTTTTCACATTCTCGCATACGGTCCACCTCATCAGCACGTTGGTGCGCATCATCCCATGGCTCGATTACCCCGTCCTCATACCAGTCCCTCCACCACACCATGACCTCACTATTCACTATCCACCGTTCGTTGCAGTCGAATTCGTCGTCTGTAGCGAACGCGGTGCTATGGCGAATAACTCGGGTTTACAGTGTGGGGATGGCTGAGGGTACCCCGACGAATATCATCAAGAGCAGAGAGTCAGCTTTAGCAGAAAACATTTATGCTGCCGGTGCATGAGGTTGACCGACGAGCGCCAGCGGGGGACAGATTGTAAAGAAGCATCGGTATGTCGAAGGAAGTACCGATGAAAAAGATTATTGTACAGTACCAAAAAATACAGTGGTTGCCTACTTGTAGTGTATTGTATTGTATGCAAGGCGAGAACACAAACACGACGATCATTACCTCCGACGGTACAACAGCAGCAAGCGGTGTAAGATTCTGGTTGGCGGAGGAGTTTACCACATGGAGTAGTGTTACATCCAATGCTGAAGCTGTAATTATTATTCCATGGCCGCATGGTCGGTGAGGTAATAGACAATCTGTGACATAAGACAACGGCGTATTCATATTCTATAGGATATTACGGATTAGGCCTTGATTGTAGAGTAATTAATGAAGTGAATTTCAGTCGCGTTTATTGTATCTTTAAACTAATGTAGCGGACAAAATAGGAAATTCGTCATATATTCTTGGAGCCCATGTTAAGGAGAACACGATCGATGTGTATATGTTGGTCAGCAGCCAAGCATTTGATGAGATAGTTGACTATCGGCCTAATCGTATCAATGACAAAACGAATTTAAATTTTAACAACTAGAACTAGTAAAATCCTACCTAGCTAAACATTCCCTAAATCCAAATCCCTAAAATTTTTTACCTCACTTTCGAGGGTGCGCCCGATAGCAATGTCGTTAGCAAAGAATACCGGTCGGACAAACAAAAAAAGTATATCTGCATGGAGCCAAGACCTAACGCTATCATCGGTGCATTTTATAGCCATGACGGATGTAACGTCGTCGAGCCATTCGCGTCGCAGAGCTGTGAGGCGAGAACTATGTAGACCAAAAAACACTACCAGTTTTTCTCTCGTAGTTTGTTTCTATCGTATTACCGCCAGTGACTGGGACCACCTTCCTTTCTCGCGCAGCAACAGCAGTGTCGCACACGTCAAGCTTCAGCAATGGGCAGAAAGACGAGCTGAGCAGCAGTCGGAAGAATAATCAATTTTCTTCGTCGTCGTCATCATCTGCTGCGTGGGGCTCGGGAGGCTCCTGCGACGAGTTTGAACAAACGAAGAAACTACTAATCCTGCGCAAGGCAACGGTCGCGTATGGGATTGCAACTCTTCTAAAACAAGCAGCTGCTGCGCATCGTTACTCCGGCAGTCTGGATGATACACTTTCTTCTATCGCGTCAATTAACAAGCAACTATGCAACATCGATAATTTCGTTGTGCGAATTAATGCAGCAGCTCAAAGCTCTCACCCATGCTCCGACATCGAGGGGGTTGACATGCTATCGCCGAGACTGTCAGTCAATATCATCGAGCCATCATTCCTACAAGACTGGGATGATAACGGGAGATGTTTTGTAAAGTTGGGGAGATATGTAGAGGCAGAATTCCAATCAGACTTTCTCCCCGAAGAAGCCACTGCTGTAGATGCAGCTGTTGTTGACGATGATGATTTCTGCATTATGTTTGGGGTCCTCATGCGCGAATTATTCTACCATCCATCTGACGGTATTACAAGGGGAGAGTCTGGGGTGAGCACGGCTCCGACACCTCTTAATCCATCAACAGAGGGGTTGTCCCTGGGATCATTCCGGTCATTCCACTCTTGCGCCTCCGAAAGCTCTTCATTCCCCTCGGGATCATTCCACTCTTGCGCCTCCAAAAGCCATGGCGAAGCCATTTTCATGAAGGGTGGAGATGGTACTTTCCTTATAGAAGGATCTATTCACAACAACAACAACATTCTAGGAAGGGACGATGAGTCTGGACAATTTGAAGGACGCAATTTTGATGCGTCATCAGAGCCGTCACGCAAGAAAACTCAGCGGGTTGATTTAAGAGCTAATGATAATGGTGATGTCGAAGCTCTCAACACTGCTGCAAATTACATGAACTTGAATGATATGAGACAAGATAGATGTGGAGCACGTAATGCCTCTGTAGAAGAGGGCTTGCCATCTTCGCTATGTTTATTGATCCAGAATCTCACAGATTGCGGGGGAGATGGAATTCGTCTCGGCGATGCATACGATTCTCTCGAGTCAGTTATCAAGGACTTACACTTATTGCTGCTTGATCCTGAGCGATTCCTCTTTGACAATGAACCTACCCATCGTGATAATAACGGACGTATAATGCCATCGTTTAGAGAACACACGCTGTATGGGAGGGAGAATGAAGTGTTGACGATAACGGAAGCATTTTGCAGGGTGTCTGGTGGGGATTGTGAATCGCTTTTCATTGGGGGATTCTCAGGATCGGGCAAGAGCAGGCTTGTCAATGACTTGACGGAACGGGTAGATGCTGTTGGAGGATATGTCCTCAAGCACAAGTTTGACCAAATTATGTCCAAAGGACGATCGATGCTGGAGATTATTGCATTGTTCAATGATTTATCTCTGCTTATCAATGAGAAGAATGCTAAACATGATATACTAGCATTAGTCGATGACCTTATTGGTATCTTTGGCCCGGACTTGTCAAGTCTAGCTCGGTTGCTTCCAAATATCAAGGTTCTTGCATCCGAATTGAAACTACCCATGAGCGAGCAAGAGAGTGCAAGTCAGACCAATTTGCGAAGTATTTGCTACACACTGCAGCAGTTTATTGGAGTTGTGTCAAGTGCAGTGCATCCAGTGGTACTTTTCCTTGATGACATGCAGTGGTGTGATAATTCAGTTTTCACTGTGGTCGAAAGTATATTTGGTGTTGCAAATAGATTGAACTGTCTCTTCTTTGTGGGCGCATTTAGGTCAAATGAAGTCGCAAACGATCATGAAATATTTCGTTCCGCTGATAGATTGAAATCCTCTGGAGTGCCTACAGCTATGATGAGTCTAGAGGGCTTGCAACCAAATGACCTCAACACTATGATTTCTGATGCCTTGTGCGTGTTTCCACGGATATCTGGTCCTCTGTCTGACATTGTCTTTCGCAAGACGCAGGGTAATCCGTACTTTGTGGTTGCCTTCTTACAGTCTCTGGTGGACAGAGGATTGCTGCAATTCTGCGTCAACACGCGGAGATGGTTATGGGACAAAGACGACGTCAGCTCAATGGACGTTACAGGCAACGTGCTTCATCTCCTGTCTAACAAGATGGCTGGCCTTTCTACAAGCGTTCAATCATCACTAAAGACCGCAGCTTGCTTCGGAATAAAGATTGACCAAGCTGTCGTGACATTGTTGGCGGCTACTAATCCAAGGCACGCAGACATCCAAAACAAGTTGGAGCAGGTTGTCAAAGAGGGATTTATGGTTAAAATTGGAACTTCAAATTTCAGGTTCGCTCATGACAAGGTGCGTGAGGCAGCATACAGCCTTATACCCAATGAAGAGAAGAATCAGGTGAGTAAAGCATGGTGATGATTACATAAGCCTGCCAGAATTGCTGTAACACATTCTCATCAAATTCATGCTATTTTCTCTGTAGTACCACTTTATAATTGGGAAGTCATTATACTTGGCAACCAAGGGAAGAGATGCGGATGAAATTTTACTGTCAATTGCGGATCAAATGATGAAAGGTGTATGTTATCTGGCAGACGAAAGTCTTGAGTCACAAATTGACATAGCCAAACTCTATTACTCATCGGGTATGAAGGCAGTGGACTGCTCGGACTACGCGACATCGCGTTCGTATTTGAAGTTAGCATTATCGCTTCTGCCAACTGATCGCTGGGAAACTCAATATGATTTATGTCACCAAATCTCGCTCAGGCTGGCAAAGTCTTATTACTCGTGCGGAGATGTAGAGGAGACACAGAGTATGCTGCAAGAATTAATGGAGCATTGTCACTCCATTGAAGACAAGATACCTGTTCAAGCATTGATTGTAACAAGTGAGTACATCATTGCTGCAACAATATACTTGAGGTAATTTTGTCGCTAACTTTGTATCTACTTCTTTGTGTCTGTACCACAGTTCATATGTCCAATAGGAAATTTTTGATAGCTTATAACATTTGCCGTGAAGTGTTATCCCAGGTTGGCCAGAACATACCAGAAACGGTGTATCTGTACCAAACGACCGCAATGACCAAGACAGCAGCTAGAATGGCTGAAGGATTATCAGACAAGGATTTACTAGCGATGAAAGAAATGGAACCACAGTTAGCTGCAGTAATGAGTTTCTATGCCGTGATAGTCAGAGTCGCTTTCTATTCAAAGCCAGAGATGCTGCCATTCCTCGCGTGTAGAATGGTACAACTTACATTGGAGAATGGCCTGTGCATGCACTCAATCACAGGTTTTATTGTACTGGCAGCACTCCTGTGTAAGAAGAGTATGGGAGACAAGATAGATATATTGTGTGCTACAAAAATAGGGAAGGCTGCCATGACTTGTCTTTCACAGAGATACAGTGCAGAGAAGATACCAGAGGCTTACACTTTATACTATGGTTTTGTTGCGTGGCATAGTGAACCTCTGCAAATTTGTGCTGAGAAGCTCCGTCGAGGATTTGAGGTAGGCATGACACTAGGAGACTCACACACTGCATTCTATATTTCGTTACAACAAGTGATGTTCGCTATTTTAGCAGGAGAACGGCTACCTACTTTGTTAGAGAAGGTGGATTATTATTTTGGGCTTGCAAATATTTACAAAGACGACTTTGGGAAGAGATGTTTCTCTTTCCATCGCCACACGATCGAGATATTAATCGGTGGTGGAGAATCATGGTGGATGGACATTAAGCTACAGTGTGTAGCATTGCGACCTGCAAAGGTTAGAGAGAATTTATATTTTTTCAGTGCACTGAAGACGTATTGGCAGGGCCAAACCAAAAGATGTAAATATTATGTCGAAAAAATGTTAGCGGTGATTGCCACTTCAAATCATAGTATGGCGGGGCCGCAGACGTATCATTATATTGTGTTCATTAATGGTTTGAACACATTCGAATTAATGAAAAGTCACCAGACTGCTGCAGCAATGAGAAAGCTTAAATCTACAGCAGTTAGAGCTCTGGCGGTACTTAAGGTGGCATCTCAGTACTCGAGTTGGAATTTTCAACACAAAGTGAGATATGTCCCTTGTTCTTGTTTATCATTAAGCATTACACATCTAAATCCTCTCTTGTTTGTTGCCATACCAATTTTTAGGTCCAACTGTTGGAAGCAGAATTAAAATCACACGGAGGCAAACACGATGAGGCAATGACATCCTATGTCGCCTCAATTGGATCTGCTAAGGCATCCGGATTCATCAACGAGCAGGGTTTAGCATGTGAGCTTGCGGGCAATCACTGTAAGAAGGTGGGCGACATGAGTGGTGCTGAAAACTACTTAATTCAGGCTAGGATGTGCTACACGGAGTGGGGTAGTCAGATGAGGGTAAAAAGCATAGATAGACAACTCGTGTTGATAAAAAGATCTATCAGGGGATGATGTGTTGCATATATTTAATAATAATCTTACTAAATAACATCAAGAATTACCTACTTTTCTATATACTCTCTAAACACATTCTTCCTCTTGGGAATGGATGCTCGCACGAAGCGTTTACCCACTGATAACCGATAATACTTACCTACTATCAGCGCTTCCAAAATTATGTCTCTAATCCGGACACAATCCATCATCTAATAGCCTCGTCAATTTTCCACTTATTACACAGAAAAAGGAAACATGTTATTTTGGCAACAGTTACACCTTGGATTGTGTAAAGTGTGTGTGTGTGTGTGTGTGTGTGTGTGTGTGTGTGTGTGTGTGTGGGTGTGTGTGTGTG
>Ga0247834_1007979_pt1 | contig 10925 bp, 11 predicted proteins | sample LaCruzMarch2015__8_FD_187118 | JGI IMG/M metagenome (GOLD analysis project Ga0247834, IMG submission 187118) | Freshwater microbial communities from meromictic Lake La Cruz, Castile-La Mancha, Spain - LaCruzMarch2015_12m | ecosystem: Environmental > Aquatic > Freshwater > Lake | place: Spain... | reverse complement strand
TGATGGAAGTAGAAATGTTGTTTACTTGGCAGCCGACTTCTTGGGTAGAAGGACAGCGTGGATGTTGGGCAAGACACCTCCCGACGCGATCGTAACGCCACCAAGTAACTTGTTCAACTCCTCATCGTTCTTCACGGCAAGAGTGATGTGACGAGGCACGATACGTGCCTTCTTGTTGTCACGTGCGGCATTACCGGCAAGCTCGAGGATTTCGGCACACAGGTACTCGAGGACGGCCGCGAGGTAGACGGGTGCGCCAGCACCCATACGGGTGGCGTACTTGCCCTGACGGAGGTAACGGCCGATACGGCCAACGGGGAACTGTAGTCCAGCCTTGGCAGAAGAGGTGGTACTCTTCTTCTCGCCGCGGCCTCCTTTTCCTTTTCCTGACATGGTTGATTGAGAGTTGGGGTGTTGTTATGAAAGCGTCGATTGACTTTTTGTGAGCTCGAGTTGGTTGAATGTTGATTTGGGTTTGGTTTTTAAACCCGTAGCAATATACAAAGGATACCGTCATTCCCTTAGCCGCGCCAGAATTAAACTACGAGATACATCCCCGCGAGGGATGGCGCGGGTCTCATCTTTATTCTCCACTTATCACTCACAAATCGTATTTCGATTCATCGTCAACAACACCCAACCTCCAACCATGGCCAAAACACCCTCCAAGAAGGCTCCTGCCAAGGCTGCCAAGAAGGTCCCTGCCGACGGCAAGAAGAAGCGCAGCAAGAAGAGGGTCGAGTCGTATTCGACCTACATCTACAAGGTCCTCAAGCAGGTCCACCCCGATACCGGCATCAGCAAGAAGGGCATGAGCATTATGAATTCGTTCATCAATGACATCTTCGAGCGCATTGCCGGCGAGGCCGGAAAGCTCTCGACGTACAACAAGAAGGCAACTCTCTCGTCTCGTGAGATCCAGACTGCCGTCCGCCTCATGCTTCCCGGTGAGCTTGCCAAGCATGCCGTGTCCGAGGGGACCAAGGCCGTTACCAAGTTCTCCTCCGCCTAAACTAGTATGAGACGAATGAGAATGTATATAAGCCGAATAAACAAACTGATGTCCTTGTTGAGGAGGAATTAGTTCAATAACAAAACAGGATTTTCTAAAATCCGCCCATATCATCAAAGATCAAACTATTACTTTCTGAGACTTCCCCCATTCGTATCAATTCTAACGCGTACGAGTATGGTTTCTTTATCGTGCGGTGCATTCATTTTGTATGCGTATCAACAAATAGTAATAATTTAAACTCATCATTACTCTGTTTAGCACGATTGTGTATCGTATTGTCATATGGCACTGTCATATGATGGACGTGGAACCAACACCTCTTACTATTTTTCGACGATTCATGATTAATCTAAGTAAGAGCGCTGGCTACTCCCTCATTTAAATGCTAAACTGAAACGTAGGTATGCATGTACCTACTCGTAATGCCTGCTCCTACCCATCATGCCTATTATCGCTCGGTTTGTTGCATCGCATTCACAATTCACAACGTAGGATACTTACTCTTGTTTATCGGTGCAGAAGAAGCAGGCTAGGAAGACTAAACGACAAGAGGATAAATGAGATTAAATTGAAATCAAAGTACTACAATAGCGATTAGTAGGAGTAACATAATCATTCTTTAGACAGATGTACACAAACTTTATCTATTGACGTGACGTAGCTTCCACTGCATGGAGTAAAGAGATATATGAATTAAGACCAAGGTACCCTTTGCTATCACATAGAATTGTTGACAAGCATGATACGAGAATCATTATTAATGGTTCTTTGATGTCCTGGGTGGATTTTAGAAAATCCGGTTGGTTTGTTGCAATCTATTTGCTCCTCCTAACACAGCTGCACAGAGACTTATGGCACAACTATAATATAGATTCACAAATGGATATACATGGCACTTATGCAGCCGCCTTCTTAGGAGCGGCCTTCTTCTTTGTTGCCTTGGGCTTCTTGGGAGCTGCTGCCTTCTTTGGCTTGGTGGCCTTGGGCTTCGTGGCAGTCTTAAAAGTAGGAGTAGGAATGAGTGAGAGAAGATATGAACAAAGTTAGATGAATACATACGATTTGCAAAATACATATCGAACCATACACGATGATTAAACTCACGGCCTTCTTCTTGGGTGCCGACTTCTTCTTGGGCGCCGCCTTCTTCTTTGGAGCCGACTTCTTCTTAGGTGCCGCCTTCTTTGGTGCGGTTGCCTTCTTCTTCGGGGCCTTCTTGGCCTTGGCACCGAGCTTGTAAGAGCCCTTGTTCTGGATGAGGACTCCGTCGGCCACCATCTTCTTCAAGGCGGCCAAGAACGTGGCGTTCATCCACTTCTTGTCCTTGGGCATGCTCGCTTGCATGGTCTTCTTGATGGCGATGGAGGAGGAGCCGGTACGGTCCTTGAGGCCAGTGATGGCGGCGATGATTCCTGCTGAGTAAGACATGGTGATGATGATAGCTTCGATCTGCAAAGGCAGGACGGTTAAAAGAGAGATCAAAGCAAGTTAGAATGTAAATCAATTGATGGGCAGTCAACTATGGCATCAGGCAGGCCAACGGTCGAAGGTCGAAGGAAGAACTCAGCGCTGCACCTCGGGCATGTATCGTTTGTCTAATCCATCGGGCGCACCGATCGTTCAATCACACAGCCAACACACCACCCGCCATACAACAACCCAAGCCTTGTCTACTTCGTTGCCTATGATGACGTCGCAGCCGCGCCATGATGATGCTCACCGAGATTCAACAAATGAATTTGTTTGTGCGATGAAAATAATGAGTTGACGAGGAGGTGCTCTAGGTACGTAAATACCTCAAACGCGCCAAGTTTTGTGTTGTTGTTTTGTCCCTCTGCTTTTCTACTTGTTGTGTGAGAAGACACATTATCCTTATCAGTCATGCTCAAGTACCACTACCACTCGAAGCCAGCAGCTACGTTGCACATGTAAACCACTTCGCTGGGTTGTGTTGGGCTAGGGGTTGGGTGTTAGGTGTTGCAATAGCAGTTGCTAGTAGTACTAGCCTAGAGTACTTGTACTTGTACTAGTAGCAGTCTGAGAACAGAATGGCAATACATATTGGATATTGCCAGCACTCCCCCTCTGCCACTGACAGACTGGCTCTTCCCCTGTTAGATCATCATATTCGCCTTGACAACTTCTCAAAACTGTCTTCATCTTCATCTTCATCTTCACCTTCACATTCCATTTGAAATATAAGTATAAGTAGCAAATTGTAGCAATCGCATGGTATAGGTATATATAGTATATAAGTTCCAACAACAAGATACTCTTCCTGGGCACAAGCACAAATAATCATACTGGTTAGCTGAATTCTGATTAAGTTGTAATTGTAATTGTAATTGCTTGATATTGATACACATCACATCAGACGATATAGGTATGCAACTCCTAGATATTATTACTTTGGTGGCTAAGGTAACATTCATAAGTTATCATTATGGATAGATAAGGCAGAGCAGTAGGCAGTAGGAGTAGGAGATTGTATTGTATTGTATTGTATTGTTATTGTTATTGTTTTTTTGTTTCTCTCATTTATTATTATCATTTATCATGCAGTTACATTATGACTGAGGCAACCAACCTGCTTCATACTCAATACTCATATCAAGTCTAAATCTAATATATAGTCCTCACAAGACCAAAAAATTGATCTCCCAAATTAACTACTAATTAGATGTTTGTACTGGATCTCAGATGCAGTTTGATTTGTTTGTAATTTTTACATTGATCTCCTAAATTGTAAATTGAACTGCTACTGAGATATTTGTACTGGATCCCAGATGTAGTTTAATGCTTCATGTATTATTTAAATTGATCTTGTAAATTATAATTTTACCTGATATTTGTACCAGATCAAAGATGTAGCTAAAACGCCTGCACCAACACCCAGTCCTATGTCGATTCCAATTTCCAAGTGCAATGCTTACGTCTAAATCGACATCTGATCCAACACCCCAGCCCACGTCTACTACTCTGACTTCCAAGCCGTTGTCTCAGCTGACTTCCAAGCCGTCGTCAATTCCAAGTTCTAATCAAGGGAATAACAATGGGGGTAAGACATGTCCATTTTCCCTTGTGCGTGCTGGAACGACTTGTTGTTAATAAAATTCCCCAGGGTTAACCTAGACTTTTTCATTTGTATGTATTTACATACAAAATCGTCCTAATTTCATATTGCCGACTCTTCACGAATTCGTTTCCATTTTCTAATCGCCGGATATCACAGTGTTCCTCTCTCCAAGCCCAACAACATTCGTCTATTCCCCATTTCAAAATTCCTCTTCGTTTTCGAGAGCCAGGCCTCGCGAGCTGGGGCAGTCCCGCCGACGGGAGGCCTCGTTCTTGGAAACGAAGAGGAATTTTGAAATGGGGAATAGACGAATGTTGTGGGGCTTGGAGAGAGGAACATGGCATTACCCGGCCATTTGCAAACGGAATTAATCTCAAGGCGCGACGTCAATATTAAAATGGGTCGATTTGGCTCGCGAGCTGGGGTGGGCAAGCCTCGTTCTCGAAACGAAGAGGAATTTCGCACTGGAGAATAGATGAATGTTGTGAGGCTCCAAGAGAGGAACATGGCCATATACGGTTACTAGCAAATGGAAAGGAACTCGTGAAGAGACGGCAATATTAAAATGGGTCGATTTACAATGGGATTACATTGATTTGTGAAAAGCTAGCTTTTTTTCGCTTTTTTTTCAGGGACAAACCTGGGAAATTTATTAACAACAAGTCGTTCCAGCGCGCACCGCCTCATTTACCCCCATAGTTATTCCCTTGTTCTAATCCAACCATGAAGCCCACATTGAATCCAACAGCAAAGCTCTCCGCCACTCCAACGTCCACACCTACGTTGACACCAACATCAAATTCAAGTGCTAATCCGACAACCAAGCCAACCTCGACTCCATCATCTCAGCCAACTTCCACGCCAACGTTGATTCCAAGGTCTAATCTAACCTCAAAGCCCACATCAAATCCAACAGCAAAGCTCTCCGCCACTCCAACGTCCACACCTAAGTTGACACCATCATCAACCCCAAGTGCTAATCCGACGACCACGCTGACATTGACTTTAAGTTCTATAATCCAACATCCCTCTGTAGACCAAAAAAATGATCTGTCAGAATAAATGCCGCTCAAGAACTTCAGAACTTCTTTGGGTGTGGAATCATCATCTAATAATGATTCATCCCCCCCGCACCGACACCGTCTGCAAACGAGATGCTTCCTCCACTTTCATACAACTAGCATCTAGCATCTCATAGCGGAAACAAAACGACGTAATCTAAACCATGTAAACAGGTCACGTACAAAGACACCACCATTCATTCTTCTCGTCTAAGTAGTTTACCTTTTAGATTTTGATTGCAGGGATGTATCGATGAAACATCGTCGCAATCATTCTCTGAGAGACGTCGTGACTGAATTCTAAATTCTACGATCTGTCAGAAAGACAGGGCAACCTCCAATGATCATTGACATGGCACCACCCGATCGGATCGAATGGGTTCCTACTTCGGACGTCTTGATGTTTAGAACGTCTTCACCGATCACTCTAATCGTGTCTTGCAATGCACTTGTCATTTGCTTCGACGTGACATTACTATTTCTGCCTCGTATGGATACACTAGAGATCGGCGTATCGTCGTTGGAGTCCTTATAGTTACGAATCCGGCGCACGATGCCAGCTGCTGCACGGACTGGGCACATATTGGCGTTGTTTGTCGCTTTGTGATGTACGGTATCACTCTTCTCGTCTTTCTTCTGCATCTCGAACGTGACGGCGATGCAGTCTGAGAGGTGGAGTAAGGCACTATCGTGATGGAGTACTTTGCCGTTCTTGACGAATCTAACGTTCCGAAGTCGTAGTATATCGGTGCGACGCTTCTCCGCTTGTGGGACTTTCAAGTACTCACACGACCTCATAGCAAAGAAGAAGCTGAGTACTGCCAATTGTGATACGGCGATTTGGAGTTCGGTGATTTGTACTTCGGTTAGTTTGGCGATGACACAAGGTGGGATGCAACATTGTTTTTGAACTTTATCTAAGTACAATAAATTGTATCACAAAAAATATTTTTCAATTTAGTTACAATTTATAAGAATACAATATTTTTTAATACAATTAGATACAATTAATATTTACTTTTTGATACAATTAATTGTATCACATAACACATTTACATTTTATTGTTTCACCGCTAATCTATACTGATTTGTCAGATCAGTTATTGTGTATTGATTAATGCATATTATGTATGAACAGAATAAAGATAACATTAAATTTAAATCCGTTGCAATTTTACAAAAGGTTCCTATAATATCTCTAAATGTCCAGCTACTGCATCTACCTCTTGTTGGATTCAAAGCCCGCACTCACATAGTAGATATTTGTGCGTCTCCTTCCTTCTCACTCGTTGTTGTCATCATCATCATCGTCACTGTTGTCGTAGCCATCGGCCATCGGAAACCTGCTGAAACCTGTGGGTGGGCGTCCGAGTTGGATTCTTTGTCAGCATCAGCATCATACTCCTCGTTCCCGTCTACGTTGTCAGATTCCTCCTCGATGGACTCATCGTCATCACTGGTGCTACGTCAGGTGCGACGTCCTCCTCCACCACCACCTCCTTATTCTGCTTCCGCTGCCGACAATGCAACAACAAAATCAACATATCCACTGTAAATAAAAGGAGCGCGATGAGATATTTGTATTATCAAATAATGAACTTAATATAAACACATGACATACCTCTCCCACTCGATAAAATGATTCATTCCGCGGTGTCAAAAACATCAGAACCAACGGTAACGCCACCTAACCAGACCACCATTAAGCATTCGAATCCGTAGGAAGCAGCGGAGCCATGATACAGGGGCGCTTATGATGCTGCTGCCATTGTCATCACCCTTCACTGCCCGCGGCGGCGGCCGACCGCTTCCCAGTCACAGAGCTGCTATCCCTCTCGACCACGGTTTTTTTAATTTGTTGAATGGATTCAAACGTTCCAAACGTGTGTGAAATCGCCTCATTTTCTGAAATCGCCCCATTGTTCTTTATATGTCTAATAGTAATATGCTAGGCCGGATCACACCAGATACAAGTATTGGAGAAGCTATTAGGTGGTCAAAATAGCGTGTTGGGAAGTATGTGAATACTTCATGGGCAATAGAAATACAATCAAAATAGATAGTCCCAATGAATTCTATGTAAAATTTGGCTCTTGAATGATATATCAAACACTATTTCTTTCATATGTCTTCCTCGCCAATTTTGTCATTGAACTTGCACCTTCAGTGGGCATGATCGCAGATAGGGGCTCCGCCAAGTAATTTTAGGCGAGTTGATGGCGTGAATACCAATATCTCATCAATATCATGAATTAGAGAAAGTTATGGTATACCCAATGCTCACCAGATCATGGGCTTTGATATGATGTACTGATATCGAATTTTTATTTTTTCGCTCCCATTGCCATTGATGAACTTGTGTGGTCGAGAGGGATAGCTGCCCACGACCACTGCGCTGCCACAATAAGAGTCCGCTAGTCCCATGCTGCTACACGTCATTATGCGGCCGCTCCGAAAGCGGTTCAACGATGAGAGGACGAGTTGTTGTTATCTAGTTGTGTGTCGTGAAAAAAACAACGAACATTTGTGGCCACGCAGTTGTTTGGCCTCTGTGGGGGTAGTCGTTGTCGAAACATTCAATTTTTGGTTAGAAACCAACGGAAATCTGTTCAAATATTTAGTTTTCTGTTTTTCTTGCAATTTTTCAAATTTAGGGAGTATACTAGTTCCCACTTGTAGAAATATTAATATTTTGTTGTCTTTTCTGGTTACAATTTACTGACAGCCCACCTCATCTCATAATTTCTCTCGCAAATGCAAATTTGTATCTAGTACAATTGTAACAGAAAAATTGCATATGAAATTATCTACATAAAAGTTAATTTTTGTCAGTGCTGTTTTTTTAACAGGTAGTTTCACTGTCTTTAGTTTTTTAACTTATCTTTTCACATATTTATTTTTATTTTTAACGTTTATTACTGTTTAGTTATTGTATTTTAGTTTTTGTGATCTATTTTATTACACTGCAGCAGTAGGTGAAGGTTACTCAATGGCGATGGTGGTGATGAAGATGACATCAATGACTATGCACAATGACAATGACAATGACAATGATGACAATGAATTGTCAAATTACATATGTAGATTTATTATTTTACTCATAACTCGGAATTAAATACTGCTTGTAGGTTTAGACTTGTTAGATATAAACAAACATTAATTACAATAAAACGGTACTGTATAAAACGTTTAAGACATTAGTTACATTAAAACGGTACTGTAGAACACGTTTAATTTGCCAGAAGGATTTGTTGATCTTGTGAGGATATTGAGTTTTGGGGAGTAATAAGGATGCAACCTCAAAACCTGATATGCTTGGTGTCACACTCCAAGTCAAAGTCACTGTGGCAGCAGTAAGAGAGTACTTGCAGCATGCTGTAGGTTATGATTGAGGCACCCCAACCACCTCATACTCATATGGTAGCAGGTCAAATTCATACATATATAATGCGTTCAGCATCTTCCACTGTGGCTGGTGGTCATGAGGACACAACCTCAACCTGATATGAATCACTGTGGCAGCAATAGGAGTAGGAGAGTCTCTCTCACTTGTAGCATGCTGTAGGTTATGATTGAGGCTCCCCACCCACTTCATACTCATATCAGGTCAATGTCATACATATATCATGCGTTTCAGCATCTTCCACTGTGGCTGGTGGTCATGTGGACACAACCTCAACCTGATATGTGCTTGGTGTCACGTAGCAGCAGAGGAGATTCACTTGGTCTCTCACTTGCAGCATGCTGTAAGTTATGATTGAGGCTCCCCACCCACTTCATACTCATATCAGGTTAAAGTCATACATATATAATGCGCTTCAGCATCTTCCACTGTGGCTGGTGGGCATGAGGACACAACCTCAACCTGATATGTGCATGGTCTCACATCACAGTGGCAGCAGTAGGAGATTCACTTGGTCTCTCACTTGCAGCATGCTGTAGGTTATGATTGAGGCACCCCACCCACTTCATACTCATATCAGGTCAACTTCATACATATATAATGCGCTTCAGCATCTTCCACTGTGGCTAATGGTCATGAGGACACAACCTCAACCTGATATGTGCTTGGTGTCACGTAGCAGCAGAGGAGATTCACTTGGTCTCTCACTTGCAGCATGCTGTAGGTTATGATTGAGGCTCCCCATCCACTTCATACTCTTAACAGGTGAAAGTCATACATATATAATGCGCTTCAGCATCTTCCACTGTGGCTGGTGGGCATGAGGACACAACCTCAACCTGATATGTGCTTGGTCTCACATCACAGTTGCAGCAGTAGGAGATTCACTTGGTCTCTCACTTGCAGCATGCTGTAGGTTATGATTGAGGCTCCCCACCCACTTCATACTCTTAACAGGTGAAAGTCATACATATATAATGCGCTTCAGCATCTTCCACTGTGGCTGGTGGGCATGAGGACACAACCTCAACCTGATATGTGCTTGGTCTCACATCACAGTGGCAGCAGTAGGAGATTCACTTGTCACTTGGTCTCTCACTTGTAGCACGATTTAGTTATGAGTCACCCCACCCACTTCATACTCACAGCAGGTCAAAGTCATACATATATAATGCGTTTCAGCGTCTTCCACTGTGGCTGGTGGTCATGAGGACACAACCTCAACCTGATATGTGCTTGGTCTCACATCACAGTGGCAGCAGTAGGAGATTCACTTGGTATCTCACATGTAGAGTAGCATGCTGTAGGTTATGAGGCACCCCACCCTCTTCATACTCACAGCAGGTCTACTTCATACATATATAATGCGTTTCAGCATCTTCCACTGCGGTTAGTAGTCATAAGGATTCAACTTAACACTGACATCTTCTTGGAGATGGAGAGGTAGAATCAGCAGTCAGCAGTTGGTGATCGTGATTCTTTTGGTTTTTGACATAGGTCTCACATGGTACACTGTTATTGAGACCCCCTACTCATAGCAGGTCTACTTCATTCATGTACATAGTGTTTCAGCACCTTCTACAGCGGTCAATGGCAATGGTTGTCAAGAGGCAACCCCACACTGATATCTGCTATAAGACCATGAGTACAACCACAGCCATGAAGAAGATATATTGCTGAGGGAGGTTGAGCTTAAAAAGGGGGGTTTACAATAAATATATATTTTCTATTCCACACATAAGTTTAGGCGACAGACAGAGTGGCTCCACTTCCTTTCTGAAGAAGTAGGGGGTATTTTCTTCGACTTGTTGCACCCAATGTCGCGATTCTGGTGTAGTGTCTCTCACTCTTGAGCATGCCTCATCAATCACAGCCATCCTGGCGTAAGTAGAAGGAGCTGTTGTAATGTGTTCCTCCATTATGCAGTCCTGTTTGCCAAAGAGCCAGCGCGAATCTTGGCTGAGTCCCGTCTTCCACAATGCCTTGTTGGGCCTCTCCAGCAGCACATCAGCACAATTGAAACACAAAGCATTGCCAGGAAAGCTAAACTCGGTCCGACCTTCGGAGGGTCGGACCTTCCGGAGGTCCATTTCTTAGGGTTAACCCTATCGTAACTCCTCGCGTCAACTTGGCCAAAATTGACGAGTTGCCACATCTGTTGGTGCACATGCCTCAAGGTGCACGATGCCTTGATCGAGGTGCACGATACCTCCGCAAGGACCTCGAGGTGCACAATGCTCATCTATCTCGTTAATCCAAAATATACAATATATTCCAGAGTCGACTGTATATGTTGTCGTATATAACGTGCTCTGGGATTGAGTGTATTATTGGACAGTGATTACGATCCATTCCTTATTCGACCGAACG
>Ga0247834_1007970_pt1 | contig 10938 bp, 11 predicted proteins | sample LaCruzMarch2015__8_FD_187118 | JGI IMG/M metagenome (GOLD analysis project Ga0247834, IMG submission 187118) | Freshwater microbial communities from meromictic Lake La Cruz, Castile-La Mancha, Spain - LaCruzMarch2015_12m | ecosystem: Environmental > Aquatic > Freshwater > Lake | place: Spain... | reverse complement strand
CCGTCGTCGCCTAGGTGCGGGATCTGACGACCCACTCCCTCCTCGCGGAGTTGTGGACGGTTCGTGCCTCGGCCGTCGTCGCCTAGGTGCGGGATCTGACGACTCACTCCCTCCTCGCGGGTGTTGGCGTGGTTCGTGCCTTGGCCGCCGTCGCTTATGTGCGGGATCTGACGACCCACTCCCTCCTCGCGGACCGCTGCGGTGTTCGTGCCTCGGCCGTCGTCGCTTATGTGCGGGATCTGACGACCCACTCCCTCCTCGCGGGTGTTGGCGTGGTTCGTGCCTCGGCCGCCGTCGCTTATGTGCGGGATCTGACGACCCACCCCCGCACTTCCGTTCGCCCGTGCGCCCCGCTTCAGGATCCGCCCGTCGTCTCCGACCGTCCATGCACCATCGCCCGAGCACCACCCCGATCCGATCCAACACGATTGTCCCCACATCCACCACCCCGCCATGACCGGATCGTGCCACAGGGGGTCGCCCATCAGGTGCTCCAGTTGTCGCTCCGACCGCCACCGCAACAGCGCAAGGTGACGGGCGTGCAGGTCGGCCTCGCTCACCGGCCACGATGCGGCGTCCGCCGTCGCGTCCGGGGACATTTGGATTGCTCGCCAAGCGTTGACCAGCAAGCCGTCTGCGTCGTTCACCGTCTCGCTGTAATAGTGGCGGTTCGCCACATGCGGGCGCCGTAACAGCACCGCCAGCGAACCCGCGAACGGCTCCACATAATGCGCCACGTCGCCAAGGGCTTCCCACACATGAGGCGCGGCGTCTGACTTGCCGCCGAACCACGGAAACGGAGTCTTGTATAGGTTTGCGATCATGCCACCCCCTGCAGTTCGTCATCACTGTAGTAGCAGGTCAGGGCCTCCACGGCGTCGCCACACAGGCGGTCTCGCTCAATGTGCCGGTCACCAATGGCGCGATGCGTGCCGTCGTCCCATATGACGCAGCGGCTGGTGTGCAGCGTCCACGCCCCGTCAGCCTCGACGCGCAGCGCCATTGTGTCGCTGTCGTCAGCAGTGCGGCACAGATACACGATGGCGTCGTCCACTTGCGCCCGGTGGCGGTGGTCGGTGTCGGCGGGCGAGCGGCTTCGGAGCCATTCAAGGAGCACCCATGATTCAAGCGAGGTCATTCGATCTCCAGTTGTTTCGAATCCGTGAAGAGCTGCGGTTGTGCTTTGACCGTCTCCAGTCGCTCGCGGGTGCGCTTGACCGACTCGGCGTCGGTGTCGCAGCCCCACACCGTCCGGCCTTGTTCGGCGGCGGCGATGAGGGTGGTGCCGTACCCACAGCAGGGGTCGGCGACGACCATGCCGGGGCGGGAGTAGTCGCGGACAATCTGACGCATGAGGGAGAGCGGCTTGCCGCCGATGCGGTGCTCCCCCCGACTCGATTCATGCGGCACGACGTAGGCGCCGGGCAACGTGCCCCACTTCGCGGCGGCCTTGGATCGGGCGACCATCAGATAGACCGCCCACGACGACGGGCCGTCGCCGGTCAGGCGGCAGGTCATGCCGATGATCACGCAAGGGACCGGCGCAAAGGTGGTCATGCCGCCCGCCCGAAAGCCAGATTGCCAAGCGTGCATCAACTCGGAGTCAGTCAGCACGGCAACCCATGACCGAGCACGCCGCGCCCACTCGCGGCCCCATGCGTGCGCCTCGTCGGGGGTCAGGGCGGCGTAGTCAAGCTGTCGGATCGGCCCACTCCCTGACGGCCACTTTGCCGCCGCGTCACGCTTCGGATCGCGGCTCGCTCGCCGCCCGCCGTCGTTGCCCGTATGCGTTCGGCCCGAGTACGGCGGATCCGTGATAATGCAGTCGACCGTCTCCGGCCATGCGGCGTCTTGCCACGCGCTATGATGGATCGTCATACGCCCACCCCCGCCGCTTGCAGTAGTGCGCTCGCGAAGTGCACCCACTCGACAAACCCCGTGCGGGCCCGGCTGAACTCCGGCCACTTGTACCCCGCCTCGCCGAGCAGTGCCTCCCACTCGTGGTTTTCCACGTCGGCAAAGGTCGGGAACGTCTCGCCGTCGTAGTCCAGCGGGATCCACACCCGCACCCCGTCGGTCACGTTCGGCCCCTCGCCGACCCGCTCGGCGCCGTGCTCGTGGCGGATGATGTACAGGCAAGCGCGGGGCGGCTCGCGATCCGTCTGCACGTCGTCGCCGTCCTGCCACACGTCATCAAACCCGGGCCGATAGCCGAGCGTCAGGGTGTACGCCATCGGCGGTTCGTCGGGCTTGTGCAGGCGGGCCGGGATCGTGCCAAGCGCGACCTCCTGCTCTTCGGGTTCTTCGGTCTTGTGCTCCCACATGGTCAGGCCTCTCTCGGTTCGGGGTTAGCGTTAGGGGGCAGGCCCGCGCTCGGAATTGCACCGGGCTACGCTGTCGCGGGCTGGCGCGGGCTGTCGCGGGCTGGTGCGTCAGAACACGAGGTCGTCGTCGCTGAACGGGTTGCCCTTCGCGCTCGGCGGGGGCGGTGTTTTCCACGCCGCCACGGCCTTCGCCCGGCGCTCGCGGATCGTCGGCGCGACCTCCTTCCACGCATCCGACGACCGGAACGACGCGATCTTGTCCGCGCCCGCCTTCTCGCACATCAGGAACCGCGCCTTGTTCTTCGGGGCGTAGGTGCCACCCTTGCCGTCGGAGTCGCCCTCTTCGACGTCGACCTGCAGCCAGCAGACGCCGCCAACGATGGCCGCTCTCACCTCTTCTTCCAGTTCCCAATCGAACGTCTGCCACGGCTGACGGTCCACCCCTTCGATCGGCGGCAACGACACGCCGACGGCCAGCGCGAGCGCGGCGGTCACCCGCTGCACCCACGGCCCCTTTCCGTTGTCGACCATCCCGAACACGGCCTCGGTGTAGGTATGGCCGGACTCGCTCAGGAAGGTCAGGGCAAGGTGCTCCTTGCCGTTCTTCGTCGCCCGGCGCTCGGCGTTCAGGATGGTCACAACGTAGTCGCCCGCAGGCCACAGGGTGATCTTGTCGGCAACGGTCGGCTTGAAATCTTCAACGTTAAATCGTGCCACGTTTATTCTCCAGAGAGGACGGCATCATCGCCGCAGGGGTCAAGTGGTTCGGGGGCGGTGTCGGTTGCGTCGGCGGCGAGCATCGGGCGCGCCATGACCCGGCCGAGCATCCGGCGGCCCGGGGCTAGGTGGCCGGGGGCGTGGCCGCCCGACGCAGAGCCGCCGCGCACCACCGTCTCGGCTTCGTAGGCTTCGAGCTCGTTCAGCACTCGTTGCCGGTCGGGATCGCACGGCACCAGTTTCCGCAATCGCAGCAGGGCGGTCTTACGCACCATCTCCGGCTCCGAGGTCTTCCACGCCGCCCCGCCCGCCTGACGGGCCCGGGCGATGTCGTCGCCGTCGATGATGCGCTCAATCGTCGTGCCGTCTCGCAGGTACAAGCGGGCCGAGGCTCCGACAAGCGGCCCCCGGGTCTTGACGTCCAGACTGTTGACGTGGTTCACCAGCCGCCCGTGCTCAATCCGGATTTCCTCGTTCGCGTAGATCAGGTCAACATGCACCGACTTCGCGCCGGGGTAGGTCATCATCAGCTTCACCGCCCCGGCGTAGCCGATCTCGCAACGGACAACTCCGCCCCGATTGATCAGGTGCGCATCGACGCCCGGGTCCAGCCCGAGCTTCGCGAGGTGGTACAGGCCGACCATCAGCGAGGTGTGCAGGCGCTTGTCGTGCAGTTCGAAACGGGGCAGGACGTAGGTCATGAGCGCGGCAATGAACCGGTCCTGCTGCGCCTGCTCGGGCATCAGCTGCACCAGCGTGTCGCGGCGGGATTCGATCATCGACCGGATCTCGGCCGCAGGGGTCATGGCGGTGCTCATGCGTCACCCCCGTCGTCCCCAAACGCGTCCGGCATGGCCGAGTCGGCCCACCGGGGCAGCGCAATCGTGAGCGCCTCCATGACCACGCCCTGCAGCCCGTTCGCCACGGCGGCGGCGATCACCGGCGCCCGGTCGGCCCACAAGCGCGAGGCCCGCTCCATGATGTCGTCCGGCACCCGGACAACGGCAAGGCGGGGCGCGCCGGTCGTCGTCGCGATCACATGCCACGTTTCGACCTCGCGCCATCGCTCCACGTCGCCAAGCACTTGCGCGGCGATGCCTCGGGCGTAGTGGTACTCGGGCAAGTCGTACCCTGCACCGAGGGCACCGCTGACCACCTGCGACGTCCACTGGGCCGAGCTCAAGGGCTTCGCGGTGGTCTTGAGGCTGACGTTGACGACCCGCCCCGGGGCGTTGTTGGGCGTAGGCTGCACCGCGAGCAGGTCCGGCTTGCACCGGCACCGGCCGAACGCCTCCGACCAGACGATCCCGCGTTCATAGTCCAGCCACCACCCGAGCGGGTCGATGCCGATGGCCGCGAGCGCCGCCGCGAAGGCTCCGGCGTACGCCCGGGCGCGGTCGTGCATCTCGCGAGCCATGACGATCCGACCGGCGTTCTCAAGGAGCCATTCCTTGCCCGCCTTCGTCCGGCCGTCGATGTCGTCGGGCTTGACCACGACCTCGGCGGCGAACCGGATCGGCTCCAGCAGGGCCATGTGGACGGCGGTCCCGATGGTCATGGCGTCCGACTTCGCCGGCGTCGCCCGGCGCCATGCGGCATCGTCGGGGCAGCTATATCCGGCGCGCAGGTCCGACCCCGACAAATAGGCGAGCTCGAAGTAATCGGCGTCGGTCAGGGGGGCGGCGGCGGGCGTCGCAACGGGGGCCGCTTCGGGGACGACGGGGGCAACGTCGGGCGCCTGCGGGACTTGTGCAGCCTGCGGGGGCGTCTGCGGGGGCTGGGGGTCTTCAAGACCGGCGAACAGGTGGGTTGTCATGGGTCGTCTCTCTCGGTTGCGCCTTGCGGCGGTTACGCCCCGAAGGGCAAGCGCGCCCCGGGAGTCGAACCCGGGCCCCTGTCTATTAGCAAGGGGAGCCATCACGCGTTGTGTGTCGCAGGTGTCAGGGCTGTAGGACGCCCTGCACAGGCCTAGGCCGGTTGCGACACGGTGGACCCGGCAGGGCGTGACAGGATGTGCTCCACTTGACCGAGGGCTTCGAGCGCCATGCGGCATCGGTCGCCGAGCAGGTCGGCCTTGTCGATGTCGCGAGCGACGCCTTCGATCACGTCGAGCGCGGCAACGATGCGTGGTTCGCGGTCGTTCACCGCCGCAAGGCAGGCGGCGACGATTTCGGCGTGGGTCATCGCGGGCAAGGCGCCCGGGGCAAGGGCGGCGGCGGTCAGGGGGGCGGGGATGCAGGTCTGGTCAGTCATGGGGTGTCTCTCTCTTGCCTTGCGGCGGTTGTTTGGCCCTTGCGGGCGGGGTGGCTATGCTCCGCGCGGGAGTCGAACCCGCGTAACCCGGTCGGAGTTAGGGCTTGCGCCCGGGGCGCTCAATCGCGGAACGCGAGCACCGCAAGGGCAAGCGGCGAGTCGGCGGGGGCGGGGTTAGTAGGAGACGCCTTGCACTGCGTCCATGTAGTTCAGGCGGGCCTTCGTCCATTTGATGTGTAACTCGGTCGCGGCGTCCGATCCGGCAGCGTTTGCGCTGTGGTACTCGCTCTCTAAGAGCTTGGCACTCGTGTAGAGGCTTGCGAGCTTCTGGGCTTCTTCAAGGGTGCGACACTCAAGAAGGCTGTTGCAAAGGTTGGCGTCCATGGTCGTCTCTCGGTTGTCTGGCTGAACCCGTCGTCCAACCTTGTGATCCCTTTATTGCACACGTTTGCAGCGGTTGCAATAGACAATCGCACGCCCGGGCCGCTTTTTTCTTCGGCCTCCGATCTTGCACCGAACTCCTTGACGCCCACCCGCTACAGGTGTAGCATCCGCGACAACGCCCGACAGCCCCGTCTCCTGTCGGGCGTTTTCGTTTTTGCGCTCGGGGGGGGGTGCGAGGCCTAGCGGCGGCCGAAGGGGTTGGCGCGGTCGGCGCGGTCGGCGCGGGCAGGCTCGTCGAACGGGTCGACCTCGTCCGCCACCAGTCGCGGCCCCTCGCTCGCCACGTCCCCCACCGCAAGCCGGGCGGCGTCGTCGAACCGGAACCCCCGCACCGTTCGCGTGCGGGCCGGTTCCTGCCCCGTTCGAGGATAGACCAGCGTTACCTTATAATCACCGCCTTCAAAAAGCCACTTCCGATCTTTCCAACCCGCGACCACCTCCTCGGCGTTGTACCCTGCCCGGGTCAGGTAGTTCATCGCCTCGGCCCTCAGTACCGTCTCCGCGCCCGACTTGCGGTTGTGGTGCGCGATGTACCCTTGCGCAGGCGCCCCGCTCGTCACCGCCTCGCCCCCTTCGCCGACCCGCAACACCCGAGCCGGATTCATCGCCACCCATGACAGCAGGTCCCGAAGCGCAAGCGTCGGCTGGTCCGCCGACACCCCCGAACCCAACACCGACCGGAGAATGTCGTCGGTGACGTAGGCCTGCGACGGGCGGCCGAGCATGGCGTCGATCAAGTGCCCCGCCGTCTGCAGCTGGGCGAGCGATTGCAGATGCCGGGTCATGACCAGACTCGACAGGCCAAGCTCGCCCGCCCGAGCCGTCAGGCGCTGCAAGATCGCGTGCATCCGCGAGCGCACCTTCTCCCACGCCATCGCGTCAAAGGTCGCAAGGTGCGCCACCATGTCGGCCCACAGCCACCCGTAGTGTTGCCGCGCCAACCCCGACAGCCGGGCGCACAGGGCCGACGTCTCCGGCGTCCGGGCGCCCATCGGGTCGGCCGTTACCGTCAGGCACCGGGCTTTGAGACCGCCCGCCGAGCCCATCGTCGACAACGGCCGCTCGCCCGTGCTGATCAGCACCGACCGCGTCACCTTGCCCGGTTGCATCCCGAGCGGTGTCGCCCGGCCTTTCGATTGCCCGTTGACCACCGCATACGCTACCGAGGTGCAGAGGTTCGGATCGGTCACCTGTCGCGAGTCGTCCAGCCACACGGGGTGGTCCATCATCGCGCAACGCACCCGCTCGTGCGCCGACAGCGTCGACTCCCACGGCTTCATCAGCCTCGGCTCGCCCACCATCGCCACCGACAGCCGCAAGGCCGTCGTCTTGCCGCCCGACGTCATGCCCGCGATGTCGACCACGAACGACTCCAGATCCAACGGCCCGAGCAGCAGCGTCGACGTCAGCCCCGCGATCATGTACCGGATCACCGGCAGCGAGTCGACCGCCTCGAACAGCTCGCCATAGAACACCTCGCGGCTTCCCCCGGTCTTGATCCGCTGGACCATCGTGTCGCCCTCGCCCGACTCCGACCCCGCCCGATAGCGCGGGCTATCGGCCGACCCGTGCGGGTGGACGCCGCGCAAGAACCCGCCCCCCGCTTGCCATCCGATGATGTCGGTCGTCAGCACCTCGGGGGCGTTCGCCGCCTGCAGCGCCTCTTCGGAGTGGGCGAGGTACTTCGCACAGTCCCCCGACTGACCCGAGTGGATCGGCAGCCCGTAGTCGGTCAGCTTGATCAGCAGCCGCGACTCCAGCAGCTGACCCCGGGGCACTTCCAGCTCGCGCCACGGCGACCGCGCTGACCCCGACGACCGGAACGTCACCGTCCGAAACTCGGCCCCCGTCGCGATGTCACGCGACCGCCCGATCATCACAAGCGGGGCGTGCGTCACCCGGATCAGGTCGCCCTTTGCGTCACGCTCCCACACCCCGCCCGTGTCGATGGTGTACGCCGCCGGACGCCGCAAGCCCGCCGGTAACTTCGCGCCCCGCAGCTCGTCAATCCGCGCCAACTCCCACGGCTGCTCGGGGCGGCGGTCGTCGGGCTTGTCGCCGTCGTCGTCCCGGTCGTCGTCGCGGCTGGTGGCCGTCGGGGCGGCGGGCTTGTCGGGCGCCTTCGGAGCTGCAGCCGCTCGCTCCGGCAGCCCCGCCAACGACCTCGCAAACCGCGCCTTGTCGCCGGCGCACGTCACCCACAGGTCGTTGACGTCGCCCTTCGCGCCGAGCTCGCCCGGCAACTCCAGCGCCCGAACGTCCACCGCCCCGCACGCCCGCAGCTTGTCGTGTGCCGCCCGCGAGCCCTTCGCCCCGGCATCGTCCAGATCGTACACCACCCGCAACGGGCGGCCGAGCCCGACCAGCGCCTCGCACTGTCGGCCCGTCGGCGCCTTCTCGCCTAGGCACGAGGTCACCGCGTCAACCCCTGCTGTGTAGCACGCCCATACGCTCGACTCGCCGTTGACGATGTAGACCGGGGTGGGCGAGCCGCCCCGCAGCTGCTCGAATCCATACGGGAGCGGCAAGTCGCGGTGCTCGCCAAGCTTCGATTCCCACCCGATCCGATGCGGCCGGGCAAGCGTTCGGAACCGGCGCACCGGCACCCCCGGCACCGACCACCGAAGCGCCCCCCGCTCTTCAAGCGCCTCGAAGGCCAGCAGCGTGAACAGCGTCAGCCCCTTGCGGGCGACGAACTCGTCCAGCGACTCGGGCACGCCATCCGACGCCCGCGCCGGTGACTCCGGCCGTGACTTCGGCTTCCGGCGCCCGTCGGCAATCCCACGCCGCAGGTGGCCGCTTGCCTTGCGCTCGGAGTCGTCGGCCCCGTGGACGATGGCCAACTCCACAAGGTCGGCCTCCCACGATCCCGCCGCCTCTGGCCACTCCGCGAACTGGCCGATGAAGCACCCCGCCGAATAAAGCGGATCGCTGCGGTGGCCGTCGGTCGTCTCGCCGATCATCCGCTCGGCCATGCGTAGCGCGCCCGCCCACGAGGCCTCCGCCCGTGTCTGTCTTGTCGCCATATCGTCTCTCCTGTGTGTCGTCCGGTAGCCTGCCGGAAGGGATCGCTATCCTACCCCGGAGGGCGCTTCACTGGCAACCCGGGCGCCGTTGCCGGGCGGCCCGGGCGTGCGTGCCTTGCAACCCAGGCGTGCGGGTCTTGCCTTGCGGCCCGGGCCTACTTCATCCCCGCGAGCACCTCGGCCGGGTCGATGCCGTACCGCTCCAGCGCCGCAAAGGCGTCCTGTCGCACCTGCACCTTTGATCGGCGGTCGTCGTCGTTCTTTCCGAACCCCCACAGCAGCGTTTTGGCCAGCGAGCAGGCGGAAGATACGACGCCCGACTGGTACGATTGGCCCTTTGCCGCCAAGGCTTCGGATACCTTGCACATGCGCCAGACGATCAGCGCCACCGCCCGCACATGCCCCGCCTGCACGTCGTCCACCGCGCCGTCGGTCAGGTAGCCGCGCATCGTCAGGGCCATCCGGCTGGTCTTCCCGAACTTCGACAAGAACACCGTCTGGCGTTCGGACGCAGGGTTAAATTGCCACACCCCGTAGCCGATCGGGTCCAGCAGGCCCGACGTCGTCAGCGCAACGATGGCCGTCGACAGGTACGCCCGGGCTGCACCACGCGCCGCGATCTTCTTCCGTTCCTTCTCCGGCAGGTTTTCCCAGTCGAACTCCTCGCCCGTCAGCGGATCCTTGGTCGGGTTTGGCTCGGCTTCGACCTCCGGCGCTTCTTCTTCGTCGCTCGCGATCTCCAGCCACCCCGTCATCGGGTGGGCCAGTGACTTCGCGTGCGGGTCGAAGATCACCGCCTCGGTCTTGCCCGCCGCCGTCCGCAGCACTCGACCGAACTCCTGAAGGAACTCGACCCGCGACCCCCGCGCCTGACGCAGCGCCATCCACCGAAGCCACGGCATGTCGACGCCCTCGCTCAGCATGTGGCAATGCACGAGCGCCGACAACTCGCCCGTTCGCAGGCGTTCAATGGCGCCCTTGACCGCCGCGCGGCTCATGCGGCTGTGCACCGCCTGCACCCGGTAGCCGTCGGCCACGCACTCGCACGCGAAGTCTTCGGCGTCCGCGATGTTCGCCGCGCTAATCACCCCCGGCCCGGGTTGCGACCGGCACCACGCACGGATCGCCGTGTCGGCGTCGTTCAGCCCGGGCGCATCTTCTGCCGCGCTCGGCATCGCCACAAACGGCACGCCGAGCTCGTTGGCCAGTTTCTTCGTCCACAGCACCAGACGGTACGGCACCAGCGACCCCTCGCGGATCCCGTCGTCCAGCGTGTAGCGGTACGCCTCGTGCGTCCAGATGGTCAGCCCGCCGCCAGCCCGATAAGGCGTCGCAGAGAACCCGATCCGCCGCGCGGGCTGGCACGTCTCGATGAACGCCGCCACCGTGTCCCGCTCGCATCGGTGCGCCTCGTCCGCAAGCCACAGCAGCCCCGGCACCGGCCCGAGCACCACCGACAGGCGCTCCACCGACGGCAGACACGTCACCGTGATCCGGCTCGTCGTCTTGCCACCAGTGTAGTACACCCCGACCGGCTCGCCCGTCAGGCGACGGATCTCGTCGCTCAACTGCTCCACCAGCTTGATCGTCGACGTGGTCACCACCACCGGCCCCCGCCATGCCGCGCACAGCAGGGCGATCACGATGGACTTGCCCGCGCCCATGACCGCGCTCACCATGCCCGCGTCGGTCGGGCTCGCGGCGGTCTGGTCGATCAGACACTGGCGCTGCCACGGGCGAAGGGTCACGCCGCCGCGATCCATGGCCGACCGAACGAGGTGGCGGTCGAAGGTGCCAAGCGGTTCGACGGTGGAGACGTTCATGCTACACCTCCATCGGCGGCCCCGGGGGCTGCGGTCGCGGGCGTCTGGGCGCAAGCTCGCAGCCACGCCTCCACCTCGCCCGACTCCCACCGCACCGACCGGCCGATGGTGTAACGGGCCGGGAAGTCTGGGCGCTCGGATAAGCGGTACAGTTGGCGCGTTGAGCACCGCAGCAGGGCGGCCGTTTCTCGGACGGTCAGGAGGTGCATGGTCGTCTCTCGAGTCAAAAGCGCGGGCCGGAAGTGGCTCGCGGTCGTGGGGACACCATAGCCGAGCGGCGGGGGTGTTGTCAACGGGTGTCACAACGGGGCGCAAGGGGGCGCGGGGGGTCGGGGGGGGGCAGTCGGCGAG
>Ga0247834_1007968_pt1 | contig 10939 bp, 8 predicted proteins | sample LaCruzMarch2015__8_FD_187118 | JGI IMG/M metagenome (GOLD analysis project Ga0247834, IMG submission 187118) | Freshwater microbial communities from meromictic Lake La Cruz, Castile-La Mancha, Spain - LaCruzMarch2015_12m | ecosystem: Environmental > Aquatic > Freshwater > Lake | place: Spain... | reverse complement strand
AGCATACGAAAAGGAAATCAACGAATATGTTTAACATAGGAATTAGTAGCTATTCAATAAATAATCTCCCCGAATTTACAATACTCATGTACTAATCAATACTCATGTACTAATAGCACATTATTATGTACCCCCCGATGATGTAAGAAGCCTCCAGATATGTTCCTTTCCTGGTATTGTAACAGAGTCAGATGCATAATCATTCAAATTTAAGTTGACTTTTGTAACACCACTAAACCCATCATAAACAACATGAAATTCATGCAATTCACCAGGCATACTACCTGGAGTGACAGATTTAATTTTGCCAATGTCAAACATAAACACTCCACCAGGGAATTGTTTCTTTTTAAAATTACGATCATATTCACGAGCATATGAAATGCTTATCATCTCACCACAAAGTCTATTGTCAATTGTCTCAGGAGAAGTGTTCACTATACTCAGATGTTCGCATCTCAAAGCTTCACTTTCGTGCAACTTTATTTGCTCTTCAAGTGATAGTCCAGGAACCACCACCTATGAAAGTAGAGAGAGCATCAATGCAGAAATAGGCATAAATAAATTACACAATCTTTCCATACCCATGAACAATCTCTTACCTTCTTGATGTCTTTCTTACTAACCTTAATTTTTTTTGCATCCTACGCAAGTGTTTATTTGTTAGAAAAGAATATAAAACAATACACAAATACACTGAGTTTTTTCCAACGCACCTTTTTTTTCAGATCACTTGTCATTCGTTTCTTTGTTGTCTGCAAAAGATGTTAAAAAATGGATGTGATCACATTTATTAATAGGGAAGACGAATACTAAACAAAAATGGCAATAAACTAATATCACTATCTCACCTTATCCTCAGATAGAGTCTTGGTTTCAATTGCATCCTTCAAACAGGATCAAACAAGTTTCAGTAAAAGAGAGATGTTAAGAAAATGTTATATACATATGTCTATCAATTTATATATACATTGAATCTCACCGTACTGTTGTGTCCACTTTTAATCGGCGATACCTGCATAATAGAAAAATATCCAAAGTCAGATATAAAATAGGGTCAGATATAAAATATTGAATAAATAACAGAAGGTAGGAATGTTGATCACTTACTTCATTTCCATAATCATATCCAAATGGACATGAATTACTCTTAATCTTTGGATAGAAAATGGCAAAAAGGGAGATATTATTAATGGTGAATCTTTGGTACAGAGGAAACTTGGGAAACTATGTACATAATTCAATCTCAAGTTTTACCAACGCACCTTTTCTTTCGGATCACTCGTCTTTTGTTTCTTTGTTGACTGCCAAAATTTTAGTAAAATGGATGTGATCAAATTTATTAGGGAAGACGAAAACTAAACAAAATGGATGAAAAGAAATATTATATACATCTTGAGTTACCAACTCACCTTTTCTTTTTTATCACTCATCTTTTGTTTCTTTGTTGTTGCAAAAGATATTAGTACAATGGATGTGTAGTACAATGGACGTGATCAAATTTATTTGGGACAAAGATGAATACAAAACAAAAAATGGGTTAAGAAATGTTATACATATGTCTATCAATTTCATAAAATATATATATATATATACATTGAATCTCACCATTATGTCGCTGTTGGGTACACTCTCAATTGACAATGGCTGCATAATACCGGATGTGTAGTACAATGGACGTGATCAAATTTATTTGGGACAAAGATGAATACAAAACAAAAATGGGTTAAGAAATGTTATACATAATATGTCTATCAATTTCATAAAATATATATATATATATACATTGAATCTCACCATTATGTCGCTGTTGGGTACACTCTCAATTGACTGCATAATACCAAAATAGAGATGTTATTATTATAAAATTGTTTTATTCCTAGGACATGGAATCTCAAGTTTAAAACTCACCATCATTGACAATACACTGCTACTAGTACCAAAACAGGTACTATACATAGAAGCTTGTCCCTGGTTGGGATCATCAGGAACTAAATAAAAAATGAAAATTGTTCACGATATTTAATTAATAGTATAATAAAGTCACATCAACATGTTGAGATTTTTTTTGTTTGAGACTTACCATTAGGAAGAATACTGTCATATTCTGAACAAAATCAAATACGATTATTTGAAAAAAGTCAATGTCATCAAAATGAGCATATGGCAGTGGAGAAATCTCTTACCCAGGCTATTGAAGTAATCATCAGCAATGTCTTCAGCTATAATTTCTTGCTCAGTTCTCTTCATGTCATCTCCAACTGTTCCATTATTGAAAGTATCAGTACCACTTTCATCATACTCATCATTATTAATAGTACCACCATTGAATGTGTTAATACTATCATCAAAAGTGATCTTTGTCTTGACAATGTAAATGTATGATGGTTGAAATGTATTGTCAATAATAGGATGATTGATAGCAATCGTTGCAATAATATACTTATTTCCCTTGGGCTTCTTTGTTAGTAGTTTACAACCATATCTGATAAGAATATTGTTGTACCACTTCTCCACTGTATCCTTGATATTCTTGTGTGCAATCATCCGTACAAAGTTTTCACATCTTGGAGTGTCATAACCGACAATTCTTGCAATTGTAAATCGATATTTACCTTCAATAAGTCTCTTCAAATTAATAATCCAGCCCTTATGCAGAATGACAGGAGATAGAAATATGGGTGTTGTATTTTTCACAAACTCAACATAGTTATTTGTGGTAGCATACTTGTCAGAAAAATATTTGAAGATAGTACGGGAATTGCCTTGACTAATAATTGAATCAAGTCTAGCATCATTTTCTTGTTTGATGATATGGAAGTTTGATGCACGATATTGCACGTCTTGGGCATAAGTTTTCTTCCCCGTTTGAATGACATCTTCCCTGATTTCTGACATTTTGTTTGAAAGATGGTCAATCTTAAGAGGTTGGGGAATGGAGGATAGGTTTGGTGCAATCAAATGGCCATATTCAGTATCAACGTACTTCTTGGCTTGATTTTCGGTGTCCTTCTTCGTAAAGGATATAATTGTCAGTGGTATAATGACATGAGGTGCCACATTGTTCTGGTTTGTGTTATGAGTAATTGAAGAAATGTCACTTGGATTTATCGAACATTCTAACGTTCCTGAAGATACACAAGAAATATCTGCAGCGGGAGGATTATCATCATAAATATGCAAATCAGTTGTTTATGGGGTGCCTTTGCAACAACAGTATCGTCAGTTTAGTATTATTATAACTCACCATGATGTGCAGGTGCCGATATTTGATGTGATAATGGTGGAATAAATAATGAAGAGCATTCTTTTGTTCCATATAATGTGGTCAGGGCAGGATCATCAGCGGTTGACAACGTCATCATTGTCAATGGTTTTGAGGACATCAATTATAACTACAGTCCGAACACGATCATTAATAATAATGATGTGGGGATCCTATTTTTCAAATGTGTTTAAAAGTAATATAACAACGGTCAACATTATCTATGTCGATTGTACATAAATAATTATTTACGTTCCTTCTTTGTTTGGTTTACTACGATATCCTCACAATTCCCACATGAGGTGCAATAACACATCAACCATACCACCACTCTCACAATCAACAACCAATACCCACATATAACATGCCAAGGACAAGTGTCACAGCCAGAGCAACCCCACCCAAATTCTATGTCAAAACAACAAATGACTTAAGTCAGAGCAACTGCAAACTTGCCAATGACAACATGACAATCGAGGCTACAACAATTATCAATATAGGTGAAGAGATACAGCTTTATTTGGGGAGGCCTAATATTGACGATTCGAGTGATGATTGTGGTGACAATTTGAGTAATGATTCTTCTAATGATGATGACGGTTCGAGGGACAATAATGACAATTATGATGACAATTCGAGTGACAATAATGATCTTTCAGATTTGGAGAAGAAGAGTTCTGGAGATAAACGTAAACGGCCAATAAAGAGGAAGCGAGGAAAGCCAAAGAAGGTGGTTGTCAAAGAAAATGATAAGCCATTTTTATTTAACAATTCTGGTTCTGATACTACGGATAGTTCCAGTTCCTGTTCAGTACCATTGAAAATTTATCAAGATAATGAGACCAACACTGAATCCTCACCACCTACAAGTATTGTAATAAACTCTACCAGTATTAATGATGATACGTCAGGCTCTACTGCAGATGCGGATGAAGGATCGAAACAAGGAAGTAATGCAAAAGTTGGTTGTCCAAAAAGTAAGCCTGAATCATCAAAGGATAGTGAAGAGATTTTTAACACAGAGGAAACCAATAATAATAGTCAACAAAAAAATGAAACAGCTAGTTTTGATTTGAGTGACAATAATGATTCTTCAGATTTGGAGAAGAAGAGTACTGGAGATAAACGTAAACGGAGTGACGATTACAATTATGATGACAATTCAAGGGATGATAATGATCGTTCGGATCTGGAGAAGAAGAGTACTGGTGATAAATGTAAACAGAGAGAGGAGTTGAGTGAAGATGATGTGAAGGAAATTCGATCATTGAATTTTGCCAAACGACAATTAGTAGTCAAGAGTGCATTTGCAAAGAAACATTTTGAATTCTATGAGAAACAAGTCAAAGAAATGAATGCTAAAGAAATTGTCATCCTCTTGGGGAAGGGTGACAAATTCAGTCAAGATGAGTGGTATCAACTTCAAATTTTGGGTGATCAAATACCACAATACGAAGTGAAAAAAGCAATGGCAAAGAGAGAGATTGACTTCTGGGAGGAACAAATCCAAGAAGTTGTTGATAAAAAAAAATTCATATTGGGGGGTGTGGTTGACAGTGAAGAATACGAGTATGCTGAAATAAGAGTAATGTCTTCAACTTATTGGATGGAAAAAGGTCCAGGGGGGGGGGGGGTTGATCAGATGAAGATTAGGGGGAATGAGATGCTGGAAGAAGAGTAATGTCTTCAACTTATTGGATGAAAAAAAGGTCCAGGGGGGGGGGGTTGATCAGATGAAGATTAGGGGAATGGAGTTTAAACTGGAATGATGTTAATTCCTTAATAAATTAATTATTGAACACAAAGCCTGATACAGTAGGCAAAAAATCACATATTCCTTCATTAGTCCTAACCCTCCAACAATACGTAAGCACAGTGTGGCCATTCGATATTTTGAATTTCTTATCCTTTGTTACCATTGGGTGAATGATAACATAACCTGAAATTTCTTTCATTAACAGATCACGACTTTCAAAGTGAACAAAAGAACATTCTCCAACTGCATTCGATAATTTGATCACTGCATAATGTAAACATAGTTTTGTCTTGTGTTGTGTATCATCAAATTCAACCCTGTGCAGCACAAGTGCATTTATTGTATGACCTTTATAACAAATAAAAATATCTTCTTTTCCATTATCTTTCGACTTCATTATAACACCAGACAACATCATACCTCTCCTGAAGTTGTCATTCAAATCTGTGAAATCCTTGTATACACGAAAATTCCTTGTTTTTGAATAAACCAATTCCTCATGAAGTTGATTTTCTCTTACAAAATCATTCATTTTGTTATTACACAAGAATCTATTCAACACTCCTGGCATGTACTTTTCAGTATTACAAATTGTATTCATCTCTTTTTTAACATATTTGATGAATTTTTCTCTCTCTCCTTCCCACAGCTCTCTAATGCTGCCAAATCTTTCAATGAGTTGTTTCAAATTGAGGAGGCTGAAATAATTAGATGTGTCTTGGAAGAATGCAGCTTCTCCTTTGTTCTTCCCTTTTTTAACACCTTTGTTGATTTTTTTAATAGTCGTTTCCCCATAATGTATACATGCAGATAAAAATAGCCTTACACAATCATCAACGAGCCTTGTATTACAAGTGTCATTGGTAAAAAGAGCAGAAAGCAACATACACCATAAGACAAAGACCTGTTGTAATGCAACAATTTTTTTCCTGTCAACAACATCACTATAGTCATCTAACAATCCAAAATAAACCAATGACATTCTAGCAAATGCCAAGTATTGATCAGACTGCCAGCCTATTGTAGTAATTCCCTCTTTGTCTGAAAATTGAGACATGTTACACCAGTCAATTGACAATTTACTTCCGCATTCTAGGTGCATGGATATTATTTTGCTGAATTCTTTATAGTGGACTTTGCTGTTGTCAAATAATCTCACAACATTAGCCAATAGATGCTTAGTTATACCCAAGAACAGCATATGCATAGGTGCATCTGGAAAGTTTTCTATTTCAACACCATATTCTTCATGTTTCAGCCATAACTCGGGAATGTTAGCTTGTTGTCTATTTTGTTTCAAGTTATAAATTATATCACCACCCACACAACAAGTTCGCAAATATGTTACGGTATTTTCTTTTGTCCAGAATCCATGTTGATATTGAAATTTTGCATAGACAAATGCTTTGATTAGAAACGAAAATGACAGCTTGCAAGGAGGCAGTTCATCAGAGTTCGTAATTGTTCTCCCGTCTGGTGGATCAGGAACAATTTCACCATTAATTGGTTCATCAAAGTGTGTTTGTTCTATTGTAGGATAATTGTCCGGTTTTTCCATATATCCTTTAATATTATTTCCAATCCCATTCCACCAATCAGAACAATAACTACACATTGTATTAGTAGATGCTCCAATGTAAAGATTTTGAATTCTACTTTTGATGCAGTTCTTGCATGACATGATTGTTTTACTATTATACTCATGCGAGTGACCATACCTTTTTCCGTAAGTTCCTGCCTGAACTACTCCCAAATTATTCACTCGCTCAATATGGTCATTTTGAATTATTACTAATTCAAAAAAAACATTGACAATTTTTTTGGTCTTCCCACAATACATTGATCTAACCTTTTGTAATTCTGCTGTTTGTTTTAGGACCAGATTCAATAGTGATTGATGTTGTTTCTGTTTCTGCCCTAGTGCAAATGGCACAGTATATTTGGCAATGTTTCGAGTACCATCTGGAGGTACAAAATATATAGTGAACAATTGTAAGGAAGTTGCTTTTCTCTTCACAAGTGTATTCTTCTGAAACCCATCAGACCAGATATATATTTGATAAATCCGTAACTGCTTGGGACAATTTTGGATTTTGCCAATTTTAGCATAAAGTTCTTCATGAAATAATGTGTGATAATACCCATCATCATTTTTCCAGTGGCTAATTACATTGTAATCCAATGTCTTCAAGGGAACACCACTAGCAAGAATGTGGACTGCTGCTTCCTCTACAGAAACAATGGCAAAATTATCATATTCAGTACCACCTGGTTTTGCGACAGGTACAGGCAAAGTGTTATAAATGGATTTTGGTCCTTCAGTATATACTCGTCGAACAAATTTAGCAGACAATTCTTCTGTATTTATATCTTCATCTTTTTCTCGCCTAATTGTTTCCTTAATGAAAGTAATTAACATTTGTGTTTGTTGTCTTGTCAAACCTTTGAATAAACATGCACTTAAGACATGATAATCAGTGTCCCTTAACATTGATTCAATGTCTTTCTGTGGCCGTTTTGTAGCACGATCAACAATAGAATGTAAGCCATTATGTGTTTTTTTATGCTCGTCAAAAAAGAAAATTCTTGAGGAAACATTTCCCCAATCACATTCCAGAATCTGATCAGCAACTGTTACACTATCTGTATCGTCATTTTTTTCATTCTGGATAATGTATGTATCATTATTACAAGCAATGGAATTATCTCCATCAGATTCCAATTGAACATGACTATCCACATCCTGTTTATTACAACTATCTGATAACCATGTTGTATCATTATTACACTCAAATGAATTATCCCCATCATATTCCAATTGAACATGACTATTGACTGCATTATTACAATTATCAGATGGCAACTGATGGCTATGTACATATTTGTTACGTTTTTGTTGTTTATGTGTATGTGCTTTTGTTCCATCAGTACAACTAATCCTATTAAATTCGCATTTGCGCTTATTGTGTCTGTTGCACTTCAAACACAAATATTGCTGAATTTCGCATTTATTGCAATAATAGTAGTGTACTTTATGATTATTCAAATGTTCTGGTTCATTATTTGTCCTATTCGGTATTGACATGAAGTCACATCCCTTAATATGAAGACATGTAGATTGATCAGAATTGTTCATTTTATCATGATCTGACATTTTTCTTCCTCAATTTATATTGTGTGGATCAGATAAAATTCAAGTCAGGATATGAGATGATAGAGATGACTACTATTACTCTCCTCTCAAGCAGAAGAGTCTCTTTTAGTATTCAATATCGGAGGGAGGGTTCCATAGATGGACGGTTCATTGAGATGGACTGTAAATCTTAATCTTGTGAAGCAAAAAGAAGAAAAAGGCAATCGTATAAAGCAAAAACATGTTCTACCCTACTTTAATGCATCAGATATATTATTACAAAACCTCACATCACACCACCTCCATCACACATACTCATACCCATCATCATAAACCAATAATGGCTCGTCTTCGTAATATTAATGGACTTTTGGGTCCACGTTCATTTACTATTCCAACACATGAACAACGATATGCATTTTTCTCCCTGGATGATAAAATGAATGGTGTCATGGATAATTGGCTAAAGAGTGTTGCACATGAAAATTGGGAACGCCATGATTTTGATAATTGTACTGTCTTTAATTTCATGTACAATATTAATAATAAGAACATACCTAATAAATCTCTTCCCTTTGTCATGAGGCTTGATGATACATCAATATCTTCATTCATTGATGCCATAAGAGTTGGAATTCTGTCCAGAATCAACGAATGTGTAGTAAAGAAATTGACTGGCATGTTCAGTCCAAATCTACATAAGCATGATTATACTAATAACAGCATCAGCAAGGCAAAGCATCAATCTGTTCAACATATAGTTCAAATAACATCAAATAAGGTTGGTATGTGTAATTGTGAAATGACATCTACTCCTAGCTTACTTATCACACCAAACAAGGATGATAGGTCTATTACACCAAACAAGGATGTCAGGTTATTACATGAAAGTCAACAACTAGAATCTCTCGGTTTATGTATTAACATTAATAAACCAATTGTTCTTGACAACAATTTAGTTGGCATGTGGATAAGCATATCATGGGCAAGAGAATTTGATAAAAATAGTGCCACTAGTTTTTTGACATTTGATGTTGGAAAAATAGTCAGTTGTAGAAACAATGTTTTTAATGTACTCTATGATGAAAATGAAAGAAAAATATACTCAATAAAACTTCATATCAATGATTGGTATGATTGCTTAGAATCCCCACCTACAAGGCTTAATCAATGGCGATTGTTAAGTAAGAAGGTAAGTACTGTCTCCAATGGGTATTGATTTTGTTTAAATTTAACTAATTTTTTATCAGGATGATGTTGTGCGTCAGCATGAACATGATATGTTGGTTGATAATGATCTGATTATTGATACTATCAAACCAAAATTGAATGATAAGTTAATTGGAAGGTGGATCAGCATTGCATATACTAGAAAATTCCATAACCAAACGTTCTTGGTATTTGATGTAGGCATTGTTGTTGATGTGAGAAATAATCTGGTTCATGTTGATTACAAAACAGATGGTGGTATTGTTTGTGCTCCACTTAAACCAAAGAAATATAATTGCTCATTCAATTATATTCCTTCTCAACAATATGAGTGGCGAATGCTTCTGAAAGCACCACAGTTGAAAGAAACAAAATTTAAGAGACAGAGAATTAGACTATGAAATTAAACAAATAATATGACCTTGATTAATCCTTCCCCCTCCCCTCATTAAAAACATCATAACCTCAATCTATCAAAGCATCCCCACATAAATGTAACATTGTAGTGAAAGCTGGCGGGAGCACGCATACACTAAGTTCTAGCCACTGTGAACCACCCAAAGGATGGCCAGTGCTATCGTTTGCAATAGTGCTTTTGTAGTCCCGTTCATCCACGGATGAATGTAACACTTCTGTAGAGAACTATGAACTTCTTGTGGTATGATATATATCTTGTCTGCCACCAACCCACACCCCCACCCCCTTGACCTCGATTAATCCTTCCCCCTCCCCTCATTAAAAACATCATAACCTCAATCTATCAAAGCATCCCCACAGAAATGTTAAATTGTAGTGGAAGCTGGCGGGAGCACGCATACACTAAGTTCTAGCCACTGTGAACCACCCAAAGGATGGCCAGTGCTATCGTTTGCAATAGTGCTTTTGTAGTCCCGGTCATCCACGGATGAATGTAACACTTCTGTAGAGAACTGTGAATTTCTTGTGGTATGATATATATCTTGTCTCCCACCAACCCCCACCCCCACCCTTGACCTTGATTAATCCTCCCCCCCCTCATTAAAAACATCATAACCTCAATCTATCAAAGCATCCCCACATAAATGTTAAATTGTAGTGGAAGCTGGCGGGAGCACGCATACACTAAGTTCTAGCCACTGTGAACCACCCAAAGGATGGCCAGTGCTATCGTTTGCAATAGTGCTTTTGTAGTCCCGGTCATCCACGGATGAATGTAACACTTCTGTAGAGAACTGTGAATTTCTTGTGGTATGATATATATATCTTGTCTCCCACCAACCCCCACCCACCCCCTTGACCTCGATTAATCCTCCCCCCCCCCTCATTAAAAACATCATAACCTCAATCTATCAAAGCATCCCCACATAAATGTAACATTGTAGTGGAAGCTGGCGGGAGCACGCATACACTAAGTTCTAGCCACTGTGAACCACCCAAAGGATGGCCAGTGCTATCGTTTGCAATAGTGCTTTTGTAGTCCCGTTCATCCACGGATGAATGTAACACTTCTGTAGAGAACTATGAACTTCTTGTGGTATGATATATATCTTGTCTGCCACCAACCCACACCCCCACCCCCTTGACCTCGATTAATCCT
>Ga0247834_1007959_pt1 | contig 10957 bp, 11 predicted proteins | sample LaCruzMarch2015__8_FD_187118 | JGI IMG/M metagenome (GOLD analysis project Ga0247834, IMG submission 187118) | Freshwater microbial communities from meromictic Lake La Cruz, Castile-La Mancha, Spain - LaCruzMarch2015_12m | ecosystem: Environmental > Aquatic > Freshwater > Lake | place: Spain... | reverse complement strand
TGGCACTGACCTCAGGGTCAGGTCGGGTGGTCGGTTCGTCGGATGTCATCATGTCTGCCAATCATGCCCCGCTCAGAACTTCATATCAGGACGGCCGTTTGTCTCACCCATGTTGGCAGAGGGGGGAACGCGCTGCCCTCTTGGACCGGTTGCGCCAAGTGATATCACGGCCCGAGAAAAGGTGTCTCGGTGGTTGTGGGCGCCTATGCAGTCGACTCCATCCTATGGCACTAGAGTCAAAATCGCGCGCTTATGCGCACAGACAGTGGAGTATCCCATGGCCGTTTCGTTGAGCAAAGGTGGAAACGTTTCTCTCTCGAAAGAAGCCCCAGGGCTGAAGAAGGTCCTTGTCGGCCTTGGCTGGGACGCCCGCGCAAGCGATGGCGCCAACTTCGACCTCGACGCCAGCGTCTTCGCCTGCAACGAGAGCGGAAAGGTGCGCTCGGATACAGACTTCATTTTCTACAACAACCTCAAGTCATCAGATGGGTCCATCGAGCACACAGGCGACAACACGAGCGGTGCTGGCGACGGCGACGATGAGTCCATCAAGATCGACTTCGCGCGTGTGTCCGCCGAAGTCCACAAGGTGGTCTTCGCGGTCACGATCCACGACGCTGAGGCCCGCAAGCAGAACTTCGGTATGGTCAGCAACGCCTTTGTGCGCGTCGTGAACGAAGACGGTGGTAAAGAGCTCGTCCGTTTCGACCTCTCGGAAGACTCGAGCACCGAGACCGCGATGATGTTCGCGGAGCTCTACCGCCATAATGGCGAGTGGAAGTTCAAGGCGATCGGCCAAGGCTTCGCGGGCGGCCTCGGGCCCCTCGCGCGCAACTTCGGCGTCAGCATTTGACTACGTCTGAAGCGCGTGGGCTCATCCACCCCCGTCGGGCCTGACTTGATGTTCATCAGCCCTGGCTGGTGCAGGGGTCCGACGGGCTTCGTCCAACTCCGTTTCGACGGCGACAGCTCGGTTCGCCTTCTCTGAGGTTCATGACATGGCGGTTTCACTCAGCAAAGGCGGGAATGTCTCTCTTACAAAGACGGCACCGGGCCTTGAGAGGGTGCTCGTCGGGTTGGGTTGGGACGCGCGCGCCAGCGATGGCTCTGCCTTCGACCTCGACGCGAGCGTCTTCCTGTGTGGTGAGAGCGGGAAGGTCCGCTCCGATTCCGACTTCATCTTCTACAACAACCTCAGGTCGACCGACGGCTCCGTCGAGCACACCGGCGACAACCGCACGGGCGCTGGTGACGGCGACGATGAGTCGATCAGGGTCGAACTCACGCGTGTTCCCGCCTACGTCCACAAGATCGTCTTTGCCGTGACCATCCAAGATGCCGAGACGCGCCGGCAGAATTTCGGCATGGTGAGTCGCGCTTTGGTGAGGGTCATCAACCAAGACAACAACGACGAGATCGCGCGCTACGAGCTCTCAGAGGACTCGAGCATGGAAACAGCGATGACGTTCGCCGAACTCTACCGCCACAACAGCGAATGGAAGTTCAGAGCCATCGGTCAAGGGACGGAGGGTGGTCTCTCAGCCCTCGCACGCCAATACGGCGTGAACCTCTGATCGCGAGGATGGACGCGTAGGCAGCAACAACAAGCTAGAAACCTCAACAGCGACCCGCTGGTGAGGCATCGGTCACAGGAGACGAGATGCAAGAGCTCACGCGAGGACAGAAAGGCAAGCTCACCGACATCGGCGTGAGCGACGCGTTGGACATCGCTCTAGACGTCGGCAGCAGCGGCGGCGGCTCCCTCGATATCAGCTGCTTCGGCGTCGACGCTGACGGCAAGCTCTCCGACGACCGCTTCTTCGTCTTCTTCAACCAGAAGAGTGCCCCAGGCGGCGCCATCGAGATGGTGGGTGCGGCCCACGGCGCCAAGGAGTGCTTCCGGCTTCAGCTCGGCAAGCTGCCAGCCACGGTCAAGCGTCTAATCTTCACCGTCGCCATCGATGGCGCTGGCACCATGGGGGACTTCAACGCCTCATCTGTGCGTGTCATCGTCGGCGGCAACGGTGTGGCTCGCTACGCCTTCGCAGGCAGCGACTTCGGTCAAGAGAAGGCGCTGATGATGTTCGAGGTCTACTTCAAAGAAGTGTGGCGGTTCGCTGCTGTCGGCCAAGGCTTCAACGGTGGCCTCTCGGCGCTCCTCAAGCACTTCGGCGGTGAAGAGGCGACCAAGGCCGCTGCGCCACCACCGAAGCCAGCCCCCGCCGCCGCCGCGCCGCCGCCGAAGGTGAACCTCGGCAAGGTCACCCTCGACAAGAAGGGCTCGAAGAGCACCGTCAACCTAGCGAAGGGTGGGGGCGTACAACAGATCCACATTAACCTCAATTGGGACAACCCCAACGCCGGCAAGAAGGTGGGGCTCTTCGGGCTCGGCGGCACGGTCCCCGCGCCCGACCTCGACCTCGGCTGCATGTTTCGCATGTCGACGGGCGAGAAGGGCGTCATCCAGCCCCTCGGTGAACGCTTCGGCTCCAAGCACGCGCTGCCTTATATCTTCCTTGACAAGGATGACCGCACCGGCGCCTCCAGCGACGGCGAGAACCTCTACATCCTCCGGCCTGACCTCATCGACATGGTCATGGTGTTCGCGCTCGTCTACGAAGGCACGGCGAACTTTGCGAACGTGAACGGTCGCCTCACCATCAAGAACGGCGGTCAGGAGATCTTCATCCCGATCAACAACCCCGATCCTCGTCGGACGTTCTGCTCAATCTGCACGATCGCGAACAAGAATGGCGCCATCGAAATCACGAAGGAAGAGCGGTACTTCAGCGACCACGAGGACGCCGATGGCGTCTACGGCTTCGGCTTCCGCTGGGTCGCCGGCCAGAAGTGACGAAGACGTCCCTCGCCTCGCCCCGCGTCACCGTGCGCCCGTTCGTGCACCACCTCGCTCACCAGGATCGCCCGCCGATGGACCTCGCCCGCGGACAACGCAAGAAGCTGAGCGACTTCACGACCGAGGAGCGCTTCAAGGTGAATGTCACCGTCGACGGCGGCTCTGACGTCGTCTTCATCGCGATGTTCCTTGACGACCGCGGCGTGAGCGTTGTCCCGTCGGTGGTAGTGAGCGACGAGCATCCGGCGAGCGCGTGCGCGTCGGTCATCATGCGCACCTCGGGGCGGGCGAAGACACGCTCGTTCGATGTAGACGTGCGTAAGGTCCCGTCCAACACCGTGGCCATCTTGTGGGCGGTGGCTGTGAATGACCCGCACGGTCGCGGTGGCAGCGTGGACCTCGGCGCTGGCGAGTGGAGCATCGAGGTGGCGGGCAGCACCGTCGCGCGCTTCACCTTTGGCAAGAGCGACGTGAGCACCGACGCCGCCTTCTCCCTCGGCGAGCTCTACAGGAAGGGGGAGTGGCGCCTGCGCGCCGTCGGCGAGGGCTTCACGGGCGGGCTGTCGACGATGCTCTCGCGCTTCAACGTGCGAAGCGCCGGGGGCGGGGGCGGTGGCGGGGGGCGCGTCGGCCCCGTCATGGGCGAGGCGCCGGCGGGCGTTTGGTTGCCGACGGGCTGGCCAGGCGCCGCAGCGCCGTCCGTGCCGAAGGATATCACGCGCTCGGTCGGCATCGTCTTCACGCGCGACGCTGAGGGACACACGTATACGGGGACAGCGTTTGCCGTGAGCCCCGGCGGCTACATCGTCACTTGCTACCACGTGGTCCACGATGCCGTAGACATCGCCGTCGCCTTCGGTGGCAGCAACACCTTGCGCAAGGTCGAGGTCGTCGCGCTTGACGAGGCATCGGACCTCGCGCTGTGCTGGGTCGCTGATCGCAACGGGCTCGCGCACTGGCTCATCCCAGCCGGGGCCAACGACGAGATCGGCCTCGGCGACGAGCTCGGCTTGCTCGGCTACCCGCTGGGCGTGGCCCTCGGCACGAGCGTCACCTATACTCAGGGCGTCGTGAGCAGCTTGCGTCAACGTCGTGGGGTGTCGGTCATTCAGATCGATGCCGGTTCCACAACCGGCAACAGCGGCGGCCCGGTCTTTCACCGCTCGACGGGTACCGTCGTCGGTGTGCTCTCCAGTGGTGTGTCGATCGATGGCATGAGCATGAACATCAACTTTGCGATCGATGTGCGGTTGCTTTGGAAACTTGGCTGGGTAGAGCGCCTCTGAGCGCGGAAGCAGGAGGACCCATGGTGAGTCTCGAGAAAAAGGCCCCGCCTCAGCTCGTCTCGCTCGCGAAGTCGGCCAAGGTGGTGCTAGAGAAGCGCAAGCTTTCGTCGCACACGGCGGCGGTGGGGCTCTGCCTCGACATCAGCGCGTCGATGAAGAAGCTTTTCGGCAACGGCACCGTGCAGGGCCTCCTCGAGCGCGTGCTCGGGCTCGGGCTCAACTTCGATGACAACGGTGCCATCGACCTCTTCACGTTTGGCCTTAACGCCCACGACCTCGGCGAGTTCAAGCCCGAGGAGTTCAGCGGCGCCAGCGACCGCATTCTGGCGCGCACGCCGCTCGAGGGGGGAACCCGCTATGCCCCCGCCATCCGCGCCGTGCTCGCCCACTATGGCTTCAAGCCTGCCGGGCTCCTGTCGGGGCTTTTCGGCGGCAGGCCGCAGCCGCGAAAAGATCCTGTCTACCTGTTGTTCGTCACCGACGGCGATTGCAGTGACCAGGACGACGCTCGCAAAGCGATCGTCGAAGCCTCGCGCCACCCGGTCTTCTTCCAGTTCATCGGCATCGGCCACGCCGGGTTCACGTTCCTCAAAGAGATCGACACCATGGACGGCCGCTTCCTCGACAACGCCAACTTCTTTGAGGTGCACGATCCAGCGCAGATGTCGGAGACCGACCTCTACGAGAAGATGACGGCTGAGTACCCCCAATGGGTGCAGCTCGCGAAGGGCAAGGGCATCCTGCTGTGACGTCCTCGCCAGCCCCTCGCCTGCTACTGGGGCGAGGCATCGCCAATCACCCAGGGCTGGTCCGCGCGATCCGCGACGCGACGCCGGACCTGCGCTTCACGATCGCCGTGCACCACACAAAGGCGCCCGGCACGGACCCCGTCGACGACGTCGACTGCTTCATCCCCGAGCGGGGGCCATCCGCAGGGTCGACCGAAAGCTACGTCGACGACCTCTTGGCCGCCTGCGACGACTTCGGCGCAACCCACGTCTGGCCCGGTCGCGAGCTCCCAAGCGTGTTCGCCCGCGCCGGCGAGCTGCGCGCCTCTGGCATCATGATGCTCGCCGCCGCGAGCGCAGACGTCGCCCGCGTCCTCGACGACAAGGATCGCTTCGCCCAGGCCACCGAAATGCTCGGCATCAAGGCGCCGCGCTCGGTGCGCTTTCACGACGCCGACGGCTTCGTCGCCGCAGCCGCCGCCATTCACGCTGCCGGCGAGCGCGTCTGCGTCAAGCCCGTGCGCGGCGTGTTTGGCCGCGGCTTTCGCGTCATTCGCAACGACCTCGATCCCCTGGCCGAGCTCTTCGAAGAGCCCGGCTACCGGCTCGACTACGACGACGCTGTGCGCCGCTTTCGCGTTCACCCGTCGTTTGCGCCGATGGTTGCGATGCCGTGGCTCGACGGACGCGAGTGGAGCGTCGACTGCTTCGCGGACGCCTCCGGCGAGGTCTTTGTCGGTGTCCCGCGCCGCAAGCAGAGCGCCGACGCCCAGCTCCTCGATGATGCGCCCGACCTTGTGGCCCACAGCCGAGCGCTCGCGCGCCACTTCAATCTCCGCGGCGTGTTCAATTGCCAGTTCAAGGCCCACCGCGGTGACGTCTACGTTCTCGAGATCAACGCACGACCCGCCGGGGCAATCGGCCTGACGCGCCACAGCGGCGTGAACCTGATCGGCCTCGCCTGGCAAGACGCCCTCGGCCTTCCTTTGGGGCCCACGGTCCCACGTTTGGGCATCGCCCTCCGGTCGACGACGTCGTGGTCGCCGCTGTCGACGGCCGCGGCGGACACTGCGGCGACGACAACGTCGACGTCAAAAACCGCGTCGTCACTGAGGACTGCGCCAGCCGCGGCGACCACGACGGTGCTGCCCACCGGCACACTCACGATGACCAAGCGCGCCGGACCGTGGTCAACGTCCGCGCTCCTCTCCGCCGGTGCGCGCAGCAACCCGAAGCGGCCGTTTCTCCTGGTGAGCCGTGTGCTGGGAAAGCACCTGCCGGTGACGCCGTCGCGCATGGGCCACGCCCAAATGGCGCTCGCGAAGCGTCTGCACTCCGAGCTGCCCGGCCCGGTCTGCTTCATCGGCCTCGCAGAGACAGCCACCGGCCTCGGCTTCGGCGTGTACGAGGCCTGGTGCGCGCGCACGGGGCGCAGTGACGCGCTCTTCTGCCACTCCACCCGGTCGCCCGCGCCGTCGTCGTCGAAGGACGTCGAAGGCGCTATCGCCTTCGACGAGGCCCACAGCCACGGCCCGTCGCAGGTCGTCTGCGTACCCCGCGACGCGGGACTCCAGGCGATGTGGCGCGAGGCCCGCACGCTTGTCGTCGTCGATGACGAACTCACGACAGGCGCGACGCTGCGCACCTTGCGCGACGCCTTCGTCGCGGCGCGGCGCGAGCCTGGCGTCGTAACCCACGCCGTCACCCTCGTCTCGTCGACGCTGGCCCGCGCGACCCTCGGCGACGCTGGCATCGCCGTCACGGCCCTCGCTGACGTCGACGTCGACTTCGCCGCCAGCTGCTACGGCGGGCTACCACCCCTCACCCTGCATGGTCTCGCCGAGCTTGGCCACGGCGTGGGGCTCAAGCGCTGGGGACGCATCGGGACGAAAGCGGCGCCGGCGTTGCCGTCGTCGATCCTCGCGCGGGCGTTGGCGTTCTCGCGTGGCCTCGGCGAGGCTGGTGGCCACCGCGAGGTCTTTGTGCTCGGCACCGGCGAGTGTATGCACCCTGCGTTCGTGCTCGGCATGGGCCTCGAGCGTGCTGGTGTCCCGGTGCTCCTCCAGTCAACGACGCGCTCGCCCGTGCTTCTGGGCGGCGCGATCGGCAGTAGTCTCGACCTCGGCGCGTCGGTGGTGGCACCGGCAGTGCCGTTCTTCCTCCACAACCCGCCGCCGTCCGGCGCGCGGGTCATCGTTGTCCACGAACCGGGCGCGGGCCGAGACGCACGCGTCTTCGTGGAGTCTTACGGCGCCCTCGCCATCGAAGCCTGGGACGGTGAGCATGGGGTCTGAGCGCCGCGGCATCGTCTTCGCCGACATCGATGGCACATTGATTGGGTCGCGGCGCGACCGGGACGTCAGCGACGTCACCGTTGCCGGAGGTGAGAGTGACGACGTCGCCGCGACCAATGTTCACGGCACGCCCATCGCCTGGCGGACCACGAGGCAGCGCGCGCTGTGGTCCTGGCTCGCGCGGCTGGGCGACATCGTGGCCGTGACCGGTCGCAGTGTGGGCGCCTACGGCCGCGTGCGCTTGCCGTTTGCACCTCACGCCATCGTGCACCACGGCGCGGTCGTGCTCGGCAGTGAGGCCTCGGCGTTTCGCGAGCTCACGCGGCCGCTTCTCGAGGAGAGCGCCCCTGTGCTGCGCGAGGCTGGCGCGGCCCTTGCTTCTCTCGCAGATATCCATGCGGCTCTCCTCGTGACGACGCAGACCATCGATGGTCTGGTGGTCGAGGTGTGCGTGAAGCACCGCGACCATGTCGGGGACCGCGGGACAATGGCCGGCGCTGAGTTGCCGACGTGGGCCAACGACATTGAGAGTGCCTGGCGCGGGCTATCCTTCACGCGCGTGCATCGAAACGGCAACAACCTCGCGCTGCTCCCCGCGCGCGTCACGAAGGATCGGGCAATGCGTTGGCTCCGCGAGCGCGTCTACGCCGACGTCGACCTCACCATCGGTGTCGGGGACAGCACGAGCGACTATGGCTTCATGTCGGCCTGTGACGTGTCGTTGATACCGAGCGGCTCTCAGCTCGACGCGCTCGTCCGGGCCGCAGGCGGCCTAAGCGACGACGGCGGTCGACGTGGTTGACCCGATTGATTCTTCGGTTGAGCGCATCGCCGGCTTCCACGGGTCCTACGTTGAGGACGACGTCACCTTCCTCCTAACGGTCATCGCGCTACCGCGCACGCCGCTGCAGGAGAAAGAGGCGCTCATCCAGCGCGGCGAGAAGCACTACTCGGAGATGCTCGGCGATGAGCACGTCCCGAGCTCCCGCTATCTTGCGCTCTTCGACGACGCCGTCGCGCGCAACGGGGCCCGCCTCGCCCGCGACATCGGCGTCCTCGCCGACCGCCTCGCCGCCAGCCACGAGCGCGTCTGTCTCGTCTCCCTTGCGCGAGCGGGGACGCCCATCGGCGTGCTGCTGCGGCGTGCGCTCGCGCGGCGCGGGGTACCCGTGCGCCACGCGTCGATCTCCATCATCGCCGGCCGCGGTGTAGACGAAGCTGCCCTCGATCACCTCCGAGGCCACGAGCGCGTGGCCGATCACGAGATCATCTTCGTCGACGGCTGGACCGGAAAGGGCGTCATTTCCGACGCGCTGACGGCTGCGGTGCAACGCTACAACGCGTCGCGGCAGGCGAGACTCGATGACACGCTGCACGTCGTCGTCGACCTCTGCGGTCGGTCGCGGGCCGCTGCAACTACCGACGACTATCTTATCCCGTCATGCCTGCTCGGGGCTACAGTGAGCGGGCTCGTGAGCCGCTCGATCTTGAACGAGGTATCGCGCGCCGCCGGTCCGTTCCATGGGTGCGCGTTCTCACCGAACCTCGGCGCCGTAGACCGTTCGCGTTCGTTTGTCGACGAGATCGACGCCCTCTCGCCGTCGTTGGCGCCGGCCTCCCCACCAGTGACCGTCGCTGAGGCGCCCCGCGACCTTGTGCGTGAGCGACGCGCCGCGCACGACGCCGTGGCTGGACTGTGCGAGCGCCTCGCGCTCCCGCCCGCGCACATCAAGGTGGGAATCGGTGAGGCGACCCGCGTGCTGCTTCGTCGTGTGCCGCAGCGTCTCGTGGTCCGCGACCCCGGATTCGACGACGTCCGTGGGACCGTCGCGCTTGCGGAAGAGAAGGGCATCGTCGTGGAGGTCGACGCTGCCTTGCCTTGGGCTGCCCTCGCAGTCATCGAAAGGGTGGCGTGATGCCCGGAGGCGTTCAGGGCGCTTGTCTCTATCTTCCACCAACCCACCCGGCGTTGCGAGGTGTCGCTGCAGGCGAGCGTTTGCCCGAGCTCCGCGCGGCGGTCGTTTGCCTCGAAGACGCCCTCGACGAAGACGACGTCAAGCGCGGCTTGGCCGAGCTCAAGGCGCTTCCTCGCGAACGGCCGACAGGCCTCGCCCTATACGTCAGGCCACGCTCGATCGCGATGCTCGAGGACCTCCTCGCCTGGGAGGGTCACAACGCCTTCGCTGGCTTCGTTCTGCCGAAGCTCGATGTGGGATCGATCGGCGCGTGGCTTCGCCCGCTCTCGAGGTCGGCGGCGCGTTTGATGCCCATCTTGGAGACCGCCGACGTTTTTGATCCCTTCAAGGTGAGCGACCTCATTGGCACCCTCGCTGACCCGGCGTGGGCCTCGCGCATCGACGCCGTCCGCCTTGGCGCCGTCGACCTCTTTGCCGTCCTTGGCGTACGTCGACCTGTAGGTCGCACCGTGTACGACACTGTCATCGGGCCAACGCTGCGGCTTGTAGCGGCCCAGCTCATGGCCCGTGGTCTCCCGGTAGCTGCGCCGGTGTGTGAATCCCTGCGTGGGGACGACATCACCCGCGCTGAAATCGACCTCGATGTTGAGGCTGGCTTCGTCGGCAAGACCGCCGTACATCCCGTACAGGTGGCGCTCATCCACGCGGGCTTCAAGGTCACGCAATCGGAACTCGACGAGGCACGCCTTGTCTTGTCCGGCCCCGCAGTCTCGGTCGTTGATGGTCGCATGTCTGAGCGTGCTCCGCACAGCCGGTGGGCAAAGGGGATCGCCGCTCGCGCGGAACTCTTCGGCGTCAAGCCTGCAACTGGATTTCGCTTTTCATCTGCAGAGATTGCAGTGGATTTTCGTTAACGGGTGCAAGCGGAGTGATTCTTCCAGGTCGAGCCGCTCGGTCCGCCACCCGCCGCGGCGTGCAGGCCGATGACGTCCGTGAAGTAGTCGTAACCGTCCGGCCAAGGACGTCGTGACCGGATAGCCGCTGCCCTCGATCGTGCCGACCGGAGGCACAGATGGCGCACGGTCAGTGGACAGAGGTCGAGGCGCGCGGCGTGCTCGACGCATGGCGGAAGAGCGGGCAGCCGCTGGAGCACTTTGCCGGAAGCGGGCTGGTCCCGCAGCGCCTGCACTGGTGGAAGAAGAAGCTGGCGAGCAAGGGCAAGCCGGTGGTGCTGCCGGTCAGGGTCGTTGACGTCGACGTCGGCGACTATGATCTCGACGCCGTGGGCCCTGCACCGCAACAACGTCCGCTTCGAGACGGTCTTCGCGTTCGCCTGCATGGTTCTGCGGGGGCGCTCGCAAGCGCCGGTGGCTGGCGGCAGTACCGCCTTCAGCCTGCTGTTCCCGATGCTTTCGGTCTTCGAGGAGTTTATCAGCCGATTCATCCAGAAGAACGCGGCGCGCTTCGGCTACGCCCCCGCCGACGTTCACCTGCAGGCCCGCGGCCACCACCGGTTTCTGGTCCGGGGCGACGACAGTCGCCGTCGGTGGCTCGTCGTCCGCCGGACGCGAATCATGCCCAACGAGGAATCGAGTGATGAACGCGAACAAGCTGGCGCAGTTCGTCAACGGTGAACGTCGGGCTACTACCCTCGCCACCCACCGACAAAACGACCCGCCGGACATGCCCAACACCGTCACCATCTGCGACAAGACCGACGGCCGCGCCACCTGCACCGTTGGCGCGCCCATGGTTGGCGCCCGCTTCCTGGGGGCCGACCCAGGGCCTCCTGCCTCTGCCCCGTGAACGGGCGGCCCTGACGCTGCTCGGCGGCAATCTCTTCAACCAGCTTGTCTACACCGGCGGCCACACCACC
>Ga0247834_1007953_pt1 | contig 10964 bp, 12 predicted proteins | sample LaCruzMarch2015__8_FD_187118 | JGI IMG/M metagenome (GOLD analysis project Ga0247834, IMG submission 187118) | Freshwater microbial communities from meromictic Lake La Cruz, Castile-La Mancha, Spain - LaCruzMarch2015_12m | ecosystem: Environmental > Aquatic > Freshwater > Lake | place: Spain... | reverse complement strand
TTCTACTGAATTCTACAAAATAAAATATCAGGCAACAACTGGTGCAGCTAGAGCGGGCAGGCGATACCGTCGGGACGAGGGTTCGATTCCGACCCTCGCCTCCAAAATTTCTTAAACTCTCCCTGGCCAGGAGATGTCGGCCCGAGCTTGGGCGGTACCCCTGTCTTTGTCCTAGGGGGGTGGGTAAGATGAGGGATGATAAAAATCGAGGATGAATATTTCGACATTATGCAGAATGTCGAAATGAGTGAGCTGGGAAAAGAAACGGATAAGGATGGTAGGGTGGTGTTTCGACTTGGATGGGCCACGAGAGAGGCATGAGCGCGCAAAACCCACAGTTGGTCGCGCTGGTAATATTTCAAACGGGATTGTTGCTGTATTTTCTCTGGTGCGTTTTCAAGAAGCAGAAATAGAAAGGCCCTGCAGGGAAATAACCGCTCTGGAGTTTGTATGATGGAGACGAGGATGAAGACCCATGATTGCTCACGCCAAGGGCGCCAAGGACGCGGAGGACGTTTCGACATTGTGCCAAATGTCGAAATGTTCTTGGATTCATGGAAGGCAGGAGGGTCACTGACGTTTCGACATTATGCAGAATGTCGAAATGAGGGGTTGAGGAAGAGCTGGTATTTATCGGAGGACTTTACGACGTTGTGCCAAATGTCGAAATGAGAAGCCGTAGCCCTGCGGATGTCCTAGGGGGTTGGGTAAGATGAGGGGATGATGAATAAAGGAGGCTAAATATTTCGACAATGTGCCAAATGTCGAAATGTGGGAGTTGGAAAAAGAAAGGAGATGAGGATGAAACATGATGTGGAAGAGGTGAGTTCCTGGAAGGAGAGGATCACAACATGGTCATTGGGGCTCTTTTGGGTTTTTGCGTTCTTTCTGGTCATTAAGGGGGTGTTCTACATTCTGGGGTTGATTCAACATGGCATTTGTCTTCTCTTCGGCTGGCCGACGAAATCTTAAGGAGGATATGAACTATGAGTTTTGATGAAGGATACGATCGATATGTTCAGCCAAGAAACCGGGAAGGTTTTCGGAAGGTGGTTTGCATGGGCTCGCCGGACGGAAAGGAAGTCTGGTTGGCGCTGCTATTGGGTGGGAAGGGGGCGGAGATCTGGGTGGAAGCGATCCATTTCGAAAGCGGGGTAAGGCCTGCCGGGCAGGTGCGGCGGGTTGTCTCCGCAGAGGGTGATGAGACCAAGCTGCTGCTGAATGCCTGCATGATCTTCTATCCGGACCTCTTCCGGGGCTCTTGCTCCATCAGCGCGTTGGTGGATGTGGTAGAAAATGCGGGAACGGAGGTGCATCTCCGAAAAGAAGAAAGCATATCAAGCATTTTGGAAGTCCTGCAGAGCGAGGCGAGTCGTATGATGGGGTACGAGCGTTTCGCGTTCTGGGAGGGGGAGTTAAAGCCCAGAAAGAATGAAAAAAAGGAGAATAAATGAAAAAAGTGATTCTTTTGATTCTGATGGCTGGGGCGGGTTGTGTCTTCGCGGAGGAGGAGGGGGTGTGGGCCGGGCGTGGAGGCGGGTATGAGATAGGGAACTCGATCTTGTGGCAGGATGGGACGACAACGAGGCGGGTCGGGAACGCCTGGATCTCCAACGACGGCCAGACCCTCTACAAGGTTCGTAACTATTGGCTGGAGACAACCCCGCGAAAATGATTCTAGCCCCGTGGTCCCAACACTATCCCACACCTCTTGAAAAATCGGAGAATGAAAAAACTGGGTCGCGGCTGGTAATCTACTATTTTTAAGACTTATGGCGCAAAGGTATTCAGTCACACCGCATCCCGTTGAAACACTGCTTACTTGGGTAAAGTCCAAGGAAATAGCCATCCCCGAAATACAAAGGCCCTTTGTTTGGGAGGCAGTTCAAGTCCGGGATCTTCTCGACTCTCTTTATCAAGGATACCCCGTCGGATATTTAATTTCTTGGCGGAATCCAACTGTAAAGCTTAAGGACGGTACGCCCGCGGCAGGTAAAAGAATCCTGATTGATGGCCAGCAGCGGGTCACGGCTCTCATGGCTGCCTTGCTAGGGCAAGAAGTCTTGAATGATGATTACGAAACAAGGCGAATTCAAATCGCCTTTAATCCTCAGGAAGAAAAATTCGAAGTATCAAATCCGGCCATCCAAAAAAATACAGCCTGGATCCATGACATTTCTAAGATCTTTATGGATGCAGACCTGTTTGATCTAACTGAGCAATATTGCAAAGACAACCCGAAGGCAGATCGAAAAAAGGTTGGTCAGGTTATACAAAAATTAAGAAATGTCGTTAACAACCATGTTGGAATAATCGAACTGGCTGACGATCTTGATATCGAAACAGTCACGGAAATATTTATCCGAGTAAATTCGGCCGGATCCCAGTTGTCTCAGGCGGACTTCGCTATGTCAAAGATTGCAGTGAATGAGACCTATGGCGGGAATCTACTGCGTAAGGCGATCGACTATTTTTGTCACTTGGCTGTGGCACCTGAGTTTTTGCCAAAGATTGAGAAAGGGGATAAGGCTTTTGCGGAATCAGAGTTCTTACCAAAGATGCGTTGGATGAAGGATGTCAACGATGACCTTTATGATCCAAATTACACCGATATGTTGCGTGTGGCATTCACCTCTGAGTTTGGGCGTGGGAAACTTCAAGATCTAGTTGCCTTACTCTCAGGAAGGAACTTTGAGACAAAGCAGTATGAGGAAAAAATAGCGGAAGAATCTTTTGGTCGTCTCAAAAAAGGCATTCATGCCTTTATCAATCAAACTCACTTTGAGCGTCTTTTAATGATCTTAAAGTCTGCAGGCTTTGTAGTCAGCGACCTGATTGGGGGTAAGAATGCCATCAACTTTGCCTACATTCTTTACTTAAGAGGTAGAGACCAAAAACTCGGTGCGGACGATCTGGAGACAATTGTCAGACGTTGGTATGTGATGTCGACCTTAACAGGGCGTTATGCGGGAAGTCCGGAGTCTGCTTTTGATAACGATATTCGGCAGGTCGAATCCCGCGGGTTGGCAGCCTATGTAGACGCCGTGAAAAAAAACGAAATGTCCGATACATTCTGGACCGGTCTCTTGCCTCAGGAAATGGATACCTCCTCTGTGAAAAGTCCATATTTCTTAGCGTTTCAGGCTGCTCAGGCTAAATCTGGTGATCTGGGCTTCCTCTCAAGCGATATTACGGTTCGAGATCTTTTGTTAAATCGAAGTGATGTTCATCATGTGTTCCCCAAAAAGCATCTAAAAAGCCTCGGGCTTCATAAAAGTAAATATAACCAGATCGCTAATTTCGTATTAGCCCAAAGTGAAATCAATATAGCTATTGGAGATAAGGCTCCCGAGAAATACTTTGGAGAGCTCGCATTACAGTGCGAAGGCGGGAAGAAAAAGTACGGTGGGATAACTGACCTAAAGGAGCTCGAAAAAAATCTTGAGATGCACTGCCTACCGATATCCCTGCTTAAGGGAGAGGTTCCCGAATATGAGGAGTTCTTGGATAATCGCCGCAAAAAGATGGCTCTGAAGATTAAAAAGTGGTTTGAGAGCCTCTGAAACCTATGGCAAGGCTCAAAAAAAATGAGGGCAAAGCCCCGGACAAAAAGGGCGCTAAAACCGCTGCTAATCTGGGTTTTGAGGCACGGATGTGGGCGGCGGCCGACACCCTGCGAGGGAGTATGGATGCTTCCGAGTACAAGCATGTCGTTCTCGGGCTAATCTTCCTTAAGTACATTTCCGACTCTTTTGAGGAGCTGCATACAGCACTCAAGGAGGGAAAAGGTGAGCACAAGGGGGCTGATGCTGAGGATAAGGACGAGTATCTGGCTAAAGGGGTTTTCTGGGTACCGGAGGCGGCTCGCTGGTCGGCAATTCAGGCACAGGCAAAGCAACCTAGTATTGGTAAGCACATCGACAATGCGATGGATGCCTTGGAGAAGGATAACCCAAGACTTAAGGGAGTTCTGCCCAAGGATTATGCAAAACCGGGGCTGGATAAGACTCGGTTGGGGGAGCTGGTGGATTTGGTTGGAACGATTGGGCTCGGGGATAAGGAAAACAGGGCCAAGGACATCCTGGGTCGCGTTTATGAATACTTCCTTTCCCGTTTCGCCAGTGCTGAAGGAAAGCTGGGCGGCGAGTTCTATACGCCCTCTTGTATTGTTCAGACTATTGTCGAGATACTGCGACCCTACAAAGGGCGTATTTATGATCCGTGCTGCGGATCCGGGGGGATGTTTGTTCAGTCTGAGAAGTTTGTAGAGGCACACGGTGGAAAGCTGGGTGACTTGGCGGTCTTTGGGCAGGAGAGTAATCACACCACACGGCGGCTAGCGGTGATGAATTTGGCGATTCGTGGAATCGAAGCGAACTTCGGAGCCGAAAACGCTGATACATTCCGGCGGGATCTGCATAAGGATCTAAAAGCAGATTTCATTATGGCGAATCCGCCTTTCAACATCAGTGACTGGGCCAGAGATGAGGAGGATGTGCGGTGGAAGTATGGAATCCCGCCAAAGGGGAATGCGAACTTCGCTTGGGTGCAGCACATCATTCATCACCTAGCTCCTACGGGTATGGCGGGCTTTGTGCTGGCGAACGGAAGCATGTCGTCCAATCAATCGGGCGAGGGGGATATCCGTAAGGCACTAGTAGAGGCAGATCTAGTCGACTGTATGCTCGCGATGCCTAGCCAGTTATTTTACAGCGTGCAGATTCCGGTTTGTTTGTGGTTCCTAACCAGAAACAAAAAAGACGCCAAGATGCGGGATAGGAGCAGGGAGACTTTATTCATCGATGCTCGGAAGATGGGGACGATGGTGAGCCGGGTACATCGGGAACTTAGTGAGGACGATATTCAAAAAATCGCTAGTGCCTACCATGCTTGGAGGGGGGATAAGGATGCTGGGAAGTACAAGGATGAGGCTGGTTTTTGCAAGGCGGCCAAGACCGACGAGATCGCAAAGCATGGATATGTTCTAACCCCCGGAAGGTTTGTGGGGGCGGAGGAGGCAGAGGAAGATGATGAGGCGTTTGAGCAGAAGATGCCGCGATTAGTCGCCGAACTGAATGCCCAGTTCGCCGAGTCCGTGAAACTGGAGCAAGGCATCAGGGCAAACCTAAAGGGGTTGGGTTATGGCGGGTGAATGGAAAGACATCGCGTTTGGCAACTGCGCTCAACGCGTCAGCGATGTTGTTCAGCCGTATCAGGTACCAGAGAACACGCCATACATTGGACTAGAACACATCGTTGAAAGCGGGCTCCACCTGAATGGGCAAGCCGATGCTTCAGAAGCTACCAGCGCGAAAACGAGATTCCGCCGTGGCGACGTGTTATTTGGAAAACTTCGGCCTTATTTTCGCAAGGTTGTTCGGCCCAAATTTGATGGTATTTGCTCAACAGACATTTGGGCCGTTCGCGCCAAGAATGGTATGGATCAAGGCTTTCTGTTTTATCGAATGGCATCACAGGAATTTGTCGATAAGTCGATGGGGGCAAGCACTGGAACTCGAATGCCACGCGCAGATTGGGAATTCCTTTCTCAATGGAAAATCCCACTCCCACCTCTTTCCGAGCAAAAAGCCATCGCGGCGGTGCTGGGGGCGTTGGACGACAAAATCGAGTTGAACCGGCGGATGAATGCGACGCTGGAGGCGATGGCGCGGGCGCTGTTCCAGAGCTGGTTTGTAGATTTCGATCCGGTCCGAGCCAAACTCGACGGCCAAATACCCCAAGGCCACGACGAATTCACCGCGGCCCTGTTCCCTAACTCTTTCCAAGACTCCCCTTTAGGCAAAATTCCAAAGGGTTGGGAGATAGGTACACTGGGCTCGATTTTAGATGTTCTCGAAACTGGAAGAAGGCCAAAAGGCGGGGTAAGTTCATATTCGAGCGGTATTCCAAGTATCGGTGCTGAAAGTATAAATGGGATAGGTGTATTTGATTACTCCAAAACAAAATTTATCCCCTCAGAGTTCTTCGAAAAAACTTCTTGTGGGCGCATTACCCATTTTGATGTCCTTCTCTATAAAGACGGCGGCAAGCCTGGAGAATTTAAACCGCGGGTTGGAATGTATGGGCACGACTACCCGTTTAAAACATTTTGCATCAACGAACATGTTTTTAGAATGCGATCAGCTAGGACTGGACAAGCTTTCTTGTACTTCACGATTTCTGACCAACGTGTTCTTAGTGATTTCGCTATTAAAGGAGGAAAGGCGGCAATTCCTGGAATTAATCAACCCGATGTAAAGTCTACCTGTATTGTCCTGCCTCCCAAAAACGTTACGGATGCATTTAATGCTCGAACCGACATTCTTTGTGATCAAATACTCCAAAACGCCAAACAATCCCATAGCCTGGCAACTCTGCGTGATGTTCTGATTCCTAAAATTCTAAGTGGACGGATAAAAGTAAATAAAAACAGGGAAGGGATCGCGCCATGAGCATGTGGATGGACTGGTTGAAAATAATTCAACTCAAACCAAGGTTCTTATTTGGAATATGGTTTTTTGGCGCGCTCCTCCTTGGTTTACCTCAAGGGTTAGCGGAAATCTTTAGCCTATCAGAAATTAGAAACTCATTCAGGCCTTGGCTAGGCCTTTTAACTCTTTTATCATTTTCATTCTGGTTAGTGCAACTTATTCCAACGGGCAGCTCATATCTAGCGCGTCGTCGCCTACGTAAAACACTAATTCGTTACCTGGAATTTCTTTCTCCTGAGGAATGGATACTTCTTGCCTATTGCCTCAAAAACAATCAGCAAACAATAACGTTAAGTATTGTAGATCGAGTAGCAGGCTCTCTGGTAGCACGAGGAATTCTCGAGCGAGCCGCGGGTGTTGGGAACCAGATGTCCTGGCCATACACTATCCATAATATTGTTTGGGACTACCTTCTCCTAAAACGTGCGGAATTTATGAGTAAGGCTCCATGGTCGCAGCAGGATATTGAATCTAGCTGGCATGATCTTGATCACCATATTCGACGCTATGACTGAATGCGATCAGCATCGGAACTTATTTAATTCTCTATAAGGCGTTTTTAAATAAGAATCGATATCGCTATTATATTTAAGGAAATACTCCAAAGGGCCTAATCAGTATGCTAAACGAGTCACACGTCGAAGAGGCAGCCCTTGAGTGGTTAAAAGAGCTGGGTTGGGGAATTGAGCATGGACCGCATATCGCCCCCCAAGAGCCTAAAGCCGAAAGAGATTCATTCAGCGAAGTAGTCCTGGCCGGAAGACTCCAAAGTGCGATTCGCAGGCTAAACCCTGACATCTCAGTTGAAGCGCTTGAGGATGCTTTCAAGAAGGTGGTCCGACCCGTCGCAGGTACTGCTATTTCAAACAATAGATGTTTTCACACCCTTTCGCGGGAAGGGGTGGAGGTAGAGTATCGAAGGAAGGACGGATCTACTGCCGGGGATCGAGTGAGGCTGATCGATTTCGACGACCCAGAGCAAAATGATTGGCTGGCCGTAAATCAGTACACGGTGATCGAAGGACAGCATAATCGACGCCCGGATATTGTCCTTTTCCTTAACGGCTTACCGCTGGGAGTGATCGAGCTAAAGAACGCGGCTGATGAGAACGCGACCATCTGGTCTGCCTATCAGCAGATCCAGACTTACAAGGAGCAGATCCCCACTTTGTTTCACTTCAACGAGGTGATTGTGGTTTCTGATGGGCTTCAGGCCCGGGTGGGATCGCTAACGGCAAACAAGGAGTGGTTCAAAGTCTGGAGGACAATTGATGGTGCAGAAATCTCTGCCCCCGTAGCTGAACTGGAGATTCTTCTAAAGGGAGTATTTGAACAGAAGAGATTCCTAGAGCTGCTTCAGGACTTTATTGTTTTTGAGGAGGACGGGGATACGGGGCGGATCAGTAAAATCGTAGCTGGGTATCATCAGCTACATGCAGTGAACGTAGCTGTTGAAGAAACGGTGAGGGCGAGTGGGATGGGGGATCTTAATGAACTTCCTGGGACCTACTGGGCAGGAAAGATGAAAGAGGGGAAACCTGGCGACAGAAGGGCCGGGGTGGTGTGGCACACACAGGGGTCCGGCAAAAGCCTATCGATGTTGTTTTACGCCTCTCGGATTGTGCGACATCCAAAGATGATGAATCCGACGTTGGTCATGTTGACGGATCGGAATGATCTGGATGATCAGCTATTTGGACAGTTTCATCGATGCCAAGATCATTTACGGCAAAGACCAGTACAGGCGGAGAATCGAGAGCATTTAAGACAGCTGTTGAAAGTGGCGAGTGGCGGGGTGGTCTTTACTACATTACAGAAGTTCCTCCCCGAGAAGAACGGGAAGCAGGAGGCTCTAAGTGATCGGCAAAACATCGTGGTGATTGCGGACGAAGCGCACCGGAGTCAGTACGACCTGATTGATGGGTTAGCAAGGAATTTACGGGATGCCCTGCCGAAAGCGTCCTTTATTGGGTTTACTGGGACACCGATTGAGAAAGCAGATGCAAATACAAGAGCGGTGTTCGGGGATTACATCAGTATTTACGATATTCAAAGAGCGGTAGCAGACGGGGCTACCGTGCCGATTTATTACGAGAGCCGGATTGCGAAGTTATCATTAAATCAAGCAGAGGTGCCAAAGTTGGATGAGGAGTTCCAGGATATCACTGAGGGTGAGGAAGAATTAACCCAGCAAAGGCTTAAGACCAAGTGGGCGGCCCTAGAGGCTCTGGTGGGTAATCCGAAGCGAATTGGTCTGATAGCCAAGGATCTGGTGGATCATTATGAGAGGCGGCTAGAGGGATTAGAGGGCAAGGCGATGGTGGTCTGTATGAGCCGCCGGATCTGCGTAGATTTACATGACGCGATCATTAAGCTGAGGCCGGATTGGGCTGGAGCCAAAGACGATGACAAGGAGGCCGAGGGTAAAAAGAGGTGTGTGGTAAAAATAGTGATGACTGGCGGGGCCTCGGACTTGGTGGAGTGGCAGAGGCATATCCGTAATAAAGAAAAGAGAAAGAATCTGGCGACGCGGTTTAAAGATTCCAAGGATCCCTTTAAAATTGTGATCGTCCGGGACATGTGGCTGACGGGTTTTGATGCGCCAAGCCTTCATACAATGTACGTAGACAAGCCGATGCGGGGCCACGGTCTGATGCAGGCCATCGCTCGTGTGAATCGGGTTTTCCGGGATAAGCCGGGCGGATTGGTGGTGGATTATCTAGGTCTGGCGGATCAGTTAAAAAACGCCATGGCAATTTATACGGAGAGCGGAGGCAAGGGGCAGACGACCATTGATACCTCTAAGGCAATCCAGGTTTTGAAGGAAAAATACGAGGTAGTATGTGGAATTTTGCACGGCTTCGATTGGGGCAAGTGGAAGAATGGGACTGTTGGGGAGAAGCTAGCCCTTGTGCCTTCTGGGCAGCAGCACGTTTTGGAACAGGATGATGGGAAAGGGAGGTTTATTCAGGGGGTAACGGCTTTGTCCCAAGCGTTCGCTTTGTGTGCGGCCAGTGAGGAGGCGGTGGCGATTCGGGACGATCTTTCGTTTTTTCAAACCCTGAAAGCGCATTTGGTGAAGACAAGTGGGGAGACGGGCAAGACGACTGAGGAGTTAGACCACGCCATCCGGCAGTTGGTTTCCAAAGCAATCGTACCGGATGGTCAGATTATCGACGTCTTCACAGCGGCAGGTCTCAAAAAGCCAGATATATCAATTCTGTCTGATCAATTCCTAGCTGAAGTGAAGGGGCTGAAACATAAGAACGTAGCGGCTGAGCTTCTGGCAAAGCTCCTGAAGGATGAGGTAAAGGTCCGTTTCAGAAGGAATGTTGTGCAGAGCCGGGCCTTTTCCGAAATGTTGGAGCGGACCTTAAATGCTTATCGGAATAGGGCCATCGCCACGCAAGAGGTCATTGAGGAGTTGGTTAAGTTGGCGAAGCAGATGAGATCGGCAAATCAAAGGGGGGTAGATCTGGGATTGAATGAGGATGAAATTGCTTTTTACGACGCACTGGCTGCAAACGAAAGCGCTATTAAGGCCATGGGAGACGACAAGTTAAAGGTAATTGCGGCTGAACTGGTTACTCAGGTACGAAAGAGTGTGACCATTGATTGGACCATGAGGGAAAGTGCGAGGGCTGTCATCCGAGTAATGGTTAAAAAGATCCTAAAGAAGTACGGCTACCCACCAGATCTGCAAGATGAGGCGACCAGAACGGTTTTGGCTCAGGCTGAGGTGCTTTGTGCGGATTGGGCAAAATAGCTGCCAAATGCAGAGCAATGGAAATGACTGAAGAAAAGTTTACCAAGGAACAGATCCGAGCCTTGGCAGCCTTCTGGCCCGTATTTGCCAATCCCCAGTTTGTTTATGAAGTCCGGGACGAGGTGAAAGAGGAGAAGGGGGTTATTACAATGCCTTCCAGCTCTTTGAGCCCTGAGGCGAAAGCTTTCAATAAAATGATTTATCAGGAGGGGTGGGTTCTAGATGGTTTCGATTGGCCCCCTCAGACCCGCCCCCGCCCATTCTCTGATGTCGCTCCTCGACGGAATGAAGGTCCGCTAACGCGGTGGAATTGGCCTGAATGGGCACAGACAGATGAGTTTAAGGATCTGTTTAGCAAGCCCGAGGCTCTGGCCAAAGCATCCGCCCATCAACTGGCGAAGCTATTGACCGCATTGGTGCGTAAAGAGCGTTTCTGTGAGGGAACTATGGCCTCAGCTTGTAGCGATGGTCTGCTTGCTAGGATAACGCAGAGGGCAGGAGCTCTGGTTTAAGATTTGCCTCCAGGCTACGTCCTAGCTCGGTCATAGCACTCCTTCGACGTTTGCGAGGACGGTCTGGGTAAGTTCAGGCTGGAGAAGGGAATCCGCTCTCGTAGGATTTAGAAGTTCTCCATTTATGGATTTAATTTCTTATTTAAAATATTGTCTCGGTTATGTCCGCCTTTCGCAAGGCGGGGGCCTAAACAG
>Ga0247834_1007948_pt1 | contig 10980 bp, 10 predicted proteins | sample LaCruzMarch2015__8_FD_187118 | JGI IMG/M metagenome (GOLD analysis project Ga0247834, IMG submission 187118) | Freshwater microbial communities from meromictic Lake La Cruz, Castile-La Mancha, Spain - LaCruzMarch2015_12m | ecosystem: Environmental > Aquatic > Freshwater > Lake | place: Spain... | reverse complement strand
GGTACTTTACCTAGGGACTGTACGTATAAACATACCCAAGCTAAAAGTACTCCGCATTGTCATTCGTACACACATTCTTGTAGGTGATAAAGAAATGTATGGCGACATGACAGTCACAATCCTGAAGCCATACAGTCACAATCCTGAAGTACGCAAACACTCCTCACTCAAAGCGCAGGAGAAAACACATGCCTGCAGGATAATGCTCCTAATATAAAAGATCAACTAGATCTATATCGACAATTAATAATCTGCCACATTCGTATTTTATGGCAAAAATATTAAAGCATATAAGTCGTTGTCATGGCCACGTATTCACTGAACCCAGTCATGCTGACTACTCATGGCAACAACGTCATCGATCAGTGATAACAACACCGTTGTCAAAGGAAGTTATGTTCAAGGGTAATCCACGCACACCTGGATACTATCATTTGAGAATATTCACTTTATTCTTGATGAAGAGAGGATGTTGCGACTACATATTGACTGGGAAAATCACGCACACAAGAAACAAGACCATGATGATGATAATACTAATACTTTGACAGAGATTAATGACGAATGGATCATAACTCATCTTGTATCGGATACTATGACAGGTATACGACATGAAGTTAATGTCCTAGTCAGCATGGGGATACTAATCATTGATAGAAGTGGTAAAATAGTCTTGGCACAAAACTGGCAGGAACACGTGCCACACATGATACTAAATGAGATGAAAAATGCATGGGGTATAAAAATAGACAGTAACAGCTTGTTTTGTATTCATGATACAATTAAGACATCGTTAGAGTTGTATTGGGAGTCAAATGAGTACGGCTGGCGACAACGATTGGCAAAATCGAACAATAATGACAATGTTTATGACAACAACATTGTTGATTACGAGAATGTATTTGACGATGAGGAATATCAGCTTAGAGAACAGATATTCAGAGAGAATTATACTAATTATTTAAGTGCATCGCTTGGGATGGGTGAGTTTGGAGTCTGAGAGTGTTGTATAATGAGGAGTCCCCTTCACTATCTAGATATCATTAGCTTTCAGGAGACACAAATATCATAAAACGTATCACCGCCAAAACTCGAAACCAAGGTAATAGTGTGCACCCGCCTTTACCTTATGTGGTCATAGACTACTCCTAGATCTATCAGTCATTATGAGTGTCTAAAAATGAGTCAGGACCCCCACTGAAAATATTGGTATAGACGGTTGTTTATTATATATGATATTACGTTTTATTCTTGCACGTTTAATATCACACCCAACAATTTCAATTTGTTAGATACACAATTTCCCAGTAGTTTTTCCGAGGCAGGACGTACACTGGTGTCAAGTAGACAGAAGAACATATTTACAGGAACTAAATTAAACAACATATAATCTCGAAGATATATCAAAAGCTAGCTGGGACATCGTCCCCTCAGTAGCCGATCACACAATCACAGTGTAAAGTGGGGTAGGTTCGTCCCGAACCGCTTATCTCTCTCCAATCTAATTCATGACGTTAGTGAGAGGTGAGAGTGGAGGCTATCCTATTCCTTGAAGGTACATCAACTTCTGGAGGAACACTGAGTAAGAACTACCTAGACAGAAACAGGATGGGTCGGCCCAGACAACGGATATTGTCACGCTCGCCCAGTTTAGAGTGCTCGAAGTCCTGTCCACACTTCGTCGATCTTGCACATTACCAGTTTCGAATCATTGTCCATTCCGGGGACCACACCGAAATATTAATACCCCATGTAGAACGAAGAATAAATCATATCTCTCATGGGTAAGGGTTGGTAGGGTGGGACAAAATTTATTCTTGCCTGTCCCAGTGCTCATGGAGGGGGTGCGCTCTACTTTCTTAATACTCAATGCACACTAGCACGCCGTATGCAGTACAAGTAGCCATTGTTGTCAAGCTCAAATCATGATTGAGAGCCCGATGATCTCATGCACCAATGATGGTCTTTCAAATTCCTCCCCAAGACCCAGTTGGCGCCATAATTTCCTGGCGGGTCCTGGAGAGTTCCTGCAAATACTTGCTCTCCTGCTACTGGTGGAGTGTGTGTGCTGCCCTCTTAATATGTGTATATGTTGTCAAGTAGAGTGAGGCAGGAGGCAGTATGGTCCTTCTCTGAGGTGGTAATAAGGAGAATCATGCTGTGACCCCAATTTTGTTGGTGCTGCTCTGCATCATGGCCATGATCATTGCATCGTGTTGTCTGTTTGCTGTTTTGTGACCTGAATGGATGATTGTATCATACTGCGCTCTGCGCTGGCTGTTTCATCTGCTGCTGCTTTTCAATTACTCATCCTTCTCCTGCTGTTGCTGCTACTGCTGCTGCTGCTGTTTCTGACGTTGCAATTGTTAATATATTTGCAATTTCAATTATTGTGACTTTAATGACCCCTTATTATTCTTAGGTAGTGCCAAACTACTACTACTACTACTATTCATTCTTAATGATGATGTTCTTACTACTGCGGGGGGGGAGTACCAACCATTTCTACTGGCATTGTATTGTTCCAGTCGGGTGATTGGCGTGCGAAAACGCAGCCCATATCTCTTTCAAAGCAGAATTTAGTGAGCTGAATATTCTGACCTGCGTATCTACTACTTGTCTGTCAACTTTTTGTCAATGACACCACTGCCATTACTTCCTTTACAACCCGTGTCTGTTGTTTGACGGGTTCTTTGGGGCCTTTTGGGGGCTTTCCATATGGTTTTTACAGTTGCCAAAGAGAAGAGCTATGCTCCTGTGCTTATTTACCTCGACAACTGTCATGAAATTTTCATAGATAAGAAACAACGAATACCTCAGATGCGAGGAGGAGAAGGAAAAGGAAAAGGAGAGGAGCGATCCCGGCGCAACGCAATACAAGCTGCACCACTTGATGATATGAATCGCTTTCAAAGGCACTTGCTTATTTACAAGAATACTGCTTTGAAGAAGGAGGACAGGGTGCTTATTACTGGTAGCACTACTATGCCCGAATTGACTGATGTGAAGCTCATGAAGTGGAAAGGATTGGACAGTGGCAAACCGGAGAAGCAAGGGTTCTTTGAACATGCACTTTACTTCCCCTTAGCAAATCACAGCGATCAAATGATGCTATGGCGTGAGCTCATACTACAACGGATATCGAAGTTCAATCGGTTGTCATTATTGTCAGAGATGACTCCAAATCCTAACCTTGATTTGGTGGCATTATCACTCATGTCCGCGCGTGTTAGCGGTGGAGAGATGTCATTCATTGTCGACTCTATTCTCACCGAGGAACGTGTGAATAAATTAGCCGCCAGCCCCCTGTCCGAGCATGAATTTGTTTGTTACTTTTCTCGGCTCGACAAAAAACAGGACGATACTCGATTCCTTACGTTTACACGACAATTTACAAACCTGGATTCGGTGTGGAAAAGTAACAACCCTGCTGGCGAGAACGGTGATGATAAGAAAAAGAAGAAGAAATAGATTGCTATGAGAATCCTCATCCTAGTTTACAAATCAAATTAGATCAATTAAATCTTTTAAGGTAAACTCATTCTCAAGTATTCTACTCATAGTCTAAACAAACACATAACTAATACCCCTCCCACACGATATTCCTGGGGGGAGTGCCCCCCGGACCCCCCTTTGTGTCTCCGGTTTTTCGTCGCGGGCGGAAATAACAACATGGTGAGTAGACCTTTAGCAAGTCACAATATGATGTATGTATGATCGTCTTTGCTGCTCCCGAGTAAGAAGACGTCGACGACGGTTTTGTAGGAGGAGGGGGTTATAATAGTAACAATTCAAATAGGGAAAGCGTCGTTTTTGTGAATAGGGAGAGACTGATATTATAATAATATATTGCGGGGGTGCGGTGTGTGAAATATGTCTGTACCAATGTTTGTTTTTTCTTCAGCTATATACGCCATGATGTAATCATCATCTCTTGACACGGTGTCTTTGTATAATTTTCGCGAGAGTCGGGTGGAGCTCTTTGTTTGTGTGTATCGCCATTGAATAATATAATATATATGCCCGTGTTGCACATCTTATTTAAAATCACTCTCTCATCCCTTCCTCCTCCTCCTCCTCCACCCCCCCCCCCCCCCCCCCCCCCCTCGCTATTATTATTTCGTTCACTACTGTTCATCTGCTTGTTCTCTTTCTAGACCAATTACATCCATACGTACTTGACCTAAGTCGACGAAGGGTATGAAGAAAGTATATAAAATCTAAGAAGTTAGAATCAGAGAGAGAAAGGAGAGCAACGGCACAATAAAACAAACGGCAGCAAAACAACATCAGGTAGAAATGAACAATAACAATCACAACAACAACGATGAAGGAATAGAAGAAGTTGTAGACCCACACGAGGATATGGCACGACGTATTCAAGAACAAATGTGGATGGAAGAAGATATTGATGGGGATGATGATGATGATGATGATGATGATTATGATATTAATCATCATCGTAGTGTATTAGGAGGTGGGGAGAATGGTAATAACGACAATCACAATGATGATGATGACGACGACAACGACAGAGCAGGAGGAGGTGACAATGACAACAACAACAACAACAACAACGATAACATGGATATGAACATCAATAATAACGCCGATCAACTTGCCGAGATTGCAGGATACCGACAACAACAATTACAACAACAGCAGCAATTACAACAATTACAACAATTACACCAACATTTATTATTAGAACATCATGATCGAGAGGCGGCAGCAGCAGCATTGATGATGAATGAACGACAGGAACAACAACAGCAACAGAATCATCATATGAATCAGGCATATGTGGCACGTGCTGCACACATGGCCTTGAGAGATCGTGCTGCTGGGATGGGTGGTGGTGACAATAATAATAACAACAATGAAAGGTTTGGTGGTAGAAATGCAGCAATGGCGGCTGCTAATGCTTTAGCAGCCGCGGGGAATAGGGTACCATTCCCATTACCATTAGTAGCACCACAACCTCCAGTAGTACTACCACCACCACACGCTGCCGTGGCCGCTGCAGCAGCAGCAGTTGCCATACCTGCCGTACCACGACGAATGATGGCACGTCGACGTGCTGGGATACATGCCGTGAATCATCCTGGAGTATTAAATAATCTACCAGGTGCTGCTGCTTTGCCGCCAATGGATGATGGTAACAATCTCAACAACAATAATAATAATAACATTGATATTGAGGACGAGGATGATGATAATGATGAGGATGAGGGTAGAGACTTTCATGGTGATGATGGTGCCGGTGATGCAGCCATGGCACGTCGGGGTGGTGCCGTGGATGGGGGGATTGCTGGAGATGTACGTGATGATTCTGGAGCACGTATTACTCGATCACTCCGATGTCCATTGGTACTATACTTTGAGATATTGGCTGGATGTGATGATGATAATAATAATTATACTAATAATGAACGTTTGAGGTATGGTGATATATTGAAGACACTATCCAATGATAATCCATTATTGAGGAGTGGTAAGACAGTATATATTGGCCTTGATAAGAATTCAAAGTTAAGTCTTGTATTTGATCGGTATTGTGAATTTGTGAATAGTAATAATAGTAATAATAAGTTTGCACATGCAAACTTGGTACGATCATCAGATATTGAATTCTTCCATGCTGGATTGCTTGATCCAGAACAGACCGTTGAGGCAAGTGCATTGATGAAGAATGATAGGATTGGTGTTTTCCCTAACCGGAAGGCCGAAAGGGCAAGACATACTGAGGATGTGAGATTACAGCAAGAATCGGATCGGAAGTACTTCGAGGACCTACGTGGACTGTTACCAAATCCTAACATTGATGGTAGTAGTATGTCAGGGTGTGATGTCATACTTGACTGTCAAGGCAAGGTCGTGGATGGGCGAGGATATAGTCAGAACGTACTCGCAACAACAGTACGTGCCAATTCGGTTTTGATCATAAAACGTTGTAAATGGCTTGGTAGGATGATAGTAGATGCCAAAGAGGATAAACATAGACGGGCTGAAATGACAATCCCCTCGGACAAGAGTGACAAGAGCTTTGAAAATGATGATGTTGAAAATGGCGTAGAAGATAATTCCAATGCAATATCGCGGGACGGGATGAAGTCTGGACAGTCGGACGATGACGACGACATTATTATGGCCGAGGGACCCCGAGCAGGCGACGACGTTGGCAACAATATTAATATCGCGGCAGGAGGAGAGGGAGGAAGTGCTGCCAAGGTTGAGGATTATGATGATGAAGATGACGACAATGCCAAATTGGCGTCAGAGGGCGGGTTGGGAGAACGGAAGAAAATGGCAGCCGAAGACGCTTTGTCACTGTTTCCAAATTTAGTTTGGATACCCCTCAATCATGCACCCCAGGCCGTCAAGCTGTTGTTAGAGTATTGCTACACCAACCGCGTTCAATCTCTTGGTAAGGAGGCATTCACTATGGCTGGCCGAACCTCCTCTACCGACAGTGATGGGCGATCACACGGTGGTCCGGTATCACCCTTTGCTTTTGTGTGGCCTGATGGTGGTAAACCCACGGTGTCACTCCACCTTGCTCTAGCGGGCATCGCACTTGCCGAGGAGGCCCATCTTCCCCGTTTTAGTCTGATGTGTGAGGTGGCCGCATCGCAGCTCGTCGAGAATCACAACGTCATTGATGTACTGAGCGCATGTCGTATCCAGCAGCAGAAGACTGGCAATCGCCTACCAATCCTGCGTAGGGCGGCGATTCTCGACTGTATTATGGCCAATGGTAGTGGTGGCGTAGATCAATTGTACGCCAATCCGACGTTTAAGAGCGGTCTCCACGAGAGGCGGGGTATTGTCATACCAAGTCTATTAGACGGGACCGTGGAGGTAATGCCAACTAATATGAATACAAAGGAGATACTACGGAAGAAGGACAGGATGGCAATGGAGAAGAGGAAGATGATGGAATTGACTGACAACTCTGACAAGAATAAGCGGATATTTGAGCGAATAAAGTGGAAGAATAAGGCAGTGGTTACACGTAGGATGGAGGATGCATTTGGTCCTGACTCAAGTCGTGATATGACTCTTCCACTGTCGAAAGACAAGATATGGCGAGATAGTGCGTATCAATGTCCAACACCTCCACTCGCATTGCCGAACAATAGCAACCAACAGAGTGGTAGTAGTAGTGGGAGAGGGACGAAGAGGACTAGGTCTGCCTCGTCGGGTGGTGGTGGTAGTGGTAACACGACAACGACGGAAAGAACTAGAAAGGTCCGTAATAATAGTACTCGGAAGAAATGATATCTCTCTTGGGTGTGAGATATGAAATCCATCAAAAAATTTCAAATGATGCAAAAAGCAAAAAAGGAATAGATAACAAAAAGGGGCCACGACCTGAGAGTTATATAAAGTAAATAGTGAAGGAGTAGAAGGTATGTTGCTACTAATTCTAGGAATACTAGTGAAAGGAACCCCCTCCCTCGAGAAACTAATAATGAAAAAAGACAATTGTTTTTATTAATGATATTACGTTTTATTCTCGTTTTGGCTATTGTCGAGATTCACTCTCTTGTAAGATATCAAACCCCCACAATTTCAACTAGAGATATATATACAATATATTATATCCCAGGTAGATTTCAAAAGCTCAATAACATCATCTGATTGGAAAATTAGCTCCACAAAAGGCTCAAAATTATAATCATTTCCCAACTCTTTGATTATGTGTATTCTTTCAACATTTGGGATGTATGGGGTTGGGGGGGATGGGAGGTATGATCAAACATCATCATCATTTGACAAGTATGATACAATCATCCTCCGAACAGTAGAACGTCCATATGGGATGTATGACAATGTATACCATATATTAGCACACATTTGTATCAGTAGTAATAGTACCAATAGTCCAATTTTTAATCCAGTCGCCATTGGGATAAAGCAAACGACTATTGATACACATAATGCTATCAAATATGTAACCGTTGTTACATATCGTTTTTCATCAAACATTAATCGCAATTGACGTGTTGGGCCCGATAAGAATATACTTGATGCTATTGATACTATATTCCCGCTAGTATATAAGAATACGAATGGTGCAGGATTACCAAGAACAAGTTTAATAAATAAACGAAAGGATAGGAATGTCATTAGATATCCCGTAGTAAAGCAGATTATGAACCCATATATCCTCTACCATATACAACACACATACGAACCATGATTGTTGTTGTTTGGCATTGATTTTCGTTCCGTAGCGACGTTAATTTGTGATTATAATATGTCAGAAGTAAGTGAGCAAAGAATGACGAAACAGAAAAGATGTGTTTTGGTTCGTCACTACATTCCTCCACACCTCACACACAAACAAAAACTCCAACTTACCTGTTGATATGTCAATGTTGGACAATATTCCGACACCTCCTCCATGACACTGCGACTAGTTTGACTTTCTGTATCACTATTATCTACTCCTCCTCCTCCTCCAGCTCCATCATCATTCTGGGGCAAAGGTGACAATCCTAATCCGGCACGTACACTCCCAATCATACTTGCAGACGACGGCGGCCCTAATGATGACACCTTGGCTAGCATGGTAAATGGCGATGATGATGATGATGATGATGATGGTGGTGATGATGTTGCTGGTGTTGGTGAGGCTTCGTCGTCGTCAGGTAGTCGAAAGTAGCGCATTGCATGCGCAGAGGAAAAAAATCCACTTTTCGCGGCGAAACTGCGTTTTCGTGGGGGAAAGAGAAAAAGTAGAAGGAGAAAGGGAGGAGGACTGAAGATAGTAGAGTTGGGTCTCGCAAGGTATCTATGGGGTTTTTGCGAGAACGAGACTTCTCGCGAGACGAACCTTGCGAGACGAGACTTCTCGCGAGACTAGAGTCTCGCATGGTCTCGCGAGAATAGTCTCTGCGATACCACATTTAAGACAAATATTTAGTCACTAAACTGCCTTATTGTACTGTCTTAGGCAGTATAGTGTCTTAAAGATAGGTCTCGAATTTCTCGCGAGACCGGGCTTGCGAGACGAGACCATGGTCTCGCGGTCTCGTCTCGCGTCTCGTCTCGCAAGGTCTCGCAGCGAGACCTAACTCTAGAAGATAGAATATTCTAGGTACTGTTTAAGGGCACCAGCAGATACTGCCTGATGAATGAATAGTGAGGCTGCGGCTCTCAAACGCCTCACAAGCAATGGGCTCACCTCGGCCTTGCAAACATATATGCATCTTTCGCTTCCTGTTTCAGTGCCCCTGACATAATGTAGCCGATGGAGAATATGTTGACTGTGTCAGTTTGCGGCCGTTACCGCAAATGGCAAGATAGTGAGTCCTTCTTCAGTTGATGCTGCCTCTCTTGCTAAACATTGGATGACTTTGTCTCTAGATCTTCATTTACTTCGCCAAACGCACCAAAACATAGAGGAATAATTGTTTTGCCATGGAATTGTGATTAGTGCATTCTCGAACGGGTCCAATCACATTGTTATTACCATCTCACACAACAACGTCAGATGCAAACGCAATGATAAGGTTGTCCATGAAAACGGCTTTGCCCTGGCTTTTGGAGGTGATGGTGGTAATACCGGGGGGGGGAATGCCCCCCGGACCCCCCCCTCTGTTGGTGACGTCACTGGCTCTCTGGTGACGTCATGGGCCATCCGTTTCAGAAAAGTTTTTGGTGAATGAGCGGGAAAATATTTTTGGCGGGCGGACCGTTAAGGTCTGGCCGTTGCCTGGTCCGCATCCTCAAAAGTTCCACTTGTATGCACGTGAGGAGCGGACATGAGAGAGACAGGAGAGATACAGGAGAGAGACAGAACAATAGGGGCTGCCGGGCTTTAGGAGGTAAACCTCCAAAAGAATAATACACATCAAGAGGGGTTGCATATCTTCCAAAGAAGCGATCAGCAAGGTGTTGACAGAATGGGTTTGGCTGGCCTAGGTACCTTGCAATAAGCATGCGGAAGCAATTATTATCTTGATGAAATCCAATTTGGTCAGGTGGAGAAAGAAATGGGATTGTACTAATTTTTTTCAATTTCTCTGGTATGATTCAAAGGGAGCTCATTCGTAGTGGCCTTATTGTGGAAGTGATTGCTCAATACATTTGCCTAGACCCCTCCACCTTCTGCCTCAACAACTCTCTCATAATGATTTTGCATGATAGCACGATTTTGTTCAAGGGAATACAGATAACCACTAGGGACAGCTCTTTGATGGACTCCATACTCCTCAACTCTAAATCCTGCATTGGTCATAATATGAATGCCACTACCCATTGCAATGTAGGATCTCGTATTAAGTGTGAGATATATGTGTAAGCTAGTAGTAGTAGTGTATCATGAAGTTGTGGTTGGAATATTGCATAGTAGTTTGGATTTAGCATCCAGTGCTGCTTGTATATTCCAAAGATTGTTTTTTTTGGATATACCACCTTTTACACAAACTCCGTTTTGATTTGGCTCAAGATAAATATACCAGCAAATGACTCCAGACTCCAGACTCCAGTGAGCCTTCATCAAAAAATTTGCTCGTCACTCTAGACTGCCGATGTTGTTGTCAATGTCAACATTGCTGTTAATTGGTCTGCATTCCTGGACTGAGTAAGTCAGGATGGCAATTTGCTGGCTGGTACCTAATCTGCTTGCACAATATCCAATAAGTGGAATTTTTGGGGGACAAAGATATTTTTTCTTCCCGCCAAACAAAAATGAGGAAAATTGAGGTGCACCTTTTTTTTGGTGCAGCGTCGTGGATCAATTGTTAATGTTATGCCCTTGTATGGTGAGTCGCCGTAAGGCACGCCGCTCGCAACGTTACCCAAGAAAATGATTCCAGATGATGAACTAATTGTTATGCTCACCGACGACGACGACGACGAAGACGACGACGATGACGATGTGTCATTCCACAACAACAACCACGAGGAAGACGCGACGACGAACAATAATAAATCATCTATGACAACAACATCATCCGACAGCAATAC
>Ga0247834_1007939_pt1 | contig 10996 bp, 22 predicted proteins | sample LaCruzMarch2015__8_FD_187118 | JGI IMG/M metagenome (GOLD analysis project Ga0247834, IMG submission 187118) | Freshwater microbial communities from meromictic Lake La Cruz, Castile-La Mancha, Spain - LaCruzMarch2015_12m | ecosystem: Environmental > Aquatic > Freshwater > Lake | place: Spain... | reverse complement strand
GCTGTCGTGGCGGGGGGGAAGGACAAGCCGTTCCGCGTTGCCACGTTTACCGGGGCGTGGGCGATCAACACGGCGAAGGTAGTGACGTTTAGGAACGTGACAAGCACGCCGAATACGGCGAGTGCGACGAACCTTTTTGCAACAATTCCCTCCCCTACTTCCACCAAGAACTGCGCGATCGCAAAAGATGGGACAGCTTGGTATCTCATTGCTGCGGAGTGCTCCTAATGCTAGGCGCCGCCTGCAATCCGTGTTGCGAGAAATGCACATGCACGACAATAGAAAGCCTGTCGGTTGCTGTGCATTGGAATATATCTAGGATGACCGGATTTCGCCTAATAGAATCAGGCGTAAATCCTGCCTATATACTGCCCACAGGATACAATGCTGGCCAGCCAAGATACCCAATCGGAGTCATCCACCCGTTTACGCAGATTAGCCCCACGGGCACAGCGTATAACGTGCCGAGAGTGCAGGCGAGCGAGATTGCGGCCCGGTTTGGATTGTTGTTTGAAGACAGGACCGTGGGGGTTTGTTATTACCTGTACGAAGACACTTTCGGTGGCGTTACTGTCGAAAGTGAGTATTTCGGCACGCAAGCTCTAGGTGTTCTGATTTACATGCGCGTCGCCTACTCACAATATATAACCAACCAGGTGATTATATCTACATTTGTTCGATTCGCTGGGCTTATGATCGCCAATACGAACGCTCAAGGTCTTGGCATCGCGCCTCCTAATGGAGATCCATACGTAGATGGTTTTAGATGGGATGCTACGTCATCTCATACGCAGGGCTGCCTCCTGACCTCCACCTTCATTCCTTACCCCGGAGGAAACTCACGCACGCTGACGCCGGAGTATGGGGAGGGCAGTCTGCCTACGTGGCCTGCTGGGGCTACGATCACTGCTGTACGAAACCCTCTGCCATGACCACCTGCCACCGCTCGCAGCTTGAAGCCCGTTGCAACGAGCGCGGCTACACGCTGGACGAGGTGACGCCGTGCGTCGTCTCTAAGGACGGCGACAACTGGACAATTGACGTCGACCACCCAGCGTATCCGAGGGTCTCGCGGCTGGCAGAATCCCTGCCCGTCCACGGCCCCGGCACCGAGCTTTCCAAGCTGCTCAAACGATTTGGCATCGAGCCAACGCCGACCTGCTCCTGCCGCGCTATGTCGCAGAAGATGGACCAGTGGGGCTGCGACGAGGCCAGCAAGCCTGAGAGGATCGACGAGGTCGTGGCCGTCATGCGGGCCGAGGCCGAGGCACGTGGGCTACCGTTCCTCGACGTTGCCGGGCGTCTGCTCGTCAAGAAGGCGATACGCAACGCCCGTAACGCTTGACACGCCTGCCACCCTGTAGGCATGGCACGTCGTCCACCCGCACCGAAGCCCGCCACGCCACCGGCAGACCTGTCGCCGTTCGAGGTTGGCGACGATGACGACGAAGTCGCGGGCGGTGGGATACCGGACGACGACGGGTGGATACACCTCGAAAGCACGAAGGAGGAGGCACCGCGTGAAGACGAAAAGCCAGAGCGTCGGGTCACTCGCCGACGCAGTAGCATTACGGGTCAAGACGCTCAAGCGAAAAACGTGGCTGGATCGTCTCGGCGAGCAAGACCAGGCGGAGGTGCTTGAGACCCGACGGCGCTACCACGCGGGTGGCTACGGCACGCAGTCGGCAGCGTCAGTTGCACGGGCACTACTCGAGCTCGCTGCGGAAAACGGATGGCAGCTAGTGGGTGAGAGGGAGCTTGCCAAATGGCTCACCAGAAAATAGCCGACGCCGTGGCAGCGAAACTGCCGCCACCCAAGCCCGCCTCTGACGCTGAGCAGGTGACGCAGACGCAGACCGGCGACACGCTGGAAGCACGGTCGACATCCCGGCGAATCAAGACCGTCGACGATCTGCTGAAGCACATCGAAGCCGACATGACACGTTTCGAGATCGCAGCCAGCGAAGCCACGAAATGGGAGTGCGGCAATGGCGAGGGCGGCAGCATTGAGCTACACCGCGTCTTCGTGCGACTCAAGCCGAAAGGCGGCCCGACGACGATGGAGTGCGTCGAGGCGATGATCGAGGCGGCGAAGGCGACGATTCGGCGGCCTTTGACCAAGAGTGTCAAGAGACCGAAACGTGATGGACTTTGGCAGGTGCTCGTCGTTTCTGATTGCCATTTTGGGGCTTACGCATGGAGCAAGACGACCGGCGGCAGTGACTATGATTTAGGAATTGCAGAGCAGCGAGTTTCTGACGTCACTAGGCAACTCCTTATTGCTGGCGGAACGCACTCTCCGCAAAGACGCACCATCGCCTTCCTCGGCGACCTGTTTCATTTTGACACTCCCGCTGGCACAACGACCAGCGGCACGCCGCTAGAGCGTGACGGTCGTTTGCAAAAAGTCATCGACGTAGCCAGCAATGTGCTTCTTGGTGTCGTAGAAATGTCTGCCGCCAGTGTGCAGACCGACGTGCTTATCGTTAACGGCAACCATGACGAGGTGCTGACGTGGGCTTTTCAGCGCATCCTGCGTGAGCGTTTTCGCAACTCAAAGTCCGTGACGATCAAGCCAGACTTCACAGGCCGACAATACCTGACGCACGGGAAAAACTTGCTTGGCTTTGCTCACGGCCACAAAGCAAAACGGAAGCTGCCGCAGATCATGGCGTTGGAGCAGCAGGCTGCGTGGAGCGGCAGCAATTACCGTGAGTGGCACACTGGGCATCTCCACCACCAGGCCGCCGAGCACAACAAACCACTTGACACGCTTGATTCTGTGATCGTCAGGACTGCGCCGACGGTGTGTCCACCGGACGATTGGCACTCCGCTAATGGGTTTATTGGTTCGCGGCAAGCGATGGAAACTTTTATCTACTCGCCGGATGGCGGGCTAACTGCGATGCACGTCGCATCGCCGACTATCAGCAAAACAAAGGCCGTGAAATGATTTGCGAATTGCCATCCCAGAAAGACTGGACGCTCGAAGACATTTCGGCGGCGCGTAGCAGGCTATCTGCCCGGAAGACTTGACCGATGGACTACGACCTAACAGACGACTACATCGCCGAGGCACGGCAGCGAGCGTACCGATTCCAGGGTCAGTGGTGTGGCACCAGTGGCTCGCTCGCGGCAGACGTCGCACGGCTACTACACGAGAGGAAACGCATGCAAGGCACGATCACATCGCTAGAGGACACCAACGCACAGCTGCGGGCCGCAGTCGAGACGCGGCTAACCAGCGGCTGCTGCAACGGCGGCAGGTTGCCGACGACCACCACCGACGACGCACCGGCGAGGTGGCGCGACATCAGCACCGCAAGTGCCGAGCGATACGCGGCAGAGCGGGCCGAGCCCGTGCTGTGTGGGGACTCGCTGCTGAGGGAGCAGCATGATGTTCGACCTGGCACTACAGCCAAGTTCGGCACGGGTGCCGTTCGTTCATCTGACGTCGAGGAGTACCGCTACGACCTGATCTCGCCGATCGGCCTGCGTGAGGTGGCGAGAGCCTGTGCCGAGGGTGCTGGGAAGTACGGCGATTGGAACTGGGAGCGAGGGATGCCCGTGAATGATCTCTTGAATCACGTTCTGGCACACGTCTACCAGTTTCTCGCCGGCGACCGCAGCGAGCCGCACCTCGGTCATGCAGCGTGGGGCATGCTGGCTGCTATCCACTCGCACGAGCTGTGGCCGCGACTGAACGACGGGCACCTGCGGGAGCCGGGGTGCAAGGCACCTGTTTCTGAACGCTTGTGATCCTGCTGTGTGGGGGCTGGTGTATTGCCGGTGCTATCGCCGGGTCGGGCGGTCGCCTTATCGGTGCGGACCCTGTCGGCATCTCTAGCTCTCGCGTCCGGCACAGCGTCATGATTCGTCGTGTTTTCAACCATATTCCCGACGCCGGGAATATGGTGTCTTTCCCGCTCGGTGCCGCTCATGTCAGCCTCTCCAGCAGCTTGCGGAGGGTGGCGGCTGCGCCAGACGAGAGTCCATCTATCTCGTCCTCGTAGTGGTCGATGATCCTCGCCGCCGCCTCAACCGCCTCCCGCTCCTCGTAGGTGAGGGTGAGACGCTCGATCTCTGAGTGCTGCCCCCGTTCCTTGGGTGTGCAGTCGCAGTTCATCGTCTTCTGGTCGCAGATTGGGCATAGCATCACGTCACCTTCGCGTCTCCACCCTGCATGGCAGCGTTGAGTTCGGCTTGCTCGTCGGGTAGGCGGTATCGGAGGATGACGTGCGGCATGTTCCAGATTCCAGAATGCGGTACTACCTAGTTTGCTACCTAGTTTCTGCGGATGCTACCTAGTTTGCGATTCACGATCGCCGCACGAGGGGTGACACTTGTGCATTGTGGCGAGGGCGTCAAGTGTGACGAAACCTCGGTCGAAAGAAATAAGAGCCGAGGTTTTGTCACAGCTTGTTCAAGGCGTTTCCGGCGGTCGTGGCTTTGGCTGGTCGGTCAGGTCTAGAGGCGGGAGGATCTCGTGCGGTTTCGGCCCACGCTCCGACATCCGGGGATCGAGGTACCACCTTTTGGTGACGGCAGGATTGGCGTGACCAGCGAAAGCTACTGGATCTCCGCCGGCCGCAGCAATCTGGCTGATGGCAGTCCTTCTGATCTGATGAAATGCCACCCGCTTCCCGTCTAGTCCGGCGGCTCGCAGGATGACCTTCAGCCGGTGGTAGACGTGCGTAGGCCGCTGGAGCCACGGCAGGAGGTGGGTGTACCCGCGAGCCACGATCTTGTCTAAGCGGTCGCACAGCTGAGGAGACAGGTGGTAAAGCCGCCCCCTCCTGCCACCTTTGCGGGCGGTCGGCTGAACCATCAGCGTCGGCCTCCGGTAGTCGACTGACGGGGTAGCCATCAAAGCGCCGATGCGCTCGCCAGTTTCGTAGGCGAGCAAGATTGTGGCCTGAAACCATTCACCCGCCGGAATCGTCCCCACAAGCCCGTGGGCATCGCCGGCGGCTGCAAATAGCTTTTGCACCTCAATGACCGTCCAAGACGTCGGTACGCGATCTGGGAGCACTCCCGGCGGACACGTTGGCATGAGAGCAAGACCAGGCACTCGCCGATCCCACGCCAGCCTAGCGATCGCCAGCAGCTGCGACCGCTCTTTCTCAGCGGTGTATGGCGAACGGGTTGCCGCCCTGTGCTCTAGGTAACGGGCCAGAATCAGTTCGTCGAGGTGCTCGATCTGCCCCTCGGTGGCGATGCCTTCAGATGTCAGCCACCGGTCGAACTGCGTGAATAGGTTGTCGTAAAGGCGAGCCGTATTTGCAGACCGGCCGCGTAGTTTCAGCGGGCGATAGGTCGTTTTGAAGAACTCTTTGAGCGTCATGATGCAAGTACCTCAGCATAGGTCACCCATCCATGCCATGAACATTCCTTGGCGCTCCGCTTCGGTTGTATCGGTGGTGACGGCTGTACGGCTGACCATACCACTCAAGGTTGTATCAACCACACGAATCCTGTCCCCGCCATTCTGATTTCCGAATCCCGGTCGCCTACTACACCCTACGGGGCCTAGGGGCGGCCGGGCAAATCGTGTTTGTTCCGGGTCGGTTTGACTGTCGTTCCTCAATCGGTACGATTGGAGGCATGAGCGTGGAACTGCTAAACGACGAAGGCACCAAGATGATCGACTGCCGGGAGGCAGCGAGGCGGTACGGCTGCACGATGCGGTATATCCGCAAGCTGGCCCTGGAAGGCAAGCTGCCGCACAAGGTGATCGGCGGGGCTTACCTGTTCCCCATCGAGGCCGTGGATGCCGTGCGAAAAGAGGCTGCTCGGGGCGAGGGACGCCACCGGAAGCGTGCCGAAGGTTTTCGGGCTGGCTGAAAAGCCGGTTTTTCGCCTGAAAAGCCACTCTTCAGAAAAATATTTTAAGACCCCTTGCCAATGGTTCCGATATCGGTATCATTGCGGCATGCGAGCAAGTGAGACTCGCAGGACGCCAACCGGGAGACGAACGATGAAGACCTCGACCAAGACCGCCGCCGCCAACTTTGCCGCTGCCGCCCGTGACGCTGGCTGGAAGATCAGCAGCCGCGAGAACGTGGTCACGATCACCAAGCACTTCACGGCTGGCAGCCGCGAGGAGTTCGTCAAGCTGGACGGCGAATACTACGGCATCCTTTCGCTGGTCAAGGCGAGAGGCGGCAGCACTTGGGGCACGGACGGCTCGGGCGTCGGTGGCTACTCGGCCATGCTGCACGGCTGCTTCACAATGAACATCAGCGGAGTGAGCCAGGCGTTCATCGCCGCTCTTTGAACCAACAACCGCCCGGCGGCAACTTCGCCGCCGGGCTTAGTCTCAGTTGCAACCATTGATTCTTGAATCGACAATCGCACCACACCACAGCCGCCCCCGTGCGGCGTCACCTAGGAGAAAACTATGAACAACATTACCCCAGAAATCGAATCAGAAGCCGCAATGTATGCCGCCGGCACGAAGTACGCGAAGGGAGACATCCTCGCAGCCTATCGGCAGCACGCCGAGGAGATTGATATTCAGCGGTTTTGTGAGCAGGTGCTGGGCATCGCCGCAGACAGCAACTACAGCATTGCATTCATGAAAACGGACGGCTCCTTCGACGTAGTGCAGGCATTCACCGCAGAGAATGACCACGCTGCGAACGAGTATGCCGAGCAGAATTACGCCGGCCAGGAGTGGTACGTGCTCGACGCCAGCGGCAACAACATCAACGGATGAAAGGAGCATTCAGACATGGCAGGATTCTTTCGGCCACGGAGGTCCACGCGATGCGACGACACATTGACCGCCTGCTCCAGGCTCTAGTTTTGATTCGCCTTGGGCAAGAGCTCGGCACTGACACGCAGATGGCTCGCACGATCCACGACTTGGTCGAATTGTTTGCCTCCCTCCCCAGCAAGTTTTTCTGAAAGGATCTACCCCATGCTGGCATCACAGCACGTCGCAACAGCCCCAGCCGGATTAAAGTATTCGGAGCCGTATGGGTTTCGCTTTTGGATCAGGCCGCAATCCGCAAGTTTCGGTGGCTTGTACGCGGTAAGCGTTCGGACTGAGCCTGACGGCATCAGTGTCAACGCCTTCCCCGTCATCGGATACATGGGTGACTTCGCGTTTGATTGGTCTCTGGCAGATCATGCCCTGTCGCTCATTGTTTCTGCCGTGCCGGGATCGCACTCGCTGCGTATGTTCAAGGATCTGGGCGGCAGCTACGCACAGGATTGGCTGCTGACAAACGCAAGCGACGAACGGGCCGCGATGGCATGCGACGACGCATCGTTCTTGAAGTCTTGGGTGCATGGGCAGGATCGACTGAAGGGGCTGAAGGGCGTCTACTTCGCTTCAAACGGAAGAGGCGCAATCAAGATCGGCAAGACTGACTCCTGCCTCTTGTCGCGTCTGCGAAGCTTGCAGATATCGAGCCCCGATGAACTTCGCGTCGTTGCTTTCGTGTCAACGCCAAACGCATTGCAGCTTGAGGCAGAGTTCCACGCTAGGCACAAGGCAGTAAGGATTCGCGGCGAGTGGTTCGCCATGACTGACCGCGAGGCCGTTGATTCTGCCTTGATTTTTGGCGGCATCGCATTCGATGATTTTCTCGGTTGACAATTCGTTCCGATTTCGGCACACTCCCCCACCAATGGTTCCTATTCGGGAACACGAAAGGACAGAAAAACATGGACGCACACCACAACGAATACCTCGGAGCCGTGGCCGGCATGCAGGACACCTACGGCACGCCAGCGCCAACGCTCGCCGCTGGCGACTTCGTCTCTGGCTCGACCGCTGGACGACGCTGGAGCGGTCGCATCGAGCAGATCGACGGCGACCGGCTGACGATCGACGTCGGTGGCGGCTGGCTCGCAGTGCCAGCGGCTGACGTGACTTTCTGAACACAGGAGCCCGGTGGAACCGGGATGCCAAGGACGGGACTTGTGCCGGCTGACTCAGGACGAAGACGCCGGCTTTTTACGGACGGAAACCAGAACGAAAGGAACATCGACCATGACGGTAGCAATAAGAAAAGCAAAGCGGTCGGCCACGAAGCTCAGGCTTCTGCTGACCGGCCCGAGCGGATCGGGCAAGACGTGGGGCGCTCTTCAGATCGCCAGGGGTTTGGGCGGCAAGACGGTCGTGATCGACACCGAAGAGGGCTCGTCGGATCTCTACGACACGCTGCACGACTTCGATGTGATTGACTTGCGACCACCGTTCAGCCCAGAGCGGTACATCGAGGCGATCACCGCAGCCGAGGAGGCTGGCTACGAGGTGATCGTGGTCGACAGCGTCACGCACTGCTGGAGCGGTGCCGGCGGGTGCCTGGAACTGCTGGAAGACGTCGCCAAGGCTCAGTTTCGCGGCAACACATGGTCGGCCTTCTCGGTCATCACGCCACGCTGGCGGGCTTTCGTCGACAAGCTTTTACGGTCGCCGGCCCACGTCATCTGCTCAGGCAGAAGCAAGACGGAGACGGCTCAGGTGGACGACCACGGCAAGAAAAAGGTCGCCAAGCTCGGGATGAAATTGGAAGCCCGCGACGGACTTGAGTTCGAGTTCACGACGGTCTTGGACCTCATCCACGACGGGCACTACGCCACGGTCAGCAAGGACCGGACGGGACTGTTCAGCGGCGACCCGAAGCCCATCAGCGTGGATACCGGCAAGCGGATCGCCGAATGGCTGGCCGGTGGCACGGTGCTCGAGGACCAGGCGGTCGTTGAGGGTGCTCGGAAGGCGATTGCCGACGCCGTTTCGATTGACACCCTCGACAGGCTGAACAGCCGGATCGCTCAGCGGTTGGCCGAGGGACGCATCGGACAGGGAACGGCGACGGAACTGGCGGCAGCGATCAGTGACAAGCGGAACGGATTGAACATCACCACGGCCATCACGGCCTAACTGAAAGGAATGGACTCACATGGACTTCATGCTTGATGACAGCGTGCCCTTTACAAGCCAGACGATGCAGGATCGGGAGATTGTTCCGGCTGGCATCCACACGATGACGATTGTGAACGTCGAAGAGGGGCCGAACGAGTACAAGCGGTCTGACGACAACCCCGACGGGATGTGCATAAAGCTGCGGCTCTCCACGGGTGCCTACAAGTTTGTCTTCGACGACATCCCGAAGCACCTTGCGTGGCGTGCGAAGCAACTGGCCGAGGCTGTTGGCATCCTGCCCGTGGGCGGCAAGCTGTCGCTGTCGCCTGAAGACCTGGCCGACAAGACCGTTACGGTCGAGGTCAGTCACTACACGTCAAAGGCCGGCAAGGTCTCATCAGTTGTGAAGCGGTACGTTCCGGCGACAGCAGCACCGGCCGCGGCACCACCCGCCAAACGGCAGACGTTGCCGCAGAAGGCTGCGGCGACGTTTCGTGCCAACGGCGGTGCTGACGACATCCCGTTTGCCTGGCTCGTGGCGGTGATCGCCGCGATCGGAGGTGGCGCATGAGCGAGGTCTACAAGGTCGAGTTTTACGACCGGCCCGACGGTGACGGTATCGGTGCGATCCTCGACCACGGTCGTGCAGTTGAGGTCGAGGGTGCCGGCTACGTGAAGCTGCCCGGCGGCTATCTGCAACCACGCACCGATAGGTGGCATGACACGCCCGAAGAGGCGTGGAAGTCGGCAGCGGTCAGTCTCGACACCAAGATTGCACGGCTGACGCAGCAGCGTGACCGCTGGCAGGAGGGACGAGCATGAGCCAGGAACTTTCCCACCCAGGTCACGTTGGGCTCGTCAGGAAGCAGTTGGAGCTCAACCGGCATCGCATCGTCGACGCCGTCGAGCCACCAAAGGGTTTCACTGCCGAACAGATCGTGACGTGGATCGAGAACCTTCTGTCAGAGCATCACACGCTGTGCCAGAAGGAGCACGACAGGACTTACTGCGGATCAAGCAAGTTCACAGGGGATTGAATTACGCCGGCCCGCCATGGTCGTAGGTGCTGCCTTCATCGGCACCATTGGTCGCCCAGCGGAAAGGTGGCGAGTAACTGCCGCAGCTGCGGCCCAAAGGTCTCCTCGGGTAACGCAGCCGGGTGCCGCACGAGACGCGGCCAATACACACGAAAGGATGCGTGATGAAGATTTACCTAGCAGGACCGATTCACGGTCGCCTTGACATTGAGTGCAAGGCGTGGCGAAGCGAAGCCGCTGGCATTCTCGGCGTCCACGACATCGAGTGCGTTGACCCGATGCGGCACGACTATCGCGGAGTCGAGGAGGAAGCCGCCGAGGAGATCGTTGTCATGGACAAGGATTCCATCGACGACTGCGACATGGTGCTCGTTGACGCTAACGAGCCCAGCTGGGGCACGGCGATGGAGGTGTTCTATGCCAACAGCATCGGCAAGGACGTCGTCGCGTTCAGTAATGCCGAGTCGATCAGCCCGTGGCTACGTGTCCACACGACGGCGATTTTCGGAACGCTCTCGCAAGCGTTGGGCGGAATTGTGTTTAGCGAAGCCACAGGAATGAGGTGAAGCATGCCAGGACGACCGCCAGTAAATGTTGATCGCGTGAAGCAGCTGCTCGCGGAAGGCGTGAAGCAGAGCGCAATCGCCGAGCGACTTGGAGTATCGAAGTCGGTCGTGTGCTGCATCGCACACGGCAAGTACCTGGAGGGTTCAAAGTGACCCGCCCCCACTACATCACGCCGCCGCTCGAGGAGTCGTTTCCGCTGTTCGCCGCAGCCAGGCGAACAGACCCGGCGACGTCACACGCAGCTGCGGCGTCAGCACCCGTGGCCGAGCACCAGGCTGTGATCCTCGACGCACTCGCAGTCGGCCCGGCTGGTGCGTCAGGCATCGCGGAACGCTGCGGGCTGCTGCCGCATCAGGTCAACAAGCGACTCACGGAGCTTGCACGCAGTGGGAGGATCGTCCAGACGGGACGAGTGGTGAGGAGTGGGAGTGGACGGGGTGAACGGGAATGGAGGAAAGCGTAATGCCAACCATCGTTGCAGTCTGGCCTAACAACACGACCAGCGTTCTTGTCA
>Ga0247834_1007927_pt1 | contig 11008 bp, 11 predicted proteins | sample LaCruzMarch2015__8_FD_187118 | JGI IMG/M metagenome (GOLD analysis project Ga0247834, IMG submission 187118) | Freshwater microbial communities from meromictic Lake La Cruz, Castile-La Mancha, Spain - LaCruzMarch2015_12m | ecosystem: Environmental > Aquatic > Freshwater > Lake | place: Spain... | reverse complement strand
CCTTTCTCCATGGTTAGACTCTGAACTATTTGATGGTAGCTGGGGTTTTTTATTAGATTCTTTAGCTATAAGTATGTGTGTACTGGTAAGTTTTATTTCTTTTTTAGTGCATGTTTATTCTACGAGTTATATGAGTCACGACCCACACCAATCTAGGTTTATGTCTTATTTGTCTCTTTTTACATTTTTTATGCTAATTTTAGTATCTTCCGATAATTTTGTGCAATTGTTTTTTGGATGGGAAGGTGTTGGTTTATGCTCATACTTGCTAATAAATTTTTGGTTTACTAGATTACAAGCTAATAAAGCAGCTATTAAAGCTATGTTAGTAAACAGACTTGGTGATTTTGGTCTGGCTATAGGCATATTCAGTATCTTTACAATATTTAAGACATTAGATTTTGCAACTGTTTTTTCTCTAATACCTTATTATGTAAAATTTGATATATTTGTTTTTTGTATTCATTTTAATCTAATTAATTTTATATGTTTTTTTTTATTTATAGGTGTTTTAGGTAAATCTGCACAAATTGGTTTGCATACATGGTTGCCAGACGCAATGGAAGGACCAACACCTGTATCTGCTTTAATACACGCTGCCACTATGGTAACAGCTGGTGTTTTTTTACTTATACGTTGTTCTCCGATTTACGAGTTTTCTTCTGTTATGTTGTTTTATATAGCAATTGTGGGTTCTATTACATCAGTATTTGCTGCAACAATTGGCGTTTTTCAAAATGATTTAAAAAAAGTTATAGCATACTCTACTTGCAGCCAATTGGGCTATATGGTTTTTGTTTGCGGATTATCCCATTATTCTGTTGGTTTGTTCCATGTTTTAAATCATGCTTATTTTAAAGCTTTATTATTTTTAAGCGCTGGATCTATTATTCATGCTTTAACAGACGAACAAGATATGCGAAAAATGGGCGGATTATTGAATTTACTACCTTTCACATATTCTATGGTTGTTATAGGTTCTTTATCTTTAATGGGTATGCCATTTTTAACAGGTTTTTACTCAAAAGATTTAATTTTAGAAATAGCGTATGCAAAATACAATCTATTAGGTAGTTTTGTTTATTGGCTTGGCATTTTTTCGGCAAGTATTACATCGTTTTATTCTTTTAAGCTTATATATATGACTTTTTTAGTAAAACCAAACACTTTTAAAACATCAATAAAAACAACTTTTGAATCTTCGTATTCTATGACTATACCACTCTTGTTATTATCTTTTGGTAGTATTTTTATAGGTTATATTACAAAAGATTTGTTTATAGGTGTAGGTACACCTTTTTGGAATAATTCTATATATATATTGCCTGACCATTTTACTATCATTGATGCTGAATTTTTACCTTTTAGTATAAAAGTTATACCTTTTGTTGTAAGTGTTTTTGGATCTATTGCTTCCATATTAATTTATCATAAACTAACTAGACTTTTGTTTAATTTATGTATTTTTAATAAATTTTTTAAAAATATTTATACTTTTTTTAATAAAAAATGGTTTTTTGACAAATTGCAAAATAATATTTTTGTTTCTTTTTTGCTACGTTTTGGTTATAATATTAGTTATAAACTTATCGATAAAGGCTTTGTAGAATTTTTAGGTCCTACTGGTTTAAGCTATAATATTTTAAATATAAGTAGAAAATCTAAAATATTTCAATCTGGTAAAATTAATCAATATGCTTTTATGATATTTTTTTTTATTTTCTCGTTTGTAACTTTAAACTCTTTATATTTTGTATATACTTTTTATATAAATATTCAAATTTTGTTTATTTTTATATTTTTTTTATTTAATATATAGTAAATTTTAATTTTTTTAAATGCTATCTCTAATAATTTTATTGCCTTTAATAAATATATTGCTTATTTTGATTTTACCTGAAAAAAATATTATTTTTGTAAGACAAATTACTCTTACTGTTTCTTTCTTTAATTTTATATTATCTCTTTTTTTATGGATTTTTTTTGATTGTTCTTGCGGAAAATTTCAATTTATAGAGTATTTTGATTGGATTGTCTTTTTTAATATAAATTTTTTTTTAGGTATAGATGGTGTATCCTTGTTTTTTTTATTGTTAACTACTTTTCTTACACTACTTTGTGTTTTGGCTAGTTGGTCTAATATTAAAATTCAACTAAAAAAATACTATATTTGTTTGTTGCTTATTGAATTTTTCTTGATTGTGGTTTTTTCTGTTTTGGATATATTAGTTTTTTATATATTTTTTGAGAGTATTTTAATACCCATGTTTTTAATAATAGGGATTTGGGGCGCAAGAACAAGAAAGCTCAAAGCGGCTTATCAATTTTTTTTATATACACTTTTTGGTTCACTTTTTATGCTGCTAGGCATTTTATATATATTTTTTGAAACAGGTTTTACAGATTTTCAATTATTAAATGCTATAACCTTTCCATTAGAAAAAGAAATATTTCTTTGGTTGTCGTTTTTTTTGTCATTTTCAGTTAAAGTACCTATGTTTCCTTTACATATTTGGCTGCCCGAAGCACACACTGAAGCGCCAACAGCAGGTTCTGTTATATTAGCAGGTATTCTTTTAAAAATGGGAACTTATGGTTTATTGAGATTTTCTATTTGTTTATTTCCTACCGCAAGTATTTTTTTCTCCCCGATTATTTTTTTGTTAAGTATTATAAGTATTATTTATGTGTCTTTAACTACTATAAGACAAGTAGATCTGAAAAAAATTATAGCATATTCTTCTGTTGCTCATATGGCTTTTGTAACTATGGGTGTTTACAGTTTCAATTTTTATAGTTTTGAAGGCAGTTTGATTATTATGATAAGCCACGGTTTTATTTCTAGTGGTTTATTTTTTTGTGTCGGTTTTATTTACGATCAACATCATACAAGATTTATCAAATATTATACAGGTCTCGTACAAACAATGCCCGTTTACTCTTTTTTTTTTTTATTTTTCACAATTGCCAATTTAGGTTTTCCAGGCACAAGTAGTTTTGCAGGAGAATTCTTAACATTGGCTGGTATTTTTCAATTTAATACAACTGCAGCTTTTCTAGGATCTTTTGGTATGGTTTTAGGGGCGGCCTATTCTTTATGGCTGTGTAATAGAATTTTGTTTGGTTCTTTAAATTTATACTATATAAATATTTATAAAGATTTAAATCGTAGAGAATTTGCAACAATTTTCCCACTTTTTCTTTGTGTTATTTGGTTAGGCATATACCCTGAAATTTTTTTAGAACCTATGCATTTTACTATTTCAAACCTTCTAAATAAATAATATTATGAATTTTAATTTGTATATATGTGATTGGATTACAATAATTCCTGAAATTTTTTTAGTTTTATCTGTTGTACTTTTACTCTTATATTCTGCTATATACTCTGTCTCTCCGTTTTTAAACTACCCTGTACTTATAACAAATACTTTGTGGTTAAGTATATACATATTATTTATTGCTTTTTTTCTTAATTATAATGTAAATTTATTTTTTTATTCAACTATAAATTTTTTAATAGTTGATTATTTTGGCAAATTTATAAAAGGCATTGTTATTGTATTAACTATATGTGTATTAATTACGTTTTTAAACTATAATAAATACGAATATATTAATAACTCAGAATATTCTATAATATTAATATTAACTATTTTAGGTACATCGTTAGTTATTTCTTCATACAATTTAATTGTTTTATACCTAGCTATAGAACTTCAGAGTTTTTGTTCTTATATTTTGTGTTCTTTTAAAAGAAACTCAGAACACTCAGCAGAGGCTGCTTTAAAGTATTTTATATTGGGTGCCTTTTCTTCAAGTTTTCTACTATTTGGTTGTTCTTTAGTATATGGTTTTGCTGGTGTTTTAAATTATGATCAATTATTAATTTTGTATATTGGTGAATTTTCAAATTATTCGGATATAAACGGTGTTGTTATTGGTATTATTTTTATTCTTGTTTCTCTATTGTTCAAATTAGCCGCAGCTCCTTTTCATTTTTGGTCGCCTGATGTTTATGAAGGTTCTCCGATAATCATAACCCTTTTTTTTGCTATAGTGCCAAAATTTGGTATTTTTGTTTTTTTTATGAGATTATTTTTTGACTCTTTTTATAACTTATTTATACCTTTGCAATTTTTCATAGTAATTTGTTCTATAATTTCTATGTTGGTTGGCTCTTTTGGCGCTCTTAGTCAAAACAAGTTAAAAAGACTATTGGCTTTTAGCAGTATAAGCCATGTTGGTTATATGTTGATGTGTTTATCCTCTTTTTGTATTGATAATATATATTCTTTAATAGTTTATCTTATTTTCTATGTTATTATGTTATTATCTTCTTTTTTGTTAATTATAATGTTAAATAATAACATCAATATAAATAGATTAAAATATATAGAAGATTTAGTTTATTTATCAAAGACTAATTTTTTTTTAGGTATACCTTTTTTGATTACTTTTTTTTCAATTTCAGGCATACCGCCGTTTTCTGGTTTTTTTGCTAAATTATTTGTTTTTTACACAGCTATTGGTCAACAAATGTATCTTCTGTGTTTTGTAGGCATTTTTACAAGCATAATTTCTTGTTTTTATTATTTAAGAATAATTCAATTAGTATATTTTACTCAAATCACAAAATGGGTCAGCTTTAAAAAATTGGAAAAAGAAACTTCAATAATATTAACATTAACTACTTTATTACTCATATTGTTTATTATTCACCCGAATTTATTACTTAAGTATATATATAATTCTGTTATATATTTTACTTATAATATCCAAGTAGCTTAGCGGTTATAGCGAAAGACTGAAAATCTTTAGGTCAATGGTTCAAACCCATTCTTGGATAATTAATTCTTTTAAATTTAAAGAATTAATTTATACTTAAATATACAAAATATGAGTTTTTCTGCTGCAGAATTATCTAAAGTTCTAGGTAAAAGTATATCAAAATACTATGTTAATTTAAATATAGATGAAATAGGTACTGTTCTAACTATTGGTGATGGTATTGCTAGGGTTTATGGTTTAGGCTCTATACAGGCTGGGGAAATGTGTGAATTTACTCTTTCAGGTATTAAAGGTATGGCTCTAAATTTAGAAACAGATAATGTAGGTATTGTTATTTTTGGTAACGATAAATTTATCAAAGAAGGTGATGTTGTCCGACGAACAAGTTTTATAGTTGATGTGCCTGTAGGTAAAGAGCTTTTAGGTCGCGTAGTTGATGCTTTGGGTAATTCTATTGATGGTAAAGGACCAATAGTATCTAAAATTAGAAGACGTGTTGAAATAAAAGCCCCTGGTATTATACCAAGAAAGTCTGTGCATGAACCAATGCAAACTGGCCTTAAAGTTGTAGACGCTTTAGTACCAATAGGTAGAGGTCAAAGAGAGTTGATTATTGGTGATAGGCAGACAGGAAAAACTGCTGTTGCAATTGATGCGATTATCAATCAAAAATCAATACACGAGGAAAATGATGAGCTTAATAAACTTTTTTGTATTTATGTAGCTATAGGTCAAAAAAGATCAACTGTTGCTCAAGTAACTAAAATCCTAGAATCTGCTGGTGCTTTAAAATATTCAATAATAGTAGCAGCTACAGCATCTGACGCTGCACCACTACAGTTTCTAGCACCATACACAGGTTGTACTATGGGTGAATTTTTTAGGGATAATGGAATGCATGCTTTAGTTATATACGATGATTTAAGCAAACAAGCAGTTGCTTATAGACAAATGTCTTTACTTTTAAGAAGACCACCTGGCCGTGAAGCTTTTCCTGGTGATGTTTTTTACTTACATTCTAGATTACTCGAAAGAGCCGCAAAAATGGGAAAAGCAGCTGGTTTAGGTTCATTAACAGCATTACCCGTTATTGAAACACAAGCAGGCGATGTTTCTGCATACATACCGACAAATGTTATTTCAATAACAGATGGCCAAATTTTTTTAGAAACAGAGCTTTTTTATAAAGGTATAAGACCTGCATTAAATGTTGGTTTATCCGTAAGCAGGGTTGGATCAGCGGCTCAAATTAAAGCCTTAAAACAAGTTGCAGGTACTTTAAAATTAGAGTTGGCACAATATAGGGAAGTTGCAGCTTTTGCTCAATTTGGCTCAGACTTAGATGCGGCTACTCAACATTTATTGAATAGAGGTTCTAAACTTACAGAACTCTTAAAACAAAGCCAGTTTTCTCCATTAACAATAGAGCAACAAGTATTTATTCTTTTTGCAGGAGTAAAAGGTTTTTTAGACAAGATAGATATAAAACGTATAAGTTATTTTGAGCAAGCTCTTTTAAACGATCTATCACAAAATCAAACTGACATGTTGAATATTATTAAAACAAAGAAATCAATAAGTCCTGAATTAGACAATAGCATGAAAAAATATATAACAGATTTTATGTTATCTTTTAAATAATATTTACAATAACAGAGTGTTGCGTAGTTTGGTTTATCGTATCTATTTTGGGTATAGAAATTCGTAGGTTCAAATCCTGCCGCTCTGATTTAGAGTATTAAAAACAATGATTAATAAAAATTATTTAACTAATCGATTTTTTTCAAAAAATATAAATAACTTAAAAAGTTTTATGAATTGTTTTGCTTTATTTAAAAACAGGTTTATAGAAGGTCAAGTTTTTAAAATGAAAAATGGTTTAGTTTTAGATATAGGTTTTAAATATACTGTTGATTTATATAAAAATTCTAGTAATAAAAATATCATTTTTTTGATTTTAAACAAACCAGAAACTCTTTTTAATGATTTTTGTATAATTCAATTAGACTTGTTAGCCAACTATATATATAAATTTAATTGGGTTATAATAAAAAAAATTTTTCAAAATAAGTATTTAATTATAGGAAGATTTCTAAATATAATGCACGGTGGTTTTTCAGTGGGTGTTTGTGGAGCTGTAGGTTTTTTACCTAAAAAATGTTTTATTATTTCTAATAAAAATATGATTTCAATATTCAGTATCATAAATTTAAATTTAGTAAAAAAAACATTTACTTTGTCTCAAAAACATATTAACAAAATAGTTTCTAGGGCTTTATTTAAAATATCTTCAAAAATTATATATATAGCTAAAAATTAAAATAAACGAATATATGTATATATCTTTAATGGCGAATGTATCTTAGTAGGTTAAAGTTTTAGATTGTGATTCTAAATATCATGAGTTCAAATCTCGTTATTCGCCAAAATATAAATTATCATATATTATGTACAAAATATATAAAATCTTTAAAACTAATTATATCATGTTAAATATGCTTAGAATTTTTAAGAGTAACATTTTTTTTAGTTTTTTAGACTCTAGTTTTTTAAACTCTGCAATATATACAACATTAAAAAAAAATGTATTTCGCTGGGATTATAGATTAATAACTATAAAAACAAAAGTTTTTATAAAATATATATCTTTTTTAAATTTGGACCATTATATTGTTAAAAATTTTTTTAATACTAATATTATTATTTTATTTACGAATAAAATAAGTAGTAATATTAAAGACGTATTTTCGTTTTTTAATACTCTAAATATGTTTTGTTTGTCTTGTTGTTTTTATAACAAACTTTTTACATATGAAAAATTTATAAAGTTTGTAGGTAGTACATATATGAATAAACAAAAAATATTCACATTTTTAATATATTTACTACAAATTAGATGCTATAACGCACTCTATGTTTTAAAAAAATTAAATTTTCTATTTATTAAAGTTTTAAATAAATTATAAAATATTTTTATGTATAATTCGATTCACCCTAAAAAGAACAAAGTTTTGATAAAACTTACAGATGGTTCTAGTGTTTGTATATTGTGTTATAGTTTGAAAAAAGAAATAGTATCATCTTTTGATAGTAGGTTGTATTATTTTTGGTTAGATTCTAAATTTGCTATAAATCCTTTAACAAACAACAAAAATAACTTTTATAAAAAGTTTTCTTTTATTTAAAAGAGTCAATAATTCAAAAGGCAGAATATTTCACTCATAATGAAATTGTTATAGGTTCAATTCCTGTTTGACTCATAAAATTAACATAATTTACAATGCATAACAATGTCTTTTTAAAGCTTTTTAATGCTATAAAAATTAGCGAATCACAAAAATCATCTGTTTTAAAATATAATTATTCTAGCAAATCTATTATTCTTTTATCAGTTTTTTTCAAAGAAGGTCTTATACGCGGTTATTTTTTAGATACGATTAATAATATAAAAATAATATATATCTTAATAAAATATAAGCAAGGTAAATTTAATTTATCTAAATACAAAAGCTTTTATTTTAACATTAAAAATATCTATAGTAGTTTAAATTGTTTAAAAAGAAATCAAAATTTTTTTAACTTTTGTGTAGTATCCACACGTAAAGGTCTTATGTCTGAAAAAAACGCAATTGCTTTAGGTTTAGGTGGTTTTATTGTAATAAAAATTACTTAAATAATTTAAATAGGTTATCTATGTCTGTTATATATTTATCTACTTTTTATATTCTATTCTATAAAAAGAATCTTATATTTTCTAATAAAAATGGTATAACTTTTGTTTATTTATCAAATATTGTACGTAATATGCAATTTATATTATTTAAAACCTCTGTTATTATAAAATATAAATTTAAAAATAATAAGATTATTGATTTAAGAGACTTTTTAATAAATAAAATAAACTGTGTTTTTTATGATTTATTCTACTTAAAAAATATAAAACTATTTTTGAGTGGTATAGGTTTTAGATTATGGCATTTTTTATATAAAAATAATCAAAACATAGCTCTAAAAATAGGATTTTCTAAAGATTTATGTATTAAAATACCTAAAGCAGTTTCTGTTGTTTTTTTAAAGCCTACACTTATATTTTTTAAATGTTTAAATAATACAATATTGACTCAATTTGCGTCTTTTTTATGTTTTCTTAAAAAGCGGGATATTTATAAAGGTAAGGGTTTTTTTTACTCTAACAGCAAGATCATTTTAAAAATAGGAAAACGTAATTAGGATATGGTTTTTATTTTAGGTAAAAATTTAAAAGAACATTCAAAATTTAGTACTAGTTTAATAATTTTTTATGGGATAGGTTTTGAAACTTCAAAAACTATATTAAATAATTTAAGCATAGGCTTAAATATACGAGTCAAAGATTTAAAACAAGAGAATTTTATAAAAATTTTGAAATGGTTTGAAAAAAATAAAATATTAATTGAAAATGATTTGCGACACTACATATTTTCTAATATAAATAATCTTAAATTGTTAAAAACTTATAGAGGTTTAAGACATTCGTGTAATTTACCAGTACGTGGCCAAAGAACAAAAACAAATAGCAAATCAAGTAAAAAAAGAATAAAAACGGTCAAAATAATTAATGATTATGTTTAACATAAAAAATATTATAATTATTAATGTTTTTTTAACATCGAATAATACCATAATAAATGTGTCCAATTTGGAAAATAAAACAGTATGCATAATGTCTTGCGGTCTTTTAAGCATAAAAGGTTCGCGGAGATCTACATCTTATGCGAGTCAGAGTATAGCTACTGTTTTAGGAAGTAAACTACGTAATTTGGGTTTTAAATATGCTTGTATTAAGTTAAGAGGTTTTGGTTCTGGTAAGTACTCTTGCTTAAAGGGTTTCACAAATTCTGGTATTTTATTGTTAGATATTATAGATAAAACATCTTTGCCTTTTAATGGTTGTAGATCTTTTAAAAAAAGAAGAATCTAAATTTATAAGGCTAAGTAGCATAAAGGTAATGTAAAAAGCTGCAAACTTTTTAATAACGATTCAACTTCGTTCTTAGCTTAATATAGTTACTTTATTTCATGATTTTTTATTATTCACCTTTAGAACAATTTGAGATATTACCTATTTGTTTATTTTTTTTTGGTAGTAAATTTGCTTTTACAAATTCAAGCTATTTTTTAATTTTAACAATTGTTATTGTTTTTTTTCTATGCAATATTACTTTACTCAAAAGTACAGTTTTACCAAATAGATGGTTGTCTATTTTAGAATTAATATTTGAATTTGTACAAAATATGTCTTTTGAAGCACTAGGTTTAAAAGGTTCAAAATATTTTCCTTTTTTATTTTCTACATTTTTTTTTGTTTTTGCTTTAAATTTACTTGGCATGATTCCTTATACTTTTACGGCAACTAGCCATATAATATTAACTTTTAGTTTAGGTATGACTACGTTTATAGGTATAAATATTATAGGTTTAAGATATCATGGTTTACATTTTTTTAGTCTCTTTTTACCACCTGGTGCACCTTTAGCTTTGGCACCGCTATTAGTTCCTATAGAATTAATATCTTATATTTTTAGAGTTATAGCATTATCTGTACGTCTTTTTGCTAATATGATGGCTGGACATACTTTATTAAAAATTCTAGCTACTTTTTCTTGGAAAATGTTAAACATAGGAGGTATTTTTTTAATAATTCAATTTTTTCCTTTTATTATAATTATAGCTATAACAGGTTTAGAATTAGCGATAGCTTTTTTACAAGCATATGTTTGGACAACTTTAGTTTGTTTATATTTAAGTGATGCTTTAAATTTACATTAAATATATTTGCTAATAAAGAACTATAACTCAGCAGGTTTAGAGTATGTGCTTGATAAGCGCAAAGTCGTTAGTTCAAAACTAACTAGTTCTATAAGTTTATAGGGTATAGCCAAATGGTAAGGCTTTGGTTTTTGATATCAACATATAAAGGTTCAAATCCTTTTGCCCTAGAAATATTTTGATTTTTAAATTTTTTTGGAAATATACTTTTGTCGCTGAAAATAATCAAATTTGATTTTTAAATTTTGATTTTTAAATTTTTTTGGAAATATACTTTTGTCCCTGAAAATAATCAAATTTGATTTTTAAATTTTGATTTTTAAATTTTTTTGGAAATATACTTTTGTCGCTGAAAATAATCAAATTTGATTTTTAAATTTTTTTGGAAATATACTTTTGTCGCTGAAAA
>Ga0247834_1007922_pt1 | contig 11015 bp, 7 predicted proteins | sample LaCruzMarch2015__8_FD_187118 | JGI IMG/M metagenome (GOLD analysis project Ga0247834, IMG submission 187118) | Freshwater microbial communities from meromictic Lake La Cruz, Castile-La Mancha, Spain - LaCruzMarch2015_12m | ecosystem: Environmental > Aquatic > Freshwater > Lake | place: Spain... | reverse complement strand
TAAACGGTACCATTTTCCCAGAAACAGATTTGCGCGTGCTAATCAACTGGCCGCGGGAATCGAACAACTGAATGTCTGCGGCATCTTCCGTGCCCAGTTCAATCGTAACCAAACCTGGCTGCGTCGGGTTCGGATATACAGTCAACGCCTTTGCCGCAGGGCTAAAGATCGTCTGCACAGAAGAAGTGCCCGACGAATAATAAATCACCAGGCGCGGACGACGCTCCGGGTGGTTCTGGCCGTCGCCACCGTCTTGTGGGTCTGCAATGTTTTCATAAGACTCAAACTCACGGGCATTTTCTACGTCCGTGACGCCTTGGTTTTCACCTTGTAAAATGAAGGCAATCGAGTTGCCTGACTGCCAGCCATTGCGATTTACAACCTCCTGAACAATGTTCTTAAGGTTAGGCGTTTGGTACATGCCCCATAGCTCCCATTCTTCCGCCACTTCCCACAAGAGCGATGCCGTTGTACGAGGGCGAGCGGTAATCAGGGCATCTTCTGTAAATGTTTGAGCGTTGTCAGTTGCCTCTCCGGTAATGGTGATACGGGCAACATCCTCCGTTGATTTTCCTTCATGCGACCAAACCTGAATGAAGGCAGAATCAATGATGGCGCCTTGTGGAAGGTTGATGCCGCGAAAGCGAAGGCCTGCTGTAAGGTTATTTTGATCTGCAGGATCGCCTTCCCAACCAGCATCTATATCATCGTCAAAAAGGGAATCAATTTCATCGTTTTCTTGTTCGGCATCGTCTGAAGATGCTTCAAAAACGACCCCATTGTCTTCAATGGTGTCGGTAACCGCAATCGGGATTTCCAGTCGGGCGTTGGACACAGAATAATATATCACCAATTCCGGGCGACGTTCCGGGTGATTTTGGCCATCGCCCCCATCCTGTGGGTCAGCGATATTTTCAAAAGATTCAAATTCACGCGCATTTTCAACGTCCGTCACCCCTTGGTTTTCGCCCAACAGAATCAAGGCCAGCGCATTGCCCGAATTCCATCCGCTCCGGTTGACGATTTCCTGTAAAACGTTTTTGATATCGGGGGTGCGGTATGTTCCCCAAAGTTCCCATGCTTCGGCCACTTCCCAGAGGATCGAGGCACTGGTACGCGGACGATCCGTGATGAGTGCCGTTTCCGTGAAGGTTTGTGCATGGTCTGCAGCCTCGCCAACAATAGTGATGCGCGCCACATCCTCTGCTGATTTACCCTCGTGAGAGGATATAACAATGAAGGCCGAATCAATCGTGGCGCCTTGTGGAATATTGATGTTGCGGAACCGCAGCCCTGTGGTAAGATTATTTTGATCGGCAGGCTCACCTTCCCAACCAGCATCCAGATCATCGTCGAAAAGCGCGTCAATTGCGTCATTTTCTTGTTCCGCGTCATCTGTTGAGGCCTCGAACGTTACACCACTGTCTGTAATAGTGTCGGTGACTAATACAAACTGTCTGAATTCAAAATTTTGGGCGTTACCGAGGTTGTTGTAAAACACCAAAGCAGCCAGCAACAATAGAGAAAAGGTAAATTTCTTGTTCATAGAAAAATTGGTTGAGTTTGTTCCACGTCTTTTAAACGATCTGAACCCATTGTTGTGGATTTGCGCGAGACGCATAAAACTCAAAGGTATTTTGACCTTAGTCGAGCGGGCGTTACCGCAAGATTAGCAAATAGTTAAGTTTGGGTAACCCCTTCCAGTCCGCTTTGATCATGCCGTACCTCGGGTAAATCTTGTCCCAAACCTTGCCCCACCTTACAAGGAAGGGCGAGCAGCCCGGTCGCGCGCCCCTCTTTTGCCTCAAAATTCACATTTACATGAAACTTAAAACGCTATCATGGGGGCTGGCCATCGCTTCGGGAAGCGTGCTTAGTGCCTGCCAAAAAGGTGAATCTGATCTCTCCCAACAAGGTTTGGCAGATTGGTCGGATATTGCCCCCCCATTCTTTGCATACTCGCAGGAAGACACCTTCAACCAATCACCCACCCAGGCATGACCGCACACCTCCTTACCATCGGCGATGAAATCCTCATCGGACAAATCGTGGACACCAATTCGGCGTGGATGAGCCGCCAACTTAACCTCGGCGGCATTACTGTAGTGGGTAAAAGCAGCGTGGGCGACACGCGTGAGGCCATCATAGCCGGCATTGAACACGCCGCTACGACTGCCCAAATTGTCATCATGACGGGAGGCCTTGGGCCTACCAAAGACGATATAACGAAGGCCACGCTCTTGGAAATATTTAACTGCCCATTAGTTTTTCATCAAGAGGTGTACGACCGCATCGCCGCTTATTTTCAAAAAATCAATCGTCCATTACCCCTTGAATTGATCCGCAGCCAGGCCATGCTGCCCGATAAAGCGGTGGTGCTCCCCAATAAAGTCGGCACTGCTTCCGGCATGTGGTTTGATCTGGAGGGCAAGGTGTATGTCTCCTTGCCCGGCGTGCCCTTTGAGATGGAATACCTGATGACCCACGAGGTGTTACCGCGTTTGAAGGCCCAGTTTGGCGGTCGGCCCATTGTACACCGCACTTTGCAGACAGCCTGCGAAGGCGAAAGCGTGATCGCCAAACGCATCGAAAGCTTTGAGGATAGTCTTCCGGAACATATCAAACTGGCGTACCTGCCTGCGCTGGGACAAGTCCGGCTGCGTCTTACAGGTAATTGGCCGGGTGAAGTCACCCCCGACTCCGAAGCGGACCTGAATGTTGAAATGGATGCTAAAAAAGAGGAATTGCGGGCACTCATCCCGGATTTGGTTTTTGGAGAAGAGGAAGAAAGTTTGCAGGCAGTAGTCGGCAATATCCTGCGCCAGCAGGGCAAGCAGTTTGGCACGGCGGAAAGTTGCACGGGCGGCTATGTGGCGCACTTGATTACCCTGGTACCTGGGTCTTCTGATTATTTTCCAGGCTCGGTAGTGAGTTATTCTTATGAGATGAAAAGCAAGTTGTTGGGCGTGAAAGTTGCTACACTGGAAACTTTTGGCGCAGTAAGTGCGGAGACGGTGACTGAAATGGCCGAAGGCGCTCGAAAAACCTTGGGGGTGGATATTTCGCTCGCCATCTCCGGGATTGCCGGCCCAGGCGGCGGCATCCCCGAAAAACCAGTGGGGACCGTGTGGATGGCGGTGAGCGATGGGGAGCGCACGCAGGTGGCCAAACATCTATTTGGGCGGGACCGGGCGAAAAACATTCAACTCACCGGAGTGTACGCTTTGAACATGGTGCGGAAGTTTTTGTTGGAGCTAGCATCTGCCCAGAAACAATAAGAATCTTTACCTTTGTCAAAAATTTAAGTCATGCAACAATTGGTTTTGGACATCGAAGAAAGCCGCTATTCATTGCTGCTGCAATTTTTGAGAACTTTGGATTATGTCAAAGTGGTTCCTGAGACAATCACATCGGCTGCCAAACAACCTAACCACAGAATCAACTGGCTCAATTGCAGCAAATTTTGCAAGGGCAATCAAAACCACTTTTCCAAAACATAGCGGATCCATTGGCTTGGCAAAAACAACAGCGCGATGAGTGGTCGTAAACTGTTATTTGATTCCAATGTTGTCATATACATTGCCAAAAAGGAGCTAGCAAGTGTACTTTCCTGCGCTGATTTGAGCATCTTTGCAGTTCGCAACAAAAAACACTCTACATGCGCTCCATTGTTTGGGCAGTTCTCGCTGTTTCTTTTTCTATCCCCGCAATCCCTGTTTTTTCTCAAAAAACAATCGTCACCTTGGTGAAGGGGAAGGTCACAGATGCTGAAACCAAAGAGGGTCTGGCGTTTGTGAGTGTGGCCGCACCTGGTTTTGCAGCAGGCACCCGGACGGACGAAAACGGTTATTATCTGCTTCGTACAGAGCAAAAAATCACCAAGATACAGTTCAATTATCTTGGCTACGTCACGCAGGTGCTGACAGTCAAGACTGGTGAGCAACAAACGCTCGATGTGGTGCTGGCGCCTGCTGCGACCCATTTGAAAGAGGTAACAGTCAAAGCCACAAAATACAAGCGAAAAGACAATCCGGTAGTGGAGCTCATCGAACTCGTAATAGCCCACCGAGATCAAAACCATATTGCGGATCTGGCCACTTATCAGGACGAGCAATACGAGAAAATTTTTCTGGGCCTCAGCAACCTCAATCAAAATCTGAAAACCAACCGGTTTCTCCGGCCCATGCGGTTTGTGTTTGAAAACATAGATACCAGCAAATTGGGCGGCTTGCCAGTAACCCCCATTTTTTTGCAGGAAAACGTGATGGATTACTTCAGTCAGTCGGACCCAAAACAGTGGAAAAAATATATAAAGGCCTCAAAATCAGTAAGATTTGGGGAGATGGTGGATGATGATGGCATGGACAAGGGTTTGCAATATCTGTATCAGGATGTGGACATCTACGACAATTATGTGAATATGCTTTCGGATCAATTCATGAGCCCGATTGCCAAAAACGCCCCGCTTTTTTACCGTTATTATTCCGCAGACACCCTTGAAGAGGCGGGCAAAAAAATCATCCGACTCGAATTTTACCCCAAAAACAAATTGGATATGCTGCTTCAGGGCGACCTCTATATCGCTCTGGACAGCACCTATGCCGTCACTCGAATCAACTTTTCCATCAACCCCAATATCAACCTTAACTGGGTGAAGGAATTGGTGGTAGAACAGGATTTCCTGCTGCTTCCCTCCGGCAAACGGGTAATGGCCACGGAAGACTATCGCATGCACTTCGGGTTGAACAAAAAAGGTGTGGGCATGGTAGCGCAACGGCTTGTGACGCACCGAAATGCACTTATCAACCCGGCGCTGCCCGATTCCGTGCTGAGGGGCAATGTTTCAGAAATCGTGACCTTGCCCAGTGCATCCAAGGTGGTGGACAACCACTACTGGGAAACTACCCGACCCACCCCACTCAACACGGCCGAGGCCGCAACCTATAGCAATTTGGACAGCCTCCGCAAAACGCGGTTTTATAAAGTTACGACCAAAATCGGTTACGCACTTTTTGGCTCACATGCAGATTTGGGGAAATTTCAAATAGGCCCCATAAGCTCGTTTATTTCTTTTAACGAGGTAGAGGGCACGCGCTTGCGCTTTGGCGGGCGCACAGGCCCCAAAATGAGCAAACGTTGGCGCGCAGAGGCTTGGGCAGGCTATGGTTTGCGCGACCTGCGTTGGAAGTACAACATGGGCGGGGTGTATGGCCTGAAAGGCACAGAGTTTAATAAGTTTCCCAGCCATGTATTGCGCGTCAATTACTTGCACGATGTGCTGCTCCCGGTCCAAAACTTTCAAGCAAACGCATCGGCCAATTTTGCCAACTCCGTAGTGCGTGGTGCGAACGACAAGTTTTTTTACTACAACCGCTTCAACGCCCAATACGAGCGCGAGTTTCAGAATCACTTTTCTTATTTCGTCGGGGGAGAAAACCGTCAGTTCCGGCCTGCAGGCGCGCTATTGTTTGAGCCAGCAGGAGGAGGGGAGCCAACACAAGACCCGGTGTTGGCTACCGCCGCTTTTGCCCAGATTCGCTATTCCCCAGGCGAAACATTCTATCAAAGCGGCACCACGCGCTCCATTATAGATTTCAACTATGCTGCCACTTTGCGCTATGCCAAGGGTTTTAAAGGAATAGCGGGCGGTCAATACGATTATCAAGAGTTGGTAGCAAGTCTTTACAAATTCACCAATACGCCGCCGTTTGGATACAACAAACTCTATGTGGAAGCCGGGGGCGTATTTGGCAAGGTGCCTTTCCCTTTGTTGACCATTCACCGGGGAAACCAGACATACATCACCCAGCAGTTTTCATACAACTTGATGAATTTCATGGAGTTCGTCAGCGACCGATACGCTACCCTGATGGTGGAGCATTATTTCAGCGGCTTTTTCCTGAACAAAATCCCTTTGCTCCGCAAACTCAAACTGCGCGAGGCTTGTTCGTTCAAAGTGCTTTACGGACAAGTGTCCTCGCAAAACCGCCCGAGTGAAAATTCGAACCTGCTCAAATTCCCGACATTCCCGGATGGCACGCCCATCACCTATACCTTGGAACAAAAGCCCTACATGGAAGCCAGTATTGGTGTCACCAATATCTTCAAATTTCTGCGGGTGGATTTGATCCGGCGGTTCAGTTACCTTGAACATCCAGGCGCGGCTAAGTATGGGGTTAGGTTTGGGGTTTGGGTGGAGTTTTAAACAAAGTTAATTTGTATTTTACTAAGCGGAATTGTCTGCAAAACTATATTTGCACCATTCCTGTTTTATTTAGATTGGCAACTCGAACGCCAACAATCCTTTTTCCGCCTTCTTGTTTTTGAACCCCAGATGTGCTACAGCCCGTCTGCCCTTTTTTATTTCCGAAATCAATGCACTATGAAAGGAATCTTACTTTTTACACTTGCCTTCCTTGCGCTTTGGCGCCCCGGTCTAAAAGCTCAAAACGTGCCTCAAGGCATTAATTATCAGTCCATTGTACGTGGCACTTCGGGCGAGCCGCTTACATTGCAAAACGTTACGATGCTTTTCAGTATCAAAGACAACGGCAGCGTTATTTATCAGGAGCGACAAGTAAACACAACCAATAGTTTCGGGCTTGTCAACTTCATTATTGGTCAAGGAGCAGTGCAACAAGGCAATTTTCAAAGCATCCAATGGAGCGGCGGCTCAAAAATTTTGAGTATTGCCCTTGAAACAGCTCCCGGCATCTTTGAAGAAATTGGAACCATGGAATTGATGAGCGTACCCTACGCGCTTTACACGGCAAAAAGCGCTACTTCTGAGGGACTCGTTGACTTGGGCGCACAACCCGGGCAAGTGTTGCAATGGAATGGGAGTGCATGGGCCCCAACCACGGGTGTCGGACTTCAGGGCGATCCTGGTCCGGCAGGCGCAACGGGGCCGCAAGGTCCTCAAGGCTTGACGGGTCCGACAGGTGCTCAGGGTCCAGCAGGGCCTACAGGTCCACAGGGACAGCAGGGTGACCCAGGCCCAATCGGTCCTCAAGGCTTACAGGGCGTTGCTGGCCCAGCGGGTGGGCCTCCAGGCCCACAGGGTCAGCAAGGTGACCAAGGTCCAATCGGTCCTCCAGGCCCACAAGGTCAGCAGGGTAACCCAGGCCCAATCGGCCCTCAAGGCATACAGGGCGTTGTTGGACCCGCGGGTTCGGCGGGTCCAATGGGACCGCAAGGCGCTCAAGGGCCTACCGGTGCGACGGGTGCCCCCGGTCCCCAAGGAGTTGCAGGCCCTACGGGATCAATTGGTCCAATCGGCCCTGCTGGAGCCACCGGGGCACAAGGGCCTCCGGGAGCAACGGGAGCCACCGGCCCACAAGGCCCTCCGGGTATCACAAGCCTCAGCGGGGATGTAACTGGGCAGGCTTCTGCTGCCAGCGTGGTGAAAATTCAGGGGTACTCTGTGAGCAGCACCGCACCCGGCAACAATCAGGTTTTACAATGGAATGGAACCGCCTGGACGCCAGCGAACTTTAGTGGAGGCGGCGGCTATACCAATTGCGGAAGAGCCGACAGCCCGGATGCACAGGAGCGGGTAGTGGTCAGTAACGATTTGAATAATTGTCCGGGCGCAGCCCAATTCGGGGTAGAAACCTCGCTCGCGCAAGGGGTAAATGTCCGTGTAAATGGTAATGTAGTCAATGGCCCCGCAAGTGTTCTGGGTATGCGCCTGGAAGCCAATGGCGGCGGTGGCTCGAGTGATGGCGCCTTAGTCCTCTCCAGGGCAGTAGGTAAAAGTAGCGACGGTTTAAAAGTAGCCGCCAATAGTGAGAACGCAGGTGCCTCGGACATAACGGGCATCCGTGTAGTAGCCGGTGGAAATGAAACTGATATTCAGGAAGATGGGAATGGAATCGGCCAAAATTATGGGGTTTATATTGACTTGAAAGACCGGGCTAACACGGATTACGGACTTTATATAAAGGATCAAAATCCTGACGACAACTGGGCCATTTATACGGATGGGAACAGCCGGAGTCGGGATGCTTATGCCCGGGATGTTTACGCTGAAAGGAACCTAAGAATTACCAATAGCAGCAATGGCCATAATTGGGCCTTTAGTATCCTGAATGGCGGATCATTAGGCTTCTTTCACGGTACGAATGGCAACTATACCCAATTGGGTTCATTTTGGACCTTCAATGGCTCGTATCAGGTATCAGATAAAAGATACAAAAGGGAGATCGAACCAATCAGTTCAACCTTATCCAGAACAATGCAGTTGAAGCCTTACACTTATAAGTACATCAATGATCCCATGGAAAAACGTACCCTTGGCTTCCTGGCACAAGATGTTGAAACAATTTTTCCAGAGTTGGCGCTCAGAACGACAGATGAAAACAATCAGGAAACACTGGGTTTGAATTATCCAGGATTCGCCGTGGTGGCCATTAAATCCATTCAGGAACAACAGCAGATGATTGAATCGCAGGGAGCGAAAATTGCCCAGTTGGAAAAGGAAATTGCAGAGATAAAGGCGCTGTTGAAAGCTGGGGCAGGCAAATGATTGGTTCTCACATTCCCTTCATACTCAACGCCACCCGCTTCCTCCCATAGTCCACTTCCACCACCCTAACCGTCACCTGTTGTCCCAGCGAAACCACCTCCATCGGGTCGCGCACAAACTTGTCAGATAGTTGGGAGACGTGTACCAGACCGCTGTCTTTCACGCCAATGTCTACAAAAGCGCCGAAGTTGGTGATGTTGGTCACGATGCCGGGCAAGATCATGCCGGGGTGCAGGTCGTCGAGCGAGCGAACATTGGCGAATTCGAAGGATTTGGCCGCGCCCCTAGGGTCAAGTCCGGGTTTTTCAATTTCTTTGAGAATGTCTTTAAGGGTTGGCAAACCCACATCGCCGCGCACATATTTTTTCAGGTCAATACGGTCGCGTTTTTCTCTATTTTGTACTAAATCAATGACTTTACAACCCAAGTCAGCGGCCATTTCTTCCACGAGGGCGTACCGTTCGGGGTGAACAGCCGTATTGTCGAGCGGATTTTTGGCTTCGCGGATGCGGAGGAATCCTGCACATTGTTCAAAGGCTTTATCGCCGAGGCGCGGCACTTTTTTTAGTTCGGAACGTTTGGTGAACGCACCATTTTCAGTACGGAAATCCACGATGTTTTTAGCCAAAACCGGGCCGAGGCCAGAGACATAGGTCAGCAGGTGTTTGCTGGCAGTGTTCAGGTTGATGCCTACCGCGTTCACGCAACTTTCTACTGTGCGATCGAGTCCGTCTTTGAGCTGCGTTTGGTTCACATCGTGCTGATATTGGCCCACGCCGATGCTTTTCGGGTCAATTTTGACCAGTTCCGCAAGTGGATCCATCAACCTGCGCCCAATGCTCACCGCGCCACGTACGGTCAGGTCTTCTTTGGGGAATTCCTCCCGTGCCACTTCGCTGGCGGAGTAAATAGAGGCCCCGGCTTCGTTGACCTGAAATATCTCGACGGGCGTTCTGAAATTGATTTTTCGCAAGAAATCCATCGTCTCACGCCCAGCGGTGCCGTTGCCGACCGAGATGGCTTCAATGGCATATTTTTCCACCAGATTTTCGATTTCTGCCTGTGCTTCGAAGGGATTGTGCAGGAAAATAGCGGTGTATTTCAACAAATTGCCGCTCGCATCCAGACAAACTACCTTGCAGCCTGTGCGGAAACCGGGGTCTACGCCCATCACCTTTTTTTCGCCCAATGGAGCCGAAAGCAGCAATTGCCGCAGATTTTCGGCAAAGACGCGGATGGCTTCTGTATCGGCTTTTTCCTTGGAAGTATTCCTAAATTCAGTTTCGATGGAGGGCGCCAGCAGTCTTTTGTAACTGTCCTTGACCGCTTTACTCACCTCATTGGCGGCTTCGCCATACCCCGTGACGAATATTTTGTCCAAATCGTTCACTGCCAATTCTTCCTCCGGGGCGATGCCGACCCTTAGAAATCCTTCCTCTTCACCCCGACGCATGGCCAGCAAGCGGTGGCTTGGGCATTTGGCCAGCGGCTCGCTCCATTCAAAGTAGTCGCGGTATTTAGCGCCTTCTTCTTCCTTGCCTTTTACCAAGCGAGAAGCGATTTCGGCGCCCCGGGCAAAGTGCCGTCGGATTTTGTCGCGGGCCTTGAGGTCTTCGCTCACCCACTCGGCGATGATGTCGCGGGCGCCTTGCAGGGCGTCTTCCACAGTGGGCACCAGATCAGTAATGAATCGTTTTGCGAGGGCAGCGATGCCGCTATTATCGGTCTGTGAGAAAATACGTTTTGCCAGCGGCTCTAACCCTTTTTCGATGGCCATGCTGGCGCGAGTCTTGCGCTTGGGGCGGTAAGGAAGGTATAAGTCCTCCAATTCGGTCATCGTAGCGGCTTGCTCGATGGCGCGGCGGAGTTCGGGCGTGAGTTTGCCTTGTTCTTCTATGCTTTGCAGAATGGCCTCGCGACGTTTGTCGAGTTCCAGCATTTTCTTCCAGGCATCCTGGATATCAGCAATTTGCACCTCGTCCAATTCACCTGTAGCCTCTTTGCGGTAACGGGCAATGAATGGAATGGTGGCGCCGCTTTCGAGCAGTTCGATGACGGCTTCGACTTTGCGGACAGGGATATTGACGAGTGGGGCGATACGGGGAGCGTAGGACATGTATGATTTTGGATTTTTTACCCGCCGTAGTCCCGAGTCCTCGGGACTATGGCGGGACGATTGGGAATTGTGGACGTTTACCCTCCTACGCACTGCGTGCTTCGGCGGGTAAAGGCGCAAAATTCCTTTTTCAAGTGGAATTAGGGGGAGGCTTTTCAGAAAAAGTTATCCACAAGGCTGCAAATTTAAAAACAATTTGTATTTTTATGCCCTTAAAATTATTAAGCCTATGTCAAACATAAAACTTTTTGAAGAAAAACGCGTCCGTTCCATTTGGAATGAAGAAGAACAGCAATGGTATTTTAGCATTGTGGATGTTCTTACTATACTAACTGAAAGTATTGACCCTCTTGCCTACTGGCGCAAATTAAA
>Ga0247834_1007917_pt1 | contig 11018 bp, 11 predicted proteins | sample LaCruzMarch2015__8_FD_187118 | JGI IMG/M metagenome (GOLD analysis project Ga0247834, IMG submission 187118) | Freshwater microbial communities from meromictic Lake La Cruz, Castile-La Mancha, Spain - LaCruzMarch2015_12m | ecosystem: Environmental > Aquatic > Freshwater > Lake | place: Spain... | reverse complement strand
GTAATCAGACCAATTAATTTATTAAACTCATCGACCACGGGTAATTTTTCTATTCTGTGTTCTTGTAAAATACCTTCGGCAGTTGACAAATCGGTTCCATCCACTGTGGTAATTATATTTTCCGAGGTCATAACCTCTACCACAGGCCGCTCAATATTTTTTTCAAAGCGCAGATCTCGGTTGGTGAGAATACCTTTTAAAATTCGGTTTTCATCAACGATTGGAATGCCACCTATGCTGTGTTCGCGCATTATTGCCAATGCATCTTTTACAAGTGCTGTAGTTAACAAAGTAATGGGATCGATGATCATACCACTTTCTGAACGCTTGACTTTACGAACCTGAATAGCTTGTTCAGCGATGGACATATTTTTATGGATTACACCAATTCCACCCTGTTGAGCAATAGCAATGGCTAACTTGTATTCTGTTACAGTATCCATTGCCGAGGAGAGAATGGGTGTTTTGATTACAATGTTTCGTGAAAACTTGCTTTCCAAAACTACCTCTCTAGGCAAAACACTTGAAAAAGCAGGCGCCAACAAAACGTCGTCGTAAGTAAGTCCCTCCCTAATTTTTAATAAATTATCCAATGACATACTAAAGATTAAACTTAAATTTTCACAAAAATACAAAAAAAAAGAAGATTTTTTACCAATTTTTTTTGAATAAAATCTATAAGAAGCTCAAATTGGTTAGAAAATTGATTAAACTTGTTGTCCAAATGAAAGCATTCTATTTATCCATTTTATTTTTTTGTTTAATTACCTTTTCGGTAAAAGCGCAACGCGTTTTAGTGGATACCAGCACCATGTTACAGCTCTCTGGTGTAGTAGTTTCTGAAATCGATCTCGCCCCCCTTCCATTTGTAACCGTTTACGATAAATCCATAAAACGAGGTGTAATTGCTGACTACTACGGTTTTTTTTCTATGGTTTCTTTCCCTGGCGATACCATTTTTTTCTCTAGTCCTGGTTACAACACTTCCTCTTACATTGTTTCAGACACCCTGAAGGAAAGTCGCTACAGCATTATTCACATGCTAATAAAAGATACTAAAAATCTTCCAGAAATAACAGTATACCCTTGGCCTTCTCGGGACGATTTCGCACGCTATTTTTTAGAGATGCGACCCTATGAGGATGCGGTTCGAAAAGCGCAAAGAGAATTGTCAGGAGAATCACTTGCTTTTGTTGCTGCGCGATTGGATGCTGACCCCTCAATCGCAGCTGGATATGTGCTTAATCAGCGTAATACCAAACTTTACACCAACGGACAACTTCCAGTGAATAACCTCTTGAATCCGTATTCTTGGGCAAAATTAATAAGTGATTGGAAAGAAGGAAAACTCAGCAGGCAGTAGCCTCCTAGTCAATTGGATAACTAATAAAGTATTTTTCAACAGGTTGCGCTAAGGCTGAAATATTCAAGTTATCAGAAGCTGCACTCAAATCTACAATACGCCCATTTTTCATTAATAAATGAATATTCTGTTTGTCCTCGTTATATGCTTTATTCGTTAAAACATCTTGGTATACAAAGTAAGCTACCTCCTCCTCGTTAATGCCATAATTAGCCATACAAAGTGCTTTTTCATAAGCTATGCGCTCTTCATCAAAAGGCGTTTTACTAATTTCAATTTTGAATAAATTTCGGTTGACTAAACCATTGGCTAATTTGGAAAGAATTACATCCTCTTCGTCCTGCCAAACTTTGATAGCACTCCAAATATCGTAATCATCTAAGCGCGAGAAATAATCTAGTGCATCATTGCTTGCTTCAAAGTCAATTTTTGTAACATTTCTTTCGAGAAAAAACCGTAGAGCGGGACTACAAAAAAGTTCGTGCCCCGACTTTATTAAAAATTTTGCCCTTCTCAAGGTATGGATTAACATATTTTCCGCTACAACAACCGTTTTGTGCAGATACACCTGCCAATACATTAAACGCCGAGCGACAATAAACTTTTCAATTGAATAAATAGCTTTTTCCTCTAAAACCAAGTTTCCTTCGTGCACATTAAGCATTTCAATTAAGCGATCAGTACCAATAATTCCTTCGCTTACACCACTGTAAAAACTATCGCGATTCAAATAATCCAATCGATCCATATCCAATTGACTAGAAACCAACTGATACAGAAAAGGCTTGGTATATTGATTCTTAAAGATGGCATGAGCCTTTTTTAAGTCATCGCCAAATTCTACTGTTAGCCGTTCAATAAAATAACCAGAAATAGCCTCATGACTTACCCCGGAAACGATATCATACTCTAATGCATGACTAAATGGACCGTGACCGATATCGTGTAACAAAATCGCAAGTAAGGCTGCCCGTTCCTCTTCAGGCGTAATTTCATGCCCTTTTCTTCGGATGGTAGCAATTGCTAAAGACATTAAGTGCATGGCACCAAGCACGTGATGGAAACGCGTATGTAAGGCACCGGGGTAAACCAAATGGCTCAAACCAAGTTGCATGATCCGCCTCAATCGCTGCATGTATGGATGAGCGAGCACATCAAAAATTAACTCATCAGAAATCGCGATAAAACCGTAGACCGGATCGTTAATGATTTTCTTTTTATTGTTTATTACACGGATTGGTCGCAATTGATTACTTTTATTTTTAAGAACCAAAACTATTAAAAATTAACCATATGCAAGGAAAAATTCTGTGGGCAGACGATGAAATTGAACTTTTAAAGCCCCATATTCTTTTTTTGGAAGCTAAAGGGTACACTCTTGAAGCTGTTACCAACGGGCGCGATGCGATAGATAAAGCAACAGAAAATAATTACGACATAATTTTCTTGGATGAAAACATGCCAGGTATTTCTGGATTGGAAACACTTTCACGGATAAAAGAAAAAATTCCCTTAGTGCCAATTGTGATGATCACCAAAAGTGAAGAAGAATACATTATGGAAGAGGCGATTGGCAGTAAAATAGCCGATTACCTTATAAAACCTGTAAAACCGAATCAACTATTATTATGTCTCAAGAAGATTTTAGACATCAATAAATTGATTAGTAATAAAACAAATTCATCCTATCAGCAAGAATTTAGGCAGTTGGCGATGGCCTTAAATGCCAGAATGGATGCAAAAGAGTGGATCGACATGTATTCAAAATTGGTTTTTTGGGAATTAGAACTAGAACAAATCGAAGATGCTGGAATGCGCGAAATCCTTGAGCTACAAAAGAAAGAGGCGAACAAACTTTTTTCTGATTTTATAGAAGATAATTATTTGGATTGGCTAAACGGTACGGAGAAAGCACCCGACATGCTTTTTAACACCATCAAAAATGACATCAGTCCACTCCTCGGAAAAGAGAAAGTAGCTGTACTTGTCATTGATAATTTACGTTACGACCAATGGAAAATGGTTGAACCCATCTTTTCAAAATATTTTAAAAAAGAAGAAGAGAAAATAATTTTCACCATACTTCCAACAGCAACACATTATGCTCGAAATGCCTTCTTCTCTGGCTTATTGCCAAGCGAAATTGAAAAGAAATTCCCCCAATTTTGGAAAAGTGAGGAAGATGAGGGTGGAAAAAATATGTTTGAAAAAGAATTATTAGAAACCAATTTAAAGCGTTTGGGTAAGAACATAAAGTGGAGCTACACAAAAATCACCAACCTAGATGCAGGGAAAAAGTTAAATGACCAATTTAATCAACTTAAAGACAACGATGCAAATTTTATCGTTTACAACTTCGTTGACATGCTTTCCCATGCAAGAACAGAAATGGAAGTAATTAGGGAATTAGCCTCTGATGAAGCTGCCTATCGGTCAATTACCGTTTCATGGCTTGAGCATTCAGCCTTGTTAGAAATCGTCAAAAAAATTGCCGATGCAGGCATCAAATTAATAATAACAACTGATCACGGTACAATAAAAGTCAACAACCCCGTGAAAATAGTTGGAGAGAGAAACACTAATTCCAATCTTCGATACAAGTTGGGGCGCGGATTGAGTTACAATGCCAAGGAAGTATTTACTGTTAAAAATCCGCAAGATGCCTTTCTGCCAAAAGTCAGGATGTCGACTGAATATGTATTTGCGAAGGAGCAAGATTTTTTTGTTTATCCAAACAATTACAACCACTTTGTAAATTATTATCAGAATACCTTTCAACACGGTGGTATTTCAATGGAGGAAGTACTTATCCCTTATGTCGTACTATCGCCAAAATAAACGCTAACTTTGAACATGGGGCTCAATGGTTTGTTGTAATTTTGTAATCTAATTCTTTGTCTTTGTCCAATTCATTTAACGTTCATGAGCTCCGGGAAAAATTTCCTGCGCTACGCCAAAAAATTTACGGAAAAAACCTAGTTTACTTCGATAACGGAGCCACCTCGCAAAAACCGCAGGTAGTTATAGATGCAATTAATCGGTATTACACCACCGAAAATGCAAACGTTCATCGAGGGGTTCATTTTATGAGTCAACGTGCCACTAACGAGTTTGAAGCGGCAAGAATACGCGTTCAAAAGCACCTTAACGCAAAAAAATCGGAAGAAATTATCTTCACAAAAGGAACCACCGACAGCATCAATTTAGTGGCGTTTTCTTTTGGTGAATTACTAAACAAGGGGGATGAAATTATAATTTCTGCCATGGAACACCACGGCAATATAGTTCCTTGGCAAATGCTTTGTGCGAGAAAAGGACTCGTTTTAAAAGTTATCCCAATCAATTTTAAGGGCGAACTTATTCAAGAAGAATACGATAAATTATTAACCAGTAAAACTAAGTTGGTTTCCGTTATTCATATTTCTAACACATTGGGAACCGTCAATCCTGTGAAAGAAATGATAGCCAAAGCGCATGCAGTAGGCGCTAAGTTTTTATTGGACGGGGCACAAAGTATACAACACATGCACATCGACGTAAGGGCCTTAGACTGCGATTTTTACGTGTTCTCGGGCCACAAAGTGTTTGGGCCAACAGGTATTGGGGTGCTTTACGGAAAAGAAGCATTACTAGATGCTATGCCGCCCTATCAAGGTGGAGGTGACATGATTGAGAAAGTAACATTTGAAAAAACTACTTACAACGAGCTCCCCTTCAAATTCGAGGCTGGAACGCCCCATGTTGCAGGGGCCATTTGTTTGGGTACCGCTTTCGATTTTTTATCCACCATAAATTTAAGTGAATCCGAGGCCTACGAACGAGAACTAGCCCATTACGCCGGACAAGTATTGGAGACGTTTGAGGGATTGACGCTAATCGGAGATGCGAAAAATAAAACCAGTGTTGTTTCATTTAGTGTAAAAGGCGTGCATCCCTTTGATATTGGCACCCTGCTTGACAAACAAGGCATTGCTGTACGTACCGGCCACCACTGCACACAACCACTGATGGATTTCTATAAAATTCCTGGGACTGTGCGCGCCTCTTTTGCATTTTACAACACCAAACAAGAGATTGATTACTTTGTATCAGCACTAGAAAAAAGCCTAAACATTTTGAGGTAAACGATGGAAACGATCCCTGATATTACGAAGATTCAACGCAACATAATAGCCGATTTTATGCTGTATGACGATTGGATGGAAAAATACGAGTACATCATTGATTTAGGAAAAGACCTCCCTATCTTAGATGCGAAATACAAAACCGATGAAAACATTATTGAAGGATGCCAATCTAAAGTATGGTTACATGCCGCATTAATTGATGGGAAAATGGAATACCGAGCAGACAGCGATGCCATAATTACCAAGGGAATAATTGGATTGCTAATTAGCGTTATGAACCACCAAAAACCAGAAGTTATTGCTTCGAATGACTTATTTTTTATAGCAGAAATTGGACTGCAAGAGCACCTTTCCCCTACTCGATCAAACGGATTAGTTGGCATGGTAAAGAAAATGAAATTAGAAGCCATTAAAAGTATTAAGTAAAAAAAAATGAGTGAAGAAAACGCAAACACGCACGACTTAGAGGAAAGAATTGTTGCGATAATGAAAACCATTTACGATCCAGAAATTCCGGTGGATGTGTTTGAATTGGGGTTGATTTATGAAGTTAAAATTTCACCCGCTTTCCATGTAGATATTGAAATGACCTTAACCTCCCCTAATTGTCCGGTGGCAGAATCCTTACCAAAAGAAGTGGAAGACAAGGTGGCTAGCGTTGAAGGAGTTGAAAGTGCCAAAGTCCACATCGTTTTCGATCCACCTTGGGACAAGGACATGATGAGCGAAGAAGCAAAATTAGAATTGGGTTTCCTTTGATTTTAGCTAGTTAGAGGGGTATTATTTTGTATTGTTGTTACTAGCTACCAGGGTTGAAATTATTTGCGTAAAATGAAAAAAGCGTAACAGTTTTTTAATCCAGTTACGCTATTGATTTAAAAGCTTTTTGATGCCTCTAATTTTAAAAGAATGTTGGGAAAGCTTGTGCAATTTTGTTTCGTTATTTTTTCTTTAAAATATAACGCAATCGCTTCGATTCTAAGGCATTATAATATTCAAAATCCAAATCTGTATTGGTGAGTAAAAATAAGCGCGCTTTGAGAGTGTCTTGACCCAGCACAAAATTTATTTCTTCGTTTTTAAGATTTAAAAAATAATATCCCGCAAGTTGAATGGTATCCGTAAGCTGCCCTGAATTTCCCGCAAATGAAGAGGTGAGAGCGCCATTCACCAACTGTGCATCATCGAAAACTAAGCTACCAACAGCTTGTTCATCGTAAAAGGAAAAACCTTCATTATCTTGGTATTTTACCAGCTGAATTTGCCATGTTCCAATTAGTTTCTTTTTGAATGAATTCTCTTTTGAACAAGAAAGAAGTAGCTGAATAAAAGAAAGAATCAAGATGTATTTCTTCATAGCATCATACTTTAATGAAGGCACAAGAAGCAAAAGATTTCATGGCAATAATCAAAGCAGTTGGTTCTACATCAAATTTCGGATGATGCACCCCATAATTAATCTCCTTTGTAGGGTCGGCTACGCCAATACGATAGAAACAAACCGGGGCTATTTGGCTATAAAAAGAAAAATCTTCAGAAGTCATTCTCATAGGTAATTCGAGTACATTTTGATTACCGAAAAATGTTTCTAAGCATTCTTTTGCCTTTTTGGTGACTCCCTCATCGTTATGTAAAAATGGATAACCAATAGAAATATCGATATCGATAGTCCCGCCATATTTAGCAGCGAGCTTTTCAAAATTTTCAGCCATAAGGCCATGTGCCTTTTTACGCCACGCTTCATCCATGGTGCGGAAAGTGCCTTTCAAGATGGCTGAGGAAGGAATTATATTCGTTGAGCCAAAAGCTTCCATTCGACCAAAAGAGATTACTTGTGGAACGTCATGCGGTTTTTCAATAGTTAAAACTTCTTCAGTAGACAAGATAATTTCTGCAGCAATAGATAATGGATTGACGCATTTTGCTGGCACGGCACCATGGCCCCCTATACCGTTAATAGTCAAGTGGATTTCATCACAAGAAGCCATATAAAGTCCACCTTTCAGGCCAAGTTGACCACAAGGCAAATCCGGAAAAACGTGCAAGGCAAATAAGTGAGAAACTTTTGGGTTTTCTAGCACGCCATCGGCAATCATCAAGGTCGCACCCCCAGGGTTTTGCTCCTCACCAGGCTGAAAAATTAATTTAATAGGATGCGGAAGTTCGTCTTTAATGCTCATTAGAATTTCAGCGACACCTAAAAGCGCTGCTGTATGAAAGTCGTGCCCACAAGCATGCATTACACCAGGGCGCAGCGAACGATACGACACTTCATTTTCCTCGTGTATCGGTAGGGCATCTAAATCAGCCCTCAATGCAACGCAGATTGCCTCTTTCGGATGAAGATCATTTCTAATGATACCCACAACACCCGTTCCACCAACCTTCGTTTCATGGGGAATACCCAATTCTGATAATCGTTCGGAAACAAATGCCATTGTTTCAAATTCTTTATAGGATAATTCAGGGTGCTGATGTAAATGTTCCCGATACCCTTTTATCTTTGGGTAAAGATCGGCTGCTTTTGCTGCGATAAGTTGAAACAGCTCAGGACTCATCCGACGATAGCGTTGAAAATCCCGCCATTAATAACCTCACAGACACGTAAGCCATGATGGCACCAAATATGATTTGTACAATACCGGGAGATAATTTCAGCGATAATTTAGCGCCAATAAAACCACCGACTAAAAAAGTTCCAGCGATTATTAAACCGAACTTCCAATTTACCTGACCTTGTTTCCAATACGTCAACATTGCCAGAGCCACAACAGGTAAACACAGCACAAATAATGATGTGCCCTGCGCCTCGTGCTGCGATAAGCCCAGCAGAAAAACCAGTGAAGGAACAATAATAATTCCACCGCCAACTCCTACAAAACCACTCAAAATACCAGCCATTAGACCAGTAGAAGCGAGAATTAAAATAGTTTGTAATTGCATAATCAACTCAAAATTAACATAAAGTTTTGATTTGCTAATCGATTAATAAGTTGCAACCTCTCAAATCAGCCTGCTCAATCCTCCCTTCTAGTAAAAATCCACCTTCCACTGCCCTACCCATATCTTGCGTGGCGATAAAACTACAACTGTTGCTATTTGCCAAATCAATTACATTGATAGCTCCTTTTCTGTTGCCTTCAACAAGCGTTAAAGGATCGTAAATTTCACGGAAAATAACCTTCATCCAAGGTGGACAGACAAACACACCATTTTCTTTACTGTACGCCTGCGACAACAGTTCAGTCATGCCGTACTCTGAGTAAATAAACGGTAAATTTAATTGTTGCATGAGAATAGCATGCAATTCATTTTTAGAAAGTTCTGCGCGGCGACCTTTCATACCGCCTGTCTCCACAACGATTGCACTTTTCAAGTCAATTTGCTTTTCCGCCAAATCCAGCAAGGCATAAGAAACACCAAAAACGATCACTTTTTTACCTGAGGCACCTGCTTTTTTGTAGCGAATTTCAATTTCCTCCTTTTCATTTAGTAAAAAACCTGATAAATCATTTTTAGAATCTTTGATCAGTGTATCCACCATGTACACTAAACTTGATGAACCTTGTTCAATGTAATTAGGTAACAAGGCAAGAAGAACATACGACTCAATATCACCAAAAAACTGTCTAAAAGTCGTTCTAAAAGAGGCTTTGTATATTTCAATATCGCGCACATAATGTTGACTTCTCTCGGAATTTTCAGTGCCACTACTTAAAAATAATACGTCGCTGTCCCGTTTTTCCCCGCAACAAATGGCACTTGATTTGAAAAATTGAATGGGCAAAAATGGAATTTCGTTCAACGACTTTGCAACAGGCCGATTGAGTAGTCGAACATAGTCCCCATAAAATTTACAATGCGTCTTCTGAAAATGATAAATCTCTAAAGCGAGGGTTTCAAATTCAAAAGGAGATGAAATATCTTTTAAAACATTGAATGAAAACACTCGCCAAAATTAACAAAAATCGTGGATTAAGAATAATGGCGCGAGTAAAAAAAGACAAAACAAATGTATTACGCGTTATAGCTTACTATTTCGCCCTGCCTAACACAGTTTACGCTACGTCCGTTTCTTGGTTTAGAGCGGCGTTTGAAGTACAGATTATTCTTGCTTTAGCATTGAAGCATATAATATATTTTTTTGAAACAATGCTAAAATTCATTAACTTAAGGTAAAAATTCAATATTATGCTTCCTATTATTTACCTCAATCGCCAAGAAATTGGTTTAAAAACCTTCTATTATGCAAGCTTTCCCTTTAACCGGTTCCTATACACTCATTTTTCTTCCCTCAAAAACTGCACTTGGGATTCATTTGAAAAAGCATGGGTAATAGATGAAGCTGTATTTCCATTAGAAAATTTATTGGCCTATTTTAAAGACAAGGCAGAAGTCATATTTCAAGAAAAGCGTCTAGAAAGTGTCGAATACAAGAAGTCTCACTTGAGGCCCATTCATTTCTTGGAGCCACTCGAAGAAGTTAAAAAACAAGCTATACAAACCTTTATTCGCTATCTAACTTCTAAACGCTACAGTTCAAATACGGTAAAAGTTTATTCGGATTCGTTGTCCACTTTTTTGCGTTATTTCTCATCGAAAGAAATTGCAGGTATTTCTAATGATGACCTAATCGATTTCAATAACAATTATATTTTGAAGAACAATTTTTCGACATCCTTTCAAAATCAGGTGGTCAATGCGGTGAAGCTCTATTTCTCAGCCATTCAGCATAAAAAAATGGATGTGGAATTAATCCATCGCCCGAGGAGGGAAAAGGTTTTGCCAAATGTTTTAAGCAAGGAGGAGGTTAAACAACTTTTATTGGTATCAGCAAATATGAAACACCGCATAATGCTTAGTATGATCTATGCATGTGGACTCCGAAGAAGTGAATTACTTAAACTGAAACCTAATGATATTTTATCCGACCGGGGTTTAATTATTATACGCCAATCAAAAGGCAAAAAAGATAGAGTGGTTCCATTAAGTCCAATTCTTTTGATTCAACTTCGAGATTATTTCAAAATATATCGACCAAAAACTTGGCTTTTCGAGGGAGATACAATTGGGCTGCAATATAGTGAAAGGAGTTTACAATTAGTTCTAAAACGACAGTTAGCAAAGACAACTATTAAAAAGGATGTAACACTGCATTGGTTAAGACACAGCTATGCCACTCACTTATTAGAAAATGGCACTGATTTACGATATATCCAAGAATTATTGGGACATAAAAGCAGCAAAACGACAGAGATATATACGCATGTTTCAACAAAAAACATTCAAAATATCAGAAGCCCTTTTGATGAACTCTAAATATTTATATATATATTTACAAAACGTACATTTTGTTCGCCTATACAGCTATATTGGAATATATAGAGTACATTTTGTTCGCATATAAGTAAGTTACCTGCAAGGCTAAGACCGACAGTGTACTATTGACAAACAACATGACAAATGGACAATTTAGCAGAAATATTTAAAGCAACTTTCGACCTTTACCTTAATGCACCTTTGCATAT
>Ga0247834_1007916_pt1 | contig 11019 bp, 24 predicted proteins | sample LaCruzMarch2015__8_FD_187118 | JGI IMG/M metagenome (GOLD analysis project Ga0247834, IMG submission 187118) | Freshwater microbial communities from meromictic Lake La Cruz, Castile-La Mancha, Spain - LaCruzMarch2015_12m | ecosystem: Environmental > Aquatic > Freshwater > Lake | place: Spain... | reverse complement strand
TTGATAAGGCGCAAGATTTAACTTCAACAATACTTGTCTACGACTTATTTGAGGATCTTTTTCGACTATCGCATTTACTTTCAATTGTAATTGATTTGCATATTCTTTAACATTATAATTTTTTGTTGCGAGCATTTCTCACTCTTTCAAAGATTACATAGATGATTTTAGCTATAATAATAGCGCCTAAGAATAACTCTACTTCTATTACGTTGCTCATATTTACTCCATATAATACATTTTAGCAAATACAATATCTTCAATCACATCATCAAGATCTATTTGAGTTACTTCTCCTGTAGCTGTGTCAACTACTGATATTTGCTGATTAGGTAGCTTTTCAAACATTACAGCTGTAGTAGGATCTGCTTGCAATCTGCCTGTATCATTATTGTAATAAGCAGGTGCTACTGGACCAGTTAACCCTGTATATCTACTTTTAAGTACTGCGAAGTTGATTGTAGAGCGTACTAACGGATCAGGGTTTGCTTGGTCTCTAGCAAAAGCAACGACAGCGTAAGCGACTTGCTTAATACTACCTGAGCCTTTAATTGCATCAAGATTAGGCATTAATCCTTCTTCATATGATTTACCTGAACTAGGTGACTTCCGTAGATGGCTAATAACACCTAACCAAAAGTTATGTCGTTTAATAAGCTTAACTAAAGATGAAGTTAAAGAGTCAATAGCTTCGTTACCTGTTAAGTTATTCATACCTTCTGCTGTTGCGAGAGTAATATGGTCTAATAAAATGTATTTAGCACCCATTAATGCCATATACTCAATTGTTTCTAATAACGAGTTGTCTTCCACGCTACCTTGATGGTCTAGAAGTAATATTCTGTCTCTACCAAATACCATGTCAAAGCCAACTTTTAATTCATCTAATGGCACATCATCGTGTGCTGTATTTCGATTCAGAGACATACCTGCAAGCCGTCTAGCTGTTTCTGCAGGAGACTCTTCTAATGAAAGTATTCCTATTTTATGTAAAGTATCTGCTTTATTTAAAATATTAAGAATAATTTCTCGAAATACTGTTGACTTACCACTACCTGTTCCACTAATAAAGAAATCCATTTCACCTAAACGAATACCACGTAATTTAGTATTTAAACCTTCTAAATTAGGTGGATATTGTAAACTCTCTATTTGATTATATTCAGCTAGCGATAGCCATAAATCTTCTTTGGTAATAATACCACTGGGTACATATAATTGAGCATTCCAGATTGCTGAATTGACTAACTTATTACCACCCTTAATCAAGGCTTCATTAGCATCTTTATATATACCGAATTTAGCTATCTTAACTTTTTCATAGCCAATTATTTTACACGCAATATCTATTGCCTTCTTACCTGCCTTATCATTATCAAAACAAACAACTACTTCATCAAAAGATCTTAAGAAGTTTCTAGCATCCATTAAATCAGCTTCTAATGTTGTTGAAGACCTTACGCTAAGTACAGGGTAAATTGTATTATACTGCGCTAAATCTACTTGTGCAATTGACATAGCATCAATTTCACCTTCAGTAATTACAACACGCTTACCACCTGGATTAAATAAGTGCTGACCAAACAAACCTTTAACTTTACCTATAGATTCAAATTTCTTATCTAATACAGTACGTTGTTTATAACCGCTAGGAACACCTAATGAATCAACATTGTACGGATAATAGTGCACTAAATCTTTTCTATTACTATCATATGAAACTCTGACACCGAAAAATTCAGTAACTTTCTCGGTTATTTTTCGATCAAGTATTGGACCACAACCTGATCTTTCGGGCAATTCAAACAATCTTGCCTCTGCTCTTTTTTGCCTAGCGATATCTTCTTCACTAGGTTCAAATTTAACATCTATTTTGTTATTTAATACTTGGTCTACGGAAGGTGAATAATGCTTGCAACTAAAGCAGTAGGTTGAACCGCCTTGATATTCACAAACAGCATCGCTACTTCCGCATTTCTTACAAGGTAGTCTATACCTTATAATTTTCGACATAATTTACCTTTTCTATAACTTTAAGCCAGCTTCACCTAGTGCATAAACAGGTATTCTTACAGATCCACTCTCAACAAACTCAATGGGCTCAGCTTCAATTACTTGAGCTTTAATTAAAGAAGCTTCAACACCTTCATTTTCTGCATAATTTTTAATAGCAACAAAGTGAGGTAATAATGGAAATTGAAGATTAACAGAAAGAGTTGCCATAGGCTCGTCATCTAGCGTTTCTAGCAGCAATGCAGTATTTGGAAATGATTGATACTTTGTACGGCGTATGATAGTTACAATATGAATACCTGCAATAATTGTTAAGATTAAAAAGACTAGACAGCTAAGTATGTAAGCTATTTCTTTGTATTTCATTAATAATTCCTTTTGAAAACTTACCTTTAATATGTTCCGCATTCATTTCTATTACTGTCATAAACTCATTCCCTTTAATGTTAAATTGTACACATATACGTGACCAATACCATAATCTATTCTAGTACGTGGCTGTGCAATAATATCATTATCAAGCAAAGCTTGTAGTACACTCAATCTAATAGTACTTTTAAACGCTACTTGATTATTAGCTATTTGAAACCCTAAGTTAACTGTTAGTTTATCTTCACGTTTACCTTCTTTTGATACTAGACATAAGCAAGGATTTTTACCAGCCTCATAAATGTCTTTTGCTAAATACCAAGTCTTATTGTCTATTGTTATTTCATACATTTGCATTTCAGACATATTAACCCTTTAATATTTGGATAGCCATTCCAGTAATCAGTAATGCAACTATATAATCAGCTGATGCCCATCCAGTGATAGTTACAATATGAATACCTGCAATAATTGTTAAGATTAAAAAGACTAGACAGCTAAGTATGTAAGCTATTTCTTTATATTTCATTAATAATTCCTTTTAGTATTTTTGCAACCACGCCCATACCAATTAATATGATAACATAGTCTGCTGATTGCCATACCGCTTTTGCATTTACAAACATAATAGCATTCGTTAATACCCATAAAACGGCTATTATCCAAAGTACTGCAATTGTTGCAATTATTGTTTTTAGTATTGCTTTTGTTTGTTTATCCATTACAGTTCCCCTATTAAAAATTGACGTAATCTTATTTTCATTTTATCCGTCAAATGTTCTTTGTTACAAGGCCAAGATACGCCATTAATAAGCGTATTATGAAATAAGTTTCGATTGCTCGGTACTTCAGCCATACATAGACACCACGTCTCTGCAAATGACAATGTACCTTTTTGAGTATATTGCTCTAAACAATACAAGTCAAATACCACTTGTGGGTCTATTTTATTTTGTTGTAAGTATCTTACAGTTGCATCTAGCTTTTTATTTGATGAAAAGTAATATTTCCAATTAGACTCTACGCCAAAGTTCTTTTCACCTAGCCCACGATAAAGCTTTTGACCAATATACATTGTATTGTCTGACTTATTTCTTAATGCATATACAAAGCCGATAAACGGCGGTTTGCCCATTGGTATATCAAATTGCCAATGCCCATTTTCAGGTAATAGTGTCTTATCAATATTCTCACGTCTAGGAAAGCCTGTAGCTTTATTTCCATCAAGATTAGATGGCATTGCTAAAGGTACTTCAGCCATTTAATTCAGTCCCTTCTACCATTTCTTTTTCAAAATTAATAAGTTCTTGTTCCCAACTAATTAATCTGATCTCAGCATTATCTATATTCATTTTACCTAATTCAACATTATTTGCAAACATTTGAGTTAATCCTGCGTAAAATGACATTCGCATAGCGTTGATTTGAATTTCATGCGCATCTGCTGGAGTTACTTGTTCTTTAAACGCTTGCCATTGTTCTGCTAAAGTCATACTTTATCCTTATGTAACATACCGTACGTTAACTCTGTAAGCTTAGCATATGGGTTTAGTTTATTAAAATCATCACGATTGTATTGAAAATCCCAATCATGATTATACATTGTAATCATCATATCACGTGCTTGCACATAAGGTGCTCTAATCACTACAAAGTTCTTAGCATATTTAGAATCAGGCTTGAATGTAAAGAACCAAGGACGTGGTATTTGAGTCTTATCTGTAGGGTAATACGTCTTAAGCTCAGCTCGCATTTTTCATTCTTCCCAGCTGGTTGTAATGATAACCATATTCACCAGCATCAAATATGCCTTGAAACATCAATGCCCTGCCCATTGCGAAAGATTCATAACGAAGCCTAACTAGCATATGACGATAGCCTTCTAGCAAACCATATTTAACACCAAGCTTGCATATCTTTCTTTTAAGCATACTAATCCTTTACTAAGTTCCAATTATCTAAATTAAATACAAAATCACGATGAGGTAGTATTGTAATTAATCTTCCCGTTAGTATTAAAGCATCACGCCATGTTTCACCTATAATTGATTTATAGGCATGACTAACAATATATTGTAGTTGCTCTTTTGTTTTACATGTTGATAGTATCGCATCAGCTCGTTTAGGTCCAATTTGAGGTAGACCTGGTATGGAGTCTGTACTATCACCCATTAATAATTGCTTATGGTAAAAGTATTCAGCATCCCATTCAGATTGAACCATAATAAGCTTAGGGTCATTCCATTTAGAGCTCCACACTGAATTACCGTTAGCTTCTTTTGGAAAGCGATAATGTGTACCTGCAATAGTCAGCAAGTCCTTATCAATTGATGCTATGATTGGTAGATTGCCTTCAGCTGATACTTCTTTATGCCAAATATGTAACAAGTCATCTGCTTCCATATGCTCTGCTGCAGTCGCTATATGGTCATTTACAGCGTAATCTCTTAATACATTTACAAAGTGATTTACTGGGCGATAGCTATTCTTACGTTTAGCCTTATACTCAGGAAACACTTCATCTCTAAAATTAGACTTGCCCTTCATTGCAATACGTACTTCATCAGCAAATACTGTTTCTGAAATCTGCTTAATAATATTGTGATAGTTAACAATACCTGTTGTCAAGTAAGCTTCATCTTCTTCTTTGGTGAATTCAGGGATACCATTCTCTAATTGGCTGTATGAGCTTCCCCAACGATTTGGAAAGGCTGCATAGGCAACAACATCACCATCAATTAGTACTACTCGTTTACGTGCTTCTTGCGTCATCTTTATCCTTTAAATATTTTAATGGGTTACCATTTTCACTAGCAAACGTTATTATCAAGCTAATTATTTCTAATAGTGGAATAGGCACATCTGTAATTTCGTAGTCAATAATAGCAAAGTAATTTCCATCTTTAAAATATACCTCCAACTCAGGTGCACCACCCTTTAAAGTATAGCCTAAATTAACAGCAGCTAATGTTGCTAAACATTGAATTAAATCTATATTATATGCTTCAATATCAGACTCTAAGCTGCCTGTTGTTGCAAAGTTTGGATCATAAATTGTTTTTATTTCTTGCACTAATTTTTCATTTATCATTTGAGGTTCGTCTTTCTTCACGCTTTCTAAGCTCTAACGCAATATCTTTATACACATGCTGTTGTGGTTGATCTGGATGCTTGCTTTCAAACTCCTTAGTGTCTTGTTCAATTACTGCTAATTGCTGTCTAGATAATCCTTCTGTCCATAATTTCATTTAATTTTATCCATAAAGTTACTAGGTATTTCTAATGTATCTTTTAACGTCCATCCAGCATAAAGTCGATTACGTAACAAAGCTACGTTCTCTTTACATTCAATAGCCCATTGCTCTAATGTCATTGTTACGCCATTATATTCAAACAATTTACCTACTGGTAATTTAGTAGTTGACTTTAATTGTTTTGGTGATACATTTAATATTTTTCTGTTTCTAATTGTAGCCTCAGCAATACCTGTTAAGTACGATAGTTCTCGAACACCTTTAAGTTTTACTGGTAATTCAGCTTGGCCTAAGGCTTGAGCTATAGTTAATCCTGAACGTAATCTTTGTTTGATTACTTCAACTTCAACTGTATACACTTTCGACCAGTAAGTTAAAGACCTCAATTTATTATCATAAAATAATTTGTCAACAACTACAGGTACTTGCTTTGAATGTATACAACCACATGACCTGAATTTCTTAGTCATTATAAGTTTAGAAGCTAACGTCAAAATATTTCCACAATCACACTTAACAATCCATAACTCAATCTCACCATTACGCTTATAAAAATGTTTAACAGTCAGCATTCCTATACGTGTATTAGTTAAATCTTTTCTGAATATCTTACCACTAACTAATACTTGATGTATTGGTAGGTTTCTTTTGATTCTTGAATTAATAGTACCTACTGGTATTTCTAACAGCTCAGCCCATTCTTTTAAGTTTAAGCTTTTATCTTGATACGTTAAGATTCTTTCACGGCTTAACCTCCAAGAAGTTGTCAATGGATTAAACTCAGTACTTCCTAATTCCCGATCTAAATAGCTATTGTCACCAGGCATGTATCCCATATCTGCAATAAAGTTCTCAAATACATGCCAGCGTTTACATACAATAACACCTATACGACCATTAAAATGATAATCAGGGTGACTCTTATCGTAGCACGAGTCAATCATGCTTTTCCATCTAAAACGATCCAATTCCATTTTTAGCGTCTAATTGTTTTTGCTTAAATATCTTTATAAAAATTTCAGTGTGAACTAACATTGTCTTTTTGCTCTCATCAATCTCTCTACAAATCTTCTTAGGGATTTCTAATTGTACAATACGCTTATTTGTAGGTATTTTATAATTAATTGCAAAGAGTTTCTCAGAAATACTATTTAATGCTTGATAACTAATTTTGTGATGATAATAATTTATATCTATTTGTCTAGGTTGAATATCATCATCTTTAAAATCAAACGGATTAAAATCAGGTTGATTCCACATCTGTTCAATCATATAGTCAGCGATTTCGCCCATATTTACTCCTTTCAAGACCTAATTAAAATCTTAACTTTAACTTCCTCTAATAGCTTTTGTGATTCTATTGCCAATGGTCGCCATTTGCTTTCTTCAGGTATAGAGTAAACATTTGGTGCAATTATTGCTGTTATTCCTGATTGTATAATTGCTTTAGCACACTCTACGCAAGGAAATAAGTTGCACATTAAAGCAGCACCCTTAACGCTTACACCGACTCTTGCTGCATTATAAATAGCATTTTGTTCAGCATGAACCATTAAACGTAACTTCTTGTCTACATCTAATAGAATTAAGCCATCATCATTAATACCTCTTGGAAAGCCGTTAAAACCTGTAGATAAAATATCCATATCAGCATCAATAATGATTGCGCCTACCTTACGTTCAGGGTCATAACTCATGTTACCTAATGCATCAACAACAGGCCAATATCTGCTAACTCTCATCTTAAAATCTCCGAAGTTTGATCTAAACTTAAATTAGTGTGATGTAACAGACGAGTTATTGCACCAACTAATGTAATACGATTATTATATGAAATTCTGCCAAAAACCGAATAGCCTTTAACATCAACGTAAGCAAAGCTAAAGTCTTTAATTTCACCCGTTTTTGCTACCGCTAGTAATTTTTCAAGCTCGTCTACAATATCTTGTTCAACTATTAGTTTTACTTTAGAAACTTCTTTCATATTGCTTTGTTCGCTAAATATTCAAAGTAAGCATCGTTATTCACTAATGACATTGTAGGTTTGTAAGGAATGCTTGGTGACTTTTTAGATTCTGGTTTAAAACCTGTTACAATAGCCATTGTAGGTCGATTATTAGCTTTAGTAGGTACTACGATAAAGTCTTTTTCTTTAACTGATTCATGCTCAGGTAGTAAAAGATAATCATACTCTTTCTCTGCAAAATCATCCAAGAACTTAACTGAAACCATTAATCGAATTGTCATTACTCTTCTACCTTTCTGTTTTGTTGAAATTCTAAACCGTTTGTTAATACGTCTGCTAGTTCAATATAACTAAATGAACTTAATAGCTCAGCGTGAGCATTAGGTCTCTCTAGACATATTTCATTACTTAAAACTACTTGTTCTTTATGAGCTAGTTTTAAATAGCTTTTACTAGGCTCATTTGGTAGCACTACTACTCTTAACTCAAAATCTTCCATACATCTCCTTTAATGCGTATCACGCCAATTGTAACCATGATGGGCGTCACCATCAGTAATCATTACTCCAAACACTTTTGCTGCCTCACTAAATGCCTCTACTGCAATTGCTTTTGCTCTTTCAATTGTTGCAGAATCATCTTTAACTAAAAATTGAACTTCATCATGCATGATTATGAGGGGTTGCCACCAGATACTTTCAGCATCTAATTTTTCCATCATATAATGTACAGCAGCTTTCACTGTAATTGATTCAAATCTTTGTAATAAATAATTTAAAACTTTATGCGCTGAATCTGAATATATTCGGCTACCATCTAAAGCTATAATATATCCAAAGCCAGTGTCTCTTTTTGTTGCACCAAAGATATTTAACAGCTTATCATCAAGCTCTTTTAAGCCTGGTGTTGATTTAATAAATTCTTCTTTTAGTTTATTTCCTTTGTCACTTGCACCAAATAAGAATGCATAGTAGAATCGCTTACCTCTCTCACGGTCACAGCTCATCTCTTCAGTATATTCACCTAACTGACGACCAATTTTAGTGATAGTATCAGCATTTGCTTGATGTACATCACCATATAATACTAGATTAGTATATTCTTCATTACCTAAATGATAACACAAACCTCTTGCTTGATTACCTTTACTATCACAACCAATGATTACTGTACCTGGCTCTGCTGTGAACAAACTTCTAATATCTGCGCCCCAAGGGCTTTTAACCTTAGGTATATTAGCTACCAATCTGTGTGTCATACGACCTGTAGGTGTACCGAATACCATTGCACCACCATGAATACGCCAATTTTCATCTAATGCTTCTAACCATCCTTTAAGAATGTTTGCTCTAGAGTTAGTTGTTAAGTATTCATCATATTGCTTACCTATTGGACCGATTAGCTCTAATGCTGTCGAAGTGATTTTTTCAGATGTTTTAATCATCTTTTTAGTTTCTTCATCTCGCTTAAAGTTCCAATCATCAGCGACCCAACCTACAGTTCTTAACCAACGCTTTACATCATCACCACTAGTCAATTTACAAGCAACTATTTCTATTCTTGAATAAGGACCTTCTACTAAGCATTTAGAAGTCAAGCCTGATTCTGGTAGAATACCAAACCAATTACATAAGTGATGATTATAATGCCCATTCTTATTCCATTTAGGAAATACTGGCTCTACAACACCATTCTTCTTATCTACGGCAATTACTTTAGTACCTAATAGTGGTGTTAACACTGCCGCCATTGCATCAATTTCTTCTTGCATTTTCCAGAGTAACTCAATAGCTTTTACTTTATCAAATGACCAACCATACATCTCAGCCTTAATCATATATTTAGCAGCACTGTGCTCATTACGAATACTGTATTTAAACAATGGATTACGCGCTATCATTGCCTTGTATTCTGAGAGTAGTACTGAAAACACACGAATATTTAATAATACGTCATTAATACAGTAAGTAATCATATCACCTGTTAATTGACTGAAATCATTAAAATCAATCTTTTCAAATCCTAAATGCTCACCCCATACCTCTAATGAGTGACCTTTCATACCAAAGCGTCTAAAGTTTAATGATTGGCTATATAATAACGTATCGAACAATCTTACTGATTTCTTTAATTCAAAGTTAAATAATTTCTTTAATACCGCTAAGTCAAAGTTAATAATGTTATGTCCTGCAACCATTTCAGCATTGTTTAACACATCCATCCACCTAAAGTCATCTCCAGTAAATACTTGAAGAGCTTTAGTGTCAATGTCAATGATAACTAGTACCCACATTATAGTAACTTCTTCTAAGAATCCATTACATTCAATGTCGAAGCATAGTCTCATGTTAATCCTTGAGGCAAGATTTTAACGTCAACTCGTGTAAATTTGCAGGAGTTAAATTAGGATTATCATATACAACGTCAACTAGTGACTTAAAATTTTCTTGATGTTCAGCTAAAAGTGTAATTGAATACTCTTTTGTGATACCTGTATCACGTGCCTTAGCCATAGATTGAACTAATGCTGCAACATCTATACAACCGCCTACTGTCATCATTTTAGCACTTGCATTTAAACTTATAACAAGCATTACTAATGTTAATATTAATTTCATAATTTTGCCCAATTCTGACCGAAGTCTCTATATTCATAAATAAATTCATACGGATAAGTTCCGCTTTGAATGTAATGGTTCATAATTTCTTCTTGTTCAAGTCGAGTATAGTTAGCTCTAATCCACTCAAAGAATAATCGAAATACAAGCTCTTGAAATGATTCTTGATACAGACATATATCATGTCTTCGGTTTTCTTCTATAGCTTTTTCCACGAGTATCACATATCACCTTCTCTTTCAATTCACAATCTTTTAATTCTAAAAAGTCAAGTCCATTAAGTTTTAAGACTATAACATCGATTGTTTTATTACTTTTAATTTCGCTTGTAACTGCTGGTTTTGCTACTAAAATATTCTTTTTCTTACTTTCATTCACATAAACTAAAATTACAAACATTGCAAGCAATAGTATAATTACATCACCAACTCTATTTTCAGAAATCATAAATTCCTAACTAGGCGGTATATTTCAACCGCCTATTAAAATTACATCAAGTCGTTAGCATCACGAGAATCTGCAAATGCATTGATTTGATCGATCTTTTGTTTGATTTCAGCCATCTTCTCTACTACGATTTTAGCAGTAGATTTAGTAGCCTTGTACTTATCTAACTCAGTATTCAATACAGTCAATTCATTCAATACATCATCTGCAGTTACAGATTGAGCTAATACGTTTACACCATCTTGCGCTTTTTTAATTTGTTCAAAAACGTTCATATCATTTCCTTTATTTAAGTTAATTTTACTATCTACTAATTCAAACCACATATCTGTCCACCAGCTGCCTAAGATGT
>Ga0247834_1007915_pt1 | contig 11020 bp, 7 predicted proteins | sample LaCruzMarch2015__8_FD_187118 | JGI IMG/M metagenome (GOLD analysis project Ga0247834, IMG submission 187118) | Freshwater microbial communities from meromictic Lake La Cruz, Castile-La Mancha, Spain - LaCruzMarch2015_12m | ecosystem: Environmental > Aquatic > Freshwater > Lake | place: Spain... | reverse complement strand
CAGAAATCGTGTAACCTGAATTTTGAATAGACGATGTGTTTACCGTTACTCCCGCTGGAAAGGTCAATGTAAGTTGATAATTCCCTGCGGCGCCAGGACCATAGTTCCCCCAATTTAATTTAATGTGTGCAGTTGTATTTTGATAATAACCAATCCAAGGTGTAACCGTTGTCCATAAATCAGTGCATGGCGTTCCACCGCAATTAACGGCTAAAAATCCTGGTTGATTATTTCCGTTCGCAGAACCAACAAGTGTAATTAGGCTAGAATTGGCACTATACCCTTGATAACCCAACCATTGTGAATTTAACCAAGCCACTGCTATATTTGATGTACCAATTTGGCCACAATAACTAAAAAATCCGGTTGAATCTGTATAAACCGTTACACTAATATTGCTTGTTGGAGAAACTCCCAAATATACGGGAGCAAATGGAATTGGTAGCTCTCCCGCATTCATTACGCCATTGTTATTGGCATCACAAAACACATAGCCACTGTAGCAATTTGCAGGTAAATTAGATCCGCAATTTAGCCCAACATTATAAACCTGATTTGAGTCGCAATTTTCTGATAGCAACGTGTAAACCCCTCCTGTATAACCAGTCATTGAAGACCAATTTGGATTAAGATTAATCACTATTGGATTATTAGAATTATATACAAGAGAATAATAACCATTGATGTCAGAGTAAACGGTTTGAATTCCATTTCCAGTCTGGATCTGAATGGCTGCATTTGAAATTGTGTTTTCATTTGAATCAAAAATTCCATTACTATTTGCATCGCAATAAACTGTTCCACTAATACAATTATCTACACTAAACGTATCACAAGTTGAAAAAGAACACCCATTTGTAAATGTCGCATCCAAACACGCCACCACATAACTTATTGATGGATCATTGGAAATGTAGGCATTCGCTTGCGTTGAAAATGCAGACGTCCCAATTTGATTTCCTAAATTGTCATAGGGATAGATATTCCAAACAAATGATGAAATTTGAGAAGGAGTTGATGAGGAATACATCAAAGACCCAGAGACCGTATTATATCCTTGAGTTATGGATGTTGTGCAACCAGGTGGTGTTGTACAATTAAAAACAAATGAGACCGTGTATGCTCCACCGTTACCACTTGTTTGAAAAGTCGTAAACGAGTTTGTCGAAACACTATAATTATTGGCATTTAACCAATTCGTATCGATTACTACAGTGTATAAACCAGAAGGCAATGCTGGTGAAAATGTTGCCATATTAGAGATTAATTGACCATTATAGGTTGCACCAGTTGAAGAAACCACTGTTATTGGAACAGTGTCATTTACACTGTAATCCGTTTGCCCATCTTGATTACAATCTACTGCTAATGAAGCGTAAACATTGGTTACAGGGCAATTGTATGAGTATGTGTAAGTAACCGTTCCAGCAGGTCCGTTGTTGGTACTCGTATAATTAATGGTAACAGTATAATTCCCATAGCTCGAATACGTATGTTGAATCGGAGGATTGAAAGACATAAATTGACCTATACTTCCATAGTTTCCAGAACCTTGATGGGTGGAAGTCGTTCCATCTCCCCAATTCACTGAAAGTATTAAGTTAAATGTCCCTGTGGATTGATTAGGAGTAATCAACATATCTATTTCGGATGTATTAGTAGTATTAACAGACCCAATCGAAACCGTACCATCGATTGTTCCATTGCAACCCGAAGTTGTAGAAGTTGTAGCTATTGAAAGTGATGAAGTCTGGCTATAAACTCCTTTCCAAGAAGTTAACAACATACAAATTAGAAGGATTTTTTTCATAAAATTAGTTTAGTAACTTGATTGACACGAATTTACTAGAAAAAGTTGCATCAGAGACAAGAGGAGGATAAAAATGAAACAATTATAAAAAAGGTGTCAAAAAGTAGAGTTTACACTAGAGCTATTTTTTACTTTTCCTGAACTGTGGGTTTGTAAACGGATTTCAATGTTGTTTATTGACCTTTTTGGAAAGAATCCCATTTTTTACTGCTCCACAGAAAGTTGTCTTGAATCACGATGTCTCTTTTTTTTGGTCAATTTTTGGTCAATTTCAATACATTTAATTGTGATCCCGAATCGATTCACATCCATAGTGTTATTTATTCATTACGAGCATAGTTTCCGTAAATGTTTTCTGACGGTACTCTAAATAAAAAATCCCCAACTTTCGTTGAGGATTAAACGTGATCCCGAAAGGATTCGAACCTTTGACCTTCGCCTTAGAAGGGCGTTGCTCTATCCAGCTGAGCTACGGGACCATAATTCTTTTATCTTTTCCTTTCCTACCCCACTTTTGAGGTAGATTTCACGCTTTCTTGCTTCCTCTCTGGTAGTATACTCTTCAAAAAAGAATAAAAACCAAGGTCCATATCCCTTTGTGGATTTTGTATATCCACGATTATGCTCACCAACCCTTTTATCAATGTTGGTAGTCATTCCAACATAAAACCTCCAATGTATTTGACTTTTCAACACATAAACAAAATGTTTCAATGTCATACTCCTTAATTTGTGTCGCTCTATCTCTACCTGTCGGTAGACAGGCAGCTGAGCTACGGGACCATAATTCTTTTATCTTTTCCTTTCCTACCCCACTTTTGAGGTAGATTTCACGCTTTCTTGCTTCCTCTCTGGTAGTATACTCTTCAAAAAAGAATAAAAACCAAGGTCCATATCCCTTTGTGGATTTTGTATATCCACGATTATGCTCACCAACCCTTTTATCAATGTTGGTAGTCATTCCAACATAAAACCTCCAATGTATTTGACTTTTCAACACATAAACAAAATGTTTCAATGTCATACTCCTTAATTTGTGTCGCTCTATCTCTACCTGTCGGTAGACAGGCAGCTGAGCTACGGGACCATTATTTTAAATCAGTTTCTGCAGTTGCTTAATAATAAGCAGACTGAGCAACGCAACAAAATGATTAACCACATGTAAAATCAAAAAAGGGGGATGATTGCTCATCCCCCTAGTCGGGGCGGCAGGATTCGAACCTGCGACCTCCTGGTCCCAAACCAGGCGCGATGACCGGACTACGCTACGCCCCGAACAATTCTTCCAAAATTCTCACAAGTTTTAATCGTTTTTAAAACTCTATTTCTTTTACCAAAATGGTTTCTCTCACATCAGGTCGAACCCTTTGGTTCTCATCCCTTCACCTCCACTTCGTTGCGGTGGGAGCGGGATTACCTACGGTGCTTTCGCTTCGCTCAGGTCGAACCCTTTGGTTCTCATCCCTTCACCTCCAATTCGTTGCGGTGGGAGCGGGATTACCTACGGTGCTTTCGCTTCGCTCAGGTCGAACCCTTTGGTTCTCATCCCTTCACCTCCAATTCGTTGCGGTGGGAGCGGGATTACCTACGGTGCTTTCGCTTCGCTCAGGTCGAACCCTTTGGTTCTCATCCCTTCACCTCCACTTCGTTGCGGTGGGAGCGGGATTACCTACGGTGCTTTCGCTTCGCTCAGGTCGAACCCTTTGGTTCTCATCCCTTCACCTCCACTTCGTTGCGGTGGGAGCGGGATTCGAACCCGCGGTACAGTTACCCGTACGACAGTTTAGCAAACTGTTGGTTTCAGCCTCTCACCCATCCCACCAAGCTCTAAGAACGGACGGCAAAAGTAACAATTCTTTCTGCAATGAGAAAATTCTTTGCGTATTTTTTTAAGAAAAAAAATAGGAAGCAAGTGAGTCACTCAAAATCAATGAGTTACTCCTTGTTTTTTGGATCGTCCAAAATTCTTTTTGGTCTTAATTGCTCAATAACTCCTAAAGTTATCCAATAAGGAAGTATAAATCCCATTAAAAAAAGTAACATCCAGAATGCCATTCCGAATATTAATAAAAATAAAACTATTCCAAATACGCTCATCTTGTATTACTTTTGATACTTTAACACTGTAAAATTAATAAATAAAACGAATAAACAAACAATATGGACTACAGAATCGAAAAAGATACAATGGGAGAGGTTAGGGTTCCGGCCAATCGTTATTGGGGCGCTCAGACTGAAAGATCTAGGAATAATTTTAAAATCGGACCCGAGGGATCCATGCCAATTGAAATCATCTATGCATTTGCTTACTTGAAAAAAGCAGCAGCTCATGCGAACTGTGAATTAGGCGTTTTACCAGCTGAAAAAAGAGATTTGATTTCAGAAGTTTGTAACGAAATTTTAGATAAAAAACACGATGCCGAATTCCCTCTTGTTATCTGGCAAACGGGATCTGGAACGCAGTCAAACATGAACTGCAATGAGGTTATTGCAAATCGTGGACATGTAATCAAAGGCGGAAATTTAACGGATGAAGAAAAAGCACTAAATCCAAATGACGACGTAAATAAATCTCAATCATCCAACGACACCTACCCTACTGCGATGCACATTGCGGCTTATAAAATGGCGGTTGATGTGACGATACCAGGGTTACAAAAATTAAGAAATGCCCTGCAACATAAAGTGGTTGAATTTAAAGACATTGTAAAAACTGGAAGAACGCATTTTATGGATGCTACGCCGCTTACACTTGGTCAAGAATTTAGCGGATATGTAGCTCAAATTGACAATTCAATACGTGCAATTAACAACGCATTGGTAGTGATTGCTGAGTTGGCACTAGGCGGGACAGCTGTAGGAACAGGACTAAATACTCCCAAAAGATATGACGTATTGGTGGCTAAAAAAATCGCCGAATTTACAGGACTACCATTTATAACTGCAAAAAATAAATTTGAAGCCTTAGCTGCACATGATGCAATGGTTGAGTTATCTGGTGCGTTAAAAAGAAGTGCTGTTTCTTTAATGAAAATCGCCAATGATATCCGCATGCTATCCTCTGGTCCACGCTGTGGAATTGGTGAATTAATAATTCCGGACAACGAACCAGGTTCTTCCATTATGCCTGGAAAAGTAAATCCAACGCAACCGGAAGCATTAACAATGGTTTGCGCACAAGTGATGGGAAATGATGTTGCTGTTTCTATTGCTGGTTCAAATGGACATTTTGAATTAAATGTTTTTAAACCCGTTATTGCGTACAATGTTTTACAATCTGCGAGACTAATCGGTGATGCATGTGATTCATTCACAGAAAATTGCGCCATTGGCATTCAAGCAAATATTCCGGTTGTGAAAAAACATTTGGAAAATTCGTTAATGTTAGTTACTGCGTTGAATACTAAAATTGGGTATTACAAAGCAGCTGAAATTGCTAAATACGCACACAAAAACGGAACAACGTTAAAAGAAGCTGCTGTTGGATTAGGTCATGTTACGTCTGAAGAATACGACTTATATGTAGACCCATCTAAAATGATTGGCTCTTTGGATTAATCTGGAATTTATAGTTAGTTCGAGGGAGTCAAACGGCTCCCTTTTTTTGTTAGTAAATCGCAGATAAAACGGCCAAAACTGAAGTATTTTCGCCTAAAGACTTCACTTTGATTTGCTTTTGTTTTTCGTTTTTCTGGAATACTTTATTTTCATCCAAAACTGTTGAAAAACTTACATCTTCTGAAAGAATAAGCTTCTCTTTCAACAAGCTTTCACTCTCAGATTTTTTTCGATTAGGGGTCGATTTTTCTTGATCTTTCGATGGTAAATTGGAACTAAACCTATAATCTGATTCTGATTTAATCTCATTTTCCGGTATACGACCATCAGCCACTGTTGAAGCCTGAGGAAATGAAGCATACTCAGAGTCTTCAGCACGCCCCTCGCTAGAATTACTTTTTTGCAGTGCCTTATCAGTTGATTTAGAACTTGTTTCATTCGGTTGCTTTAATTCGGGTTGAGCAACTATTTTTTGCTTCAAAGTCTTTTCTCTCGATTTGTTTTCGATTTTCTTAGTTGAAGAATCCTCATTTTTAGCTAATTGTATTGGCTTTTCAATATCGTTTTGAGTTAAAGGATAAAGTAATGCAATGATTACCAATAGTGCTGCTAGCTGAAAAATTGGACTTAAATAAAATGGTTTATTGGGAGGAAAAAGTCGAGCTACAAAACCAACCGACTGATGTTGATTAACGAACAGATCATCCAAAGAAACCTTGGTTTTATGATGGCTCGCCACAGGTTGGTCTTTTTTATATTCCTCTAATTGAGTAAACAATGATTGGAGCGATTCATATTCTTCCTCTGAGTTGAACAAATCAACAAATGAACTTTTTTCCTTTTCTGTCAATTCCGAAAAAGATTTCGAAAAGAGAATTTCTTGTAATTTATCTTCCATTTTTTTATTCTAATACCGGATTATACTCTTTTAATTTCTCAGCTAATTGTTTGGTTGCATAAAACAACCTTGATTTTACCGTTCCTTCATTCGCTTGAACAATTTCAGCAATTTCTTTTATGGATAAGCCATCCATGTGTCTAAGCGTAAACACCTCCCGGTGTTCTGGTTTCAATTGACCTAATTTCTCTTCGTATGCTACTCCAAATTGATTCATTTCTACTTCATTTAGTACGTTTACTCGAGTGTCGGAAAGTGAATAATGGTCTTCAATATCTAAAGAAGTTCCTTTTCGAATCGATTGTTTTTTGTATTCATTCTTGCACATGTTACAGGCAACTGAAAAAACCCAGGTTTTAAATGAACGCGATACATCAAAATAATCTGGTTTACGAATGAGTTTCGCAAAAATATCGTGCACAAAATCTTCCGCTTTTAATTCATCCTTCCACAGCATTCGTTTAAAATACCTTTTGAGTGAATCAGCATATCGCGTGTAGATTTCATCGAATGCACGTTTATCACCTCGCGCCATAGCACGCATCAAATTTTCATCTGATTCCGTTTTATATGCGATACGTACTAATTGCATTAATTTTTCTTCAATTCTTGAATTAATTTCTTTAGATGTGATTTTCGGGCGATTTCATCAATTAAAAAATCTGCTTTTTTCTCTTGGTTTGGTTCATTTCGTTGATGATACAAAGATTTTAATTCCAAAAGCATTGGTATATAATTTGCAGAAAGTGATGACTCTTCTGATACAACTTTAAAAGTGAGTTTTTCCTCAAATAACGAGCTATTTCGATCGATTAATTCATTTTTCGGATCAAAATCAAAAACAAGGCCTTGAACATATAAATCAGTTTGAATTACTTTTAAATAATCAGCGGGAATAGTTAGTGATAATGCCAGCGATTTTGAAGTGTTCAATTTGCAAAAATCAGCTAAAAACTGGGTATTAACAAGCTTTGAATCTGGCACAAAATATTCCATTTCAGAAATCTTCTTTCGATAAAGCGAACTTTGAAAAAAATCGAGGTTTAAAATGGTCACATCCACATTGTTATTGAATTTGAGTTGATTATATAACGCAGCGTAAGTATCATCAAAAGAATGCGTAATCAATGTGCCATGGGGGGGGGCAGATGACAACATATCAGCACCATAAGATAAAACTTCTTGATTTAACATTCCGCGATCAACCTGTGTTTCTAAATTTGTCAACAAGGAAAGAGTATCCAATTCAATGCACGCAACTGCAGCTAATTGTTTTATAACACGTGTATCATTCGAATCGAGCTTATTTGCGAATTGCAGCTGTTGTTTTAATTCAACGTTGTAGTTGCTAGCTATAAATTTATTGATGTGATACTCAAAGGCCGTTGAATCTTGATTTTCAAGTTGCTTAACCAGTTGATCCATTTGCAATTGTTGTTGAATCGTTGGGCTTCTTTGTGTAGATTGATTTCGACTCGCTACTTGAATTTGATTTAATTGAACCAAAGCGCTTGTTGTTTGATCAATTTTGGAAGTTCTCTCTTTCTTCGATTTATTGACAGATTTTTTCGAAACGCTACTTTTACCAGATACAGACTGCACCTCTTTCAATTCATTATCCTCAACAACACTGTTTTGGACTGAATCCATTTGATTCATAATTTCAACGTTCGAAATAGAATTAACAGAATTTCTTGTATTGATTTCAATCTGCTCTGGGGCAGAATTACTATTTGTTGCATTTCCTTTCTCACCCTGGGCAAAAAGGTTTGAACCAAAAAAAAGAACGACAAGTAAACTAATAATGTGCTTCATAAACATGAATTTGCAAGTAGCTTACAATTAACGTAGAAAAACGTTCAAATGTATTGTGAAATTTAAAATAATAGCGATTAAACTTCAATTTCTGGGGAGAAAAGAAATTTATTTGGAGAAACCAAATTAGTTTTAACAGCATACATGACTATTCCCGCCGTATTTTTCACCCCTAGTTTTGCCATTATATTTTTACGATGGGTATTCACCGTATGATTACTCAAAAAAAGAAAATCGGCAATTTGAGTGTTTGTATTTCCTTCAGCAATTAGTTTGATTATTTCATTTTCGCGATCAGAAATTACTACTGCCTCGCAGGTGAATGAATCAAAATCTAAATCATTAACATCGATAGATGCTTTGCGAATTGTATCCAAGATTTGACCGCAGAAAAACTTGTTCCCCTGACTAGTTTCCTCGATTGAATTTATGATTTCGGATAATTCACAATCTTTTTTCACGTAGGAAGTAATTCCAGATCGCAGTGCATCCACCAAGGTTTGAGCCGATTGATCAGGCGTTAGCGCAACAAATTTTACTTTTTTATTCGCATTTAACACCTTAGGAACTATGCCAATATCAAAACCTGGGGCGCTAAAATCAATAAGTACAATTGCCTCGCCAAAATTCAATATTATTTCTTGTAATTCCTTATTGTTTCGAGCTTCACCGATAACCTCCCAATCTGTTTTTGAACCAATAATTGCTCTCAACCCAATACGGATCAATTCATTGCTATCTGCTAAAATAAGGCGCATTGTTATTTAGAATGGTTTTAAACAAGGCAAAAGTAGTCAATTAGAATTAATAATTTATTCCCAACAACCTAAAATTTACGTTTGAAATTAATGAAGTTGAATATTCATCTAAAAATAATGAATTCATATCATGATAATTACATTTCCTTGTTTAATTTTGTGAAAAAATATTTTATGAAAAAAGTCTATCTTTCTTTTATTCTAATGCTTTCGTTTTCTTACTCTTTTTCTCAAGCATTTGAGGCGTTTTCTTTCACTGGCGTCTTAAACGCAAACGGGTGGACAACACACAGTGGCGTCACTCCTGGTCAATTTCAAACTGTTAATACAACTTCAGAATGTGGTAATAGTCTTTATTTCACTGGTCTAGAGGCATCTACAGGGAACAGAGCTTCATTGATTGCAGGAAATTCTGAAGATATAAATAAGGCCATTACTGGAATTTCTGGAACAGGATATTTTTCTTTTCTATTGAACGTACCATCTACAACAGGACTTCATGTTAATACAGGTGTCGGCGATTATTTTATTGGATTTGGGGGAGCTGCTGGTAGTACAGTGACTACTTTGGCATCGAGAGTTTTTGTCAGGGCTGGCGCAACCGCAAATACATTTGTTTTAGGGTTAACAAATAATAGTGGAACTGGAACAAACACCACGTGGAACTCTACAGAATACCCATGTGGCATAAGTATTTTTGTTGTCGTTAAATTAAGCATTTTGACTAGTCCTATCTCCGCATCCATGTGGATAAACCCAACTCCAGGAGCAACAGAACCTGCTGCGAATACGCTAAATAGCTCAGGCATAAATACATTACCTGCATTAGCCTCTATTTATATAAGACAAGGAGGATCAGCTGGGTCTGGAACAGGAAATCTTCAACTAGATGAAATTCGCGTTGGTTCAACATGGGCAGCAGTTACCCCTGCTTGCGCTCAAATCATCACATGGTACGCAGATGCAGATTTAGATGGTTTTGGTGACTCAGCTGTATCAATACAATCTTGTTGCCAACCTGCTGGTTATGTATCGAACAGCACCGACTGTAATGATGCAAATGCCGCTATTAATGCAAACACTATTTGGTATGCAGATACGGATGGTGACTTATTTGGAAATGCTTTAATTTCACAAACAGCGTGTATCCAACCAACAGGATATGTTCAAAATTCAACGGATTGTGATGATGCTAACACGAATGTAAATGCTTCTGGAACATTTTATCAAGACCTTGATCAAGATGGATTTGGGAACGTAAATGTTTCTATAACAAACTGTGGTCAACCAAGTGGATACGTCTTAAATTCAACTGATTGCAATGATACAATTGCTTCAATTAATCCTAATGCAACGGAAATCGCTGATAATGTAGATAATGATTGCGATGGCCTTACAGATGAAGGTTTTGCAATTCTAACTTGGATTTTAGATACGGATCAAGATGGATTTGGTGGAAATGACACGCTACTATCAATTCTTTCTCCAGGAATAAATTATGTTTTAACTGGTGGGGATTGCAATGACTCTTTGGCTACTATTAACCCAAATTCACCTGAAATTTGCGATGGAATAGATAATAACTGCAATGGATCAATTGATGAAAATCTACCTCTTCTAACCTATTATGCAGATTTAGACGGAGATACCTACGGAAACAATACAGATTCTCTGAGCGCTTGTTCTCAACCTGTTGGATATGTATTAACAAATACAGATTGTGATGATACTAATTCAGGAATTAATCCAGGGGCAACAGATATTCCAGTGAATGGAATTGATGAAGATTGTAATGGTTCAGATTCACCTTTAATTCCTCTAAGTCTTGGTATGTATCAATTTGCAGGAACTGTAGATTGTGCAACCCAAGACAACGCTGTCACAACTCAACCAACTGGAGCTGCCTTTTCATTATTTAGTGGGACAGGGACTAATTGCTCTGCTGGCGGAGGGGTTTTCAACCGCTCAGGTTGGAATACATCAACCACAGTTGATGCTAACCAATACAACGAATTTTCAGTGAATGCAGCGAATTGTCAAACTTTAAATTTGGATCGTGTTGCATTTAAATTTAGACCGAGCGCTTCTGCAGGATCTCCTGTATGGCATTTACGTTCAAGTGTAGACAACTTTTCAACAGATTTAGGATCTGGAACTGGAATTAATATAGGGAATGCATAC
>Ga0247834_1007914_pt1 | contig 11020 bp, 9 predicted proteins | sample LaCruzMarch2015__8_FD_187118 | JGI IMG/M metagenome (GOLD analysis project Ga0247834, IMG submission 187118) | Freshwater microbial communities from meromictic Lake La Cruz, Castile-La Mancha, Spain - LaCruzMarch2015_12m | ecosystem: Environmental > Aquatic > Freshwater > Lake | place: Spain... | reverse complement strand
CCCTCCGGGCTCCTTCCAGAGGGCCTTTTTCACGCGAAACCCCAGCCCTCCCAAGTGTCATCAGTTATGAGTCAACGTATCCCTGCTTTTTTAATGCCACGGTGTCATTTTGACTTGAGGCAACGCGTCACCATGATTTGAATCACCATGAAGGGCATGAAGATAATGGATGAGAGCGGTAAACCAGAAACACTAGATTTCCGATCCATCATCTTCTCTTCATGTCCTCCATGCTCTTCATGGTGATTTAAGACCTCACCGCGCTCAATCCAAACGCTTCGTGCGCCGCACGGGCCGCGGTCTCGATTCCGACCTCATCCACAATGACCGCGATTTTGATCTCGGACGTCGAAATCATCTGGATGTTGATCCCCGCCCCGCTCAGCGCCTCAAACAACTTCGCCGCCACTCCGCTGTGCGACCGCATCCCAATGCCCACCACGCTGAGCTTCGCCACAGCGTCCTTTTTCAGCATTTCGCCGGCCCCGATCTCCCGAACGACCGCCTCCAGTGCGGGCCCCACTTTCTCCAACTCATCCCGGTTCAGCGTGAACGAAATGTCCGTCGATCCGGCGAGCGAAATGTTCTGCACAATGACGTCGATCACGATGTGCGCATCCGACAGCGTCCCGAAAATGCGCGACGCCGTGCCCGGTCGGTCGGGGACATTGGTGATGGTCACCTTCGCCTGATTGCGCTCAATGCTGACGCCCCGAATCACAACGTTTTCCAGGCCGGGTGTTTCTTCTTTCACAATGGTTCCTCGATTTTGATTAAAACTGCTGCGCACCTCGAAGGGCACGCGGAATTTCTTCGCGAACTCGACGGAACGCGATTGCATGACTTTCGACCCGCTACTCGCCATCTCCAGAAGCTCGTCATAGAAAATCGTCTCGATCTTCCGCGCCTCCGGGACGACCCGCGGGTCGCACGTGTAAATGCCATCGACGTCCGTGTAGATCTCGCAATTGTCCGCCTTGAGCGCCGCCGCAATCGCGATCGCGGTGAGGTCGGATCCGCCCCGGCCCAGCGTCGTGATTTCCCCGGAAACGGTCTGACCCTGGAAGCCCGCCACGATGACGATGTTGCCGTCGGCGAGGTGACGTCGGATCTGACGCGGCGACACATTGGCAATCTTCGCCCGGGTGTGAACACCGTCGGTGCGAATTCCCGCCTGTGCTCCAGTGAGGGAAACCGCGCTGCCTCCGAGTCCGCTGATCGCCATTGCGGTGAGCGCGATGGTCGTTTGCTCGCCCGTCGAGAGAAGCATGTCCGTCTCACGGTCCGTGGGGTGCGGCGAAACGGCTTTCGCGAGTTTCAAAAGCGAATCCGTCACGCCCGACATCGCAGAAACCACCGCGACGACGGAGTGCCCGGCGCGCTGGGTTTCCAGGATGCGGCGGGCGACGTTGAGGATTCGTTCGGGGGTGCCGACGGAGGTGCCTCCGTATTTCTGAACAATCAACATGGACGACGGGGTCAGGAAAGAGGGTTCTGCGTGCCTGCGACGGCAAGTACTGCGTCGATCGTGGCATCGACCTCCACGGCGACGCGGTGGGCGAGGATGGGGGTTTCGGGGTCCTTGAGGCCGTGACCCGTTACCGTGCAGACGATGCGTTGGGCGGGTTGAGCGAGCGGGCAGCGTGCGCACCGGCGGTCGGAAAGGCATTTGCGCAGTCCTGCCACGGAGGCGGCGCTGGCGGGTTCGACGAAGATCCCCTCGCCCTCCGCCAGAAACTTCTGGGCAGCGAGGATTTCGTCGTCCGTGACGATGTCGATGCAACCACCGGAGTCGCGAACGGCATCGGTGGCGCCGGTCCAACTGGCGGGGTTGCCGATGCGGATCGCGGTGGCCACCGTTTCGGGTTCAGGAAAGATGCGATCGAAGAACAACGGCGCCGCGCCGTCCGCCTGGAAGCCTGTCATGCGGGGAAGGCGCGTCGAGCGGCCGAGCGAATGGAACTCCCGGTAGCCCTGCCAGTACGCGGTGATGTTCCCCGCGTTGCCGACTGGCAGGATGTGGACATCCGGCGCATCGCCCAGGGCGTCGATGATTTCGAACGCGGCGGTTTTTTGTCCTTCAATTCGAAACGGGTTGATCGAATTGACCACTTCAATATCGATCCGTTCGGCCAGTTCCCGCACGAGGCGCAGGGCGTCGTCGAAGTTCCCCCGGATGGCCACGACATTGGCGCCGTAGGCAAAGGCCTGCATGAGCTTGCCGGTGGCGATTTTGCCGGCTGGCAGCAAGACGAGGCAGGGCAAACCCGCCCGCGCGGCGTAGGCACCGGCGGCCGCGGAGGTGTTGCCCGTGGACGCGCAGACGACCGCCTTCGCCCCGCGCTCGACGGCCTTGGAAACCGCAACCGTCATCCCCCGATCCTTGAAGGACGCGGTGGGATTCAGCCCCTCGTACTTCAGGTAGACTTCCGCGCCCGCCTCGTCGCTAAGTTTGGGCGAATGGATGAGCGGCGTGGACCCCTCCCCAAGCGAAATGACCGGCGTGGCGTCCGAAACAGGGAGAAATTCGCGGTATCTTCGGATGACCCCGCTGTCATGGAAGGGACGAGGCATTACGCAAAGGATTCGACGTTGAAGAGGCGGGGGGTTGCCTTCACGCATGGGAGCGCGGCGATGCGTTTGACCGCGTCCTGCATGCGACCGTACGAGGCGTCATGGATCATGAAAACCAACGGAACGGGCCCCTCCTCGTGCCACTCGGGTTGGATCACCGAGGAAATCCCGATATCGTTCTCCCCGAGCAAACCCGCCACGAGCGCGAGGACTCCGGGTCGGTCCTCCACCGCCAGTCGCATGTAGTAGGCGGACACGGAATCCGCGACGGGGCGGAATTTTCCATACAACCCATGGGGTGTGAATCCGTAGCACACGCGCGGCGACGCGAGGGTCAAGGCCAAGGCCGCCTCGGCGAGATCGGCGATCACCGCGCTGGAGGTCGGATCCTGCCCCGCGCCGCGGCCGTAGAAGAGGGATTCTCCGACGACATCCCCATGTACCGCGACGGCGTTGAACACGCCGGAAACGGACGCCAGCATGTGCGTTTTCGGGATGAGCGTGGGAACGACGCGAATCTCCACGCCCGCATCGTCATCTGCCAGAATGGTGGCGATGAGTTTGATGCGGTAGCCGAGATCGTCTGCGAAACGGATATCCGCAGCGGTGACGCCGTCGATTCCTTCCACGCGGATCTGAGCGGTGTCCACCCAGCAACCGTAGGCGAGTGACGCGAGAATGATGGCCTTGTGCGCGGCGTCCCAGCCGTTGATGTCCAGCGCGGGATCGGCCTCCGCATAACCGAGGTTCTGGGCTTCGACGAGCGCGGGATGGAAGTCCATTCCGGTTTCCGTCATGCGCGTCAGGATGTAATTGCTGGTCCCGTTGAGAATTCCGTCGATCCGCTCGAAGTGGTTTGCAACGAACGCCTCGCGCACCGCCTTGATGATGGGAATCCCGCCCGCGACCGCAGCCTCATAGAAAATGGGGACCCGGCGCTCATGCGCGAGGGCAAACAACTCCGCGCCCCGCTCGGCGAGGAGTGCCTTGTTTCCGGTGATGACGATCTTCCCCGCGTCGATCGCGGCCCGCACGAACGCCTCGGGAATCTCGATGCCGCCCATCAGTTCGACGACGACGGCGATCGATGGGTCGTCGATGAGGGATTCCCAACGATCGGTGAACAACGCTGCGGGCGCCTCGACGTCGCGCTTCTTCGAAAGGTCCCGCACCGCGATGCGCCGGACGTCAAAGGTCACTCCGAGTCGCTCAGACAGGAGCGCGCGGTTGCGCTCGAGGTTTTTGAAAACCCCGGCACCCACCGTTCCAAATCCCGCCAGTCCTATTCCGATCGTCTGCATGCGTACGATCCTCCAAAATCGCGGCGGGGTTCGCGCCTGTCGAGAGGATTTGCGTCAAAACCGGCGACCGGCGCGGAACTTATTGGCCCTTCACCGGAACTCAGACCAAAAAGTCGACTTTTCCGGAGGCGAGGTCGTAGACGCCGCCGACGATTTGGATGCTGCCGTCCTTCACTTTGCTGCTGAGCGTTGGCCCCACCTTCCGGAGGGCCGCCACGGTGAGGATCACGTTTTGTCGAACGGCGTTGGCTTCGATGTCGCCGGGGGTTTCGAGCACATCTTCCACCGCGGGGCGGAGGGATCGGATGATGTAGGGGATGTGACCCGTGAATCGCGTGTCTTTTTTGACGGAGTCGATGGTTGCCTTGATCGCGCCGCAGCCGGAGTGACCCAGCACGAGGATCAGCGGAGCGCCCAAGACGGCGGCTCCGTACTCGAAGCTGGCGATCGAACCCGGATCGGCAAAGTTTCCAGCGACCCGGCAAACGAACAACTCGCCGAGATCCTGGTCGAATACGATCTCCGGCGCGACGCGGCTGTCGGCGCATGCGAGGATGGAGGCGAACGGGTGTTGCGAGGCAACCAACGACTCGCGTTCCGGAATGAAATCATAGTCGCGGCCGCGGCCGGTCACGAAGCGACGGTTTCCGGCGCGCAGCTTTTCCAGAGCCTGCGCAGGCATGACCGTGGGAGTGGGTTTCCCATCGGCGGCTGGCGCCGCGAAAAGGTTGCCGGGCAGGAGGGAACCCACGGCCGCAGCGGCGGCGAGTTGGAGAAAGTTGCGCCGGGGGAGATGCTGTTCAGTCGAGTGATGTTGATCGCACATGTTTTGCGATCTTCACGCTCGACCGCAGCGTGGCGAGGACTTCGATGTGACAAATTCGTTTCCCGTCCGCGTGTCACGACGACGGGAACTCTGCATCAAAGAGCGATCGCCAATGCGCCAGGCGCTCCCCGATGCGTTTCTCGAGGCCGTTCTCGCTCGGCTCGTAGTAGACCCGACCCTCCGGAAGGTACGCCTGGGGAATGTAACCGCCCTCGGCGTCGTGACTGTAACGATACCCCTCTCCGTTTCCGGTTACCTTGGAGCCACGGCTGCCGTCCCGCAAATGCCGCGGCACGGCGAGGGTGCGCCCGCTGCGAACGTCCTCCATCGCGCGGGCGATCCCTTTGTACGCCCGATTGCTTTTCGGCGCGGTGGCTACGTAAACCGTCGCGTGTGCGAGCGGAATCTGCGCTTCGGGCAAGCCGATAAATTCCACCGACTGCTGCGCGGCAATCGCCACAACCAGCGCGTTAGAGTCCGCCATCCCCACGTCCTCACTCGCCGCAATCACAATCCGCCGTGCAATGAACCGGATGTCCTCTCCAGCGTGCAGCATTTTTGCCAGCCAATAAAGGGCGGCGTCGGGGTCGGATCCCCGCATGCTTTTGATAAACGCGCTGATCGTATCGTAATGCGCGTCGCCATCGCCGTCATAAACCACCGCCTTCCGCTGGATGCTTTCCTCGGCGACCTCGAGCGTGATCCGGATTTCCCCGTCGATCGGTTCTGTGGTGCGCGCGGCGATTTCGAGGGCCCCGAGGCACTTTCTGGCATCGCCATCGCTGAGCACCGCGAGATGTTGCGCCGCCTCGGGAGTGATTGCCACCCCCCGCCCGCCGAGCCCCCGCTCGGAATCGGCGAGTGCCCGCTCGATCAGCCCGAGCAAGTCGTCCACCCCGAGCGGTTCGAGTTGGAACACCTGCGAGCGGGAAACGAGCGGGCTGTTGACGTAAAAGAAAGGGTTGTGCGTGGTGGCACCAATGAGGCGGATGCCGCCGGACTCGACGTCCGGGAGCAGGGTGTCCTGCTGGGCCTTGTTGAACCGGTGAATTTCGTCGATGAAGAGGACCGTGGGTCGGCCCCCGTTTGTCCGCCGCACGGCGGCCGCGGAGAGAATGCGACGCATGTCGGCAACGCTGCCTTCCACACCACTGAGCCGTTCGAAGTGACTCTTCGTCGCCCGGGCGATCACCTCGGCGAGGCTGGTTTTTCCGGTGCCGGGCGGGCCGTAGAGGATGATCGAGGAAAGCCGGTCGGCCTCGATCGCGCGACGCAGGAGTTTCCCGGGACCCACGATGTGCTGTTGGCCGACGATTTCCTCGATGGTTGTGGGCCGCATTCGCGCGGCGAGCGGCGCATCGATCGGAAGCGATGCCTCGACGGAAAACAAGTCATCCATCGTTCACCCATCGTCAAAATCCGGTTCCCTCGCAAGGCGTCACGCGTTAGAGTTCCAATATGAGCTGCATCCTCGCATCGGTAGATTTTAGCGACAGCACGCCGGGGGTCATCGATTCGGCAGTGCGAATGGCGGCGACTTTCGGGCTCCCGTTGGTCATCTGCCACGTCACCGAACCCATTCCACAGTTCGTCGGCGGCGACGCAGCGTTCCAGACCGTGCAGGTTCCGGTCCCAATTGACGTCGAACCGCAGCGCGCCCGCGTTGCGGAATTGGCCGAACAAACCAAGGCCCGCCACGAAGACACGCACGGCGTCATGCGGATGGGCCCGGCGGTGGATGAGATTATCCAAACCGCCCGCGAGCAGGGTGCGGAGTACATTGTGATGGGCTCCCATGGCCACGGAGCGCTCTACCATTTGCTCGTCGGCAGCGTGGTGACCGGCGTGCTGAAGCACGCGGGCATCCCGGTCGTGATCACCCCGCCGGCGTCAGGAAAGCGTTAGAGAACCGACATGCCCGTTTCGGGGTCGGGTGACCCCGGCTCCTGTTTTGGCCACTCGCGAGATTTCCCTCGCCGCGTCCCGTTTCTGGGCGTAACTCTTCGCCATGTCTGCGATGGTAGAGCTCCGCGGCGTGTCGAAGACTTTCGGCAATTTCACTGCCCTGCACGAAGTGAATCTGACGGTGGAAGAGGGAGAGTTCATGACCTTCCTCGGCCCCTCCGGCTGCGGGAAGACCACCTGCCTGCGTCTAATCAGCGGATTCGATACCCCCTCGAGCGGCGTCGTCGCCATCGGAGGGGTCGATGTCACCCGTGACCCGCCCTACAAACGCAATGTCAATCAGGTGTTCCAAAGCTACGCCCTGTTCCCCCACCTCAGCATCTACGAAAACATCGCCTTCGGGCTGCGTATGCGGAAGGTCTCCGACGCCGATTTGCGCAAGCGAGTGGATCGCGTCGTGGAGATGGCATCCCTCGGAGAAATGATCGACCGCAAACCGTCCCAACTCAGCGGTGGCCAACGCCAACGCGTTGCCTTGGCCCGGGCAATCGTTTGTGAACCCAAGGTCCTCCTGTTAGATGAGCCTCTCTCCGCGCTGGACGCCCGCCTCCGGGATCAGATGCGCGGCGAACTCAAAAAACTCCAGAAGCGTCTCGGGATCACGTTCATTTTCGTCACGCACGATCAGGAAGAAGCCCTGACCATGTCCGATCGCATCGCCGTCATTCACAAAGGTCGCGTGGAACAGGTCGGCCCCGTTTCCGACATTTACTACCGCCCGGCGACACGCTTCGTGGCCAGCTTCATCGGAGAGACCAACATCCTCTCCGCTGAAATCCTGGGTAGGGACGCGAACGGATTGCGGTGCCGCGTCGAGGGCGGACTCGAAATCATCGTCGCGGAACCCGCGGCGCCCCTGCCGAGTCAGTTCCTCGTATCCCTGCGACCCGAGAAGATCCATCTGTTCCGAACGGCCCCCGAAGGCCTCAACGTGTTCCCGGTCACGGTTCTCGAAGAAATCTTCAAAGGCGCGGTGGATGAATTCACCGTCAAGGCACAGGGAGACCTCGAACTTGGAGCCATGCGGGCCAACGATGGCCGGGATGACCAGGACTTCGCCCCGGGGGAACAGGTGTTTGCGCGGATCCATCCGGCAGAAGTCAGCATCGTTTCCGCATGATGTGGAAGGGGCGGATCGCCCCTTTTGTTCTGACCAGCACGGGCAGGCTGCCCCAGGTCACGATCGGACGCCGGACAAGATTGGCCGTATCAATGTTCAATCGAATTGTAAAAATCTTTTGACATTAAACCCTCTCCCCCCTACTTCAGGTGGCATGTTTCGTGCTTGAAGCATGAAGACTGCGGGCAGGCGACGACCGCCAACCGCGGAAAAAACAAAAACAAAGGAAAACAACGAAAATGAAACTCAGCAGTAAGTTCCTGGCCGTCGCCTGCGCTGCGACTCTCGTCAATACGAGTGTTGTCTTCGCCGGCGAAAGCAAGGTGGTTAAAGAAGTCATCGTGGAAGAAGAAGCCCGCAAGTGGTGGGGTGCAGCCCTGTCCACTGGTTGGGACAGCCGATACATCTTCCGTGGTGTGGACATCATCCCTGGCTCCAGCCTCTCGTGGACGAAGCTCAACGTCACCGTCTCCCCTTGGGAAAACGGAACGTTCCTCGTCGGCGCGTGGGTGGCGTTCGGTCTGACCAACTCCAGCTATAAGGAAGTCGATATCTATGCGAGCTATACCCACACGTTCGGCAATCTGACGCTGACGACTGGTTATACCTTCTATGACATCATGCCGGGCGTCGGAAGCGACAACCTGTACTCGAATGAACTCAACGTCGGAGCGAACTATCTCTTCGATGTGGGCTTCATGAAGATTACTCCTGGTGTGTACTACTTCTTCAACATCGGACCTGCCGTTGGTGGCACGGATGGTGTCTCGCCGGAAGCCGGAAGCTACCTGTCCTTCCGCCTCGACACCAGCATCCCGATCAAGAAGGACGTCATCAGTGTCGATCCGTACTTCGCATTCAACCTGAACTTCCGCTACAATCAGTCGGAAGATCCGGATAGCGTTCCCGGCAACGACGGCCGTCCGTTCTTCAGCGGCGTGAACAACATCGAATTCGGTGCCCGCATTCCTTGGCGCATCAACGATACCATCACGGTCTCCGGCTATGTCGCCGCGAGCTTCCAGTGGTACGACCTCATCGGCACGGCTCCTGGCCTCGTCTATGGTGGTGCTGATGTGACCTTCGCGTTCTAAGCGAAGCACTCGCAAACTCCTTAACCAAAAGAACCCTCCCGGAGAAATCCGGGAGGGTTTTTTCGTGTTTGGATCGATGCCACCATCGATGCGATCCCTATTGCGACCACGCATGGACCGCGTATTCTTTGTGACAAAATGGAAACGCTGAAGCTCCTCGCGACGGCCCTGAGTCTGGCGACGCTGGCGGGCATCAACCTTTATCTCACCGTCTTCGTGACGGGCATGGCGATCCGGTTTGAATGGATCATCCTCCCGTCCAACCTGCAGCAACTGGAGGTCCTCGCCCATCCTGTGATCCTCGTTGTCTCCGGGGTCCTCTATCTGATCGAATTCTTCGCGGATAAGATCCCCTGGGTGGATTCCCTTTGGGATTCGGTCCACACATTCATCCGTCCCATCGGCGGAACAATGCTCGCCATCACCGCGCTGGGTCAGACAAACCCCGTTTACGATGTGGTGGTAGGCATCCTCGCCGCCGGCATGAGCCTCACGGCCCATGGAACCAAGGCCAGCGTGCGAGTGATCGCGAACGGTTCCCCCGAGCCGTTCTCTAACATTGCGCTCAGCGTGGCGGAGGATGTCGGCGTCCTCACCATGCTCGGCCTGCTGGCCTGGAATCCGTTCGCCGCGATCGGCGTCCTCATTGTGTTACTCGGCGGCGCCGTCTGGCTCCTCCCCCGGCTTCTCCGAACGGTTCGCGTGTTCGCATGGTTCGCCTGGCGAAAGCTTCAACTCCCCGCCTCCGTTTCCGTCGCGGCGTCCCTGCCGAAACGCATCCCGTCGGATTATGATGTGCTCCTGCACCGACTCCAACCCGGACCGACAACAATCCGCTACGCCGCTCCGGTGGTCAGTGGAGGAGGGAAACGCGTTCCCACACACGTGGATGGCTGGGTCGTTGCGACGGAGGAGAAGCCCGCGCAGATTTTCTTCCTCGCCAAGCGCGCGCTGGGAAGCCTGACCCAGGTGATTGAGCTCACCGGAATGGAGGTGTCCCACGAACCGCGTTTCCTGAGTGAGTCTGTGATCCTCTACGATCGCGCAGGCTCCCGGCGGCTCCGCTTCCTCTTCGACCGCCAAAGCGGCGCGGTCGCGGAAGCCCTCGCCCGGAGCATTCGCGGGCAGATCGACGATCTCCATCCCTCCATCGAAAGCCCGCTGTTGGAAGTCGCGGGAACCGCAACAGATCGCGCCCCCGAGCGATTGCAACCTTGATCTACCCGCCCCGAACTCCCTAGCTTCTCCCGATGCGCATTCTGGTCACCGGGGGAGCAGGCTTCATCGGTTCTCATCTCGTTCGGAAGCTCCGGAGCCTCCACCATGACGTCGTCGTCCTCGACGACTTCAACGATTTCTACAACCCGGAAATCAAACGAGCGAACGTGGCGGGGTTCGACCCCGACGTCGTCGTCGTGGAAGGCGACATCCGCCAGGCCGGGGACGTTGCCCGGGCATTCGCCGCGGGTCCGTTCGACTCGATCGTCCACATCGCCGCGAGAGCCGGCGTTCGTCCCTCCATCCAGCAGCCACAGCTCTACGTCGATACGAACATCACCGGCACGCTCCACCTCCTCGAAGCCGCGAGACAACACAGCGTCCCTCAGTTTGTCTTCGCGTCGAGTTCCTCCGTCTATGGACTGTCAAAAACGGTCCCGTTCTCCGAAGACCTCCCGCTTCCCCAGACACTCAGTCCCTACGCGGCGACGAAGCTCGCCGGCGAACAACTCTGCGGCAACTACTCCAGCCTCTACGGCCTCCGCGTCGTCTGCCTCCGATTCTTTACCGTGTACGGGCCCGGGCAGCGTCCCGATCTCGCCATTCACAAGTTTACCGACTCCATTATTCAAGGTCGGCCGATCCCAAAGTTCGGCGACGGCAACACGCGGCGGGACTACACTTACATCGACGACATCCTGCTCGGAATCCTCGGAGCGCTGGATTACAAGGCGAAGCCGTTCGACATCTTCAATCTCGGCGAAAGCGAAACCACGACGCTCAACGAACTCATCGCCCAGTTGGAGTCCGCCACCGGTCGCACGGCCCACATTGAGGCGCTGCCGGAGCAAAAGGGCGACATGCCCCTCACCTGCGCGGATATCCGAAAGGCCCGGGCGTGCCTCGGGTACAATCCACAGGT
>Ga0247834_1007903_pt1 | contig 11029 bp, 12 predicted proteins | sample LaCruzMarch2015__8_FD_187118 | JGI IMG/M metagenome (GOLD analysis project Ga0247834, IMG submission 187118) | Freshwater microbial communities from meromictic Lake La Cruz, Castile-La Mancha, Spain - LaCruzMarch2015_12m | ecosystem: Environmental > Aquatic > Freshwater > Lake | place: Spain... | reverse complement strand
TGGTGCGCAGAACGCCGTTCGCCGCACGAACCGCAACACTCAGCGCCAGCAAAAGCCTCAACTCTGAAGCTCCGCAACCTGCTGCTTTTACCCACTCAATTCAGCGAGGAGCCAAAAATTTCGATGCGGTGGCGGAATCTCGCAGATGGCGGGAGACGACGAGCGCGTTGATGGCCACGATGACCAGTGGGGAAAGGATAGCCTTCCTCAATCGCCGTATCAGCCGGTTCCGCCCGACACCCGTGCAAGAACCGGGCGCAGTCCCTTCCTCCTAGGAGACTATCCCGCGCCTCCCGTGGCCCGCGCAGAGGCTAGGCGGGTTGTCGGCAAGGAATGAGGTCGGAGCGGCTCCGTTGTGAACCGCGATTGAGCAAATAACCCGGGGTAGCTCTCTGCTCGCAACACCGGACTTACGACTAAATCCCTGGTGGGGATTTCTCCAAAGAGAAAGCACCTGACGTGCCAAGGGCGAACGGAGATTTCGACGCGCAAAAGAAACGGAGATTTCGACGCGCAAAAGATCCACACCACAACGACCCGATTGGCACTTGGTTGACCCCGTTGTGCCTGGACGTTATCCCCCGGAATGATCTTAAAACTCCAGCCAATAACCGCGCTGGCGCTCGTTGTTCTGCTCCTGGCGTGGGCGCCGGAAGCTCTCGCGCAGACATCCTCTCAAAACATCAACTCGGACTTCAGCATCGTCCAAGGGCAGGAGGCGGAGAATCACTTCTGGACGCTCCATTCCCGACTGAAGGGATTTGCCGTCGTGATCTTGCTCATCATGGTGGTGATCGCGGGCATCATGGCTTCGTTTCAACGCACGGGAATGGCCATCATGGTGGCCGTGGGGGGCGTCATCCTCTTTGGAGGCTACTATGTGATCCTCCTCATCTATCAGGGCTTGAGTTAATGCATCTGCCAATCGTCATCGCGATGACAGATTTTGAATTGATTTCGATACCTCCGGAGTCTCAGGCGTGGTTGCCGTTGATTTCCAGGCTGCGCGGATGGGGGGTCGTTGTCCTGCTGATTGCGCTTAGTGCTTCCGCCCTCCTTGCGGCGCGAGGAAAAGTCGGAGCCGCCATCTGCGTGGCCACTGGAGCGATCGTACTCTTTGGAGGCGGTTGGTTTGTCGGGATGCTTCAACAGGCAACGGACGGCGTCGGGGAACGATTTGCGCCGCCCGCTGCGGAGTTCGCAGAACGGTCAGGTCCGGAAGGGACATCCGGTGTCCCTGCGGTCATCCGCCAGTTCGGTCGGGAGGGGATCCATATCCTCACAAAGTCCATCCCACCATTCGTTCTCATCTACACCATCTGGGTGGCGATTGGAGTACCGATGGTGGGTTTCGATGAGGAAACGCTGGCTTCGCTCGTCGTCGGCGGTGCCGTCACCTTCGGCGCAACGATTCTTGGCCAACTGTTTTCCATATGAGAACCAACTCCAACCTTTGGGAACACCTGCCCCGCACCCCTGGTAGTCAGGTAAGCGAGGCACCACGCGTCATCCTCGGTCTGCACGGATTCGGGATATTTTTTGTTTTCGGTGCGTTCGCCCTCACCATGCTGATCACCGATCTCTTCCCGATGGCTCTTGTGATCTCCATCGCGGTTTTCGCCTTCATCCGCCGAATGATTGACTCGAAGCCGCGCGGGCACCTGAGGCATCTCCTCCTGTTTCATTTGGTGATTCCGAAGCACTACGGGCATCGACTCCGAGACCGCGAGTTCCCGGACGCGAGGATCTCGCCCATTCCATCCAAAAACAAACCATGATTGCGCATCAATTGCCTCCTGTCCTTTGCTCTCCATTCCGGTCTCAAGTGCGGAGGAATCGCTTGCGATCGGGCGTCCGAACCGTCCGCGCAGTGATGTTTTTCCTGGGATTGTCATTCGCGGCGCTGCTGGTCTGGACCGTCTGTGAAGCGGGAATCCCATGCGGATGGCGGGAATTCGAAACGTTCGGCAGTCGCCACATCGCGCGCCTGGCACCCCCGATACCGCAGGATTCGCCGACGTGGCTTGGCGCAAAGGTTCCGTGAATAGACGGAAGAGGCACCCAGAGACTCTTTCAATGTTCGTCCCCGCCAAGAACTAATCGCCGCCCTAAACTGGTTTGAACAACTGACCAGAGCTATTGTTTTGGGCGACTGGACTGCGTTGGGTAAGACTTCGCTGGTGAATCCCATCCTTTTCCGCCCGGAGCCGACGTTCCGGAATTCCCAGAACATATGAACGAGCAAACAACCGACCGTAAGAACAAAGCGCCTGCGGAGGTTTGCGTTAGCGAGTTCGGTGCGGTGGGAGATGGATGCACGGACGACACCGCCGCTCTCCAACTCGCCATGGATTCGGGTGCTCAACGCGTCGTCATCCCATCGGGCTGTTACAGTATTCGGCGGGTTCTTCGGCCTGTTGCGGGACAGTGTGTGGAGATCAACGGCGTCATCAAACTTGCTGACGCGGAGCGCAGCCCGCTAGCTCGGGACGTCCGGAGCGGAGACGCGACAGTGTGGGTACAGGACGCCTCCGGTTTTCAGGTTGGCGATACGGTTTCCATTCACGACGACAATCTCCCCATCCAGGGCGGCGGACGCAAAGTGCGCCGCGAACGGGCCGGCCACGCTACCGTGGTTGCAATCGACGGCAATGCCCTGCGTCTGGACCGTGCGGCGTTGCGTGAGTTTTCCCCGGCCGCCAACGGCCTCGTCGCCCGCCAGAACGGTGCGATTTGGATTCGCCATTCGGGGGTCCGGGTCTGCGGGACGGGCGTCTTGGACGGAAACTGGTCGAACCAACTGAACGCCGCCCCGGGATTTCTCGATGTGGACCTTAGCGAAGTCTTCGAGGCCGCTTCCGGAATCACCGTCCGGGGCGAATCGTGGATCGAGAACGTCACGATTGAGGGCATCACCATTGAGAACTTCACGCTCCATGGGGTATCGCTGAACCGCGCGGAATTGAGCACGGTGCGGAACGTCACGGTGCGCGGTGTCCACGACAAAAGCATCAAGCTCTGGAACTGCCGCGATTGTCGGATCGCCGGCAACACTTGTTTCGATTCCATTTTCGAAGACGGGATCATGCTCCACCAAATCGCGAATCCTGCGGAAGGGTGTCATCGCATTTTCATCGAAGGAAATCTCTGCCGCAATAACCCTCGTTTCGGCATTCATGTGGGCGACGGACATCGCGAAATCCATCTTGCCAATAATCTTTGCATCGAGAACGGCCTGAACCTTTCGATCTACGCCCACCACTGCACCTCGACGGGCGACGTCGCTTCGGGCACTACCGACCGGCTATTCCTTGCAACCGTTTACCGACCCAACGTCCTCCTGGCTGGGCGCCATCTTTCGGTGAGTAACCTTTCCGCGCATGGCACCCGGTTTATCGGCGTGGAAATCTGTGGTCAGGAGATTCAGTTAAGTGGCGGCTTGGTTGGCACCATGCAGGAGCCCGTCTCGTGCGACGAACCGGGAGCCAAGCGCCCCGCGCTCAACGAATGGGGTTGTGGATCCGGCGAGTTTTTTGTCGATGGAGACTGCCGCATCGGAGTTGCCGTCGTGCCAGGGCTCACCGGCAAAGGCAAGGTGAACACTCCGGCAGGTATCGACATTTCTGGGTTGAACATTTGCGGATGTCGGGTTGGGTTGCAGATCGGCGCGGAAGCTCAACGGGTGGAAACCCAGAACGTGCGTGTGACAGATTGAAGAATTAGCCCGGTCGGGGCGAATAGGAACTACCCCCGTTCCCCGTTTTCGGAGGACGCTTCTTAACTGGTCATCTCTGCTTACCAGTTTCATTGGTTGGGAAAGTCTAGCTGAACCGAGTAGAACTCAAACATGATAGGAAAAAGTCTGCAGGATCTTTCCCCGTTTGCCCGGGAATTGGCCGCGGAGTCGATGGCGTGGATGGACGGATTCTGGGATGAGGAAGCCGGCCTGCTCGCGATCGGGGAGGACAAAACAACGGCAAAACGCAAAACCCGCAATACGGCACGCTATGCCATCGGCTTGCTTCTTCGCAACGCAGCGGGCGATGACGAGCGCGCTTGCAAGGCAATTGACGCGGTTTTGCGGCATCAGCACGACGAACCTGGGTCCCCCCTGCATGGTGCCTTCCGGAGTTGGGCAGGCCAATCCCATCCGGGCCCAAATCCCACGATCTTCCAGTTCGATCCCAATCACCGCCAATTCAATGGCACGCTGTTTGCCCTCCTGCTCGACGAGTACGCGGCGCGTCTGCCGTCAGATTTGGTCGAGCGAATTGACCTCGCGCTTCGGCGCATGGTGGACGGGGAACCGCCGGAACGCTGTCTCCCGGTGTATTCGAATATCGCATTGATGCAGGCGGGATTGTTGACGTGGGCGGGCAATCGTTACGCCCGCCCCGATTGGGTGCACCGGGGCGAGGTACTGGGCTCAGAAATCCACCAATTGTTTGCGGAGGTAAACGCCTTCGAAGAGTACAATTCTCCGACCTATTACGGCACCGATTTGTTTGCGCTGGCATTCTGGCGACGCCACAGCCGTTCCGAATCGCTGGCGCGTCTCGGTGCCGAAATCGAGGCCTCGATCTGGCGCGACTCAGCGCCGTTTTATCATGCGGATTTGCGAAACATGAGCGGCCCCTACACGCGCGCCTACGGCATGGACATGAAGGCTTATTGTGCGCTTTTTGGCATGTACATCTGGCTGGGCGTCGGCCGGCAGGACGCGCCCTTTCCTCCGGCAACGAGCGGGTTTTTTGGTCATTGCGAGGACTTTTGCTGGGGTCCCTGCATGTCGATCGTCGACACGGAAATTCCCGCAGACGTGCTTCCGCGCTTCACGGAGTTTTCCGGAGAGCGTTTCATCGAGAGGAGAATCTCCGTCAAACCGGACCGGGTCGCGACGGCTTGGATCGCCGGCACCATCATGATCGGTGCAGAGGCCACGCCGCTGGATGCCGGGGAGCTCACTTTTTACCGTTTGCGCGAGGATTTCGAGGAGTTCAACCCGGCGTCGCACCATTGGCGGGACCCAGATTTCGCCGCTCAACGATGCGCACTTTTGAGTAGGGATTTCTGTCCAGCAACGATCCATTGGCGGATGCCGAATGGAGGAACAGGATGGCTGCGATTGCAGCACTTGGGTTCCATCCGAGCGCGCGCATCCGAGCGTCAACTCGAAATCGCCGGTCACATCGAGCCGAAGTTGGCTACACGCTACGGAGAAGCGCACACATCCTTTGTCTTCCGGATCTGCGTCTCGGGTGCCCCCGTTTCGATGGAGCCCGACGTGTGGCGACTTCCGGGGTTGACCATCCGGCCCGTTGGAAATCTCGGCCGCCCGGTGATCCATGCGGAAGGCGAAGAGGTTACCGTCACCTACACACTGGAAACCCCGTGGCCGGAAATCCAATTCGAGGTTTCGCAGGACGCGTCTGGTTGACCGCTGCCGGGGTGGCACGCGAAGTCGCGAAGTCGGGCTCCTCGACGTTCTGAGTGGGCAGGAAAAGGCTTGATTGCAGGGCCGCCTGCGCCCCGAAGGCTTGCTCCGACAGGAGTTTGAAGGGAAGTTTCCCAAAGCTTTGCCCGAAGCGCGCCGTTCCAGGGCCGACGGCCCGGCATTCCTTAGCCCAGCTCGTAAGGGCTGGGTTCTTTGCAGTGGCGGAAGCTGCGGGCTGAAAGTCCGCGACAGGACTGGAGCAGGGCTGCACGCCACGCCTCCACCCATCCCGTCCCTTCAGGCCTGAGTCACCCTTTGTTTTCCACCCAGCCCTGACGGGCTGGGCTAACGAATCGCGCACCGGTGGTGCGCAGAACGCCGTTCGCCGCACGAACCGCAACACTCAGCACCAGCAAAAGCCTCAACTCTGAAGCTCTGCAACCTGCTGCTTTTACCCACTCAATTCAGCGAGGAGCCCGAAGACGCGAGGGAAGGGATAAACATCTTCGATCCTTTGCTGCTTCGCGTGATTAGCCGCTGCCGGCGCGGAGTGGGCAGGCTCAGACGCGGACCAGATGTCCGTCGACCTGAACGGATTTCACCTTCACGTCGACGCTTCCCGGATTCTCCCCCGCACCGCCAGAAAATCGAAACTCTATCTCGTAGGACATATTCAAACGGCTTTTCGACCGTTCAAGAGAAACGTACTGACCACTCGCCCCATCGTCGTAGCCCTCCACAAAATTCGACGCTTCGTTCCGGACGACCACGGTGCCATCTTTATGGATATCCGTGTAGAAGGCCAGGTTCCCTCCCTGGTCGACCTTTTGCAAATTGGAAACATCCACGGCGGGTTTCAGGTACTTGAACAGCATCGCCGCGCCTTTCTGATAGAGAAAGGTTTGAATAGTGTTCTGAACGGAGTCCCAGTTGGAGAAAGGCGTGTGCTCCCTCACGGATTGTTCGAGTTCGGGCAGCTTTTTCCCACGCAACGGTCGAGAGTTCGGGGGCTGGACTTTCTGAAAGTCGTTCTCTCCGATTTCCACGCGAAACTCGCGAACACAGCGGTTCGTGTCCTTGTCGAATTGCCACTTTTCTCCCTGGACTTCGTCGATCGATCGTTTCAGATCGTTCTCAATGTCGGTGAGGATATTAGATTTTCCGTCTGAGTTGAAATCCTGCAATACATTACAGCGAAATTCGTAAGTTCCCCCGGCTTCGGTCGCCTTCAATCGCTTTAGCATTTCCTTGGGTTCCCCGGTTGTCGGTTTGCCAGCGGTGCCATCCGTAGAAACCGACGCAAGTCGGAACTCCGTTGGCAGCTTTGAAGTGCCCTGTGGGGCGAGATTCGCCTCATTGACATCCACGACCTCAATTTGTTCCTGGCCGCGGACGTCGGAGCTGCGATTGGAATTTCGCACCCAGATATCCGGGTCCCGAACGTCGCCACCGGGATCGCCGTCGACAGCTCCTCCCCGGAGGAGTTGGTCCAATCGCTTGTCGTCCGCGTACCGTCGCGCGGTCGCTACGTTGTCCAAATGTTCGGCACCGGTTTCGATTAGTCCGCAGGTAATGTTGCCGTGTGAGGTCTGGATGGACTCCCCCAATTTCTTTCCCGCGGCTCCGAGTTCCTCCTGATCATAAGAGAAAAGAACTGGCGTTCTACTCTCGGCTGAAACGTCCTTAAGCTTAGCCTCCACGCTCATTCGCCCGGCTCCCCATCTACCGAGGAAGCCGGCCAACGAGCTGCCTTCGTGTGATTTCGCCGCAGACCAGACACTCGTCATCGGACGGTCATAGAACACTCCGCCCAGCCGAATGTTTTGCTTTTCGGCAGTTTGGTGAAGTTTCGCCGCCACGGCACCCCCCAGGGAGTATCCATGGATGACAATATTCTCCGGCTTAAAGCCCATCTTGACAAGGTGGTTGAACATGTCATGCCCATCCTGATAGAGCCCGTTACGGTCGGGGAGCCCGGCGGCGTCGCTATCGCCGAAACTTCGATAGTTTACCGAAAGCACATTCAAGTCCTTTTGTTCGGAGTACATCCGCGCAAGATCCAATCCCTGTTCTTGCGCCGAGCCTCCGCTGCCGGTGAGAAGAAGAACGATCTTTTTGTTCAAGTCCGGCTCCCCGCCGGATCCGCTGGAGGCGGGGCTGTAAAAATTTCCCCTCATCTCTTTCCCGCTCGAGCTCGTGACCGAACACGTCTTCGCATTTTGCAGCACCGAGATTCGCTCTTGCGCAAACTGTATCGCGGTTTTTGAGTCGTCTCTCTTGCTGGGCCCGAGTCCCCGCCGATCCTCTGTCGAACCGAAGACGGCTCCGCGCATGAACCGCGATAAAGCCAACGCGCCCCCAAGCGTTCCTACGTACAGCAGGGTGCGCGGAATGAACTTCAGGATCGCCTTCATCCAGTGCGAAGGCTTGTGCAATTGAGTCTTTCCGGCCGAAATCTCGGGCTGACGTCCGCCAGAACCTACCGAGATCTCGGTCAAAGGCGACACATCGCGCGAACCTTGCCCCTCGATCCCGATCTCCGATCGCCTCAACTCGCCAAGTTGGTCTAACCTGCGGTCGGGTTCGATCTTCTCCGATGGCGACTCAACGAGAGACGAACTAACAGCCCCTCCCCGGAGGGACGGTGACATGGAGACTTGTGACATAACGAGTTCGAGTGCGGATCAAATCATCCCCTGATCCATGCATTCTCCATGGACTCGGCCGCTGTTTCACCTGCTTCCGGAACTTCCGTCAACAGTTGCATGTCCATTTCATCGACGTCTTCCCGCTCCAAAGGGGCGGCCAACGCCTCCAGCGATTCCGCGCGAAGGAGCCTTGCCGACCATATTTCGACGAGGTAGAGGAATCCGGCGAGCCGTGCCTCCAGAATGGCTGCATCGAGTTGCCGTACCGACACCCGGTCCTGCAAAACAACGAGATCGTCAGAGGGAAGCAGTGCAAAGTTCGCCCCCATCAGATCCGCGTGGGAAAGGTTTAGCGAGAGAAGCAAACGGAACAAGTCGGTTTCTGATCCCTCAGGAACCAGGCCGTGCACGCCGGCCAGCGGGGCAGAAAACTGAAGCATCTCTGCCGATGCCGCAAACTCGACGCGAACAAAAGTGCCCCGATACTCGAACGCACACGATCCACTCTCTTCGAGCCACAACGCACTCGATCCGGTACGCGCCGCCACGGCTTGGAAAAGCTCATTGATCGTTCCTATTTCGTAGGCGTAGTCCATAAGGTGCGGCCAGTGAGTGGTGTAAACAACAGCCGCTGCTTACGAAACGCGCCGATTGGCGTCACGTGAAACTTCGTGAATATTCCGGCACGATGGGGACGTTCCGATGCTTACCGAACTTGCTAGCCAGCAAGCGGATCAAACCCACGGTGCCTTCAAAATCCGACATCCAAACGAGCGTATCCAAGAGGAGCTTCATTGTTTCATTTCCAACTCCTTGGTAACACATCCTTTCAAAGGTTGCGTGTCCGGCGGTCGACGGGATTTCAACCGCGTCCCGCCATGGAGTCCCCCCTGCTCACGGATTGCAGGGGGAGAATGACCTCCGCGAGCAGCGGTTCCCGCAAGGTCACAACGAGCGGGCGCCCGGTTTCGTTCGCGCGTTTCAAAAGACGGTAACGTGACTGCTGAATGAAGCTTTCCGCACACCCTCCCTTGGCATGCAGCGTACGGATTCCCCGATCATGTAACGCCACTGGGCGGGAATAGTTGCGAGCGATTCGTGGAGACGAGAAATCCAGCGTGTTCCCCACCGGGGCCGACCTGCTGCAACGATTTGCCAGGGAATGGGATTTCGGACAGCATGCGGCATGGCGATGGATGAAGAAGGCACGCGTGGGCACCTCCGGCGCATTGCCGATCTGATAGGATCGGATGCGGTTCCCGAGCGGCTCGATCCGGACTTTTCTTCGCTGCCGGAGCGAATTCCGGGCGGCGCCCGTTGTGACGCCGCCTCTATGGCATCGCGTTGGGAGGTCGTTCCGCACACTGCGCAGGTTCGCGAAACGCTGACGGCCGGGGCTTCCAACCCAGAGGCGTTCGAGTCGCACATCGAGAACTTCATCGGCACGGTTCAGGTTCCAATCGGGCTCGCGGGTCCGCTCCGGGTGCGGGGTGTTTTTGCCCAGGGCGATTTTTACGTCCCCTTGGCGACGACCGAGGCGGCGTTGGTCGCATCCTACGGCCGCGGGGCACGGGTGATCAGTGAGGCAGGCGGATCGTCTGCAGCGGTGCTGAGCGAGGGCGTTGGCCGGTCCCCATGCTACGCGTTCAGGGATCTCGCGGCCGCGGGTGCATTCGTTGCGTGGGTCACCGAGAACAGGGAGGTCCTCCAACAGGTGGCGGAGGAAACCACCCGCCACGGCCTCCTGCGGGACATGGGTTTCACCGTCGAGGGCAACCACGTCTACCTTCACTTGAACTTCCTGACCGGCGATGCGGCGGGGCAGAATATGGTGACGATCGCCACGCAGGCCCTCCACGAACACATTCTTGCGCACTGCCCGATCGATCCGGAACACGCCTTTGTGGAGTCGAACATGTCCGGCGACAAAAAAGCGAGTACGCAGGCTTTTCAATCGGTCCGCGGCCGGAAGGTTTGCGCGGAGATTCATGTTCCACGAACGCTCGTCGAGAAGCGCCTGCATACGACCCCCGAGCAAATGGAAAAGTACTGGCAGATGTCCGCATTGGGCGGGGTGATGAGTGGAACCATCGGGGTGCAGGGTCACTACGCAAACGGCCTTGCCGCGCTCTACCTCGCGACCGGGCAGGATGTGGCATGCGTGTCGGAATCTGCCGTGGGCGTCACGCGTCTGGAATCCCGGGACGACGCCTTGTACGCAAGCGTCACCCTCCCCAACGTGGTGGTCGGAACGGTAGGAGGCGGGACGTCGCTTCCCTGGCAGGCTGCTTGCCTGGATCTGCTCGGACTCCGTGGCGCCGGCAAGGCCAATGCACTCGCGGAGGTTGCCGCGGCGCTGGTGCTGGGCGGCGAACTTTCCTTGATTGCCGCTCTCTGCGCGGGCGATTTCACGAAGGCACACCGGAAACTGGCCCGCAAGCCGCGTTCGACCCCTTCGCCCCCCTCGAAAGCATGAGCCCGGCGCCGCATTCCAACCGTTGGTGGGTTTACCAAAGAGAGCGGTTTCCCGTTTTCGCCCACGGCGTGCTCATTCTCGCGTTCAGTGCGTCGGCCGTGTCGTTTTCGGCCATGCTGCGCGGCGCCGCAAGCGTTCCGACCCTCCCGTCTCTTGTTGTCGCATTTCTTTGCTCGTTTCTTTCCTTCCTGCATCTACGGATTGCGGACGAGTTCAAGGATCTTGAGGACGACACGCGGCACCGACCCTACCGGCCCGTTCCCCGCGGGCTCGTGACATTGCGGGAACTCGGCGCGATCGGGGTCGGCGGCGCCGTCATTCAACTCCTCCTCGCCCTGTGGCTGCAACCCGCCCTGCTCCTGTTCTTGTTCGTCACCTGGACGTATCTGGCGCTCATGAGCCGGGAGTTTTTTGTCGGGACGTGGCTGAAGGCGCGTCCGATCATGTATCTTTGGACGCACATGCTGATCA
>Ga0247834_1007901_pt1 | contig 11031 bp, 5 predicted proteins | sample LaCruzMarch2015__8_FD_187118 | JGI IMG/M metagenome (GOLD analysis project Ga0247834, IMG submission 187118) | Freshwater microbial communities from meromictic Lake La Cruz, Castile-La Mancha, Spain - LaCruzMarch2015_12m | ecosystem: Environmental > Aquatic > Freshwater > Lake | place: Spain... | reverse complement strand
TACTTATGTAGATACTAAATTAAGTGACAATATATATTGTTATCAACATTTATGTACTATTCTACCAAGCTCTGTAAGTATGTACGTAACACTAAAATAAAGTTTGGGAAAGAGACCTAATACAAAAAATGTTGTTCGTCATCGAACACACAAGCTGAGCCAGTCACCAGTATTAGTAATTCTCATTCATCAAACCCTCTGACTCTGTTTTTCGTTTTCGAACTTGCTTGACACCACCTCATAAAACAACACGATGATTTCGAATTTCCGCGGCCCAGTGGCGATAGAGTGGAGCAGCAACGCCGAGGACAGCGCTGTAGACATGAAGAAGATACCAAAGATGCATTTCAGCTTGAAGGATTTGCGTTCAGCGCTAATCCTGTCACCCTTCATTCTTCTTGCCGCTTCGATTGGTATCAATTTTTTTGCCATGTTCCTCGAACCTTACGGTACCGAGTTCGTCGAGATGGAGCCAGGTAACTCGGTGGATGTTTACATCCCCGGAGCTGGGTTTTCAGGATTCTTCTATACTCTCGGGAGATTACAGGCTCTACACAACGCACCGCCCGAAGAATTGGACGCCTTTGAATATTACTGCTTCTCGGCTGGGTGTTTAGCACTAGTAACCTCCCTCTTAAAGATACCGATTGATTCTGCAATAGAGCTTGCGCATTCATCTCGAGACAAATGGATGATGGGTGAAATTGGTAGATACAATGTTGTTGAGCACTTTGTCGATGGATTAATGTTTCATGCAGGCCCAGTGGAAGACCTAAATGTAACAAAAGACAGATATTCAAGGTATACTGTGCTGGATAATATTGACCAATCAACATCATCATCATCAGGTAGGCACGATAACAGTCTTCATGACATATTGCCTAGAATAAACGTGATCACATCAACATGGACGAAGCAGAGTCTCTTCTCTCAGAGTATTCAAAAACCAACCAGTGTCGACCATCTACGTAGATTGTTAGTCCAGACTACCTGGATACCCTTTATTACTGGCTCATCTATCTACGACAATGATTATCACAACGATGGAGTGTTTGCGGGGTTGCTGCAAAGTTTGAATCCTTTGTCTGTAGATGAACCTCTCTTTCAACCATGGCGACATCATCATTCGTTACTCCTGCCATGGAGTTTCGAGCTGCTGTCTCATGGATTGAACATTCTGCTCGATCGGGAGAAGGCGATTAAGTTTTGGGACGATGGGTTTAAAAGAGGTGACCGGTGAAAAATGAGAAACCCCGTTACTACCATAGTGTAAATTAGTTAGAGAAATGTCCATCTGTTCAGTAGCAATCATTACATTATAACCCTTAATAAGATTTTTGTTTAGACAAGCTCAGTTCATTGCCTTCCCCCGTCATCAAATCATACTACTTAAAGTCGGGTAGCGGGATATGAGGCTTGCGGGTACGCCTGTAATGATAGTCATAGAATTGGTCAAGATTGTTCCTATCCACGCGCTTCCGACTGCCATCATCCAAAGCATTATTTTCATTATCCTCAAATGTATCAAAATTCTGTGTCGCGAATGCCACGAGCTGTTTGAAGTTAGGGTCAGTATTGGGACATGTCTTGAGGTAGTCAATTACTCTTGGGAAGTCCTTCGCACCAGTGGGTAGAAGTGGACCCTCCATGTCTGCGAGGTTATCCCAATCAAACCCCTCAAACCATGGATGTCGGACCACTTGTGCAAATCCGTTCTCAAACTCCATACCACCATCGACACGACTACCAATACGTGACTCTGGCCCCGCAAGTAGACAGGATAGGAAGTCGACACATTCGGTTGATAGCTTCGCTCGGACTTCACCTGGAATTTCAAGTGTCTGACGCCATTTTAGTATCTTCCGACATGTCGTTACTGGATCATCGGCATAAAACGGGGTGTATCCCACTAGACACTCATACATGATCACACCCAGGCTCCACCAATCGACGGCACACGTGTAGGAGTATCCCGATGCCCCATTCTGTGCGGCAAGGACCTCCGGGGCGATATAATCTGGTGTTCCCACCGTCGAATAGGCATTCTCCCGTCTAGCCTTACCTGTCCGTAGTTCCTTCGGTGCTGTCCCACCGGTGGGGATAGATTCAACGTCGATGGACATATCACGTAGATGTGATGCCTCGGCATTCATGACCTCTCCCTCGGGTATTGCCATCGCCGTAACACCCGATGCCAGTTGTTTCTGTTTTAACATTTCAAGGATGACTTCAGGATGATCCCCCGGACTTACATCCCCCACTTTCTTACATAAACCTAAATCAGTCAAACGTAAATGTCCCCTCGCATCCAATAGGATATTGTCTGGTTTGATATCACGATGGATATACCCCAAGGCATGAACACAACTAATTGCATGTGCCGCCTCGGCCATGAAGAAACGTGTAGCATCCTCAGTAAAGGTATCCTCCTTCATTAGTAAACTCATTAGATCACCCCCCGGTAAGAATTCCATTACCATATACAAATTCAATTCATCATGAAAGCTGTAATGTAATAGTGTTAACCAACGATTCTCATCCTCGGCCGCAGCTAATGCATCTCGCTCGGCACGGACATGTCCAACCTGATTCTTCATTACCATCATTTCCTTCTTCATAGATTTTAATGCATACACACCCGTCTCACCACGTGAATTGCCAGGCTTACGTCGGACTAATCGTACTTCACCAAAAGCACCCCTTCCAATAACTAATAATGATTCAAAGTCAGAGGTTGTTACGTTACGTCGACTATCCTTTTGGACGCGAGTTTCTTCTTTTTCAAGTTCTTTCCGTCGTGCCTTCTTCTCCTCGGCTGATAGACCTGCCTTATTCATTTGTGTTTCGAGTTGCATCTTCCTTTGATGACGCTCCGCCTTGAGAATATAAAATATATGGTCGATAGATTTGTGTAAGATATTATAAGGTGTATGTAAGAGTGCAGAAGTCAAATCCACGAGATGAAATAATATGTACGAATACGCAAAAGATACACATGTGATAACACCACCAATCAAACAGCAATAAATGAAAATAACAATGACACCATTTAAATTACTCCTACTTGACTTACCTGATTCGTCTTAAGACCAATATGACGTTCGGCCAATAATGCCTTGGCACGGTTCGCACGGAGTTCCATTTCCTTATCGGCCTCACTCATCTTTTTCATTTGTTCGCGATTCATTGTAGTACCAGCACCGTTACTAGCAGTTGCTCCTCCAGTCCCTGCTGCCTCCATAAGTCCTCTCTCGTCTCTCTAGTGATTCCCGGGGACGCCTTTGGTTCGTGTTGGCGCTACATGCGATGATCTCGAAGCGAAAGGAAAACCAAGTTCTTAGTTTTCCTCCTCCCGGGAAGAAGGAGTTGCGCTCTCAACTCATCAATGATACGTCGTTTGCTTCTCCTAACATCAGTAGTACACAGTAATAATCAGCGGTGGTGTTGTTCGAGCTACTCCTCACTTCTTCAATTTTCCATCCACAGCAACAACAACAACCGCCACAGCAACAACAACCGCCACATCAACAACCTCATCATCATGTCGTCATCAAGGTCCTCTTCCAGCAGTACCACCACTGAGAGGAGGTGTACAAGTCCACACTCCCTGGCACAAAGTCAATCAGAAATGTTTGACATTTACCCTCCACCTTCATCGCCAACCATGCATAATTCAATAATACTCGACAAGTCATCATCATCACTAGTCCCCACTGGTGCAGTAAAGGAACGTGGTCAAGTTCACAAGGATGGAGATTGGCATCGTTCCATTCATGCTTGGGTGGCACAGAAGAATAACAACAGCAGTGATGATGATGGTACTACTGTTACGGTACTACTCCAACGCCGTTCAAAATACAAGGATACACATCCAAATTTATTAGACGTTAGTTGTGCAGGTCACGTCAATGCCGGCCATAACATATATGACACTACCAAACGTGAATTGGAAGAAGAATTAGGTGGCAAGGGCAATATGATATCATATACTATGAACGATATTAAGGATTGTCATTTATTTACTATAGCTACCGAGAATAAAGGATCGACAAGTAAATTTGGTAATTATATTGATTGTGAATATGCAGATATATTCCTCTTTTGGTATAATGGTGATGACAATATTATGACGACGGAATTATTTGCACCACTTGTTCCAGAAGAAGTATCTGGTTTTGAACTAATGGATGCATCTGAGTTGATTAGGAAGTTACGAATGAAAGATGAGAATCTTGTTCCACGATCATCGGCATACATAGATGCATTGGAAAAAGCATTATTATTCTCAAAAGAAGTTTAAGGTTGTCTTTGGTAGAGTATTTATCACTTAAATTGTACCCCTATCTTATTAATTCTGAACTCTACTCCCCCGAGCAATGTGAACATGAAAGAATCCAGAGCCCCTTTATCCACTTATCAATACCGTTGACCGAATAGGAAATTGCCATCTATTGAGAGGAACCAATTTAGGTGTATCATCAAAATTGGTTTTCCACAACTTTTGTCGTCCACCTTCATCATCCATGACTGCATACAGTCCTCCAGCACCATCGCCAACAAATTTAGCCTGGGCAGGTACATCATGTATCTCGGTGCAATCCCAACAACATGTTTCTGGATTCTTCGAGACATACGTTAGTAATCCAGGAGCCAAATAGTCTGGCACACCGGCAATCTCCGCTCGCCAACTGTGATCGGCAGGGTTGGGTGGGGTGTGCATATAAAAAATAAACACCCCATCAGTCGAGTCACATCCATATATCAATGATTGACCCTTGGGGAAGCGTAGTAATGTTGAGAACTTGTTACCCGAATGATCGATATGTTTCAGAACAAGAGCGTCTAGATCTGTTCGATCATTTTCTAAATACCATAGTCCCCCCTTACCATCTGGTTCGACAAGGCACCCATTCAAAATGCCCATGCTTTGTGGACAACGTTCACCATGTTTCTCCATCGTATGTGACCCAACGAGCCACAAACCAGGAGGGAGGACATCCTCAACTCTATCCAAGGAATAAATCTCCTCATCTTCGGCATATAACCAAACTTGACCTCCACGTCCACCAGCATAAAATATCTTACTCCCCCGTGGCACAAAGGCTCGATGTTGTGTTATCATACTCCCATCATTCCCCACCACGTAACGTATAATTTCGGATAAATAATTATTAATATCCTCCCATTCTGGCCGTGTTAAAGCCCACAGTCCACCATTACCATCGGATATTAAATCAGTATTCCGTGGTATATCAAACTTCTTCGTCTTCTTCCCACACTTATTAATATGCCACAATGGCCAATCCGGGCCAACAGACATTGACTGTTCTTCTAGTATGTATACACCTCCACACCCGTCTGGGAAGAAACGACTACCATTATTAAAACATGCCTGGTGTTTAAAGGTAAACACAGGATCAGCCGTCGTCTCTGAATCAAGAAGAGTAGTCTTGCTTACCGAGTACAAAACTCGATGACACACACCTCGATGGGTACAGTCTAGATTCTCGCATGTATGTGTTAACCCCCCGGCCCATAGCTGTCCACGTTTGGGACGTGGTGCGACCCTTGGTCCCAGTCTAGGTCTACGTCTAACAATAACTGCCGGAATTGTTGTTTCGCTCTCTCCAGCTGTTGTTGCCGTCGTCCGATTTGTTGTAACTGTTGGACGATTTGGAAGTGTGGCTACCCCATTATGGGTGCCATGGAAGATTGCTGCTGCGGACCTCGTCTGAGATCGGGCCGACCATGCCCATCGTCCCATATCTTGATGGGCGGGAGTTTGGGTAGTAGACGTGGCAAGATTTGGACCCCCAACTCCTGGTATTGTGGCTTCTGATGGTGGCTGTGGTATGGTTGGAGCAGGCTGGGGCATGAGCAACCTCAGCTTCTCCTTATCCGATGCCAAGTACCCACCTAGCATTTTATAATCCTCTTCACACAAGCAGTGTCCACATGGCAATGCCACTATAGGCTCGTAATCTTCTAAACAGACTGGACATATTGATTTAGCATATACACGCAATGCACCAAAATCTCTTAAGTGAGTAATTGGATGACTCGGACCATCATTATTACCCCTCATATTACCACCGGTAGGTGCAGCATCGAAGACAGGTGGTAGAAACATCGTACGTACCATCGTACGATAATCTACAAATCTATCATGTCGTGTCGTAGTAGGCCTCGAAGGCATCAACGGAGGCGTACTTGATTCAGAATCCGAATCTGGAAGATCTCGATGATGTATCAATGACGGAATAGATGAGTAGGATGGTGACGAGGCACGGGATGTATCCTCCTCTCGTTGCACAAGCTCAGGCATGCTATCATCAACTGACTCACTTCTATTTATATCATCTCTCAGTACCAGCGCAGGCATTCCAGTGGTGCTGGATTCATCCCCACCTCTCTCTCTGCTGGCATTCGAATAAAATGCATCCATCTCCATTTCAAAGAGCCTATTTTCTTCTGCTGCTAAAATGGCACTATCTGTACTACCTTCAATTACGTCGGTAGGTTCATTAATTACATCCTCTACAACAACTATTTCAGTAGCAGCATCAGGAACAGACGTAGCGTCTACCTCACGGTGCATACTCTCCAACGATGGCATAGACGAGGATGATTCATCCGAGGAATCATCACCTTCATTCATCGCGACAGCAAAGGAATTGTCGTAGAATAATGAACCCTCTTCGTCGACATCGTCGTCGTCATCATCGGTGCATGACCCCCCCTGGGCGGACAATTCTCCGTCACCTTCGTCGTCATCGGTGGTCACCCGGCTCCTTTCCTCATCCGCATTGTTGATGCTGTAATAAGAAGAATTCTCAGAGAACGCATCACTTGCAGGAGATGAAGCCGACCGAGGCACAGCCATCGAGGGAAGAAGGGCTGGTCTATCTTGTGGAGGAGCGGCATGTTGTGTCGAAGAAGGGGGGGGTGTCGTTGAAGGTCGGACGGGTACATGACCTGCAAAATTCCTTACAAATTCTACTCTGTGGGTCGTGTCCAAGGATGCCGTTTCGTCTTCCTCGTCGGACGATTCAATGTCTGACAATAACGGCGGTAATGTGGACTCATGTGAATCATCCTCATTTACATCCACCCCTTCATTGTTGCCCAGTGTTGCGTCTACTCCTCCATCCACTCCCATGCCCATACCCTCCTCCATAAGTGCATCTTCTGTCAGAGTAGCAGGGATACAAATTCGTTCACTCCCCTCCACGGGCAAATGTAGCTTCATACAAGTTGGACAAGTCAATTTGTCCTGTCTCCGTACATCCGTCGGCCGGTTGAAGGCCGTGGCATCAAATAAAGCAAAAAAGTCTAACACATCCTCAAAGTTCTCATCAATCCCACGTCTACGACCCATCATTGGAGGACGTATTGGTCGTGGATTAACATTATTCTCGCCCTCACCATTCTCATTATTGCCAAATGTTGGGGGGAAAATCCCCCGTGAGGCCACGGTATGGTGCATTAAACGATTCATAATGCGTCGGAGACCCTCACCACCCTCGCCTGTTTCAGTGGAGTCAGATGCACCATGTGGGATAGGAAGACGGGGATGCATCAATCCACCATCTAATGATGTTCCATGATTTGGTGGTACCACTGCTCCTGTCGAACCATTGTCGTCGTCATCACCGTCATCATCTTCTTCATCGTCCTCATAATCATCGTCGTCATCGTCCGAATCTGGTTCTGGTGCTCTCGTACCCCACCGTGGATCACGGGTCCGTCCAATCGCCCCTGCCAGAAGAACCGAAATGGTAGGTGTAGGAAGAGCATCATCTTGTGGGGAGGACGAGGACGAACCACCAACTGTACCAAAAAGCTCATCCCCCCCGTTATCCACTGCCGTTGCATAACTTAATTCTTCAACTCGAAGACCTTCTGGATCCATCCTCCCCCCTGCTGCTGCTTGGGCAGTCGTAGCGGGGTCGTCCTCTCTCGGTGGTGGCGTACTAAATGAAGAACGTGCCAAATAATCTTCTTCCTCCTCCGTCGCATCATCATGATCACCGCCAATAATGCTAGAGATTATATTACTGTCCCCTCCGCCACCACCAGCAGCATCATCATCGTCTAAGGCTTCAATGACGACCATGATTGCTTGTTAGTACGGCGAAGAGATGTGCAGTATCTCTTCTGGTTTGACCAAAGGTGTTCAAATTTTGGTTGATATTTGACCTCAAACAAACAAACGTCATTTTCACATAAAAATCCGCAACTTTTCTATTTCGCTCAGAATCCTCACCACTAACAATCAAGGTTCTTTGCTGGGCCTTCTTGCAGACAACATTATAATGTAAAGGTGACCTTAAATTCCAAAACGGCCCGGCAAGGACTAGGATTCTGGTCACTTACTGGGGTTTCCATTGCTCCTGTTGTTTGACCTGTTGGATGCTATACCTTGGTTGGTGTGTGACCTCAAACATACACACGTCATTCACACCTTAGACTTAGACACAAACGGACAAAGGCCCGGGCAGATTGTTTGTCCCAGAACAACACTGTCTGTCCCAGAACAACACAGTCTGTTCCAGTAGTAAAATCTAGTCTGTCGCTTTTCTTCAATATATTGACATCAGTGGAGGAGAAATACTAAATTTGCGACTTAAAATAGCACAGCCTTCGAGTCCCACGGCCACGGCCACGGCCATGGAAAGTCCCTATCGGGTTGGTTGAATTTCCCTCTTTTGGTTTCCTGCCGTGCCATTGTTTCTAAAATGACTCCATGGGTAAAAATCCGCAACTTTTCTATTTCACTCAGTCCTATCTCCACCACTAACAATCAAGGTTCTGGCCCTTTGTAATGTAAAGATGACCTAAAATTCCAAAACGGCCCCGCAAGGACTAGGATTTTGGTCACTAAAAAAATTGACTAATTTCATTCACTGGGGTTCCATGGGTGGGAGTGGGAGTGGTGTGTGTACCAGCATGGGGATGCAACTATATGCCATTTGACCACAGAAGAATGTGAATGTGAAATGTGATCAGACATCTTCCATCTTCTATATACATATGTAGGGGTCCAGCCCAAAGCTTCCGCCAAAACAATTCGCAGACCCAGAAAGTCGTAATGAGTTGGATGAACTTGCAGACATGTGGTCAAAAATATCAACAGCACGTCGGGTGCTCGATGGATTTGTTGGGGCAGCTTAGCTCCCTATGTCAGATGTCGGCGTGTCGATTTTGTTGTCCAAACGGTGAAATTCTGTGTCGTCGACATGTCGCCGACATGTTTCGGTCATGTTGGCGACATGACTAGATGTCGTGTCGGCCAGGGTGTCCAAAACGACACAACATGTCAGCTGTTCCCAACTGTCGGTTAAATGTTAGTTCTGTGACATGTAATTCAGCTCAAACATACTCAATTCGTATTGCATTGGTTAAATATTAGTCTTCTGGAGCGACGCCCTTATGACCCGTAGCCACTGTTGAAGGTGCTCAAACACTTTATATATATATAAAGAAGACCTGCTATGAGTATGAACTGTATGGGGGGTCTCAATCATAAGCACTAACAGAGGATCCAAGTGTTAATCCATGCACAACATCACTCTTAGGTCCATGAGGCTACACCCTTATGACCCGTAGCCACTGTTTAAGGTGCTCAAACACTTTATATATATATAAAGAAGACCTGCTATGAGTATGAACTGTATGGGGGGTCTCAATCATAAGCACTAACAGAGGATCCAAGTGTTAATCAAAGAATTTTCCAAAAAAGGCTACATATGTCCCCATAGAAATCCATTTCCACCACATACAGCATTACACCACTGCTGGCAATCTTTTGTATACATCATCAGAAAGTACTAAAAGAGCTAAGTTATGAAGATTGCCAGCAAAGACTAACTTGTGCAGCAGTTAAAAAATTCAACTAATTTCATTTACAAGGCTCCACAGTACTGAGTGGGGTGGGTATTGGTGTGGTGATGCTACCATATGACATTTGACCATAGTAGAAAGTGATCAGATACCTCCTATATAATAAAAGTAATGTTAGATCCAGTCTGAAGTGATCTGTACCCTCTACAGTCATGATAGTGTGTTCGTCATGATTTGTACTCGGATATGATACACATAGACCATAGTCCTTGCCATTACAGGTATGGGGCTGCATCCTTATGACCTGTAGCCACTGTCTCAGGTTCTGAATTGCATTACATATGTAAGTGGGGGGGGGCTCAATCATAAGTACTAACAGAGACCCACCTTTAATACCAACAACATCCACTCTCAGGTCTCAGATAGCAAATATCAGGGTGTGGCGGCATACTTATGACCTGTCGCCACTGTCGCAGGTGCTGAATTGCATCATATATGTATAAAGAAGACCTGCTATGAGTATGAATGGAATGGGGGACCTCAATCATAAGAACTAATAGATACCCACCTCCTACCAACAACATCCACTCTCAGGTCTCAGATAGCAAATATCAGTGTGTGGCGGCATACTTATGACCTGTAGCCACTGTCGCAGGTGCTGAATTGCATTATATATGTATAAAGAAGACTTGCTATGAGCATGAATGGAATGGGGGACCTCAATCATAAGAACTAACAGATACCCACCTCCTATACCAACAACATCCACTTTCAGGTCTCAGATAGCAAATATCAGGGTGTGGCGGCATCCTTATGATCTGTAGCCACTGTTGCAGGTGCTGAATTGCATTGTGCATTGTATATGTATAAAGAAGACTTGCTATGAGCATGAATGGAATGGGGGACCTCAATCATAAGAACTAACAGATACCCACCTCCTATACCAACAACATCCACTCTCAGCTCCCAGAGAGCAAATATCAGGGTGTGGCGGCATCCTTATGACCTGTAGCCACTGTCGCAGGTGCTGAATTACATTATATATGTATAAAGAAGACCTGCTACAGTACGTTTGGGGTCAAGATGTAGATCGGTTTATAAAACTCGGGAATTTCGCTTCGACTACTTAACAAACATGATAGACGGGATCGAGAAAATGAGTTTTGTATGCTGGCATTTTCTTGCAAG
>Ga0247834_1007897_pt1 | contig 11034 bp, 13 predicted proteins | sample LaCruzMarch2015__8_FD_187118 | JGI IMG/M metagenome (GOLD analysis project Ga0247834, IMG submission 187118) | Freshwater microbial communities from meromictic Lake La Cruz, Castile-La Mancha, Spain - LaCruzMarch2015_12m | ecosystem: Environmental > Aquatic > Freshwater > Lake | place: Spain... | reverse complement strand
TCAACTTAGCATATATGCTTGTCTGGGCTTGGGAAGAACATATTCAAATTGCAAAACTCAAAAGAACTGAGCCACTCAAAAAAATTGTTTTTCTAATTGACGAGTTAGAAGTACATTTACACCCCAAATGGCAAAGAACTATTCTTCCTGCCATTCTTCAAGTTTGCAAATTATTACATTCAGAAATCGAGGTGCAAGTTGCTACAACGACACATTCACCGATGGTATTGGCATCTGCTGAACCATATTTTGATGAGGAGATAGACAAATTATTTCTTTTTGAGTTACTTGGAAGCGAGGTAACTCTCAATGAAATTCCTTGGGTAAAGCAAGGTGATGTGGTGGGATGGTTGACTTCAGTAATTTTTGACCTCAAACAAGCGCGATCGCGGGAAGCCGAAGTAGCAATTGGTGCGGCTCAAGCATGGGCTACTGGAGATCCTGACTATGTATATCCTGATAATTTACAAACACCTGAACAAATTCAAACAGAACTCGAACGAGTCATTCCTGGTCACGATCCTTTCTGGATTGGCTGGACTGTCAAAAATGAGGCAAGACAGAAATGATTCATTTTGATTGTGTCCCAGAGCCTCCAGATTTTGATCGAGAAGTCAGACAAAAAGGCGAAGATTGGCTGGCAAGAAATCCTGACAAGAAAAGACCAAGAGATTTATGGTCGCCTTTTCGGAAACAACTTGCCGATGGATTTCAAAATCTTTGCGGATATTCAGCAATGTTTGAGCCAATTGGCACAGTAGATCATTACATTAGTTGCCATCAAGATCACACAAAAGCATACGACTGGGCTAATTATCGTTTTGCTTCAGGGTGGATTAATAGTTCTAAAAAGAACTTAGATGATCAAGTATTTGATCCCTTTGAAGTACAAAATGGTTGGTTTGAAGTAGAATTACGCACATTTAGATTAGTCCCACAGCTTGATAAAATCCCTGAGCGTGAATGGGCAAGAGCTAAACTGACTCTGCAAAAACTACATCTTGATAATGATGAAAGATTTGTACGACTGCGTAGAGAATGGTATCGAATGTATGATTCTGGTGAGTTAAGTCTTGATGGACTAGAGAAAAAAGCTCCGCTTGTTGCCCGTGCGATCCGCAAAAGGACGATCACCACAGATTAAGTTCTGAAAATCTTAACCGTGAAATAGTAATTATGGGTATAGGCGATAGTTATTCATTTGCTGTCTTATGGGTTTTGGATGGTTTAATCTTGAAAAAATTAGAAAATAGCTCTAAGTGTATTATCCTAGGATGGGCGGTGTAGCTAGGTCTTTTTATGACATTCACCTTCTCAAAATATTTATAAATATCAACTAAAATATTATGGCTCTTATCGGAAGTGACGAAAATAAAATCCAACGCGCAAAATCTCGTGTGTTGTTGGTGCTGTGGGCTGTAGCTGGGGTTGATCAGGCTCTGGGTAAGGGGAAGATTGAGCCGCTTACTCGCACTAAGGAAAAGGCTAGTGACTATGATGAGGTTTTTGCGGCGTTGGAGGCGGATGGGGCGATCGCTTTGACGAGACAAAAGAATGGCAACATCAAAAATGCAACGTTAACGCAGGTGGGTTTTGAGTTGTTGGGTGAGTATTTGCGATCGCCTGATTTTGAGTTTGAGGGTACGCAGATCGGCGCAAGGATGGGTAATTATTTGGTGAAGTGGATCGCTCATGTTCCTACAGTGGCGATCGCTTCGGATAGTTCTACTGATGAGTTTGTTGTGGCTGAAGGTTAGGATTTAGGGATTTGGGAGTATGGCGATCGCATAGACAATATTGCTAAAATATCTGGTAAATTCAATATTTCAGTGTATCGGTTGGAGAATCTCTATATGCTAACTAGACAAAGGCTTGAACTATTAGATGCGATCGAGCAAACTCCTGAAGAATATATTCCAGAGTTATTAAATTTTGTACATTTTTTTCATCAACAGCGAATTACCAAGTCTTCATCCGCAAGTGCTTGGGATGTTGCCATGATTGAAATTAATAATAGCAATCCAGAAAAGCAAAATCTCAAAAGACAAAGAATCAATCAATTATTTACAACATGGGCTGTCTTGGATAGTGAAGATGAGCAGAAAGAAGCTTTGAAAGTTATTGAATCTGTTGAAGGTGTTTCGATCTAATGAGTCAGATTATCTTTTTGGACTCTACGCCTGTTGGATTAATTACAAACCCTAAAGCGATTCCTTCGGCTTTGCAGTGTCAGCAATGGTTCGACAGTCTTTTATCCAGAAATATTCAAGTGGTTCTATCGGAAATTATTGATTATGAAGTTAGAAGGGAGCTTTTACGCGCCAATAAGTTATCGAGCATCAGAAAACTAGATCTTTTAAAATCTGAGCTTATATATTTACCAATTACGACTGAGGTAATGTTAAAGGCGGCGGAGTTATGGGCTAGGGCAAGAAATGAAGGTAAGCCGACAGCCGATAATAAGTCGTTGGATGGTGATGTGATTTTGGCGGCTCAGGCGGTTTTGGTTGCTGGTTATGGGCATGAAGTGATTATTGCTACGAGTAATGTTAAGCATTTATCGCTGTTTGCGGATGCTAGGGAATGGCAAAGTATTTAGATTCGCCTCTTGCTTGTTGACAGGTTTATGGCTTGTAAGCTTTTAAAAGAGATTATTTCAGACGAATTTGTGGAAATAGGTGACAATTTTGTTTAAATCGGTTTATGATACGAAAAGACGCTTGATATAGCTATTAAAAGTATTGGAGAACACCAGAGTATGACTCCTACCATCATTATTGGTTTGGGTAGCACGGGCAAAGCCGTATTGCTGAAAATACGCAAAATGATTGTGGAGAAATACGGTGCTTTAGATCAATTGCCAATAATTTCTTTTTTATTGATTGATACAGATGCCAATAATCTAAAACCTCAAGTAGAACGAACAAATAATCAAGATATATCATTATGGGATGAAGAGAAGGTTTACGCCCGTATTGATAAAGCTGTTGCTAAAGAGATCCTAGATAGTTTATTGCGTGATGTTTCTGGTGTTTCTAAGAAGCTCAGTGAAGATCAAAGTCTTGAAGACTGGTTGAAAAAAATAATTGGGACAATCGAGTCCCCCGACTCTAACTTTGATGAGGTATTTGAGATAGGAGAGTTATGCGAATATGCTTTTAGTCATAATTATGTCGCTATCAAGGAGAAATTTTTAAAGGCATTAGAAGGAGTCAGATCTGGTCGCCAGCACATGAATGATATAGGGGATAAGATTGAAGATGGCGTTAATGTAATTATAGCCTGTTCTCTTTGGGAAGGCGTTGGATCTGGTATGTTCTTAAATCTCGCATATCATTTGCGTGATTGGCTGCGTGATGAAGAAAAGACAAATATCTTAGGCGGTTTAATTGAATCTCGCAATCTAAAGAATTCAAGGCAAAAATATAATAATGCGGATGCTTTAAAGAAATTAAATAGCCATAGGTCTTTTATTCCTCTCTATCCCGCAGAAGAAGGAATTAGCGATATTGTCGCAAAAGGTGAACCTTTTGATAGATGTTTTGAGGTAGATGCTAACATTGTCAATTTGCAAATTCCTGACTTGAACGCAGTGATGGAGATTGCTAAAAACATCTTTTCAACTATTAATAATGATTATTCAACATGGAACGGAATAATTGCTGTCCTAATTTTTACTAAGAACTTTTTTGCTAGAACTAAAGGGCGTAAGATTGTCAAAATTTCTGGTGTTTTTTTGGCTATTATTTCCATTTTATCCGTTGTATTTCAACGAATTGACATTCCTCCACGACCAAACGATCAATCTAGAACAATTACTACAGGAGATCCCACACAAAAAGATATTAAGGCAATTTATCTTGAAGATGTTATAGAAAAAGCCGACAAAATCGATACTAGTTTACCAAATCAGGAAAAAATGATGATGGATGGCAGTGTATCTATGGTTACGCTGATGTCAAAATTACGAAAAAAATCGTTTAATGAACAAGAGTATAAAAAAAAGTCGCAATATGGTGATATGAATTTTATCCAAAATGAGATGCCACCAGAACAAGAAAAACCCAACGGATCAACTAAAGCAAGAGAAAATATGTTGATGAGTGCAAGAGAAAATAAGTTGATGAATAATGATGTTTTGTCAATTGTTGCTAGCTCTAGTCCACTCAAAGAATCAGACAAAGTATACCTTCAAGAATTTCCTATTGCTTATGACTCTATCGCGGTTGTTGTCAATAATGAAAATCCAGTTAAAGTTAAATCATTATCACTAAAGCAACTTCGTTCTATCTATCAAGGTGAAACTAAGTTTTGGGAGGATATTAGTGGAGGTGAGCGTAAAAATCGAATAAAGGTTTATCAGCGTTCTAAAAATAGTGGTACGAGAGAAGTTTTTAAAAACATCATATTAGGAGAGAATGAAGATTTTGTTGAGTGGCAAGAACCTGACTATTATGAGGAGGAAACATCTGATAAAGATTCCCCTAGTGTTAGAAAAGTGCAAAATAAAGATAGAGATAGAGATTGGACTAATAATGGAATCTACTATATGACTTCCTCTGAAGCGATAAAACAGGAAAAGGATGGAGTCATTACAATTGTAAAAATTGATGAGATTTATCCAGAGCCAGAAAACATTCTAGACGGTAAATATAAATTCTCAAGAATGGTTTATCTTGTCATTCCCAATAAGTCTAGGGTCACAGTGCAGGAATTCATCAGAAATGTTCTTTCCGAAGAGGGACAAAAGATAGTTAAAGAATCTGGCTTTATTCCATTGAAATCTCGAAATTCAAAAAATTAATGTTGATTGAACGGTAGTTGGTTGATGGCTTTTTAAGATAGATGATCGCCATTGACGTTTTCTCATTAGCCTAAGATATTTGGGAAGAGTTAAGGGTGATGGGAGAAAAGGCGATCGCTTTTATTACTTGCGAGACTTGCCAAGTTAATATATTTTTAGTGAACCATAAAAAGGAGAAATTATGAATACCGATACCGCCTTATGGCAAGTTGTCATCAATATGCCCGACACACTCAAAACAGAACTTTTGCATTATGCAGAATATCTACTTAACAAATATCCAATAGCTAAAACCGTTGAGGAGCAACCTACAAAACAACAGCATGGCTATGGTAGTTGGGCTGGTCAAATTTTTATGTCAAGTGATTTTGATGAAACATTGGAAGAACTAGAGGAATATATGTAATATGAAATATATTCTAGATATACACTTGATTTTATGGTATTTGAGCGAGGATCCTAAACTTAGTACCAAAGCAAAAGCAATCGTAGATGCGCGGAATGGACTGCACTTTAGTATTATCAGTCTTTGGGAAATTTCCATTAAAGTTAATATTGGCAAATTACAAATAAATCGACCTATTGAAGCATTACCAATAGAACTTCAATATATGAATATCCAAATTCTACCAATTACGATTAGGGATATTGAGATATACTCTAGCCTTCCATTACCAAACACACCGACAAAACATCGAGATCCATTCGATCGCATATTAATTGCCCAAGCAATCAACCATTCCTTCAACTTAGTAAGCAAAGATACCGCTTTTGATTCTTATCCAATTTCGCGTATTTGGGATTAACATTTTCTCATTAGCTTAAGATATTTGGGACGAGTTAAGGGTGATGGAGAAAAAGGCGATCGCTTTTACTACTTACGAGACCTGCCATCTAATTAAAATGAAACAAAACACAGGAGTACAAACAATGCTTATAGTTAATCAATCCGTTCAAGAAGTTTATATTGAAATCACTCGTAAACTGCCACCAAATGCCCGATTACAACTAGCTGCCCTCATTTTAAATGGATTAACTAACCTTGATAAAAATATCATTGATGATAGTGACACTTGGACAGAAGAAGATCAGTTAGAAATAGCTGCCTTTTCTATGCAAAACTTCACCCAAAACATTTTTGAAGAAGAGGCGATCGCATCATGAATCTTAAATCTGGTGATATTATTACCGTTGATTTTCCTGCTGTAACAGGTGTCAAACGCCGTCCTGCTGTCATTCTATCCTCGCAAACCTATCATAATATTCGTCCTGACATAATAATTGGACTGATTACAACCCAGACAAAAAGATTAGGCATGACAGACAGAGTTAAGGGTGATGGAGAAAAAGGCGATCGCTTTTACTACTTGCGAGACTTACCGATAGAATAAGGAGACTAAAACGAAGAGAAACAACATGGAAAAAGTAATCATCAAAACTAACATCAAACAACAAACAAGCGATTTTCAATACTGGCAACAACAAACACCCAAAAAACGCCTAGAAACCCTCGAACAAATTCGCCAAGAATATCATCAATATAAATACAATGCTCAACCAAGACTTCAAAGAGTTTATACAATTATTAAACGACAACCAAGTTAACTATCTTGTCATTGGCGGCTATGCAGTCGCTATACATGGACATCCACGATATACCAAAGATATTGATATGAAGTAATGCTTGACGATATAGCCGTTAAATTCATCGATCTTGATAACCTCAAAAAAAACAAATTAGCATCTGGCAGACTGCAAGACCTAGCAGATTTAGAGAACCTTTGCTAGTTGATTGAGTAAGCGATCGCTACTGACTTTCTTTCATTAGCCTAAGATATTTTGGAAGAGTTAAGGGTGATGGAGAAAAAGGCGATCGCTTTTATTACCTGCGAGACTTACCGATAGAATGTTGTTGTTAACTGCGTAAAGTTGATATAATATTTGCATTTGCGTGACTTAATCACGCATTTTCGCCTTTTGAGTAAAAAATTATGCTTTTAGACTTTACTGTAGAGAATTTTCGCTCGATTAAGGGTGCGGAAACGCTTAGTGCTATTGCAGCGAGTAAGAGCAAGGCTAAACCTAGTAATAGTGAAAGCAGTCGTCGAGTTAAGTCTGATGATGAAATTGCCCAGCCTTTTCATGTTGAGGGTTGGGATATAGATGTTTTGCCAGTGATCGCAATTTTTGGCGCTAATGCTTCAGGTAAAAGTAATGTCTTGAAGGCTCTCGATTATATACTTGACCTTATGACTCTTGGTGATCATGATCAAGGCTCACAATTAATTTCTTTTAATTTAGACGAATTAAATGCACAGAATCCAAGTTATTTTAAATTGCGTACTGTTTTCAATGGAAATATATACACTTACTCATTACTTTTGAACAGTGATCTAATATTGGAAGAAAAATTAAATTATGCTCTAGCATCTACAAAGCGAGAACGGCTTTTATTTAGCCGTATTTGGGATAGTTTGGAGCAAAAGTTTAATTGGAAAAGTGGCTCTGATTTCTCTGGAGCGCATAATCAACTTGCTAAAACTCTCAAAGAAAATGAACCTTTTATAAGTATTTTATTTAAACTCAAGGTTGAGGTAGTCCAGCCTTTGACTCAATGGATGATGATTAGTCAGGGAGGAAGATATTGGGGGGAGCAAAAATTCGATATCTCATTTCTACATCATTTATGGAATAACGAACAAGTAAATCGTCATCTACTATTACCTGAAATCTTAGGTAAAACTAAAAACTTTTTGCGTAAATTTGATACGGGTCTAGATGATATTGAAATCAGAAAAATTGAAGATACTAAGGGGAAGTATGAACTATTTGCTATACATAAATCAAGAAGCGGAAACCAAATTACTTGGAAATTTGAAGAGGAATCCTTGGGGACTCAAAGATTATTCGGCATAATTTACAGGATGCAACTCATGTTCCTTTCGGGAGCTTTTTTGATGACTGCGGATGAATTGGGGTCAAATATTCACCCAAATATAGTTCATGAGATTGTTAAACTATTTCAAAGCCCAACGACTAATCCTAATCGTACTCAGCTAATCTTTTCTAGTCACGATAATACTTTACAGAGAAATAACTTATTACGGCGCGATCAGATTTGGTTTACGCAGAAGCGTCCTGACCAAAGTACAGAGCTATATTCACTTAGCGATTTTAAAGTGCGTAATGACTTAGCGATCGATAAAGCATATCTAGATGGAAGATTTGGAGCAGTTCCATTTATTTCTGATGAAGATGACTTTAGCCCAGTAGGTGAGGATAATGGCTAAACCTTCTTTCAAAAGAAATGCACCCACTAGAAACGTTGGCAAAAAGATTTTGATAGCCTGTGAAGGAAAGCAAACAGAGCCAAAATATTTCAATGCGATTCGCCAAGATTTACGCCTTACCACCGTACAAGTTTTGATACTGCCTCACGATGGAACCGATCCGCTTAGCGTGGTCAACGCAGTATTAGAAGCCAGAAAAGACAAAAAACGTGAAAAGACTTGGTTTGACGATCAAGATTCAGCTTGGGCAGTCTTTGATGGGGATGAACATATTGCCAATAATCGCCCCAATTGGTGTCAAGCTATTCAGATCGCTAAAAGTCAAAAAATTAATCTGGCGATTACCAATCCCAGTATTGAGTTTTGGTATCTCATCCACTTTCAAGATCACTCAGCGATTATTGCACGAGACAAAGCAAAAGACCGATTAAAACAGCATATTCCCAACTATGATAAGGCAAGATGCTATTATCCAGAGAAGCTAAAGGGACTGACTCAAGATGCGATCGCCAGAGCAAAAGACCTTGACAACTTAGCCAAGCAAAACAAACTACCTGAATATGCAAACCCTTGTTGTAGTGGCATATCGCAATTAGTCGAAATGATGTTGAAATTAGGCGATCGCTTACCGATAGAAAATATAAAACATAACTGAATCAGTTAGAGCGATCGCCATTGACGTTTTCTCATTAGCCTAAGATATTTGGGAAGAGTTAAGGGTAATGGCGGAACAGGCGATCGTCACCGCACAAGCTTTTAATTCGGGTTGCTTAGAGTCAGGACAGGCTTCGGCATGGGTGAGGGCATTGGCTTCGGCATTGTCTGCCCAGAGTGCGCCCCAGTGCATCGGCACAAAGACCACACCAGGGGCGATCGCCTTCGTTACCATTGCAGGGAATTTAGAAGCACCGCGCCTTGATCTTACTTCCACCAGATCGCCGTCATTAATTCCCAACTTGGCGGCATCTTGAGGATGGATTTCGATAAAGGGATGGGGGTGCATTTGGCGAATTTTGTCGATGCGTCCTGTGCGGGTTTGGGTGTGCCAATGTCCGTAAAGTCTGCCTGTGGTAAGGATAAATGGATATTCCTGATCGGGAACTTCAAATACGCCTTGGGAATGGTAGGCGGTGAAGTTGGCGCGGCGATCGCTAGTGTGGAATTGGCGATCGGTATAGAGGCGCTTGTTATGGACTTGATCAAGTTCAGGGGCGCTATCTTTGCAAGGATATTGGATAGCGCCTATTTCCGCGAGTTTGGCATGGGTGATACCTGTAATTTCACAGGGGCGATCGCGGGTGATTTGGGCAAATTCGGCATAGACATCGGCGGAATTTTGGAACTGGAATTGGGCATTGAATCCAAGGCGGCGACCAACTTCAGCGAAGATTTCCCAATCGGCTTTGGCTTCCCCAAGAGGCGGCTGAAAGGCTTGGCAGAGAGTGACGCATCGTTCTGAATTAGTCATTGTGCCAGTCTTTTCGCTCCATTGGGTTGCGGGTAACAAAACATGGGCAAACTCAGAGGTTTCGGTGGGAAAATAGGCATCTTGATAAACGGTGAAGGGCGATCGCCTCAAGGCTGCCTTAGTCCTTACCAAATCAGGAAAACTCACCGCAGGATTTGTGGCAGCAATCCAGAGGAAATCCACTTGATCGGCTTCCAATCCGCGCACGATATCCCAAGCGGTGCGCCCAACCTGTGGCGAAATCCGTCCCTTGGGTAACTGCCAAAATGCTTCTAGTTCGGCGCGATGTTGGGGATTAATGACAAAGCGATAGCCAGGCAGTAAATGCGCTAATCCGCCTGCTTCTCGTCCGCCCATGGCGTTGGGCTGTCCTGTCAGCGAAAAAGGACCCGCACCTTCTTTGCCAATTTGTCCTGTGAGCAAATGCAAATTAATAATCGATTGTACTTTGGCAGTGCCTTGAATGGATTGATTGATACCCATTGACCAAATGGAGAGAACTCGTGGCGATTCTGCCCAATATTTTGCCGCTAGTTCTAGATCCTCTATGCTGATGCCACAGCGCCGCGCTACAAATTCGGGTGTGTAATGTTGAGTCAGTTCTTGAAATTCGATAAAGCCATTGGTATGATCTTCGATAAAGGCGCGATCGCATTTTCCCCATTTCAATAACAAATGTGCGATTCCATTTAATAAATCAATATCTGTCCCTGGTTGAATCGCTAGATGCAAATCGGCAACTTCCGCAGTTTGGGTACGGCGCGGATCGACCACGATTAACTTAACGTGAGATTCCTTTTTATGACGCTTGCGAAACCGATTAAAAATAATGGGATGGCATTCTGCCGTATTTGTGCCGATCGCAAAGAGACAATCGGTTAAATCAAAGTCTTCATAGCAACAGGGAGGACCATCGGAGCCGAAGCTTTTGACATAGCCCGACACTGCCGAAGACATACAGAGTCGTGAGTTAGCATCAAAATTATTGGTTCCTAAACAGCCCTTAAATAGTTTTTGTGCCACATAGTAGTCTTCGGTTTGGAACTGTCCTGAACCATACATACAGAGGGCATCGGCTCCCTTGGTATCAATTACCCTTTGCATCCGTAAGGCGATCGCCTCTAGAGCCTCATCCCAACTCACTTGACGGAACTGATCGCCCAAGTGATCGCGCATCATCGGATGCAGTAAGCGATCCTTCTGAATGGATTCGGCAATAGTTGCCCCCTTCACACAAACCATGCCCTGACTCGATGGATGGGCGCGATCGCCTCGCACTTTAAAGCGATCGGGAAATTTGAGTGTGGGCTGCTTACCTGTTTCCACTACCTCCAAACCACAGCCAACTCCACAATAGGGGCAGAGAGTTTTGATAGTTTTGAGGGAAGTGGACATGATTGGTAATTGGTAATTGGTAATTGGGGATTGGGGATTGGGGATTGGGGATTGGGGATTGGGGATTGTTATTATTC
>Ga0247834_1007895_pt1 | contig 11039 bp, 7 predicted proteins | sample LaCruzMarch2015__8_FD_187118 | JGI IMG/M metagenome (GOLD analysis project Ga0247834, IMG submission 187118) | Freshwater microbial communities from meromictic Lake La Cruz, Castile-La Mancha, Spain - LaCruzMarch2015_12m | ecosystem: Environmental > Aquatic > Freshwater > Lake | place: Spain... | reverse complement strand
TCAAAAAGCTCAACTGGCATCATTTTGAACCGATGTATCTGCCGCCGCGCTCCCCCGACCTCAACCCCATTGAGAGACTGTGGCTGAGACTCAAAGCCGACTGGTTCAACGGCTGGATTGCCAGAAGTAGCCCGGAACTCCAGGAGCGGCTCATCACGGCACTCCAAGAGCTCTTTGCCCAGCCATCCCTGGTCCAATCCCAGTGCCGTCCAAAACTGCGTTTATGACATCCTTTTTAAAATCCAGTCTAGGACTTCCGCAGAGATGCTTGGTGTAGGTTTCCCTTTGGACTCAACAGGCGTTGTTCGATTGGTGTCAGGGAGGCAGCTCTGGCTTTGCGGGGCTGGCGGTCCCTTTTGAACCGGTAGATTTCGACCAAGACTTTGTCGTTTGCCTACTGGACTTGTGTGATTTTTATCCATTATCGAAAAAAAGCGAAGGATGAAGCGTAGGTATGCACAAGCCCCCTCTAACGTCTCCATGACACGCCCCCGCATCGCCCCTCATCTCACCCTGCTCAGCTTCGCTGTGTTGCCATCATTCGTGTTGGCCAATCCTGCGCCAGGTTCCGCCCCAGCGGCGGCTGCTTCTGCTCCGGTGGATTTCTCTCAGGTGCAGACCCTGCTGGAAAGCAAATGTCTGGAGTGCCACAACCCGGATAAGGTCAAGGGTAAGCTTCTGATGAATACCGCTGAGGCCATGATCAAAGGCGGTTCTTCAGGTCCTTCTCTAGTTCCTGGAAAGCCGGATGAAAGTGAGCTGCTGAAGCGTGTGATTTTACCCGCCGATGATGACGACGTGATGCCCCCGAAAGGTGGGCCTCTCGCTGCGGCGGAGATCGATTTACTCAAACGCTGGATCGCCGAAGGTGCCAAATGGCCACAGGGCCTGACTCTCCGTCACAAGAGCCCAGAGGAAATCAAGGCACTGGCTGACCTGAATGCCAAACTACCCTCCCTAACCAAGCTGGAAATATTCCCGGATAAATTCGCTCTGGAAACCAAACGCGATTTTCATCAGGTGGTCGTGATGGCGACGTTTGCTGACGCAACGACTCGCGATGTCACCAAGTTTGCCAACCTGCGCGTGGCTGATGCGAATGTGGCAGCGCTTAATGGAGATGTCTTAATGCCACTGGCGGATGCGGGTGCGACAGAGCTCATCGCGAATTTGGGGAGCACCACGGTCAAGGCAGCGGTCACTCTCAGCAATGGACACAAGGACCGTCCGATCTCCTTCAATCTGGACGTCATGCCTGTGTTTTTGCGCGGCGGTTGCAATGCCGGGGGCTGCCATGGTGCTGCGCGTGGCAAAGATGGTTTCCGTTTGAGCTTGTTTGGCATGGACCCCCTGGGCGACTACAGCCGCCTGACCCGTGAGATGGTAGGGCGTCGCGTCAACCTGGCTATCCCTGAGGAAAGCACCCTGGTGGAGAAAGCCGTGGGCGCCGTGCCGCATTCGGGTAACCAGTGCTACGAGCCTGAATCCCAGTATAACAAGACGATCCTGGAATGGATCAGCAATGGCACACCGTATGATGGCAAAGATGTCGCCAAGGTCACAGGGATCGAGGTTTATCCAAAGCAGATTGTTTTGGAAGGGGAGGGCAATACTCAGCAGATCACCGTGCGTGCCACTTACTCAGACGGCACGGATCGTGATGTGACCAAGCTGGCGCTGTTTATGTCGAACAATGACCCGACAGCCACCATCAACAAAGACGGACTCGTGACCAGTGGCGAACGCGGTGCAGCCTTTACCCTGGCTCGTTTTGATGTTTACAGCGTCACCGCCCAGGTGCTGGTAATCCCGGCCAAGCTGGAGTATGAGCGTCCCAAACTGGTCGAGAGCAATTACATCGACACGCTGGTCAATGAGAACCTGCATAAGCTGCGCATCTTGCCGAGCGGCATCTGCACGGACGAAGAATACATCCGCCGCGCTTACATCGACGTCATCGGTATCTATCCCAAGCCGGATGAAATCAAAGGATTCCTGGCTGATACGAACCCGAAAAAGCGCGAGGCGCTGATCGACACTCTGACTCAGCGCAAGGAGTTCACCGAGGTGTGGGTGATGAAGTGGGCGGAGTTGCTCCAGATCCGCTCGAACATTGCCGGGAATAACAACCGTCCGCCTTTTTACAAGAACGCTCTTTTGTATTACAATTGGTTGGGGGATCGCATCGGTAAGAACGTGCCTTTGGATGAAATCGTGACGGAGTTGCTGTCTTCCACAGGCGGCACGGTATCGACCCCGGCGGTCAACTTTTACCAGACTGAGTTGGACCAGTTGAAGCTGACGGAAAACGTGGCTCAGGTCTTCATGGGTATGCGCATCCAGTGTGCCCAGTGCCATAACCATCCTTTCGACCGTTGGACGATGGATGATTACTATGGGTTCAAAGCTTTCTTCGCACAGATCGGGCGCAAGGCCACCGATGACCCGCAGGAAGTCATCATCTTTAACAACAAGGGTGGTGAATCGCGTCATTTCCTCACCAATGCAGTGATGAAGCCCAAATTCCTGGGCGGTGATTCACCTGAGATCAAGCCAGGTGAAGACCGTCGCAAAATTTTGGCCGAGTGGATTGCTTCCCCCAAGAATCCTTATTTTGCCCGCAACATCTCCAACATTGTTTGGGCTCACTTCTTCGGTCTTGGCATCGTGGACCCCGTGGATGACGTGCGTGTCTCCAACCCGCCGTCCAACCCTGAGCTTCTCTCCGCGTTGGCTGAAAACTTGACGAACTACAAGTATGACATGCGTCGTCTGGTGAAGGATATCTGCACCTCCATGACTTATCAGCGCAGCACCAAGGTCAATGAAACCACTGCGGGTGATAAAAAGAATTTCTCCCATGCTCAGGTTCGTCGTGTGCGTGCCGAGATCCTGCTGGATGCCATCTCTCAGATCACCGAGACGCCTAACAAATTCCAAGGTTTGCCCTTGGGTGCCCGTGCCGTGCAGATCGCCGATGGCGCTGTCAGTAACTTTTTCCTGACGACCTTTGGCCGCGCCACCCGCGAGTCCGTCTGCTCCTGTGAAGTGAAAATGGAACCCACTCTTTCTCAGGCGCTGCACTTGATGAATGGAGATGCCGTCAATGATCGTATCAAGCAGGGGAAAGTGGTGGCCAAGATGATCGTGGAGAAAAAGACGGATGCTGAAATCGTCGAAAATCTCTACCTGCGTGTTTTTGGTCGCTTGCCGAAAGACAAAGAGAAGGAGGCTATTTCCCAGACGCTTGCGGCTGCTCCTGATCAGCGTCAACAGGCCCTCGAAGATGTGTTCTGGGCTCTGATGAACTCCAAGGAGTTTTACTTCAATCATTAATCTGAAGCGATCGCGGATGCCTGTGGTCCGCAGAGTCGCGGATGCTTGAGCATCTGCACGCCCTCATCCTCCCTTCCCAAGCCATGAAAACCTACGCCACGATCCTTTCATTCAGCCTTATCGTGACCGCCTCCGCTGTCGCGCAAGATGCCGAAAAGATCACTTATGAAGATCATGTTCGTCCTTTGTTGGAGAACAAATGCTTCTCCTGCCATAGCCCGGATAAAAAGAAGGGTGACCTGGATCTCACGAGCTTTGGTGCCTTGATGACGGGCGGTAGTGGCGGAACCATCGTGGATGCAGGTAACTCAGACTCCAGTCGCCTCTGGAGCACCTGTGCCAAAAAAGAAGAGCCTTTCATGCCGCCGGAGGGTGCGCCTTTGAATGCCAAAGAGCTGGAAATTCTGGCCAAATGGATCAGTGGAGGTCTGCTGGAAACGAAGTCGAGCGTCGCCAAAAAGTCCAGCAAACCCAAGGTGGACATGGCCGTGGCCGTCACCAGCGGCAAGCCTGAGGGGCCTATTGCCAAGCCTGAGCATGTCTTGCTGGAGCCGGTCATCGTGACCCCACGCACCACGGCTGTGACAGCCATGGCGGCGAGTCCTTGGACATCTCTGGCGGCGATTGCAGGAACGAAACAGATCCTTCTTTATGATACCGATACCAAGCAACTGGCCGGCATCTTTCCCTACACAGAAGGTTATGCCCGCAGCCTGCGCTTCAGTCGCAATGGGTCTCTATTGGTGATGGGCGGGGGCAAAGGAGGCAAGCTGGGCCATGCCATCGTGTGGGATGTAAAGACCGGTAAACGCATTGTCGAAGTCGGAAAAGAATTCGATCAGGTGATGAGTGCCGACATCAGCCCTGATCACAAGATGGTCGTCATTGGCAGCCCCTCAAAGAAGGTCAAAGTCTATGACACGGCTTCGGGTGAGGAACTGTATGTAATCAGCAAGCATACGGAGTGGATCATGGGCACCTCCTTCAGCCCTGACGGCGTGCTCTTGGCCACCTCGGATCGCAACGGTAACGTCATGGTTTGGGAAGCCTCCAATGGCGGTGAATTCTACATCCTCGGTCAGCACAAGGCCTCCTGCACCGACCTCGCCTGGCGCGGAGATTCGAACATTCTCGCGTCCAGTTCTATGGACGGCACCATTTCCCTCTGGGAAATGAACGAGGGCAAGCAGGTCAAGAACTGGGCGGCCCATGGTGGCGGTGTTCAGTCCGTTTCCTTCACGCCTGATGGCAAGCTTATCTCCAGCGGCAACGATGGGCTCGTTCGTGTCTGGGACATGAATGGCAACAAGACGGGTGAAGCCGCCAGCCAGGGGGACATTGTCACCAAGGTCGTGGCTTTGCATGATTCCAAAACCACCCTCTCCGCCAATTGGCGTGGCGAGATCAAGCTGTGGTCTGTGGAGGCCAAGATGGCTGACAGAGGTCAGCTTTCCAGCAATCCGCCGCTGATTGCCCAGCGCATTGTCGAATCTGAAAAACAAGCCACTGCCCTGGTTGCCCAGCTTCCTGAGATCGAAGCTAAATTGAAGAAGGCCATGGATTCTGTGCCGGCCGCAGAAGCGCGCCTTGCTGAAACGAAAAAGAAAGCAGCCGATGCCCAGGCCACAGTCGCCAAACTCGAGGCTGAAATCAAAGACCTGCCGGGCCAGATCACTGCCACTGAAAAATCTGTGGCTGAAGCCCAGGCCAAGCGCAATGCCCAAGCCGATTTACTGAAGAAGCATCAGCAATCGCTGGCTGAAATCAAAACCGTGGAGGCTGCTCTGATCAAGCTCAATGCGGACAAGGCCGCACTAACCAAGCCTGAAGATGCGCCCAAGGTTGCGGAGGTGACAAAGACCATCGGTGAACAGACAGCGAAACTGGATGCACTGAAAAAAGCGACTGCTGCGGCACCCCAGGCCCTGGCAGATTTTGACAAAGCCATCAAGGCTTCACAGGATCAGGTGGCTGCACTGAAGGCTGCGAAACCTGCGAAGGAAAAACAACTTCCTGAACTCCAGAAGGGCCTTGAGGCTTGGCCCCCTGCCATCGCTGCCAATGAAAAGCAGATCGCGGATGCGAAGGCGGCCCTGGCTGCCGTGCAGGCCCAACTTTCGGATCATAAATCCCAGATCGCGCTGATGCAAAAGCTGCCGACGATTCTGAAGGCCGCCCAGTTCAATGTGGGGGTGCTGACGGAGAAGGAAAAGCTGGCCAAACTGGAAGGCGACTTCAACGACTACACCGCTGCGAAGAAAGAAAACGAAGAGGCCAAAGTCGCCAACTTTGCACGCATCGAGTCTTCGAAGAAAGTCATTGCCGAATCTACCAACTTGATCCCGCAGCATGAGGCCACATTGGCCAAGCTAAAGGCTGAACTGGACGGCATTGAAAAAGCTACGGAGCCAACCCGCGCCGCCGATGCCACCGCAGCGGCCAAACTGAACGAACACAAGCAAGCTCTCGCGGCCCGTGAGGCCGAAGTCGCTGCACTTGCCAAAGTTCGGGATGAGGGCATTGCTGCTGCCAAGAAGTCCGCCGATGACATTCAGAAAGCGATTGATCCCCTAACCAAAAAGTTGGCCGAAGTTGCCGCCAAACTCAAGGGGCCTGAGGAGCAGGTCAAGAGTAAGCAGGCGAATGTGGCTAAGCTTGAAAGCAATCTGGCGGCAGCCAAAAAATCCGCAGCAGATCTCACGGCTGCGATTCCCGCTCAGGATAAAGCCGTTAAGGATGCCGAAGCGGAACAGTCCAAATTGACCGCCGAGATTCAGGCGGCAGACAAGACGCTGGGTGAAGTTCGTCGCTCCACCGCCAATGCCGGTGGTGCCATCAAGGCCGCACGCCAGGAAGTCGCGAAGGTAGAAAAAGCTGTGGCTGATGCCAAGGCGAAAAATGAGAATGCTGCGCCATATGAACAGGCCCTGGCCACTGCCCGGGCAAAGCAGGCCGAAGTGGAAAAACAGGCCGCTGAATCCGCTATGAAACTGGCCGAGGTTCAGGGTGACTTCGACGCACGACGCACGGCCCGCGAGGCCGCTGAGAAGGCTCTCAATACCGCCCGTCAGGTGCTGGCCAAAACCAAGAATGATCTGAATAACAGCAATGGTGCCGCTGCCCAGGCCGAGAAACAAATCACTCAAGCCAAGGCCGAACTTGCTGCAGCGGAGAAAGCCGTCGCACCGCACCGCGGCCAGCATGAAAGCATCAGCAAGGAGATCGCTGCCCAAAAGAACGCCCTGGCTGCCAAGCAGGCTGTGCCGGCTGCTCTTGAGAAGGAATTTGCAGCCAAGGCCCAGCCGATCAATGAGGTCATCGCCCAACTGAAAGCCGCTCAACCGCCGCTGGATAAGGCCTATGCCGAAGCCCACGCCAAACTGGAAGCCGAGGTGAAGATCATCGAAGCCAAGAAACTGGAAATTGGTCAAAGCATCGCTGCTTTGGAAGCCGCCAAGAAGAAAAAAACCGAGTCCGAAGCCGCCATCGCCGCTGCTGAAAAAGACAATCCTCAGCGGGATAAAAACCTCGCCGAAATCACGACCGAACTCGCCAAGATGGAGCCTCAGCTCGCTCCGCTACGCACTAAGGTGAAACAGATGGAAGAGCAATACTTCACGATGCTGCCGAAGTGAGCGAAATGAGTCGGTGATGGGCTTCTGATTGAGCTTGATCCAAAGGTATTGAGAGTGGTCACAACCGCAGATGAAAGCAGTGCTTCATCCGCGTTTTGGTCCCATGTCCACAACCTTCGTTTCCTCTCGTCGTCAGTTTCTAAAAGCAGCAGCGCCACTGATTCTTCCGGCTTCTGTCTTGGGACGGGCGGGTGCGGTTTCGCCGAATGAAAAAATTCGTCTTGCTTGCATCGGTGTCGGCGGTCAGGGCACCAGCAACCTGAAGGCCTTCCTGGCGGATGAGCGGGTGCAAGTCGTCGCCATTTGTGATGTGGACGGGCAGCATCGCGAGCGCGCATTGAAGCTGGCTGGATTGACGGCCAAGGATGGCTACAATGACTTCCGCGAAGTGCTGGCCCGTAGCGATGTGGATGCGGTGATGAACGCGACGCCGGATCACTGGCATGCGAATGTGGCCATCGCCGCAGCCAAGGCGGGAAAGGACCTGTTTTCGGAAAAGCCCCTGGGTGCCAGCATCGCCGAAGGCCGGGCCATCTGCCAAGCGGTGGCGGAAAACAAACGCGTGCTGCAATGCGGCACCTGGCGACGCTCCGGCCTGAAGGTGCGAATGGCCTGTGAACTGGTGCGCAACGGCTACATCGGCGAGCTCAAGGAGATCCAGGTGGGTGTGCCAGGGACTTTTGCCATCCGGGGCGGCTTTACCGGCCTGGAGGGACCGGAGCCGGTGCCGCCACATCTGGATTACGCCATGTGGCTGGGCAGTGCCGCCGAGCGACCCTACACGGCGGCGCGCTGCCATTTTAACTTCCGCTGGATCGATGAATACTCGCCCGGCTACATCACCGACTGGGGTGCCCACTTTGTGGATGTGGCGCAGTGGGGCGCGGGCATGGATGACACGACGCCGGTCGAGATCGAAGCCACGGAGGTGAAACGCCGCAGTGCCGGACTCTACGATGCGCCGGAGCAATACCGCATCGAGTATCGTTATGCGAACGGGCTAAAGATGTCCCTGTTCAGCACCGATGACAAGGCGACCTACGGCACCAAGTTCATTGGCAGTGAAGGCTGGATTTTTACCGAGGCCGAGACGCTGAAGGCCAGCTCGCTCGACATCCTGCGCATCAAGATGAAGGAGGGCGACACGAGGCTGTATGTGTCCAAGCACCATCATCGCAATTTCATCGACTCCATGATCTCGCGAGGCCCGACTGCGGCCCCGGCGGAGATCGCCCAGCGTGCGGCCACGATCTGCCATCTCGGGGCCATTTCAGCGAAGCTTCAGCGCGGGTTGAAGTTCGATCCGAAGGCGGAAACCTTCACCGGTGACGAAGCGGCGAACGCCATGCTCATGCGTCCGATGCGCGCTGCCTGGAAGATCTAGATTCATGAAAACACACTCCTGGTTATTCCACACCTACCTGCTGGCCGGAGCGCTCCTGCTGCCACTCGGTCTCCAAGCCGAACATGAGGGCAAACTGCAAATCCTGCTGGTGGGCGACAGCACCACCGAGGGCAGCGTGCCCCGCCGTATCAGCCCGAAGGGGCCGCATCTGGAGGACGTGGTGCGCATCCTTCTCGCGGCAGAAAAGGACCTGCCGCCGACCAACGTCATCAATCTCGGTCTCAGCGGCGAGTATGTGCGCAGGCTGCTGGATACCGGACGTTACGACCGTGACATCGCGAAGAAACCCGGCGTGGACTACATCTTCATCCGCTACGGCATCAATGATTATGCCCGGCGTGAGAACTTCGCTGAAAACTACCCCAAGGACTACAGCGAACTGATCGCCGGGCTGCGCAAGGATCATCCTTCCGCGCAATTGATCGTGATGACCATCATCCCCTACATGGACACAGAAAAGAGTGCCCAAATCAATGCCCTCAACCGTCAGGTGGCGAGGGATGAAAAGCTGCCGCTGTTTGATATCTATCCGCGTTATATCCAGGAGTTGAGGAAGGGGGAAAACATGCTGAACTACCGGCGCTATGACCTGAAAAATGTGCCTGTTCAGTATCACGAGCTGGTGAAACCCTTTGTCGTGGGTAACCAGGTTCAGGTCATGGACAATCAGTTGGACGCCCATTTTACCAAGCTGCCAGGCTGGTTCAGCGACCGACACCCGAACCTGGCTGGGTATCACGTCATCGGCGATGAAACCGCGAAGTATCTGGCAAAGATGATTCGCGCGAAGGCAAAGAAGCCGTGAGAGGAAATCTGCGAAGGTGCGGGGAAGCTTACTTCAAAGCGACGAATTCGCCTTCAAACTCGACGCAGGTTTGGCGGTCTTCTTCAATCCGCACTTGCAGGCGGAGGCGGGCCTTGCCGGTTTCCTGGAACTGGGTTTTGAAACGGGCCATGGAGGCTGCGTTAGGGCGCTCGCAAAGAGCGCGGATCACGCCGCGCACGGGATGCCGGTAGCGGATGCTGCTTTCCCGGACCACGATGTGGGCGGACCGATCCCCCAGGAGCAGCCACAGCAGGCTATATCCGGCCAGCGTGGCGATGGCGCTGAGGCTGCCGCCAAAGGCTGTGCCGAGGTGGTTGTGATTGGGCTCCAGAGGCGCGGTGATGATCAGCCTTTCGCCGTCATAGCTTTCCAGTTTCACACCCATCGCCTGGGTCAGCGGGATCTGCTGATGAAGGAAGGCCGCCGTCTCGCGCAGGAGTTCGCTCATGCGTCCAGTTGCTGAATGCGGGCGAGATGGCGTCCCCCTTCGAAAGGGGTGCTGATGAAGAGGTCCACGATCTGCAGCGCCGTCTCCAGATCCATCATGCGCTGGCCCAGGGACAGGACGTTGGCGTCGTTGTGCTGACGCGTCAGGCGGGCGGATTCCAGGTTCCAGCAGAGGCCGCAGCGGATGCCTTTGACCCGGTTCGCCGCGATGGCCTCACCATTGCCGGAACCGCCGAGCACGATGCCGCGTTCGAACTCCCCTGCGGCCACGGCTTCCGCCACCGGGCGGATGTATTTGGGATAATCCGTGGACTCTTCGGAATGCGTCCCGTAGTCAGCCACCTCGTGACCGGCCTGACGCAAATGTTCAATGATGGCCTGCTTGTAACGATACCCGGCGTGGTCGGAACCGATGGCGATTTTCATGGGTTAAAAGGAGAAAGGAATATCAGTGTGTCCACCACTTGGAGAGCCGGGCCTCGGCCAGCTCCGGTTTGCGGAGGTCGTTTTCGGCGTAGTGGGAGGTGTCGTTGAAAAGCATGAGGCGGGCACGCACCGGGTCTTTGAAATCTACGATGTTCAGCGCTGCCGGGTCCTGGTCCAGATTGTCGCGGTAACGGCGCGGATCGAAGCCTAACAAAGAGCTCAGCAAGAGGCGGATGGTCGCCTTGTGGGAGACGACAATGATGGACTGCCCTTCATGATGACGCACGATGTCCATCAGATCCGGCAAGGCACGGGCGGTGACGGCGAGACCGCTTTCACCACCCTCCGGGGCATAGGTGTAAGGGTCTTCATCCCAGGCGGCGGCTTCTTTCGGAAACTGCTGCTCCACTTCTTGACGGGTGAGTTGCTCCCAGTGCCCATGCGAGATCTCTCGGAGTCCATCGCGTGGACTGACCTCCAGTTCGTGCGGAGTGGCCAGGATGCGGGCTGTCTCCATCGTGCGGTCCAGCGGGGAGGCATAAACGGCTGAAATGGGAAAGCTACTCAGTCTCTCAGAAAGGCTGCGCGCTTGAGAACGACCTTCATCGGAAAGAGGAACGTTGGTAGCCCCGGCAAAACGATCTTCAGCAGTCAGGATCGTGGCCCCGTGGCGGATGAGGTAGATGCGGGTGATCGGCATAATCTTTGAATCTTTATAGCATAGGGAAGCTGGCAGACGCTCAGAAAATGAGCATGTCAAAAAGTAAGGCTAAGGCCAAAATTACAGCATTGGTTCATCTTCGGAATCTCAACCATCATTTTTTGTCACAGCAATCCTAGACCGGTTTTCAAAAAGGTTGTCTGAAAAAGGGCTGTACATTCACTAGAAAGAGTGATGAGTAGGGGGTGTGGGACGGCCGCGCATCGAGCTCAATGTGGAGACTGCTTCTTTTCAAGAAGTCAG
>Ga0247834_1007893_pt1 | contig 11042 bp, 10 predicted proteins | sample LaCruzMarch2015__8_FD_187118 | JGI IMG/M metagenome (GOLD analysis project Ga0247834, IMG submission 187118) | Freshwater microbial communities from meromictic Lake La Cruz, Castile-La Mancha, Spain - LaCruzMarch2015_12m | ecosystem: Environmental > Aquatic > Freshwater > Lake | place: Spain... | reverse complement strand
TATCTTCTCTCGTCATTGTCTTTTGTCGTATCTTCTCTCGACTCTGCTTTTTGCATGTATTATTCCTACATAGGTGATTTGGGAACGGTCCTGTATTGCCGGCGACGAATTGCGTTTCATATCCATGCTCTCCTTCCTCTACCGCATAGTCCAAACTGCTCTATTATCCTACTACCTACACATGCTCCTGAGCGCCGAACATGACCCAGCATCCCTCCTGCGTGCCTCGTGTTTAATTTCGGACACGCAGTACTATATCAAACATTCATTCGTTATTACCGGAGCGAGCGTACTGCTCCTTTGCAGCATCAGTACCGCGGCCCTTGATGTAGTAACATTTGTTATTTCTGGACGTGGCACGCCGACACAACCGCGTGTGCGTAAATTATTATCGCCATTGTGTAAGGTGTATATGATCCCACTACTACTACTGCGTATCATTGGATTCATTTTTCTCATCCTGGCATTGGAAAAGATGGATAATGTCTGTCAATGTATATACCAACAAACAACGACAGATGTGATCTTGGCAGTGGCAGTAGTATTACCCTACTGTCCGGGAACGGCGGTGCGGGAAAATTTTATTCGATATTTAATACTATGTTTCGTGGCATTCGATGTATTAGTTCCATCCGTTACATTACTCATCATCACACGACATGCTATATATTATAAACTCTATCGTCGTTATGTACGACCCGACCAACGTGAACGGTCATTGGAGGAATTACAACAATCGTGGCAGGCGACATGTCGACGTAGTTGCGAATGTTGTGCGGTCATGACGTGTTTCATATTCGGCGGATGCAAGGCGACGTCGGGTAGCTATGCCGATGTGGCCATTGCATTGACGGACTTTTTGGACGGCGATGGTACATTAGATATCGTCGCGTCGGACATTGCCGCGGCATTGATATGCTTGGTCAATGAACAGAAGAAGAAACAGATAGAGGTGAAGAATCGATTATTGCAAGATGGTGGGATATTCGCGAAGGATAGGACATTGATTGGCACTATATGGAAACAATTCATTAATTCGGATGCTATTATCCTCCCTACATTTTTGCATCATGGTCACAATAATAATGCAGCGGCATCAAATACTATCGAGGCGGACATTGAAAATGGAGTAGTAGTACAGCAACAACAACAACAACAACAAAATGATGGTGAAGATGAGGGTAAGTTGCAATCTTTCATTTTGTCAAATACATTCAAATGCTTGCTTATTTTTAAATCACCATCTAGTAAAGGATGAACATGATGATACCTTTGCATCCAACATATTGAATCTCGAGACGGATAATATTGAGGGACTTCGAAAAATAATAATGGCAAGAAGTCAATTGAATCAGGATATATCACTACGACTTATCGAGAAGGATCAACATATGTCATTCGAACCTACTGTTAATAGAATCGTTTCGTCCCAGAATCCATTTGACTGCTTACTATTGGCAGAGGGCAGTCGTTATTCTCAGGTAGCAGTAGCATCGTATACTTGGATGATGTATATATGGAGAAAGAAATGTACAGGTTGTTGTCAATTGACTGCCAATTCTATACATCAATGCTGTACATGTCATTTACGATATTGTCGGTCTAGCAATCAAAATCAGAACATTATTGGTGGAACCGTCTTTGGTTGGGATGAGGTCGCCGTGTTACAATCGTTGGGTATACAGGAATCGAATCTATTGTATGCAAATTTTAGTAATGATGTCGGTGTGAGTCCGTATCTAATCATACGTGATGACAAGTGGAAGACGATTGTTATTGCAATTCGAGGTACATTGACTCTTGAGGATATGATAACTGACGTTACTCTGACTCCGGTATCGTTGGACGAGACGGGTCAGAAGTTTGGTTTTGAAGGTAGAGACGAGTACTGTCACGGTGGCATTCTTGCATGTGCTCTCTCAATTCATGATGATTTAATGCGACACGACATACTTGGTACAACATTCGAGGCACATCCAGACTTTGGTCTACGCATTATTGGTCATTCTCTTGGTGGAGGGGTTGCGGCAATGCTCGGACGTATATTGAAACAGCAATATTCAAAATTATATTGTCTCTGCTTCAGTCCACCTGGATGTGTCTTTACTGAACGTACTGCCAAAGAAAGCATGGCCTATTGCTGCTCGTATGTCCTGCACAATGACATTGTTCCAAGATTATCCTACGAATCACTGGTGAACCTTCGCAATGATTTAGTAGAAATGATATCAAGGATAAAATGTCCGAAGCATCAAATATTCGATGATATGTTCATCTTTAAGAGAGAGTCGGATGTTTTGAGTTATGAAGATAAACACTTACACCCCAAGAATGAAATACCACCAAGCTCATTCCATTCTTCGTTCGAGCAATTCAAATCGAAGCAACGACATAGACAAGGGATGCGTATGACTATCCCAGGTCGTATTATGCGTATGATTAGAGTCTCAACGAAGTTGGACAATGTCCCCTGTTGGCCATTACCTCGTATCGCTGCATGTATCGTCTCGTGTGGAATACGTCACGAAACATTCAAATATAAGATGGTGTGGACCGATCCAAAAGACCTTGCCGAAATATTCAGTAAGTCAAACGAGTGTTTTATCGTAGTGATCCCCCCCGCCCTGAAAATTATGTTACTTAACAAAATGTATTATGTTTGTTTTTTGTACAGTATCGCCTACCATGATTACAGATCATTTCCCTTACAATGTTGCACATGCATTAATGGTTGCTGCTGAATCATATGGTGTTGCTGATCGCGAAACTAATCTACAAAGCCAAGATCAGCTTGACAATCTACTCCATAAAGCGGAGATTGAGAAAGTCGAATAGTAGTATTAAGATTGTATCACTATTTTACCATCCAATTATTTGGGGGTGGGTAACATACACTCTAAATAATTACAATGATGATAGATATATACCACAGCTTTTGTACGCGTTGTTATCATGGTCCAAAGTCTTGTCGGAAGGAACTAACAACAATCGAATTCCTCTCCAGAGCGCTGACCTATCTATTATTTACGACTTTTCTGTTGCTACGCACTTTCCATCAAATAAGTCCTCGCCATTTACTACGAATTTAGGATTCGGGTGACATACTTTCATCGTACCAATTACAACCTCTGGTAATTCATCATCACACCTGCCTTCGATTACAAAACCCAATGTCCATACCGTACGTTCGAAGTAATCCTTTAAATATGCAACACCCTGCTTAAACAAGTATGGGAATGGATGCAAACTGATATCAAATTCCATACAATTCAGTGTTGGGTAATCATAGAAGAAACCGGTGACCTGATTACGCTTAATAAGGACTGGCTTTCCACTATACTTGGATATGTAACTAGGACATCCTAATTCCTCAAGGTTGCCCATGGGGATGAGTTTGAATCGTGCCTGAAATGTTGGGTCTAATGGAGCTACTTGGCAATACTTCTCCCATAATCGTACACCATTGGTAATACGTTTTTGAACATCCCCTTCATCGACACCGTCAGATGTATCAGTGATTGGATCGTAACCAACAGCCGTAATCCGACGAAGGATTGCTCTTGTCTCCTCCTTCATTTTGTAATAGCCAATAAATGTGGCACCTGGTCCATCATCTGAACTTTTACCAAATGTGGGTGCCTCGGTGGGTATTGATAGTGATACGACAAATATGTCAGGACTAACCCATGTCTTCTTACTGTCCTTCCAGTTGGTATTGAATTCTTTACTAAATCTAACTCGTGGTGCAATTTCTAGTACACGTGAATTCGAAACAAAGCAATCCACGGCTATACACTCATACAGTTCTCCAGGACATGGTATCTTTTTCTTCGTTGTCAAATATCCATGACTACGTACTTCAAAGCATGATGATGAGACTGACAACCAGGTTGGTAACTTGTGACCAGTAATCTCAGGATCTTCAACCTTGGTAACTTTCACTGTGGTCGTACCAGCTATTGGCTTGTATGATCCTTTCTTTGCTAACAGCATGAGGGTATTATTATTCTCCATTGTCTGTGTTGTATTATTGGTGTCATTAATTTCATCGTATCTTTTACGTAAACACAGTTGCCAAATACCAACATTTGTAAACACAACAAGGCTCCAGTATTGATTGGCCGTTGTCAAGGAACATCGAGCAAGTATCAATGCAATGTTGGCGGAAGCCCATGCAACATACATATGTATACCCGAAATGGTCAACTGATTGGTAGTACCCAATTGTTGCGATGATCCAACGGTAGTCTTTTCGACAATAGACGATGTCGACGACACAACTAATGCATCAACACTTATTCTTGGTGTAGCCGCCGCCGATGTCTCACGATCAATTATTGCCTTGTTGTTTGACTCATCTACTCGACGAACATGTTGTATACAGTCGTAGTCTTCTATCAACCATCCATCATTCTTCGTTGCATCGACACTTGCTCGAATAATGACATTTGTTAATGCCATTAGCCATTCCATCATACAGCTTTGGCTAGTAAATGAAAATTCCCATTTAATATCTAACTTGGTTGTTACTGTTAAACAATATGGAGTAGGTGGTGGTGCAGCACCAGTGGCAGCATATAAATGTCCTGTAGAAACAACTGACACATTGGCATATTCTTTTATTAGATCAATGACACCCCTCGGAGTTTCGGAGGATGACATAGGTTGTTGTTTTAAACTATCAAGTCCATTCGATGCCATCTGTATCAATCCCTCGTACAATCGTTTTGAGGATGATATCGCTGTAGTTGTAGTCGAATCATTAGTATTTGATTTTAATATTTGGTATCCTCCTTCGTCAGTGGTGATATTGATATCTTCATCGTTTTCAATAATAGTAGGATGACGTGACATAGAATTAGGTATGCTATCACTACTACTACTACTACTACTACTACTACTACTATACGATTCCATAGGAGTAGTTGGTCTACTAGATTCTAATACTAATCGATCATCATGTGATGCCTCGTCAATATCCTCATCGGGAGTGCTGTAGTAAATTAATTTAGTTCCACACAACTCCACACGTCGTTTTTCCCATGCCTTACTTGTAGTACTGATAAGTTTACCTATTCCCGATCTACGTTTCCATAATATTGCCGATGTAATTGTTGTTGAAGTAGTAGTAGTAGCAGTATCGTTGATGGTTGCGGTAGTATTAGTTGAATTGACGGGGAAAATAATATTTGCTATACTTTCATTCAAATTTGGTAATGTGGGTAATTTCATATTTGATAGTATATTACCCTTGGAAAGTGATGATGATGCTGTTGTAGTTGTTGTAGATTGAGTTGTTCCTAGAGGAGTAGTATCAATTGTGGGTGGTGGTTCACTGCCAAAACCTTCCATCTTCTTTTTTATCGTCTTCTTTTGTGGTGACGACGATGCTGAAGAATCATCTCCTCCTCCTCCCTCTCCTCCTTCTGTCGTCATCTTACTTTCGATAAACTTCCCAATATCCTTACCCCACTCTAAAACCGGTTTTTCTCTCGTCTCCGTTTGTATAAATTTACCAAACTCCACACCAATCTGTTGTACTTCTACCCATTTTTGTTGTGCCGATTGTATCTCCTTGGCTTTTTGTGCACGCTTGGCTTCCATAATTAGCTTTTGTTGCTGTACATCTGGTGTGGCTATTAGTTGTAATTGTTGCGGTGTTAATAACTTCTTTTGACCTCCCTGTTGTGATGCGGCTAATGCCATGGCCGTGGCACGTAGTATGATAGGATCTGTTTCATCAACATCACCATTATAATTATCAATATTATCTTCAACATCATCACGTCGTTTCTTCTTAGCAATATCCTTAATGTGTTTTGGTGATATATGATCGTGAGAATCGACCGATGGATCGAGTGCCATATCAATAGAGTGTTGTGTCGGACCTGATGAGAAATTCTCCTCTAAATTGATATTATTCGTTATCTGATGATGCAGAGCAGACGAATCAGTGATTTCTGGAGGTGGTACACTAGCATCATCATCGTCGTCATTGTCATTAACACCGCGCGTTTCAATGTCATTATTAGTCATCATCTGATGATCAACCACAAGAGCAGAAGACGCATCAGTAATTTGTGGGGGAGGTGCACTATCAACCTCATCGTCAGCAAGCAAAGTACGAAACCTTGGATGTCCCTCATTGGCTAATATTGTCCATGCCTCCCTCGCAAGAACAATCTTACCAGTGTACACATCATAATATGGCTCTTGACTATCATCATCCGAGTCTATTGAACGTAGTGTACGATGTAATTCAGCAGAGGTGGGGATCATGTGATGCGGTGCACCCTCGTCGATGTCACTCCAACTCGTCTCTTTATCAACTGACGCCATGTTCTGTTCGCTTGCCCTTTCGGTTCACTCCACTCAAATTTTGGCGGCAAATCGACGGTGTTTTTCCACCCCTCTTGATATCACGGCGCAGCACGTCGAATAATTCAACTTCTTCGTCGTCGTCGTCGTCGTCGTCGTCGTCGTGACGGGCCAAGGCTGCTTCTTCTTCTTCGTCCTCTCGTGCAGCAGCGACGAAGACACCGCCATCCATTTGGCATCCATCGTGGTCATCGTCAGGATGCTGGACAATCATTGATACCTGACTGAGTTACCTCATTCTCCGCTTCCAATGACAACAACAACAACAATAACAACAACAAGCCAATGGAGTGGAAGCCCGTCGTACGCTAAGTTACTATGAGCAGGAGTGAGTCCTAAAAAAACTGATAACGTCGGAATAGTACCTCTACGTATTACTACTATCATTTGCAATGCTGTAATGAGAAGGTAAATTCCCATTAGACACATGAACAAGTGTCTTAAATGAATATTTTCGCATTCACACTTCATACTTTATGGTAGGTTGTAATTTTATCATCCCCATCCAACCAAGCAAGTACATCAATTGATATGTATTGAGGCAAAAGGTACTTGGAAAGGGCAGCGTTGATACTGCTTTTTATCCAGCTACTCACGATCGGAAAAGAACCAAAATCAAAGCCCTTCAATCCACTTTCACTCTGAGGTTCTATGCGAAGGCTGAATGCAGGAATCTCAGCAAGTGATACATTTAGGAATGATACGTATGGATATACTGGAGAGCATATCACAGATACATCGAGAGTAGCTTTGGCATCCAGAGAATTTATTGATACTTTTGTTGATGGTAGCGACTTGTACTCGAGCGTAGAAGGTTTGATGTCTAGTAAAAGGACAGCATCTTGAAGGAGCATCCCAATATCAACGTTCATAAATATGACTGATCTCTCACGATCAACACCGGTAAGCTCTATACGAGAGATTATCGGAGGCGATGAGCCAACATTGAAATCATTCAAGGCGACATGTGCCACAGCGCTTGGTTTCGAGTATGGTTGACTCAAGCTATCAGCAAAGGTTGTTCGGAGAGTAGAGGACACTAGCTTCTCTAACCCACCCGATTCAACTCGCCAAGCGGTACGAATAATACTATTAAGCCAGACGGCTGACTCTTTGATGGATGGTGAAGATGCGTCAATTGATTCGACTGCCAACTTATAACCCATAATTTCAGATTGCCTTTTGGTGTAAGAGAGATTTGAGTGTGTCCGAGTAGCAGAATTGCATACATGCAACTTTGAACTTACCTTTGTATGACTGATGATTTGTATTGCGCCACACGTGACAGATAAATCCACCCTAACATGTGTAAAATGAACAGTAATGCTCTTTTGCTCAAGGCAAGGTTCCACAAAAACACAAGAGTTGCTCGAATTAGTCTCATCGGCAGCCAAAATACAGAAGACATAAACGCGATACGTTCAGAACCAACATCTGGCCCGACTTGCATTGTTGATTCAACTGTTAGAGTGCTATGGGAGTCATGGTCATGGTCATGGTTATTCGGCCCAATTTTGCGACTGTAAAATGTTATGTTCTTTAATCTCATTATGCCGTTATCCTTGATCACCCTAGGAGAAAGTAGCTTACTGGTATTAAGACTACCAGTGTCATTCGTTTTCGATGAAAGTAGTAAAAAAGAAGCCAAGAAGCAAAGTAGGAATACCCCAAGCATCTCATAAGTAAGTGATGAAACACCACCTGTATCAGCCACCATTATTTCCATACTACGGAGAATCCATGTACGAATAATAGGCAAAATTTCATCGATACTAGGCGCAACTTCAGTCTGATATAATATATTGTTGTTGAATATCGCAGACTCATCATTGCTATCCTTCATAGGTGAAATACCTGTAGCGTCGGGCAGTGACACATCGTCAGTAATACTTGATAATTCACCGATGATTGTTTCTGTCCTCGTGACATCGACTTTCTTTCCCTCCCTCGAAAACATGTCCGATAGAGACGAGGACGCATCTTCCATTATTCGAACTGTTCCCTCGGCCGCTCCTGCAGTCGCGAAAACTACGTGTTCGACGGCAGAACCCACCAACAATAACGAATCGGCCAATTGTTCAATAGCACCCGCGAGAAGACGGACGCTTGATCCGGCAATACGACGACCTTGTCCGCTTTTATTACTCTCAAACTTCTTGTTCCTCCTAAATTCGTCATTATTTACCGCTCCTGCCGTCGTCGCTGGGTGCCGACCATGACCACTATTCTCAATCGCCTCTCCTATATTCGCCACGGCCCAACCAGTCACCTTAACCGCACCACCTGCAAGTCGAGATGCTCCTCCGGCTGTTACAGCCGCCGTTTCTCCAGTAAAACGTAAAGCATCCGCGGCCAAACCAAACATGGATGATACCAGACGGAATGATTCACCAAGAAGGATTGCACCATCACGTTCACCATCCGTGAGTGTGATTCTATTATGTCTGCTACCAGCTTCGGGTATCTGTCCTTGTGCCGTCGTCTTTGGCCAAACAACCTCGATACGTTTTTTCGTCTTTGGTAATAACAGGGTAGTAGTAGCATCATCATCCTCTTCAACAAATATAGTTGGTTTGATACGATCACAATCTCCAGTGGACAAGCAAGCATCCTCGATTGTGCCCATCGAAGTGTAGGAGGAGGAGGAGACATCGTCGTCGTTCGAGGACGTTTCTAATATCCCAGTTTCACCTGCCATGGCAGCAATGGCAACGTAGAATGCCGATTTGGAATGACGTGCTCGTACTACATTTGCAAGTTCGGTCCATCGTCGATCAACATCTATATGGGTATCTTGTGTTACCAACTCTTCATTCGACTCTGCGATTTGTGATGATTCTGAATATGTCGTACCACCACCATCATGCCAAACGACCTCGATTCGTTTCTTCATCGTTGGAGTGACATTGTCATCATTGACAGTAGTAGATACAGTAGTACTATCATAAAGCAATCCACTCAATTTGTCTATTGGGCCTTTGCTTAAATTAGCATCATCATGGTCATTTTCATCATCATCATCATTGTTATTATCAATCAACGCCATGTCATTACAAATTAGATTAGAATCCATGTCGTTACACATTAGATTAGAATTATTTGTATCAATGAACGTTGACAACGACGACGACGACGTATGCTCATTACCATTATAACAATGAGTGAGTTCGTCCAATGTTTCTGGAGTTATTGTTGTTGTTGTTGTTGGTGGTGGTAGAGTTGATGATGATGATGAATGTTGCACTACCTTTTCTGGTATTTGCTCGTTCATAACAACTTTTACATCATCATCATACCCTATATTATTCTCCATGGTGTCAGTAACGACAATTCCATTACCGTTATCAGACACTATTGCATAAGTAGATTGAAGTATCGTCGTAACTATATAATCATCGGGTTGTTCTTCCATCCACCTCCACCACCACCACCACCGTCCACTACTACTGTTGTGGCAATAGCACCACATGCTATTCGACGTGGCAATAAATGTCAAACTAGTTACTACTCCAAATAATGCACCACTACCACCGACTAGTAAGGCAAATAATGATGCGGTAATAATTCGTCGTGTACGTTGTTCTATGATGCTAGTACTTGACATTGACATGTTTGTTACTCGTGTTGTTGTTGCTGTTGTTACTTGTGTTGTTGTATGTGGTATTGGAGATGCTTGCATCAGTCGTGGTGGTGTTGTCATATCCATATTCATTTGTTATACCATGTGTTGTTGTACCTACCGTCGAAACAACATCATAATGGTCATTATCGTCGTTGTCATCATTATCATCTCCACCAGAATTAATAATACTACGGATAAAAGAAGTGTTAATACGTGGTGTGCGTTGATGACGACGTAATCGTGCTATAAATTCTCGTCGTAACCCTCGTCGTTGATTTGATTTTTCATAATTAGTAACAGTATGTCGATATTCATCGCCATCATCATCGGTAATTGCAGTAACAACGTCGACAATGTTATTTTCTTCCCATGTATACCATGATGATATTCGTGGTGGAATGCCACCGCACGATGATATTGCAGTGGATGATGATATTGAGTAATCATCACGAGGAGTAGAAGACGAAACGATACGACTGATGTTGACGCAAATGGTGATCGTCGTCGTCGAATTTTCCTACAAGGACAACGACGACAATGAGCGAACACGACGTTGTTCATAATTCTCATTTTCGTAGCTCGCTTCGCTCGCAAACTCGCGGGCGCGAGTTGGCGCGAGTTGCGGCTGGCGCCGCGAGTTACCATATTACGAGGGTTAGGGGGTTGCTATTGAAAAAAATCGATCTGCCTAAAATATCGACCTTATATGTACTTTCTTAGGTAAGGTCGGCTTTTTTGATACCGCCGCCTGCTATTGAAAAAAGCAGGGCCCTGAGAAGCGACCTTAAATTATGAGGCGAATCCCCTAGCACCAACTGGATCTGCGACGAGCCTCTCCATGGTGATCTAGGACATTTGCTGCAGCATACTTGTCGCGATTCATGCTTCTAGATGCCGCAAGTAGTAGCACAAACCCCATCCTGCGCTTGCTGTGCCTTTTCTTCATTGGGTAGTGATCTGTTTCTACCACGGAGCAACGAACGTGGCTCGACGATAGATAAACTAGAGGAACATAACTCCTCCTCGTCAAACCTATCAGTGA
>Ga0247834_1007890_pt1 | contig 11046 bp, 8 predicted proteins | sample LaCruzMarch2015__8_FD_187118 | JGI IMG/M metagenome (GOLD analysis project Ga0247834, IMG submission 187118) | Freshwater microbial communities from meromictic Lake La Cruz, Castile-La Mancha, Spain - LaCruzMarch2015_12m | ecosystem: Environmental > Aquatic > Freshwater > Lake | place: Spain... | reverse complement strand
CAGGCACTGGTTTGTGGTCGGTAACGAGTACCCCGGCGGGAGGAAGCGCTGTTATTGCAACGCCACAAAACGCCTCCAGTACCGTCACAGCCAACACACTCGGCGCTTACACGCTTACCCTAACCGTGACAAACAATGGATGCACGGGTACTGACGATGTGTTGCTCAATTTTTATGATTCCCCGGTAGCGGGTATTGCAGCTTTAATCTGCGATGGCACCAACCAACAATTCACAGTCAGTTTTGACATTGCCACCGGACAGTCACCTTTTACCGTAAATGGCCAGCCCGTTGCAGGCACCCTGTTTACTTCCGCGCCCATACCCAGTGGAGGCAGTTACGATTTTGTCATTACCGATGGAAATGGCTGTACTTCTACCAATGTGACCGGATCGTTTGCCTGCAATTGTGCAACCGATGCCGGGCAAGTGAGCCAAACGCCCATTACAGTCTGCCAATCTGATTCCGTGAGTGTACAGTTTCTGGGAGGCCAGGCGCTGGATGCAGATGATGTTGCGGGGTATGTGCTGCATACCGGATCTGGCCCAGCTTTGGGGACGGTACTTTCCCAAAATCACAACGGAACCTTCGGTTATTGGGCCGCTTTGTCTTTTGGAACAACTTATTATATCTCTGCGGTGGCGGGCAATAACCTGAATGGCTTCCCCGATCCAAATGACCCTTGTTTCTCTGTTTCGCCGGGACAACCCATTGTCTTTTTGCAGAACCCGATACCCGATGCAGGCAGTGACTTTGCAATCTGCGGACTAACGGCCAATTTGTTTGCGGCCCAGAGTATGTTTTCCGGAACCTGGACTCAGGTATCGGGTCCGAATACTGCCAATTTTAGCAACAATCAGGATCCCTTGAGTGCGATCGTTGTACCTGTAGCAGGTACATACATTTTTCGTTGGACGCTGACCAATGGTATTTGCAACGCCTTTGACGAGGTGCAAGTAGATTTAAATAGCAATCCTACTGTGACAGCCATTACTGCTACTTGTAACAATACCAATACTGGTTACACCCTTAGTTTTACGGTCAACAATGGCGCGCCCAATTACCTAGCGAATGGACTGATGGGTACTTTCATGGGCAACACTTTCAGTTCGACCCTTTTGCCCAATGACAGCAGTTATTCTTTTGTAGTGGAGGATGCCTTCGGATGCCTGTCTCCCGCCATCACGGGTACGTTCCATTGCAATTGCGCGACCAATGCCGGAACTATGGGTTCCAATCCGTTATTGTTCTGCGCTGACGAACCAGCCACCGCGATCTGGAACAACGATGCCACTTTAGATGGGGACGATGTGGTGCAATTTATTCTGCACGACCAGGCGGGCGCTTCCCAAGGGATGGTTTTTGCTACGAATAGCCAGCCTGTTTTCTCCTTTGGTCCGGGGCTGCAAACGGGAATCACCTATTATATTACCGCCATCGCCGGAAATGGGGTAGGGGCTGGCGTTGATTCGGGCGATCTATGTTTTAATGTTGCTCCGGGCACTCCAATTCAGTGGAAAGCATTGCCCACGGCCACCTTAAGCGGCGATGCCAGCATTTGCAATGGCAGTAGCACCGTCTTGAACATCAGTGGTACCGGTACGTATCCGCTCACGCTCAGTTACGACGATGGCAGTGGGACACCCACTTCATGGATAATTCTGAACCCACAAGCTGTGCCCATAACGGTCAGCCCAAATGTGACCACGACCTACAACCTGCTGAATGTTAGCGATGGAAGCGCTCCGACCTGTTCTGTCAATCTGAATACTAGTGTGACCGTAACGGTTCACCAGCCGGTCAACGCGGGTACCGCCAACGCTCCGGTAACTTTGTGCGCGGGTCAATCGCAGCTCATTCAGCTTGGAAACTTGATTGGCGGGGAAGATGCCGGGGGGATTTGGGCAGAAACCTCTGTTTTGCCCTCCAGTTCAGGGGCCTTTAATGGGAACAATGGTACTTTTAATACCAATGCTCAGCTTGCGGGAACTTACACGTTCAGTTATTCCCTGCAAGCCAGCGCACCCTGTGTCAGTCAATCTACCAGCGTGATCGTCACGATCCAGCCCAGTCCGCTCGCAGACGCCGGCTCCGATCAACTCCTTGATTGTCATCAGGATATGGCAACGCTGGGAGGTGCCGGAACCACCCTGGGCAACGGCATTCAATACAGCTGGACGCTTTCCGGAGTGGAAGTTGGCACCGATGCAGCATTGACCAGCGATCAAGCCGGAGTATTCACGCTACTCGTAAGCAATGCATTTGGATGTACGCAAACAGACATTGTAAACATTACCGTGGATAATGATATTCCAAGCGCAGATGTTATCAGCATTGCGGATATAACCTGCCATGGCGAGCGCAATGGCGCTATTTTGCTGGATGCCATTCAAAGCAATCACCCACCGGTATTGTTTTCCCTGAATGGGGGAGCGTACGGCGCCAGCCCGAGTTTTCAGGGATTAGGGGCGGGAACTTACCTGATTACCTTGCAGGACAACCGGGGTTGTACCTCCAGTACCATTCCCTTGACCGTCTCGGAGCCTCCAGCCTTGACGGTAGATCTTGGCAATGAAGTGACGGTGACCTTGGGGGACTCGGTTTTCCTGGAGGCAATTGCTTCCTCGCCCTTGACAGCCTTAACTTCTTTGCAGTGGGATCCGGTGCTTGATTCGCTGAACGCCCGGACGTTTATGCAGCGCTTTTTACCGTTTTCTTCCAGATACTTCAGCCTAAACCTTGTGGATACTTTCGGCTGCAAGGCTACGGCAAGGGTTTTGGTTAAGGTTCAACGCCCGGAACAAGTGTACATTCCAAATATCTTCTACCCCGGAAGCGCGCTCAATGATCGTTTGACCGTTTTTGCAGGAAATGGCGTTGCCGAAATTGAGTCCTTCCTGCTTTTCGATCGTTGGGGAGATCAATTGTTTGAAGCGCGGCATTTTCAGCCCAACGACCCAAGCCTTGGATGGGACGGCACCTATCGGGGAGAGTTTGTGCTACCCGGGGTTTATGTGTACGTCGCGATCGTCCGGTTTATTGACGGGAAGACGGAGCTGTATCGCGGGGATGTGACGGTGATTCGGTAGGCGGGCTGAAAGAACCGTGTATCCGGTTACCAGGTTTTTGTAAAACCGATGCTATAGTCAACGCAAAGTGGTTTTGAACGAACTCGTGTTGCAAAGCTTTGGTTGTCAATCGTATCAATCGGTTTAATCTTCAAAAATCGAATCATCCGCCTATAAGTACCAATATTCCCGGGAATGCCTTTGACAAACGAGGTGTCACCTCGTTCAACGTTTTTATCAAGCGGCTCTTCTACGCTGCACCAATCCCTTCACATAATTTAATCCTTCTGAAATATTTCGGATAATGTGATTCGTATTGGGCGGGATATCAAAATAATCGCCTGCACTGAAGCGCACAATTTTACCTTCAAAATCACATTCACAGGCACCTTCCAAAATGAAAAAGCTTTCCTGAAATTCTTCCGTAGCATGTTTTTGCTCTACAAGCTTGTCCGAAAGCCAGACGACACTAAGTACAATATCCTCCGACTCCTGCAATACACGGACGGAAAGCCCTGGCTCCAAGAAATCAGGCTCTACATTTCTCAAGGCTTGGTTCCAGGCATTTGAATCGCTATACCGGTGAATGAGTGGCGGGTTTTGCAAGTCAATGGTCGTTGGAATCAAATATTTATCCAAAAAGTCGAGCACCTGCATTTTTAATTCCACGCGCGGCTCCGGCGACTGTGGATATTTTTCTAAAAGACCTATGGTTTCTTCTATTGCGGCCTTCACAGCTGGGTGCTTGGCTGCCATTGAAGAGACTTCTAAAGCTGCTGCTGCTGACAGATTGCCTAAACAATAGGCCTCAATCACTCCAGAACCAAGGTAAGTATCCAATTCGTTCATGATTCAAAAGATAATAGTTGCCGCAATTCCAATAGTGCTGCACGGGTACGACTTTTCACTGTTCCAAGAGGCAAGCCCAATTCATCCGCTACCTCTTGTTGCGTATAGCCCAAAAAGTATTGAAAATCAATAATTTGCTTAAGTTGAGGAGCTAATTGGTTCACTACGGTTTCTAACCCGATATGTTCCAAACGCTGGGTCTCCGTAGTATTAGCCTCTCTAGATACGAGCAACTCATCAGATTGGATCGTTTGGCTGCCCAAATATTGGTTGGAGCGTAAAAAATCGAGCGCGATACGCCGGGCAATTACTACCAGCCAGGTATACAGACGCCCTTTGCTTGCATCGTACAGGCTGATGTTGCGCCAAATTTTCACAAAACTATCTTGAAGGAGGTTTTCGGCATCCGATTCAGTTTTTACAATCGTAAAAATGATGCCATATAAACTCCTGCCGTAGCGGTCATACAAGTCTGCAAAGGCGGCTCTATCGCCGCTTTGCAGACGCTGGACAAAAGCTTCTTCCGAGTAAACTATCGTATTAACCCTCACATTATAGTGTATTACGAGGCAATATTACTATTTTATAGGCTTCCAAAAATTTTTTTGATTTTTTATAGCGTTGGTGATCCAAATTTAATGCGTCCCCGTAACTGATGCATCCTTTAAACTTAAAGGCACTTTCTCTAACCAAATTTTCGAACATTAATTTTTTCAAACAAAATGAAACAGATCAAAATTTTCACCCTGACCCTCCTTTTCTTTTTTGCTACACATGCTGCATCAATTGCGCAAACCGTTGCAGAAAACAACATTCGCAAAGCATATTCTGCGCTTGACAATCGCGACTATAACGCATTCGCCAGTCTATGCGACGACAACTTTTCTGATCTTGGACTTGCGCCTACGCCTGTCAAAGGCGTTTGGAATGCCATTGAACAGTACAAGGCGTTTCTGAACGCATTCCCGGATATGAAGTTCAAAATCGGGAACATCGCCCCTGCAGGCAACAATCGCTATTATCTTGATGTAACCTTGACAGGCACCAACACTGCTCCTTTCATGGGTTTGCCTGCTACAGGTAAATCCATCATCGTGCATGACATGGACATCGTGGAACTTAACGCAGCTGGCAAGTGCATTTCACATTGGAGCGCCAATCCCAATGGAGCCTTTTACCAAATTGGATATGGTTCGTTGGCCAACCCAAGCACGGCAGTCGTTATGGAGATTTATGAAAAATTCGGCAAAGGCGATGTGCCCGGTATCCTCGCAAACAGCACCGACGACGTGATGTTTGACATTCAGGATCGAATGTTTGATTCGAAGGGGCGGCAGTTTAAAGGCAAAGCAGCAGTAGGTCAATTTTTCCAGGAACTGGGCGGCAAATTTCAGTATACCAAATTCCAGCCGACCCGCTTCGTGTCCGATGGCGACGATGTGTTCATCCTTATTGATGCCGAATACAAACTTACATCCACTGGAAAAACATATGCCTCTACTTATACACACCATTTCAAAGTCGTAAACGGAAAGATTGCCTTTTTCCGCGGCTTGGACGACTTTCAAATGATGAAATAAGAACTTAAGACGGGTGGATTGGGTAATTGAGGTGACACCTCCTCCCGCGTCGGAGGTGTCACCTTGCTTGCCACCATAAAGGGTGCGATCAATGCACTACAATCTGCTGCGTAGCCATGACACCCTTATCGCCTTCCAAACGCACGATATAATTGCCCGCAGTCAAGCCCGTCAAGGGAAGCACCAGGTTATACACACCAGGAGAAAATTGGCGCGAATCCAAACCGTCCAGCGCCAACCGTCCGCTGAGGTCATATACTTTGACCCCAAAACGAACAGACTGATGGATGCTAAACTGTAGAAAAACTTGTCCGGAAGCAGGATTAGGATAACAACTGAGGATGATTGCCTGCTTTTGAATTGATTCCACCCCTGAGTTAAAGACGGGGGGATTGGCTGGAGCCGGGACGTCCTGAACCATTTTACCAGGGGTTGCCCCGGCAGCTACTTGCAGATGGTTTTGTCCGTCTGCAGTAAACACGCCCGTTCCGAAGGCCTCGAGGGTAGTGTCCGTAGAAAGTGTGGACACATAAAAAAAGTCTGCCTGCGCGGAAGCAGCTGTCAGGTCAAGGATAAAATATCCGTGCCGATCCAAATCCAGGTATTTTGCATGTGGATTGTACACCACGCCGATTTGTGGAACGGGATTGTTCATCAAAAATTCGAATTGGGCGGTAGCGGCTGCACCGAGGGCCTCGTCAAAATTGGGTGACGAGATAGAAGGGGTTCCAAATTCTACTGCATGGCTTCCGGCACCGGTTGCAGCGTTGTATCCCTCGCCCGTTGCAGCGTTGTAGGGGTTGACTTGTGGTAAGTTCAAAAATTGAGCCAGGGGATATTGAACGGCTTGTTTGGTCACATCAAACGCCCAGCTGGAGTGCGAATCTCCGGTGACAATCACTACATTGTCAATGTTTTTGTTGCGCAGGCTGTCAATGATGCGATTGCGCTGGGTGGGATAGGATTCCCAGTTGTCAATAAACAAATCTTCCACCAAACGGATCGAATCAATATTGGTCAGATCGGGCACACCATCCGTAAAACCTGCGGCAAAACCCACATTAAAAGTGCTAAACAATACCTGGTTGCCAATCACTTTCCATTTTGCCGTAGATTGATCCAGGGTGTTCATCAGCCAATCCATTTGTGTTGGGCTGATAATGGTTCGCGCCGGATTATCTGGCGTATCAAAATGTGCCGGTGGCTGCTCCCGTCCTTCCAGGCGGGTGTCCAGCATGATCATGTCGCAGAGATTTCCATAAGACAGATTGCGATAGATCTGGCTGCTTGGGTTGGCACGCATCGGCATCCATTCAAAATAAACTTGTTTGGAGATTGCTTTACGGGTTTCCCAGGCGCCTTCGCCGGGATTATGGTTTTCTGCACCATTTATGTAGGAGTCGTTGGCTGATTCATGATCATCCCAAATGCTGATCATGGTGTGTTGCTGGTGCAATCGGATCAAGTCCGGGTCGAGGCGATACAGGGAGTAGCGGGTGCGATAATCGGCCAGGGTAAGGATTTCGGTGGCCGGTTCGTTGACACGTCCTGGTAAACCGATGCCATAAGATCCTGCGCCATATTCATAAATATAATCCCCGAGGTGTACCACGGCATCCAAGTCGTTGCGCTTGGAGATGGCGTCATAAGCATTGAAATAACCGCCTTCGTAATTGGAGCAGGATACGATGGCAAATTTTAGATGGTCCACATTTGCATTGGAGGCCGGGGTGGTTTTAGCGCGCCCAATCAGCGAATTGCCGCTTAATGCTTGAAAATAGTAATAATACACCGTGCCAGGGTTCAATCCAGTCAGCACAATATTGACGGTAAAATCATTGGCTTGCTGTGCCGTAAAATTACCGGTAGCGACCAAGGTGTTAAAGGAAGTATCCGTGGACACAAAATACTGACCCGAAATACTGGTTTGGTTGGCATCCGGGGTTACCCGGGTCCAAATCACCAGGCTGTTGGGTGCCGGGTCGCCGGAAGCCACGCCGTGATAAAAAGGCTCTAAGCGGGGATCGAAGCCGCCACGATCTGCCGCCACATGGCGACTAACCTGGCTGATTTGAGGGGTTTGATTTTGCGACCAGAGCGAATTAGCTGCCAGTAGCGATAGCACGAGAAGAAAAATAGTTTTTGCTTGCATGGTTGACCGAATGAAATTTTGTGATAAAAACGGTCAAAGGTGCGGGTTGCAAATGAAGGGGGGGTTAGGGCGGGGTTTTGTTTCTGTTAAATAGGGAGGGCTTAAATCACTTTAGATGTTGAGGTATATCATTTGGAACATGGAAAGCCTGAGCGTATCTTATCCGCTCAAACGTCAGTAAAAGATCGTACTCCATTATGAAACACTTTCCATTTTATGTTCTGATGCTCTTGATGGCCCTTTCGCTTCAAGCTCAGGAATCTCCTTGGCGCTTGGGCGCTTCCGGCCTGCTGGGAAAATCAAAATTCACCTTCACAGATGCCCCCTCAGAATATACCAATCAACTGGCATTTCAGTCCGGACTGTACGGCCAATATGCCCGCCCGAAAAGCCGTGTGGCCTTTCGCCTCGGACTGGCGTATTCACATACCAAAGGAGGCTACAATGGCACATCACCATCTTTTGATTTTCCGGGCCTGCCTTCGATTCCGGGCGATCCATATAAGGCGAATTTTGAGTACAGTCATATCCTACTGCCGATGGAGATGCTAGTAGACCTGGGAAAAGATCCCGAAAAAGGGTTTTATGTACTTTTCGGGCCGGCACTCCAGTTTCAGATTAAACGGCGGGCGGAAAGAACCGAGTATTTTAATGGTGTGCCGCTGACCAGAGAAATCAGCGAATCCGCCGACCGGAAACTTGATCTTCTGGGCGAATTCGGTCTGGGATATACATTTTCCCTGGGTTCTGGTTACCATGCTTTTGTTCAACCTATGCTGAGTACTAACATTTCAGGTAATATTTTGGACTTCATAAGCCAGGAAAAAGGGGGGACAACGGATCCTATAACGTCCTATGTCTATGGAATCGCGCTCGGGGTGTCACATAGGCTTTAGGCATGAGGCTCGTAGGTAAACGAGGTGTCACCTCGTTTGCTATCAGGACAAGCGGGCGACCACGAGGGTCGCCCCAACCCGACAAGTTTCAAAAGATACACGCGGGCGGACTCGGCCAGGTTCCGTTGGGGCGAGACTCGTGGTCGACCGGAACTCAAATGGCTGAGTGGTAAAGTAGGTATGGTTGGTGCAGCAGCTTGGAAAACAGGGGAAAAGACTTGCAGTATTTGCGCCGGCGAACGGAAAGTATGCCGTTGGACAACAGTTTTGGGGCAAAAGATGCGGAGATAAAGCCTAATTAGACGAAATATAATAAAAGTCACAAAAATATAACTCGCCAAATTAGCCCAATTATCTGTACATTTGGCGAGTTATAAAAACGATCACGCACATGAAATTAATCGGAAGGATTGAAGAAACGTTGTTGTTAAAAAGCCTGCTGGACAAAGACGAGCCAGAATTTGTGGCCGTTTATGGTCGAAGACGCATTGGAAAGACCTATTTGGTCAGGCAGGTTTATGCCAATCGGATTGTTTTCGAGTGTAGCGGCTTGCACCAAAAGGACATGGCCCAGCAATTGGAGAACTTCTGGCTTACCCTCACTGAGTACAACAATACTGATAAACCAAGCCAGCCACCTAAAACCTGGCTTCAGGCGTTTGCCCTATTGAGGGGATATTTATCTGGACTGCCTACTGGCGAAAAAAAAGTAGTGTTTCTGGATGAAATTTCGTGGTTTGAAACGCCTCGTTCTGGCTTTTTGGCGGCATTGGACAATTTTTGGAACCAATTCTGTACCAAGCGGCCAGACATCATCCTCGTCATGTGCGGTTCTGCGGCTTCCTGGATCATCCAAAAAGTTATCAACGACAGGGGAGGACTGCATAATCGCATCACCCAACACGTTCAATTAATGCCCTTTCGCCTCGGCGAGATGAAAGCATTTTTGGAGGCGCAAAACGTACAACTTTCGCTCAAAGACATCGCCCAACTTTACATGTGTGTCGGCGGAATACCTTTTTACATCAAGGATTTGCGCCCGGGCAAAAGTGTCGCGCAAATATTGGACGAGTTGCTGCTGGGCAATGGGGCGCGGCTCAAAGATGAATTCCCCAACCTATATGCCGCACTTTTCAAGCACAACCAGGGCCACGAAACCGTAGTGCAGGCATTGGCGCAAAAAAACAAGGGCTTGACACGCAATGAAATTCTCAAGGCGACGGGCATGAGCAGCGGTGGCGGACTCACGTTGGTTTTGGAGGAACTATTGCAGTGCGGATTTATTCAGCGCATCCATCCGTTCACGAAGGTCAGTGAAGATTGCCTCTATCGTCTCGTGGACGAATTTTCATTATTTTATTTTCGGTTTTTACACCATCGAAAAGGCGCAAACAGTTGGCAGCAGATCGCCGAAACACCTGCGTTTAAAAACTGGTCAGGCTATGCGTTTGAGAACCTATGTTTTAAACACGTTTTTCAAATCAAAAAAGCACTGGGCATTCACGGTATTGTCTCGAATGAATATTCCTGGGCCAAAAAGGGCAGTGCAGCGATGCCCGGAGCACAAATTGATTTCATCATTGACCGAAGCGACAACTGTATCAATCTGCTCGAGTTGAAATTTCACAACACTGAATTCGAAGTGACGAAAGAATATGCCAGCCATCTGCGCGAAAAGGTCGAAATGTTCAAACAATACACACATACTCGAAAAAACGTGTTCCTTACCTTACTCACGGTTTTTGGGGCAAAGCGAAACGAACACTTTTTAGCAACGGTTACGCAGGAGTTGACTTTAGATGTCTTGTTTGATTGAAGTGGATAAGCAGTGCTAAAACTTCATGCCCCGCTGGCGCAAAGGCTGCAAGCCTTGTGCCTACTATTCATGCCGGTTTCACCGGCCGAACGAAACGCGCATAACGATTCCGTCCGGGGCGACCACGTGCCCGGGGCGACCACGAGGGTCGCCCCTACCGGCTCCGCCCAAACCATCCAATGACATAACAGATCTGAGCTTTGTTTCAATCTTGGGCGGTATGCTTCGGATTTTTTATGCATGGGGTAAGGGGCGCGCTTGGTAAACAAGATGGGCAGAACAAGAAATTAGGCTTTATACGCGCTTAAATATTTTCACCAGAAACGAAGTAGGCTGATCCTTGATAAACTCCGGGGCAGGGCTGCCATTCTTTGCCAGCGCTGCAATGGCAGCCTTCACGCCTACATTAAAAGCATTGATAAAACCGAGATTCTTCACCGCCTCTGACAATGCCGGATTGCGATAGTCATTTTCGTTCGGAAAATTCTCTGGCCTGGCTTTTCCATACAATCCTCCTGCATTGGAGATCTCAATCCGGTTGGAAAATTCATAAAACTTAATCGGTGCATTGGATTGATAATCCTTGTGTATCACCGCATTGAATAGCAATTCCTTCACGGCCCGTAAAGGATAGCTGGAAATATAATCGCCGCCCAATTCCGGGAGCACCATTTTGACAATATTG